>ERZ761602.3542-NODE-3542-length-21899-cov-9.910639_pt1 | contig 21899 bp, 19 predicted proteins | sample MGYA00512165_ERZ761602 | MGnify/ENA primary metagenome ERZ761602 (study PRJEB28899, sample SAMN02445085) | bioreactor sludge metagenome | biome: EBPR sludge; isolation source: Thorneside wastewater treatment plant | place: Australia: Brisbane, Thorneside...
GGGGGAGGTGGCCCGAAGGGCCGGAGGGGGGGGCCACGCTGTCCAGGTCCAGGCTGGCGATGTCACCGACGACGATCTCGATGCCCAGGGGCTCGGCCCGGGTCTGGACGACGGCGATGGTCTGGGGATGGGCGTCCTGGTCGACGAAGAAGGCGGTGCGCTTGCCCTTGGCGAGGCGCTGGCTCATCGTCATCGCCTCGGCCGCGGCGGTGGCCTCGTCGAGCAAGGAGGCGTTGGCGATCTCCATCCCGGTCAGGTCGCAGATCATGGTCTGGTAGTTGAGCAGCGCTTCCAGGCGGCCCTGGGAGATCTCGGCCTGGTAGGGGGTGTAGGCGGTGTACCAGCCGGGGTTCTCGAGGATGTTGCGCAGGATCACCCCGGGGGTGATGGTCCCGTAGTAGCCAAGGCCCAGGTAGCTGCGCCAGACCTGGTTCTCGGAGGCGAGCTCGGCCAGCCGGTCCAGGGCGCCGCGCTCGTCGACCGGGGCCGGGAGGTCCAGGGGACGCTCGACGCGGATGGTGGCGGGGACGGCCTCGCTGATCAGGGTGTCCAGGTCGGGGGCGCCGACGGCGGCGAGCATCTGCGCCAGCTCGGAGGATCGGGGGCCCAGGTGACGGTCGACGAAACGATCAGAGGTGGCCATGCAGGCCTCCGCATGTGGTGGGGGGCCGGCACTTAGCCGGGGGGAGGGAGAGCGGCACCCCCCCTTAGCGGTCCTTCGGGCCACCTCCCCCAACGTCTCCCGCCACGGATTAAGCTCCCGCCCCCCGCCGCCCCGGAAGCCCGCCATGAGCGAAGACCTGAAGACGACCCCGCTGCACAGCCGCCACATCGCCCTGGGGGCCCGAATGGTCGACTTCGGCGGCTGGCATATGCCCATCCAGTACGAGGGCATCCGCGCCGAGCACCTCGGCTGCCGCTCCAGCGCCGGGCTCTTCGACGTCTCCCATATGGGCGAGGTCCGGCTGCGCGGCCCCGGCGCCCTGGCGGCGGCCCGGCGGCTGGTCAGCAACTCGCTGCGCATCGCCGACGGCCAGGCCCAGTACAGCCCGATGTGCTACCCCGACGGCGGCATCGTCGATGACCTGATCGTCTACCGCATCGCCGAGGACGACGTCCTCATCTGCGTCAACGCCAGCAACCGCGACAAGGACTTCGCCTGGATCAAGGAGAACACCGCCCCGGGCGTCTCGGTGGTGGACGAGGGCGACGCCTGGGGCCAGGTGGCGATCCAGGGCCGGGCCGCGGTCGGCATCCTCCAGGGGCTGACCCCGCGCGAGCTGGGCTCGGTGGGTGGCTTCTGGTTCACCCAGGGCGCCGTGGCCGGGGTCGATGGCTGCATCCTGGCCCGCACCGGCTACACCGGTGAGGACGGCTTCGAGATCTTCGTGCCCGCCGCCCACACCGGTCGGGTCTGGGACGCCCTGCTCGAAGCCGGCGGCGCGGCCCTGGTGCCGGTCGGCCTGGGCGCCCGCGACACGCTGCGGCTCGAGGCGCGGATGTGCCTGTACGGCAACGACATCTCGGCCAGCACCACCCCGTTGGAGGCCCAGCTCGGCTGGACGGTCAAGCTCGACGACGGCGACTTCATCGGCCGGGACGCGCTGATCGCCCAGAAGGAGGCCGGCGTGCCCCGCCGCCTCGTCGGCCTGCTGGTCGAGGAGCGCATTCCTCGCCCGCACTGCCCGATTCTCTCCGAAGGCGCGGTCGTGGGGGAGGTGACCAGCGGCACCCGCTCGCCCTCTCTCGACCAGAACATCGCCCTTGGATACGTACCCTCGGCCCTCGCCCGGCCCGGGACCCGCGTCCAGGTGGACGTGCGCGGCAAGCTCGCCGATGCGACCGTGCAGAAGGGCGCCTTCTACGCCCGGCCCTACTGATTCCCCCTGGAGGCAGCGTGTCCTACCCCAACGACCTGAAGTACACCCCCACCCACGAGTGGGTTCGCGTTGACGGCGACGTCGCCACCGTCGGCATCTCCTGGTTCGCCCAGGACCAGCTCGGCGACGTCGTCTACGTCGACCTGCCCGAGGTCGGCCGGGCCGTCTCCAAGGGCGAGAGCGTGGCCGAGATCGAGTCCACCAAGACCGTCTCGGGCATCTTCACCCCCGTCTCGGGCGAGGTGGTCGAGGTCAACGAGGAGCTGTCGGGCTCGGAAGAGCAGGTCAACCGCTCGCCTTACGACGGGGGCTGGCTCTTCAAGGTCCGGCTCTCCAACTCCGACGAGCTGGGCGGGCTGCTCGACAGCGCGGCCTACCAGGCCAGCGTCGGCTGAGCGGCAAGCTGCGCAGCCGGGCGGCGATGGCGCTGCCTGGGGCGACGCCCGCAGGCGGGCTGAGCGACCCTACAGCTCCTCCCAGCCCGGGGTCTGGGGCCGCTTCACGCCGAGCCGCCGCGCCTCTCGCAGGCCCGAGAGCACGGCGGCGTGGGCGTTGCCGTACATCGTCGAGACGGTGCCCTCGCCGGCGAAGAGCAGGCGGTCGCCCTCGGGCTCGGCCAGGGCCTCGATGTTGTCGGGGGAGGCCCCGGGTGGCAGGTAGACATAGCTGCCGAGCGTGAACGGGTCGCTGGTCCAGCGGGTGACCGCCGAGGCCACGGGCTCGGGCACGGCCTGCCCCCGCAGCTCGGCGAGCACGGCGAGGGCGCCGTCGACGATCTGTTCATCGCTCCAATCGGCCTGGACCTCGCGGGCGAAGCGACCCCCGTACAGTCCGACCAGCACGGGCTCGCCGGCGAGCGCGCTCAGGTCGTAGAACTCGGGGAAGGCGCCGCCCAGGTCGGCGGCGACGTACTCCATGCAGCCCGACCACCACGGCTCCTCGAAGCGGAGGACCACCTTCTCCAGGTTGCCCATGTCCAGGCGCTCCAGGCTGGCGAGCCGGTCCGAGGAGAGGGCCGGGTCGAAGCTGATCGAGCCGGCGCGCAGCACGCCGACGGGCACGGTGACGATGGTGTGGGTGCCCTCGAAGCGCTCGCTGGCGGTGTCCAACTGTACACCGTCGGCGTGCCAGGCCACCGCCTCCACCGGCTGCGACAACCGGATGTCCAGGCCCTCCGCCATCGCCTCGACCAGGGCGCCGTAGCCGCCGACCGGGAAGTGGTCGCCGCCAGCCAGGTCCTCCTCGTCCCAGAACCAGGCCATGCCCGTCTGGTCGACCGGGCTCCCGTAGGTCAGCTCCACCATCCACTGGTCGATCGCGTGGGTGGCGAGGCGGGCGTCGAGGCCGCTGAGCCCCTCGTCCGCCAGCCAGAGGTCCCTCGCCTGGGCCACCGTTCCGTCTCCGATCTCGCGCTTCAGGGCGTCGAGGTCCCGCTCGAAGCCGGACATCGCCTGGTCCATCTGCTCCCTCTCGCGCTCGCCCAGGGCTCGCTCCTCAGCGGCGTCGTAGAGGGTGGTCCAGTCCAAGTTGTCGCGGGTGGTGGAGAGGCCGTGGGCCTCGCCGAAGGAGGCGACCGGGTTGTCCTCGGTGCCGTGCAGCCAGGCCGCCCCGAGGTCGACCGCCGCGCCGTCCACGTCGGCCGTCCAGGTCCGGCCGCCAATACGGTCCCGCGCCTCGATCACGGTGACGGACACGCCGGCGTCGTGCAGGACCCGAGCGGCGGAGAGGCCGGCGAGGCCGGCGCCGACGACGAGGACGTGGGTGTTGGGGTCTTGAGCGGGGGAGGGTCCGCAGGCGAGCAGCAGGAGGGCGAGGGACATGGGGATATTGTAGCCTCCTCGGCCGGCGTCTCGGCGTCGACGAGCCGTGTACACTGTCGCCATGCGCTCTGACGAGACCCCAAAGACCTCCTGGTTGCCGGTGCTGGCCGTGGGCGCGTTCATGCTGGTCAACACCGGCGTGCTGATGATCTCGGCGCCGGTGCTGCTGCTGCTGCTGGCGGAAGGGGCTGGCAGTGTGGACAGCCATCCGGAGAGCTGGGCCGCCGCCGTGGGGAGCGGATGAGCTGGCAGGTGCGGCCTGGCCCGGAGGGCACGACGGTGTGGGGCGAGGTATCGGGCGAGGAGGGGGCGGAGCTGGGCCAGGCGCTGTTGGCTCTGCCGGTGGAAGACGAAGCCCGGCTGCTGCTCGCCGATCTGGACCTGGAGGACGGCGTCGCCGTGGCCCACCTCGTCACCGCGCTGCGGGCCTTGCGCAGCCGTTCGGGGCGGCTGGTGCTGGTGCAGGCGCCCCAGATGCTCGCCCACACCCTCTACAAGGTGGGGGCGCTGCACGACCCCGGCCTCGTGCTGGTCGATCCGCGACAGGACGAGGGCCTCGGTGCCGGCTGAGTCCCGCCTCGCCGACCGGCTGATTCTCTCCCCATAAGGTGTCTGGTCGTTACAATTCCAATTTCCCGCCCGTCCCTCTCGGGGCGAACCCGGGCAATCGGCGGTCCGCGCCTCTCCCCGGCAGCCTGCGGAAGGACGATGCCTCCACCCCGAACCGAACCCGTCCGCGAGGACGAGGCCCGCGCCCTCGTCCTCGCCGAGCTGACGACCCGGTACCCGGTGGTCGTCACCTCGTGCCGGCTCTCGACCCGAGGCACGCACTGGATCCTGACCGCGAACACCGAGGTCTACGTGCGCACGGGCGACGAGAGCCGGGCGATGATTGGACTGCGCGAGGTCCTCGCCGATCGGGCGACGGGCGCCGTGGAGGCGCTCGGCGGCCCCACCGGGGTAGCCCTCGATTGGCCCCACGGAGACACCAAGCTCAGGTCCACGGAACAATCCTGAGGGCACACCCCCAATCCGCCGCTTGCCCCGTCCCCCGACGAGGCTAGCCCCCGGCGATGATCCCGGCCGCCTTCGACCCGTCGCTGCCCGACCTGCCCCTCCGCTTCGGAGTCGTCGGGATCGTCCTCGCGCTGACCTGCTTGCTGATGGAGGGCTGGGCGGTCCTGGCGCACGAGCGCCTCTGGCACCGCGCGCTCTGGTTCATCCACCGCAGCCACAATCGCCCGCGAGCCGGTCTGTTCGAGGCCAACGACTCCTTCGCCCTCTTCAACGCCCCGCCGGCCATCCTGCTGCTCTCCTGGGGCACCTGGGGCAGCCCGGGCTGGCCCACCACGCTGGCCTGGGCCATCGGCGCCGGCATCTCGCTGTACGGCACCGCCTACCTGCTCGTGCACGACGGCTACGTACACGGTCGCCTGCCGCTTGGCTTCCTCGACCGCTTCGCCTACATGCGCCTGCTGCGCGCCGCCCACCGCGTGCACCACGCCGACGAGGCCGCCCCCTTCGGCCTGTTCTATGGACCCTGGGAGCTGGCCACCCGACGCGCGGCCCTGCGACGGCGAGCCCCCAGCCCCCCCCGCGGTTTCGAGTAGGCTGGGGGCTGGGGCCGCGGCATGACCGACGACGACAAGTGGCACACGCTGGCATACGACATCGCTGCCGCCACACCCGACGTGGAGGGCGAGAGGACCCCTGGCCCATCCCTCCGGCGAGATCCTGCAGTCCCGATACGAGGTCGTCCGCCTGCTCGCGGCCGGGGGCTTCGCCGAGGTCTATGCCGTCCGCCACCTGCGGCTGGGGAGCACCCACGCCCTCAAGGTGCTCAAGCAGACCTCCTCCGAGCAGCGGGCCAGGCTCCTCGACGAAGGTCGCATCCAGGCTGTCCTGGTTCATGCCAACATCGTGCGGGTCACCGACGTGCTCGAGTTCGACGACGGCGAGCTCGGCCTGGTCATGGACCTGGTCGAGGGCCCGAACCTCGCCGACTGGCTCGCGACCCACGGCCCCCCCCACACAGACCAGGCTCGCGCGCTGGGCCGTTGCCTGATCGCCGCCGTAGGCTTCGCGCACGACAACGGGCTCATCCACCGCGACCTGAAGCCGCAGAACATCCTGATGCAGTCGGGGCCCGACGGCCTGGCGCCACGGGTGGCCGACTTCGGGCTGGCCAAGGAGCTGGTGCAGGAGAGCGACGGCCGCACCCAGCGCGGCATCGGCATGGGTACGCCGGCCTACATGGCCCCCGAGCAGTTCCTCGACGCCGCCACGGTGGACCGGCGGGCCGACATCTTCTCCCTGGGCGCCGTGCTCTACGAGCTGGTGACGGGCCAGCAGGCCTTCCAGTCGAGCCAGCCCCTGGAGCTGTTTCGCAAGGTCCAGAGTCGGGGCTACCGCCCGGTGGCCGAGCTGGCACCCCAGCTTCCGACCGGCATGGCGATGGCCATCGAGCTCGCCCTGGACCCCAATCCGGCCACCCGGATCCCCGACGCGGCGGCGCTGCAGGCCCTGTGGGAGGACGGCGGAGTCCCGGCGGACCCGCCTGCCGCCGGGCTCACGATCGAGTTCGATGCGCCCGAGGACCTCGACGCTCCCGGTCAGGCGCCGCCCCAGGAGACCGCACCCGCGCCCGCAGCCGGTGCGGCTCCCGGGCGCCGAGGGAGGCAGCTCGCTGGCCTCGTGGCCGTTGGCGCCGCCTGCCTCGGGCTCCTCGCCGTCCTCCGCCCATCGGTATCTGACCCCACTGCCGCTCCCGTTCCCCCCTCCGATCCGGTCGCGGCGCTCGCCAGCGAGGACGGTCCAGCGCCCCGCCTGGACCTGGCCCCCACCCTCCCGGTCGTGATCATGCTGTACGGCAACCCACGGAGCTGCCCTTGCCCTCGGCCGACGACCTCGCCGCCAGCCGCGCCTTCCTCTCCGGGAGGCTGCTGCCGGCGCTGGTCGCGGCGAAGCCGCGGGCCATCGTGTTGGACTTCGCCTTCGTCGGGGCGGCCGACGCGTCCGCGGATCGCGCCTTGGCGGAGGCCCTCGACGCCGCCGCTCGGAACGGGGTGCCCGTCGTGGCTGGCACCCCCATCGGGCGGCCATCCCACCTCCCGGTCTGTCGAGGCGAAACGACGGGCTGCCTCTCTGCGCTCGGCGACATCTCCGTCCCGACCGGCGAGCTGCGGGCCTGGCCGCTGTGCGTGGGCGATCAGCCCACCCTGGGCCTCATCATCGCCGGCCTCACCCGGAGCGAGGACACCGCCGAGGGCGATTGGCGAGCGGCCCCCTTCTGCAGTCCCGAGCCCATCCCCTTGCAGCTGCCGCCTGACGACCCCTGCGCCCGCCCCTGGAAGCGGATCTGGGTCTCCGAGCTGCTCTCGGGTCAGCCCTTCGTCGGCACCGACCCCATCACGCTGCAGCCCGCCAGGAGCTGCGGGGTCGCGGCGGCGGATCTGGCCGACGCGGTCGTCATCGTCGGCGATCCGCGGGGTTCGGCCGCCGGCAAGGACGTGCAACGCCTGGGGGACCGCGACGGTGGACCCGTCGAGCCCTTCGCCGGCCCCGAGGTCCACGCCGTCATCGCCTGGAACATCGACGGGGTGCTGCCGTGATCACGCTGCTGCTGGGCGCCGCCTTCGCCTCCCCCTGGTCGACCCCCTGCGAGGCGCTGGGCCGCGAGACCTGGGGGCGGATCGCCGACGTCGTCGATCACAGCGCCGAGGTCCAGACCCCGGAGCGCTTCCACCACGTGCGGGTGCACCGCCCCCTCGAGAACACCCGCCTGCAGCGGCCGGTCCGCGCCAGCCGGGAGGCAGAGGTCGGGCTGCTGTTGTGCAACGGCGACTGGGTCGAGACCTGGCATGCCACCGACCTCACCCTCGAGGAGGTCGGCGCCCGGGCGCTGGTCACCGTGCGCGGCGGCTCGCTGCTCTGGATCGACGCCGAGCTGCGGCAGGTCCGCGGCATCGTCGACTACTACGTCCTGGACTCCCGCTCCGACCTCGATCGCAAGACGCCGGTCCCGGTCGCCCTGGGCTACTCGGACGTCACCGCCGGTCGACAGCACAGCATCTTTCGGGTCGAGGTCCTCGATCCGGGCGACGGAGAGGCGCTGATCACGGTCAGTCCCGAGGACGATCTGTTCGCCTCGACACCCCGCAGGGCCACGGCGTGTCGCTGGCGGGTCTGTCGGGACCCGCGATCGAGGTCCCGGGGGGCACGGCCTCGCGGATCGGGGAGGGCCGCGTCCTGGCCGCCTCGGTCGACGATCGAGCGGCCGCCCTGGCCACCCTCGCCGAGGCCAAGCGCGAGCTCGACGCGCTCGCCGCGCAGCTCTGGGCCGCGCCTCCTCCCCCCGAGGCCTGGGCCTCGCCCGAACGCCATCCCCATCGGCTGGTGCTCCAGGGCATCGCCCAGCCCGACACCATCACCATCGACGGCCAGCGCCTGCCGCCGATGGGCTTCCGCCGCGTCCGAGGCGCCGACGGCCGGGCCGCCCTGGTCAGCATCGGGGCGGTCCCCATCGACAGCGGCCTGCACCAGGTCCAGGTCGACACCTGGGGGGAGCCCGCCCAGGTCCGCGTCTCGACCGACGACCGCAGCGCCGCCGGCGCCACCATCGAGGTCGCCCGCGCCGATCTGCCGGGTCGGGCGCGCTGGGCCGCACGGGACAGCCTGCTCGAGCCGTGGATCCGTCCCGGTCGCTTCGAGCTCCGTCCGTCCCTGGGCGGCCCGGGCGCCTGGAGCGAGGTCGACCTCCAGGTCTTCGAGGACGATCTGCAGGCTGAGTCGCGCATCGACGTCGGCGGCCACGTCTTCGCGCGCCTGCCTGTGCGCCTGCTGGTCCACGGCGGGCGGATGTGGCTGGAAGGCACCGCCCTCGTCGGGACCATGCAGGTGCGCGAGGTCAGCGTGCGGAGCTTCGAGGCGACGGACGACCCCTTCGACCCCGGCGTCACCACCCTGATGCCCCTCACGTCGGCTCGGTGGTTGACCTGGAGCGCCTGGGAGCTCTTCGCCGGTTTCTCCGGCGGCAACCAGCTCTCCTGGGACCTCGGCTTCGGCGTGGTGATCAACCCGAAGATGCGCCTCTCGGATGAGGACCCGGCCCTTCCACGGCCGCAGGGCTTCGTCGCGCAACCCGCCCCTCGCCTGGCCCTGGCCTACGGCACCGCCTGGCAGGTGGGCACGGACGCCACCCTGGGGGCGGGCCCCTGCCTGGTCGAGGGCAGCTGCTCCCGGGTGCACCTCGACATGGGCCTGTCGGTCCTGCGCACCCTGGGCCGGGTCGACCCCTTCGTCCGCGCGGGGCTCCGCTCCTCCTACGACATCGAGCTGGACAGCCCGGACCGGCCGACCCGGCTGGAGGGCGGCAGCCTGGGCATGGCCAACATCGCCGCAGGGGTCATCTGGCGGCCCTGAGGATGCACCGGGCGACCTGGCTCGCGACGGGCCCTGCCCGGGCGGCTTAGCTTGCGGGTGCGCCTGGCGAGGCTCGCGAGGTGCGCCATGATCCTGTCCCCGCTCCTGCCCCTGCTCCTGGACGGGCTGGGCTCCCCGGTTCCGGTCCCCCACTTCACCGACGCGGAGGTTCAGGAGCTCGGCAGCGGCGGCCTGGTCCTGCGGGATGGCGCGCTGGGCCACCCGCTCGCCACCCTCCTGCGGGCACGCCTGGAGCAGCTCGACAGCCGGGGTGCCCTGGTGCCAGCGGGTCTGGGGCACGACGGGCGCCTCATCCCGGCGCTGCGCTCGGACCGTGTCGCGACGCTGGAGGAGCTGGGCCCCGACCCGGTGCTGGAGGCGGTGTGGGCCTGGTTCGATCGGCTGCGCCAGGCCCTGATCGAGGCGACCTGGGTCGGCCTGCCTCGCTTCAGCGTGCAGCTCGCCTGCTACCCCGGGGGCGGTGCCCGGTACGCCCGGCACGTGGACGCCCTGCCCGGTGACAGGAACCGCCTGTTCACGGCGATCGTCTACCTCAACCCCGACTGGCGCCCCGAGCACGGCGGCCGTCTGCGGGCCTGGGTGCGGGGCCAGCCGATGGAGGTCGACCCCCTCTGGGACCGGCTGGTGATCTTCCGCAGCGAGGCCGTGCCGCACGAGGTGCTGCCGGCCTGGGTCCCTCGCTACTCCGCCGCGGCCTGGATGCGGGGGGCCGAAGCGATCCCCGCGCTGGCCGATCCGGACGTCGTGCGGCGCCGGGTGGCGGGGCAGGAGGAGGGGTAGGGTCTGTGCTGCCCCAGCTGAAGCGTGACTCTCTCACCAGCCGTCTTGGGAAGCGGCACCGCGGGTTCGTTGACGCGAATCATTGCTACGCGGAAGTCGAAGCAGCCGCTCGTGCTCCAAACTCGGTGAACATCGTTCGCAGACTGGTCGCCTCCGACAACGAACGGAACATCCCCTTCGCCGCCCCATCCTTCGGCGTGGACAGCAGCAGCGCCGCCGCCCCATAGAGCTGCCGCTCCACCAACCGCTCGCAGAGGAGCTGGTACCGCTTCGCGTAGGACGCCCCCTGGAACTCCGGGAAGACCTTGTAGTGCGGCTCGCTCACCGACACGGCAGTCAGCGACTTCGGGCACTCCTCCAGGAGCATCAGCCACGCCAGGAACGGCGGGCGGGGATCGCGCTGGATCTCCGGATTGATCAAGGGGTCCGGCTCGTGCACGAGCATCGGTCCCGCATCATGCCCATCAGGGTCGTCCGAGTAAGCGCCGTGATGATGCGCGACCCACAGATCCGCCGCCGCGCCGATGACCTCCTCGGACCGGTTGTTGAAGTTGTTGCCGAACGACCCGACCTGCGATTTGAACTCGAAGACTGCGATCAAGCGCCTGCGGTGAACCACGAGCACGTCCCAGTTCTTTGTGGCCCGGAAGTACCCGGGCAGGATCACGTTCCCCTTGTTCGTGTACACCGCTGACGCCGGGAGGCCGCAGTGGACCGCGACCAGCCGGACGAGTCCGACAAAGGCGTCCATGTTCTTGCCGCCGATCACGCCGTCTCGGGTTCCGCCCTGTGTGCCCGAGGAGGGAGCAGTCCGCCCGGTCCAGAAGGCCTTCACGGCCGCAGCAGCTTGGTCGTCGAACGAATCGGGAAGCAGTTTAACGGTCACGATGCGGCCTTCCGGGGAACTCGCGCTTCGTCGGACGCGCGGCGCACGTATTCTAACTCGTGCGCAGTCAGACGGTAGGCTGTTGCGACGGCGGCGTCGATGACGTCCATTTCGAGCGACGTGCTCGCGTCCCTTAGGGCCTGACGCTGGGCTTCAGAGAGGTCTTCCCAGCGAGGAACGCGGATGCGGCGCAGGTACTGAGCCTGGAACCGAAGGAAACCCCCGCTCATGCGCACGCAGTAGGACGAAATGAACATCACGGCGAGCGACGAGCGCAGGATGGTCCCCAGGGCCGGCAGCTCCCAGCGGTCCGACACCACGTAGTACAGGTTGTGGTGCGGATAGAAGTGCCCTTCGTCGAATACGACCGTGGGCTCACCCTTGATGTCGGGGATCAGCAGCTTCGGCGTGGTGGTCAGGGCAGGCCAGATCCGGTCGATCGTGCGGTACCAGCCGTTCACGTTCTTCTTCGCGCAGTGGCGGCCAGCGACGCGCTCCTCGTGCTCGAGCAAGTACGCCCCGAAGCGCGGGTACGCGTCGAGGCTCGCGAGCGTGCCGTCCTCCGCGAAGGGGTTGATCACGCCCCAGCCGCGCCAGCGGATGCTTGACCCGACGAGGTCCGACGCCATTGCAAGGGGGAGCTTTCGGGCGTCCTCTACCGGGAGTTCGTCGTACTTGCCGATGAAGACCTTGTCTGCTCCGGTGGCGACGCCGATGCCCACCTTGCAGCCCGCGCCCTCCATGTCGGGGAGCTCGGATTCCAGCCGCCGCAGCAGGCGCAGCCGCTCGGGCGAGTCCAGCAGCCAGGGGGCCGGTCCGGCGACGGCTCGGGCCACGTCGTTGACGCGGTCGTCGCTCTCGGAGCCCCCGTGGAGCATCGCATCGACGAGGCGGGCGAGCGACACGTCGCTGACTTCGGGCCGCCTGGCGATGCGGGTGATTCCTGCGGACCCTCGCTCGAACACGGTGATCGCAGGGTAGGCGATCACTTCAGAGTGGAACGCGGGCGCCCCCTCGAGATCGATGAAGTACCGAAGGTGAAAGCCAGACGAAGCGTGCTCGCGCAGCGGCCCGCCGTACTTGTTCTTCAGCCAACGGTTCGCACAGATGAACGCGAGACGCCCGCCTGGGGCGAGCAGGTCAAGTCCGCGCTCGTAGAACGGAACGTACAGGTCGGCGCGATCGTAGATCGTCTTGTACCGGCGTCGGTACTCCTCGAGCAGCGGACCCGGGATGCGCTCCTGCCTCACGTAAGGCGGGTTCCCGACCACGAAGTCCTTCGCGTCGGTGTCCGGCCACAGCAGGAAGTCGTCTTGGCTCAGCCAGCGGTCGACTGTCCAGGCCGCGTCGTTCACGCCCGCACCCCACGCGACGAGCCGGTCGATGAGCGCGTCGCACGTCCTCTCGAACGCAGCCTTGTGGACCTCGACGCCCCTGACCGCGTCCGCGAGCTGGCGAACATGGGCGGGCGTGCCGCCATGAGCCGTGAACGCGGCGAGGAGACGGTCGACCACCGGGAACAGGAAGTCGCCGCCGCCGAAGGACGGCTCCAGAAGACGCATCCGGTGGAGCGGCCGGTCCGGCGTGTACCCGGCGAGGTCGAGAATCGTCCGCACGATCTCGGGCTTGGTGTAGACCGCACCCCTCTCGGTCTCGCCCGCCTGCGCCAGGTCACGCACGGCGTCCCGCAGGGCGGGCTGGCGGTGGGTCGGGAAGAGCGTCTCGTTCACGCCGTGCTCCGGATCGATGGGGCGGTAGTTGTCGCTCACGCGAAACGCGCGAACGGGCAACCGATGCTAACCGGCCGACTCTGAGGACCCCGGACAGATTCTGACCGGGACGATGGAGGCTACCGCCGAGAGCCGATATCCACGACGTCGACGAGTTCCCGTTGGGACGGTCGACGGCGCGCGTGCAGCGGGTCCGCCTCCCGGGCCGCGCCCATGAGAACGACACCGTAGCGCCCGTGTACTTCCACGACGCGAGCACCAACCCGAACGGGGCACCGCGAGCGGCTCCGCATCCCGGGTCGCGCAGCGCAGCGTGTTGAAGTGGTAGCGGCTGGAGTTTGGGTGGTGGGCGGCGTCCAGCATCAACACGGACTGGCCAGACCGAGGCGGGCGGCCGGTGGATCGGGCCGGGGTCGTCCCCTTAGAAGTGCCCGCGCTCGTCGACGAGATCGCCGCCATGTCGGGCGCCATCCTGGGCGGGTCGGCTCCTCCCTGGCGCCCTGGATACCCTCAACCAAGCTCACAGGCGGGGGAGTGGTCGCCGTCGCGGGGGCCCCTGGATGCCCGTTGGACGGTGTTCTCCGTGGCCAGGCGCAGCGCCGCCGCCCGTTGCTGCCCCTCGCTTCAGGCTTCGAGCGTCTTCGTGCCCCCGACCGGCGGCCCGACCGCAGACGTGGCCCGGAGTGCCGTGGCCCGATGCCGGTCCCAAGACGCCGTCCGACTCGTGCGCGACCCACCCTGCTCCTGGGAGTGTGAACATGGCAGGTAACGGTCTGGCCCTCGGGGGCCCTCAGCTCCCATTGCCGAACAATAGGAACGCCGCGCCCGCGTTCGGCGCGTCCCCGTCGGTGTAGTAGGCGCCGACGATCAGATCGATGAGGCCATCGCCGTTCACGTCGCCCGCGGACTGGGCCGCGCGCAGCCCGGCGTCCCGGCCGGGCCCGTGGAACGCGACCGCGCGGTCCTCACGCGCCTCCACCGACCCGCGGATGGGACCGAGCAGGAGGTAGGCGGCGCCCGAGCTGTATCCCCACAGGTCGTCCTCGGCGGCGGTGATCAGGGCGTCTCCGGTGCCGTCGCCGTCGACGTCTCCGGGTACGGACACCGCGTAGCCGAACTTCTGGGCCTCCTCCGAGCCGGAGATGATGGCGTCGGCGAGGAAGGTGTCCTCGTCTCCGCTCACTGGACCGTCGAAGAGGTAGACGCGGCCAGTGTCGATGCTGCTGTTGCCCGTGGCCCCGATGAGCACGTCGGCGTAGCCGTCTCCGTTCAGGTCTCCGCCCGCGAGGCGCCGACCCTCGTAGAAGTCGAGGTCGGTGGCCCCGACGAACATCGCCGCCGCCACGTCCTCGACGTACATCCGGCCCGTGACGGGCCCTGCGAGCAGGGCCACCGCCCAGGTGCTGTCGGCCGAGGCGGCGTTGACCAGGATGTCGTCGAAACCGTCGCCGTCGACGTCCCCCGCGGCCGCCACCTGGAGGCCGACGCCCACGTTCTCAAACCGGGAGTAGAGCTGGCCCGTGGCCTTGTCCACGTCGCCCGGGGAGTCGGCGTCTCCGCTGAAGAGGTAGGCGGCCCCGTCGGCGCCCGAATCGTAGTACGGGGCGCCGACGAGGAAGTCGGCCTTGCCGTCGCCGTCGACGTCCCCCGCGGCGGCGAGGGAGGCGCCCAGGCCGTCCGTGTCGGTGAGGCCCACCCAGGTGCGGTCCGCGTCGCCGGCGTCGAGCTCCCCGCTGATCGGGCCCTCGAAGAGGTAGGCGGCGCCCTTCACGCGGTTGCCGGCCGCGCCGACGAGCACGTCGGCGTAGCCGTCCCCGTTCGTGTCCCCCACGATGGCGAGCTGCTTGCCGAAGCGGCCGTCCTCCCAGTCCCCGTCGATGCGCGCCGTGGCCTCGGTGTACAGGCTCAGGTCCGCCGACGCGGGCCCGCTCACGAGGTAGGCGCTGCCGGCGTCCGAACCCGCCGAGTCCGCGTAGGACGCGCCCACCACCACATCGTCGTAGCCGTCTCCGTCGACGTCGCCCCCGCCGTTCACGTCCCAGCCCGTGAGCTCGGTCGCGTAGCGGCCCTTGAGCCGCACGCCGATGGTGTCGACCCCGTAATCGCCGTCCCACGCGCACTCTCCCGCGCCGCCATCACAGTTGTCGTCGACGTGGTTGCCGCACACCTCCTCGGCGCCCGGGTGAACGGCGGGGTCGGCGTCGTTGCAGTCCGCGTCGACGTCGAAGCCGTCGCCGTCGGCGTCCTCCGCCACGTCTGTGTCGGTGTCGGTGTCGGTGTCGGTGTCGGTGTCGGTGTCGGTGTCGGTGTCACCGGGCTCCTCGATACACAGGCCTTCGTCGCTCATCTCGAAGCCCGCGGGGCACTCCTTGGGGGAACAGCCGAGCGCGAGGAGGAGGATTGTGGTCATTCGGGGCCTCCAGGCGAGGGTAACACGCGCGGAACCTTCGGCGAACTGGATGCCCGCAACCTGGCTCTCTGGAGTGGGAGTGGGCCGGAGGCGAGACCTCGACGGTGTCGGCGGTGGAGGCGGGTGAGGAGGGCAATGGGGTGGGTGGACCCGGGGTCGGCGCGGAGCAGAGCGCGAGCGCCGAGGTCGGGGCCAGCGCCACACACAGGCGACGCCTCGAGGCGGGCGTTCCGTGTGGTGTAGAGGATAGCCGCCCCGGCGGTCGCCCGTCGCCGACCACGCAGCTATAGGTCCCGTATGCCGGACCCATCTCCAACCCGTCCTGGACCCTCGCCTGGATTTTCAGGGATCCTTGCAGCGCTCTCGCTGGTGGGGCTCGGCATCGTATCCATTGACATGAACACCTCTTTGGCAATCGATGTCGGCACAGTACATTGGGAGGTCCGCGAAGGGTCCCGACACCTTTCGCCCTGGCCTTATGTTCTGCCCTCCCAGATGGCGGCGCCAAGCGTGATAGCTCTCCTCGTCGGCAGCCTTGGGGCCGTGATGGCCATCTTCCTGGAGGGGAAGCGCATGGTGCGGGGCGAGGACACGAACAGCACCCTGGTCGTACTTCTTGTTCTGATGAACACTGCCCCCGCTGTGGCCACAGTTGCACCGTTCCTATCGGCTCCTCTGTTTCTATTTGTAGTCCTCCAATGCACGCGTCGGGCCGCGCCACTCCGGCGCTCCACATCACCGTGGATGAGACGTGCGCTGTTGGTCGCCTTGTGCTTGCCTACCCTCGCCGAACTCGCCGCCTTCGCTGCCTTGATCGCCAATCCGATGAGTCCTATCGTTTTTCCAAAATGGGTTTTCGAGCTCCCGTACGATCTCAGCATGGCTTGGTACCTCTGCCTCGCGGTGTGGGTGTGGACTCTCTCGCGTCGGCGTGCGGCCGGCGTCACAGCACCACCCTCTTGGACCGACCTTGCGCTTTGGGTGCTCATTCTTTTCTCACTCCTCCAGGTGCCAGCACATGAAGCGACCCTGCGACCCATGCTGTAGTATCGTGTCCGGCGTGGTGCTGCTCGTTTCGCTCACCGGTGTACTGGCGTGCACGAAGACGCGCGAGCTGGAGGGCGTCGCGGTCTGGGCCCCCGGAGCGCCCGCGTTCATGCCAACCCCGTCGTGGCCGCTCGGCGACCATGGGCATCCGCCCGACCTCCCGCCCGGGTCGCTCGTTCATCCGCTCGGCGGCGGCGCGTTCCTCGTCAATCCGCTCGAGGGCCCGAAAGCGTGGTTCGTCGTTACGGCTACGAGTTCAGAGCCTAGCCCCCCCATTCCGGATGTCGGTCGCGTGGTGTCTGCGGCGCGCCTCAAGGACGGCCGCATGGCGGTCGGCGCTGGGACCCACGGACCGAAGCTCTGGCTGGAGAAGCACGACGGAACAGGCTTCGCGCCGAGCCCTCGCGTTGTGTTCGACGCGGCATTCCTCGTCGCGACCGGTGACCGCTTCCTTCTCTTTACCGATAGCCCCTACGCGATCGCGCTGTTCGTGGATCCGGACACGGGCGCGGTGAGCCAGGGCCCGGAGGTGGGAGGGCAGGTGTTGGAAGCGATGGCTGACGATGACGGGCGCGTGTTTGTCCGGATGCGTTGGTCGGAGCCGCTCTTTGGACCCGCGCTGACGTCGTCGGGGCTGTGGACGGTCTTCGGTTTGGCTGTTTTTCTCGGGTTTGTGTTGCCCCTGATCCTCACGGAGTGGTTGTGGCCTGTCAGAATGGATGATTGATTTCGCTGGCCGGCGCGATGATGTGAGTACAAATAGTACGTGCCGTACCGTACACCCAAACCGTTCCTCGCATGCGGCTGGCCGGCGAACCAGCAAGGCCTCAGACCAGCCCCAATGCGGTGAGGCTGCGGTAGTCCGTGCCTGAACGGCCCGTCGTCTGGAATCGGGGGCTCTTCTCGCCCTGTGACCCTACCGCCCGTCGCTGTCCCTCGCTTCAGCCCACTGGCGTCTGTGAGCCGTCGGCCGATGGCCCGCTCGTGGCGCATCCAAGCCGGGTCGGCGACATGCCTTCCGTTGGCTGCAGGCACCACACGGGCAGGTGAGCGTGGCGGTCGATTCGTCGACGATGGCGATCCATCCTGGGCGAATCGACCGTATACCGGTCATTTCTCAGTGGATACTGGCGAATCCACCATGAATCGACCGTATACCGGTCGATTCTGGTAGGCTCACCTTCTATCCACGGAGAATCGACCGCATGCTCCATCACCTCACCTGGTCCTCTGCCGGCCGCGCCGCGCTGTTCCCGGACGAGGCGCACCGCCGCCTCGCCCTGCGGACCCTCGCCCGTGTGGCCGGGGAAGAGACGGTGCTGTTCTGCCTCGTGGACGATCACCTGCACCTCGTGGCCACCGAGGGCGGCCCGCTGTCGAGGGCGGTGCTCCTCGCGCTGCGCGGGGTCGCGGCCGCCGAGCTTGACCCTGCCCACGTCCGCCCGGTCAAGGGCCGCAGCCACCTGGAGTGGCTGGTGTCCTATCTGCTGACCCAGGTCGACAAGCATGGCCTAGCCCACCATCCCGCTCTGTCGACCGGCTCCTTCTTTGCCGACCTGGTGGGCGCCCGAGCCCTCTTCCCGGGCCTGCCCGGCCGCTTCCGCGCTCAGCTCCCCCGCTTCCGTCTGCGGCAGTGCCACAACATCGTCGGCTTGCCGCAGCAGCCCCTCGTCCCCGCCGACGACGAGGCCGTTCGCACCGCCGGCCCCGCCCGCCTCGTCGCCGCCGCCGCCTCAGCCCTCGCGGCCGGGCCAGACCTCTCCGGCAAGGCCGCCGAGCGCGTCCTCGCCCGCCGCGCCGCGGCCTGCCTGGGCGCGGTCGCCGGCATCGGCACCGCCGAGCTGGCCTGGGCCCTGGGGCAGCCCGCACGGAGCGTGAGACGCCTTCAGGACGAGGTGCCAGAGGCGAGCGTCCTCACCAGCGTCCGCCTCCGCCTCGCCTTGGAGGAGGTCGTGGCAGCGGCGATCTGACTCGTCTTGGCCTCTTGGCCTCTTGGCCTCTTGGCGGTTCCCTCGCGCCCGTGTCGGCGACCGCAGCGCCGGAAGGTCGGCGCCGAGGCCCTCCGACTCTGCTCCGGCCACCACTCCCGCGATGGACCGCCCAGGCCAGGCACCATCCGGACAGGCGAGCGCGATGGCCTGGGCGGTACCAGCCGGTGGTGGTCGGTTGCCTCACACTCCAGCCCAGCGACGCCCGCAGCGGGGTCCCCTCACAAACCCCGCAGCCACGCCGCGATCACCTCGACCGTCTCCTCCTCCAGCCCAGCCCCGCTCTCGTGCGCCAGGATGGCCTCCTCCAGGGTCGGCGCCGATCCGTCGTGCAGGTAGGGCGCGGTGTCCCAGACGCCGATCAGCGTCGGCGTGTCCAGCCCGTCCAGCTCTCCTCCCATTCGCTGCCCGCTCCAGGCGCCCAGGGTGCCCACGTCGTGCCGGATGTCGGCCAGGCGCTGGCTGTCGGTGAAGAGCGCGCCCTGGTGGCAGTCGCCGCAGCCGGCCTCGACGAAGGCCGCCTCGCCCGCCTCGTCCGCAGGCAGGCCGCTCTTCGGCGCCCAGGCGAGGCTGTGCAGGTAGGTGGCGAGCTGGTCCAGCGCCAGGCTGCGGCCGGCCTTGGCCTCTCCCAGGGTCGAGGAGCTCTGCTTCCAGTCGGCCTCGGCGAGCAGGCCGCTGCCGCCGAAGTGGGTCCGGATGTCGTTCTCGAAGTCCTGGGCCTCGTCGAAGTTGCCGCTCCAGTGCAGGCGGCCCGTCGCCAGCCCCTGCTCGGGATCGGCGGTCGCCGCCCCGGTGCCCATGGTGGCGAGGCTGGTGGTGTTGCGCAGGCCCTCGCCGCGATCGGTGAAGTCCCAGGTTCGGCCGTCGTCGCGGCCGTCGGGGTGGCAGCTGGCGCAGGAGATGTAGCCGGAGCGGGTGATGCGGGAGTCGGCGGCCCAGAACAGTCGTTTGCCTTCGAGCATGTCCTCGCTGAGCGCTTCGTGGCTCTGGAGCGAGGCGACGGCGAGCAGCGGGGGGGCGCCCGGCAGGGCGCTGAGGTCGTAGGCGCGGATCTCCCGCTCCAGCCAGCCGTGGACGTAGAGGGTGTGGCCCTCGGGGTGGACGGCGAGGCCGCGGGCGGCGGCGCCGACCTCGAGCACGGAGCCGCGCACGTCCAGGCTCTGGGCGTCGAGGACGGTGACGGCCTGGACCCCCGGGTCGACCGCGAAGAGCAGATCGCCGCGAGGGGAGGGGACCACGGCGATGGAGCGGCCGCGCTCGTCGAGCTGCTTGCGGCTCTCGGTCTGGCTGGCGATGTCGAAGACCGAGACGGTCGCTCGCAGGGCCGTGTCGTGGGAGAGGCTCTGTCCATCTCGCCAGAGGCCGCGCAGGATGTTGGCCTGGGTGGCTCCGACCAGCAAGGAGCCGCCGTCCGGGCTCATCTCGAACTGTTCGATCAGGTTGGGCACGCCGCGGCTGGTGGTGTCGCTGTCGAAGCCCTGGTCGATCGGCAGGACGAAGGTCTCGGGCTCCTGGCCGGGGCGCAGCCGGTACAGCCAGGCCCCCTCGTCCGGGCTGCGCCAGCGGCTGGCCCAGACCTCTCCTTCGGCCCCCAGGACCAGGCCCCGCGGATCGAGGCCGAGGGGGCTGCGCTCCAGCACGCCGCTCTCGTCCAGCTTGAGCAGCTCGCCGGTGCCTTGCAGCGCCACCCAGAACTCGCCCTCGCGGCCGGCGATGCCGTAGGGGGCCGAGCCGGGCCCGGTGTCGATGCTGGCCCGCAGCTCGCCGGTCTCGGCGTCGAGGAGCTGGACGGTGGCCTGGCTGGGGCAGCTCACTCCCACCAGCGGACCGCCCAGGCCGAGGATCTGCGGCCCGGTGCAGACGGCGGTGTACCGGCAGTCCCCCAGCTCCAGGTCGCAGCTGCCGACCTCGCTGGCCTCGGGGGCGATGAACCAGATCCGACCGCGCTCGGCGTCGACGCGGATGGGGGCCGAGGAGACCGGGGGCAGGGCCGAGGGCGGGTTGGTGATGCGCACGACGGCGGTGTCGGCGCGGCTGCCTCCGTCCTCGCCGGTGACCTGCAGCACGGCGGCGTAGGTGCCGGGGCTCGACCAGGCGTGGCTGGCCGTGGCGCTGCCCTCGTAGCGGCTGCCATCGCCCATATCCCAGAGGAAGTCGAGGCCCTGGCTGGCCGATCCGTCCAGCGTCAGCGTCTCGCCGACGAACCCTTCGAGGTCGGGACCGGCGTCGGCCAGGGCCTGGGCGAGCGGCGCGGCGGAGTCGGTGGGCTGGGAGGACGGTCCGCCGCAGGACAGGAGCAGGAGCAGCATCAGCCGGCCGTGGTGAAGGTGGTGCGCAGAGGCTCGCTCAGGGCGTTGCCGTTGATGTCGGTCAGGCCCTCGACCTCGACGGTGTAGGTGGTGCCGGGCTGCAGCTCCTCGGCCGGGGCGTAGGTGGCGGTGTTCTCCTGGGCGCTGGTCCAGCCGGGGACCGGGGCGCCGGCCTCGTCCAGCAGGCGCAGGCTGCCGGGCCAGACGCTGGCCGGCTCGACGAACTCGGAGAGCACGACGCCGATGCGGGCCTGGGTGTGGACGCCCTGCTCGCCGTCGGCGGGCACGACCCGGCGGATCTCGATCGGCCGGCTGTCGGGCTGCGTCGTCCAGGGGACGACCGAGGTGGCCTGGCCGTCGACGGCGTCCTCGTCGACCGAGAGCACCGCGACGTTGCCCCAGGGGGTGTTGGTGTCGAGGTCGCCTTCGAGCGAGGCCTCGCCCAGCAAGACCGGCGCGCCGAGATCGCTGACATCGTAGAAGCGTGCGATGCTGCTCTCGCCCTCGAAGAGGACCTCCTCGTCGTAGAAGACGTAGCCGCCGTTGCCGTCGGTGGTGGTGCCGCCGGCGGGGGTGGGGGCGGTGGGGTCGGAGATGTCGACGGCGATGTAGCCGCCGCCGCCCTCCTTGCGGGCGAAGAAGGCCAGGTCCCCGGCGTGGTTGCCGTGGTAGGTCTCCTTGGGCACGCCCTCCTCGTCGGCGGTGGCGAAGCGGCCGCCGGGGATGGGCGCGGGGGCGTCGGGCTGAGAGATGTCCAGCATGGCGGCTTCGCTCTGCTCCGCGCTGGTGACCAGCATCAGGGTGCCCATGGCGAAGACCCCCCCGACGCGCAGGGCGGGCTCCAGCAGGTACTGGCTGACCAGGACCGGGTCGCGCGGGTCGCTGATGTCGACGACGAAGACGCCGTTGTCGGCGGCCCCGACGAAGAGCCAGGGGTACTGCACAGAGACGGAGAGCACGACGTAGGTGTAGCTGTCCGGGTAGAAGACGCCGGGGATGACCAGGTAGGCGCCCGGGGTCGGCGCGGCGGGGTCGCTCAGGTCCCAGGTCATGATGCCCAGCACGCCGGTGCTGACCATCCAGTCGCCGGCGATGGCCGGGTCGGGCAGGGTGCCGTCGTCCTGCAGGTGGAAGAAGCCGAGGGCGTGGCTCTCGCGGAGCTCGGGGGCGCTGCCCTCGCCGGCCTTGACGGGGGCGCAGGGGTCCTCCATGTCGAAGAGGCTGATGCCGCCGGTGCCGAACTCGGGCGACCAGGGCATGACGAGGTGGCCGCGGTAGGGCACGACGAGGTTGTGGTGCTGGAAGTCACCGGGCCCGCCCTCCAGCCAGGCGCAGGGCTGCCAGAGCTCGTCCTCGGAGAAGGTCCGGGTCGGACCGCCTGAGCCGCGCAGCTCGGGGCCCTCCTCCCAGAAGGCCCAGGTGTCGGGGGTCGGGCTGGCCTCGTCCGGGGTGCAGGCCAGGCTCAGCAACAGGATCAGCATCGTCCCTCCGCTGCGCAGGATAGTTGCCCACGGTGCCGGGGCGCCACCCCAGGACCCTGAAACAAAGAATATGCCCGGCGCCTCGGTGCCTGGGCGACGCGGGGGTTGGGGGGGGCGGCCGAAGGC
>ERZ761602.3543-NODE-3543-length-21898-cov-6.021746_pt1 | contig 21898 bp, 18 predicted proteins | sample MGYA00512165_ERZ761602 | MGnify/ENA primary metagenome ERZ761602 (study PRJEB28899, sample SAMN02445085) | bioreactor sludge metagenome | biome: EBPR sludge; isolation source: Thorneside wastewater treatment plant | place: Australia: Brisbane, Thorneside...
TCCGATACAATCCGGCGCCATCGACACCCGCCAGCACTTGATTGGCATCGAAGGGGTTAAGCGCCACCACGGCCACCGGATCGAACAGCCGCTGGCTCCAGGTGACGCCGCCGTCGCCGCTTTTGAACAGGCCGGCGGTGGTGGCGGCGTAAAGCACGTTTGCGTTGCCGGCCAGCCGCCGAACATATCGTGCCGGCAACGCGGTCGCCCGAGCCCAACTCAATCCGCCATCGCCGCTTTTGAACAGCCCCCCGCCGAAAGTGGCGGCGTAGGCAATCGTGCCGTTGACGGCGAGCAGATCCCGGATTTCGCCGGCTTGCGCCGACCACTGGACTATCGCCCCGAAAGCGGCCGGGTGGGTCGTGAGGAGGCAAACCATGACCACGATTCTTGGCAACATGACGTGAAACCTCATATACATATATCTGAAGCACTGGCACAGACACCGGTCACCCGAAACCGTCCGTGCTGGCGCGCATCGCTTTATCTCCCTCGCCCGATGATAACATCGGCAGGTTAAGAGACGAACATGGACCCGCCATTTCGCCGCGTCGTCGTCAGGCCATCCAGCACGATTCGCGAGCTTGGCCGCGACTCGGATGCACGGTCGATTTGCTTCCGGCTTCATGGCTTCCGCCGGTACGCGCCTCGATGAACCGGCGCCCGCCCCTCGGCTCCCGTCTACCAATGAACGACCCCGCAGCAAGCGGGGTATCAAAAGCGAGATGGTACGCAGCAAGCTGCGGGGAATTAGACCCGCATAAGATTAAAAATTACATCTTAACAACCAGTTGGGGTTTGTGGATAATCAAGTGACTTCAAGGGATACCAACTATAAAAATGAAGAAGACCGCCATTCTGTTAGCCTATCTGCTGGCTTACCTGTTGGTGTTAGGCGCCATCAATTTCGTGCATTTTCGCTATCTGACGGTCAATGTCGTGTTCTATTCCGCGCTGGCAGATGCCGTCATTGCGGCGTTGGTTCTCGGGATCGCCGCCGTGGGCCTACGCAGCTTTGGCAAGCCCGATTCGTTTCTCGGCGGCGCTGCGCGAGCGCTTTCGGCGACCGAGATGGTGCTGGCCGCCGTAATCACCATTCTGATAGGCTACATCTGTGCCATCTCGATACCCACCGTCATCGACCGGTCATTCTCGATCTACATCCTTGAGAAACTGGACCAGCGGGGCGGTGAGATTTCGCTGCGAGCGATGCGTGACATCGTCCTTGAGGAGTTCATGCGCGAGCATCGGCTGATCGACGCGCGCATGACCGAACAGCTTAACTCGGGCACTCTGGTTATCGACGGCGACTGTGTCCGGTTGACGTCACGAGGTCAGCGCATCGTGGCGTTCACTCGCTTCTATCGCACCACCCTGCTGCCCAAGCGTCGTTTGTTGATGGGCGAGGTGACGGGCGATCTGACCGATCCCTTCAGAGAGCCGACATCGGCCGTGCATTACGGTTGCCAGGAGCAGCCTGTTGAAGGAGCGGGCCAGCGTGAGTGAATACGTTGGCGGGGAGCTGGAGCTCTTTCGCGACGCGGTGCGCTGGAAAGCGTACTGGGCCTCCCGGATCCGGCGTTACCTTGGTGCGCGTGTCCTGGAAGTGGGGGCCGGCATCGGCGCAAATGCGATGCTGCTCGCCACGCCGGCGCAGCGGCAGTGGCTTTGCCTGGAACCCGATCCACGGCTTACCCTCAAGATCGAGGAAGCACTGCGGGCGGGTCTCTTGCCATCCAGTTGCGCCGTGCAGACCGGCACGATCGACGACCTTTCGCCCGACCAGCGTTTCGATACGATTCTCTACATTGACGTGATGGAGCACATCGAAGCGGATTCGCGCGAGTTTGCCACAGCGGCCGCCATGCTGGCTGACGGCGGGCATCTCGTGGTTCTCGCGCCGGCGCACCAGATGCTGTTCGCGCCGTTCGATGCGGCCATCGGGCATCATCGCCGCTACGACCGCGCCGGGTTGCGGGAGCTTGGCGCGACCTCGACCCTTCGTTTGGAGAAACTGTTCTACCTCGACAGCGTCGGGCTCGCGGCGTCTGCCGCGAACCGTATATTCTTGAGAAGCGAAATGCCGACACGGACGCAGGTAATGCTGTGGGATCGCTTCATGGTACCTTTGTCGCGAGTGGTCGATCCGCTGACGGCCTACCGGCTCGGCAAGACAGTCATCGGGATTTGGCGGAGAAGCTGATCCGAGAGCCCTGACAGCTCGCTGCGCACTGGATTTTTGAATGCTTGAGGGAAATCGACGATGACACGTATCGTAATCACCGGCGGGGCCGGCTTTCTCGGCTCCCACCTGTGTGACAGGCTGGTGGCGGCAGGGCAGGACGTGCTCTGCGTGGATAACTTCTTCACGGGGTCGAAGGACAACATCCGCCACCTGCTCGGTAACCCCCAGTTCGAGTTGTTGCGCCACGACGTGACCTTCCCGCTCTACGTCGAGGTCGACGAGATTTACAACCTCGCCTGCCCGGCCTCGCCCATCCATTACCAGCACGACCCCGTGCAGACCACCAAGACCAGCGTGCACGGTGCGATCAACATGCTTGGGCTCGCCAAGCGGCTGCGGGCGCGCATCCTCCAGGCCTCCACCTCGGAGGTGTACGGCGACCCGGAAGTGCACCCCCAGCCGGAACCCTACTGGGGCCGGGTCAACCCGATCGGCATCCGCAGTTGCTACGACGAGGGCAAGCGTTGCGCCGAGACCCTGTTCTTCGATTACTGGCGCCAGCACCGCCTGGAGATCAAGGTGCTGCGCATCTTCAACACCTACGGCCCGCGCATGCACCCGAACGACGGGCGCGTGGTGAGCAACTTTATCGTCCAGGCCCTGCGCGGCGAGCCGCTGACGGTCTACGGGGATGGCAGCCAGACGCGCAGCTTCTGCTACGTCGACGACCTGGTCGGAGGCATGATCCGCATGATGCAGAGCCCGGCCGAGTTCACCGGCCCGGTGAACATGGGCAACCCCGGCGAGTTCACCATGCTGGAGCTGGCCGAGACCGTGCTGCGCCTGACCGGCGGCTCGTCGAAGATCGAGTTTCTGCCGCTGCCGCAGGACGACCCGCGCCAGCGCCAACCGGACATCGCGCTGGCCCGCGACAAGCTCGGCTGGCGGCCGACCGTGAGCCTCGAGGACGGTCTCAGGGAGACGATCGCCTATTTCCGCGAGCTGCTGCAGAAATGAGCGGCGCCGCAACCCCCAGCCTTGTCGTCGTGACCCCGATCTACGAGGACGTGGAGGCGTCGAGCCGCCTGTTCCGCGAACTGGCGGCCGTGTTCGGGCGCGATGCCTACATCGTCGCCGTCGATGACGGCTCGGTGCGCCAACCCGTGGATTCCACGAGCATCGCCGCTGCGGGCCTCGATGGGGTCGTGGTGAAGCTGCGGCGCAACGTCGGCCACCAGCGAGCGATTGCCACAGGGATCGATTATGTCGCGGAGGTGCTGCCGGAAGCCTCCCGTGTCGTGGTCATGGACTCGGACGGCGAAGATGTGCCGGCGTCCATCCGGGAATTGCTGCAGCGGCTGGAAGCCGACGATGTCGACGTGGTGGTCGCGCAGCGCCGCAGCCGGGTCGAGACCCTGCGATTCCGGGCCTTCTACGCGGTCTACAAGTGGCTCTTTCGCCTTCTCGCGGGGCGGCGCATCAGCTTCGGCAACTTCATGGCGCTCACGCCCGCCACAGTGCGGCGCTTGGCGACGATGCAGGAGCTTGGCATCCACGTTGCGGCCACGGTGCTCACCTCGAAGCTGCGGGTGGCGAGCTGCCCGCTGGACCGGGGACCTCGCTATGCCGGGCAGAGCAAGATGAACTTCGTGGGCCTCGCGCTGCACGGCTTCCGGGGCCTGATGGTTTTCGCGGAGGATGTGCTGGTGCGGGTCGGCACGGTCTGCGCCGGAGTGGCGGCCCTCTCCGTCCTGGGGAGTGCGGCGGCGATCGTGCTCAAGTTGCTGGGTTACGCCACGCCGGGGTGGTTCTCGATCGCGTTGGGCATCCTCTTCCTGGTGTTTCTGCAGACCGGCGCGCTGACGCTGATGACCCTGATGCTGACCGGCGTGGTGCGCAACAGCGCGATCGTGCCGATCGACTACCGCGTCCTCGTGGACCGGGTCGAGCATGCCGCGCAGCCGCAATCGGCCGGATGACACGGACGCCGCCGAGGTCATCCGCTACGTCATCAACGGCGTGGCCGCGACCGGCGTTCACTACGCCGCACTGGCGTTCAACCTGCATGTGCTGGGCATCCGATCTGCGGGGCTCGCGAATTTGCTCGCGGCCCTCGTCGCCATCACCGCAACATTCCTGGGCAGCCGATATTTCGTGTTCCGCGGCCATACCGAATCATTGCCGCGCCAAGCGGCGAAATTCGGGCTCCTCTACGGCGCGATTGCGGTGCTGCACGGGGCGGTGCTTTACCTGTGGACCGATCTTGCGGGCTTTGACTACCGGGTCGGGTTCCTGTTAGCGCTCTTTCTGCAGGTGGCGCTGAGCTATTGGGGCAACAAGCATTTGGTTTTCACATGAACAGCGCACGATTCGATCAGCGAAGCATCGTATGGTTTTCGGTCTTTCTGGCAGCCGGGACATTCGCCTATCTGCTGCGGGCCGTCGACTATTTCACCGCAGTCCCGGGCGATCTGAACGATGCGCGGTTCAATAGTGTCATCCTCGAGCACGTCTTCCAGTGGGTGACCGGCAAGGTCGATAGCCTCTGGAGCCCGCCGTTCTTCTATCCGTTCGAGAACGTTCTCGCGTTCAGCGACAACCATTTCGGCTCGTCGCCCTTTTACATCTTGTTCCGTATGCTCGGCCTGAGCCGCGAGATCGCCTTTGACGCCTGGTTCATCGCCGGTTTCGTGCTCAGCTATCTTGCCGCATTCATTGCGGCGCGGAGGCTTTCCCTCTCGCCGCTGGCTGCGGCGACATGCGCTTTCGTTTTTGCGTTCGCGCTGCCAGCCATAGTGAGGGAAGGTCACGCGCAACTGAGCTACCGCTTCGCGATTCCCCTGGCATTCGGCGCGCTGCTGCAAATGTTCGAGGAGCGGCGCGTGATCGTCGCTGGCCGGGTCGCCTTCTGGACAGCCGTGCAGTTCTATTGCTCGATTTACCTGGGGGTGTTCCTGGTCTATCTGCTGGCTGCCGCCATGATCGTTGCCCTCGTGCGCCAACAGGGACCAAGCCTCGCACGATCCCTTGTTCAGTCGCTTGCCGCTGAGCGGCTGGCCCCGCTGGTCAAGACCGGGGTGGTTCTGGTAGCCAGCGCCGGCGCAGTTGCGTTGCTCCTGTACAAGTACAAGATCGTTGCGGCGAGCTACGGCTTCGCCGAGCCGACTGATGTAGTGGCGTCTATGCTGCCGCGGCCGTCGAGCTACCTGCTTGCCGAGCACAACAGCCTTTACTCATGGATCGGTCGCTGGTTCGATGGCATTCCGATGCGTCATGAGCAGCAACTGTTCGTCGGCTTGGCTGCCGTTCTGCTCGGCGTTATCGGTGCCACCTGGAAGCCCGGATCGCCGTGTCAGCGTTTGGCAAAGCGGCTGGCGATCGGTGCCCTCGTGATTCTCGTCGTCTTGACGGTCAATGTGGCAGGGAATTCGATCTACTTGGCGCTGATCAAGCTGCCAGGATTGTCGGCGATCCGGGCTGTCACGCGCGTTATTCTTATAATGGTTTGGCCGGCTGCCATCCTGGCTGGCTTGGGGGTAGAGCGGCTGCTTCATGCGGTCGAGGGGCGGAGATGCGTGGCCAGCAAAGCTGTGCTTTTGGTCGCGTGGGCCATCATGGTTCTCGAGGTCGCTTCTCACGCACCCTATCAGCGGCCCGTCGCCCAATGGCGTGCCCGGCACGCGCACCTGAAATCGCTCCTCCCGGTGCATTTGGCGCCCTCGTCAATCCTTTACGTGACGGGGACCGATAGTGAAGAGCCTTCGCTCGCCCAGCTCGATAGCATGGTCGTCTCCCAGGATCTGGGAATTCCAACACTCAATGGCTACTCTGGCCGAGGCCCGCCGGGGCTGCTGCCTGCGAGTCCATGCACTTCGGAGCGCGACCCGATCCTCGTGTACGGAGTCCGACGGGGATGGACCGGAAGCGAGATCGACGATTTGGCCCGGCGCGTCGTCCTGGTCGAAAGGAGCGGCTGCGAGGATGGGGTGGCGACAGCCTTTGTTGGTTTGGTACGGCCGGAGCAAGCAAAGAGCCTCGAGCTACGGATAGATTCCGGTTCGGCGATAGTGGGGCAATTCCGGGCGAAAGTCGCCTTGATCAATCGGGGTGCAGAGAGTTTTTCGACCAGGCATGCGGCATCGAAAAATATACTATTAGCTTGGCGCTTTGTGCCGATCACTCCCGATGGGCAGCCGACGGAGTCCGGGTGGAGTCGGTTTGGTTGGCGGTTTCCGGCGTGGACATTGATGCCAGGCGACAGCCGCGAAGCGGTAATTCAGGACGTATTGCCGAATAATGCGGGCCGCTACCAGTTTGAAGTGACGCTACTTCAAATTGACGTCGCGTGGCTGCACGGCCTGGGTCTCAAGGTCCCGTCGGTCGAGGTGGTAGTGCAAGAGCCAAAGTGAAGATGCCATCCGCACCATCGTGCCTCATGGCGTCCGCCGTACAACGTCGTGGACTTGGCGGGCTTCTGGCCTTATCCGAATGTGATTCACCAGCAGCATCGCGAGAGCAACGCTGGGCGCAGGCGGTGCGGCTCAGACGCAGATGTTCAAGATGCTGGCGCTGCAGCGGCCGTACAACCTGTCCGAGCACCAGACCGGGTTACCAGATTCGCGACCGCTAATTGTTATAGTTGATTCTGAGATTGAAGTCTCGCCATTTTATTTCACTGCAACAATCTCAAAACCACGAATCATCAAACTCTCTGGTGATAGGCTGGTTAATTCAGATGCCTTAACCTTATTTTGATGAAAGACATATTCATCCGAAACACAACCTGACCAATGATTCAGCGTATGCTTCGAAAATAATTTTTCTAAAATCGAGCGCATGTCCTGCATATAATAAGTGGCGGGCCGCCGATTCATTGCGCAACGATACTCATCCAACTCCCAGTCCGCTGCCCCTGCTCTTTTCATCAAGGCGCAATACTCATCAGTATCCAGAACAAGATGAAGCCAAGGCTCATGGGTGTAATGAATGAAATGGCTTCCACTATCCGCTGTCCAAACAGGATCAAATGAGGCATAGAACACACCGCCCGGCTTCAATATACGCCAGACTTCTTTGACGGCCATGATCGGATCAGGAATGTGCTCCAGCGCATTCAGGGAAAAGACCATATCAAATATATCATTTTTATAAATAAGGCACTGAGCGTCCATCGTATGAAATTCGATTTTACCAAGATCGAAGTCGAAGCCATTACGCTCAAATTTCTCTTTCAGCAGTCTGGGAAATTCACCGTTATACTTGACCTGCACATCAGCAATATCGGTACAAATCACTTTTGGGCCAGCTTTGCTCACCATCCCCGACAACAAGCCCCCGCTTCCTCCGATCTCCAGTGCAAGCTTGCACTCATTAATAACGTCTTGGCCACACAAGTGACTTAGCGCTGCTGCCATACGTGAATATGCAATTTTTTTTTCTTTGAAATCTTCTGCTTCGGAATACATTTATTACCCTTCATATTTCGCAAGGACAGGCACTATCAAATAGCCGGAATGTTCCACCTTCAGGTAGAAGTAACTCTTCGTTGCACCTGACATGGCTGCAACTCAACCATCACTCCAATACTGATTGGCACTATTACTATTGCTCGTTTATTGGGGAAAGAACGAGTATCTTTTCAGAGATTTATCAGTAAATACGCCCCCCCGTAAGAGCTAAAATCCAAATAGCCTCTGTATTGATGGCGCAATAATCTAACAATATCTTTATCAATATAGTTGTACATGACTTCCGAAGCCGCCAAATAATAGTGAGTGTGGAAAAGCATTATATAATCTTCATACATGAGTCGATTGATAATGGGGGTTTCATAAAACCAGTGGAAAACCTCTTGACACTGGTCCACCGTATACCCTTTGCGAAGGTAAAAATCCCTTATCTCGTCTCGTCTGCACAGTAAATGAATGTGCGATGGCATTTGCCAACAAGTAAAATCTAGCAATGGATCACCTGGTTTTGCGAACAGATGATGCCCATAGGCGGATGACCAAGCAGCACCGAAGTGGGCATATAGACACCCCTTTGGCTTCAAGATGCGTCTGATTTCAAGTAGTGCTCCTTCTAAATCACTGACGTGCTCCATAACCGAGAGCATAACAACAAAGTCAAATTCGTTATCATCAAAAACTGTTTTCTGCGTTATGTCCCCAACGACCAGCCGATACTTCTCAGCTTGGGCGTCCCGATGCCCAGCCCAATTGGTGAGCAATACGATCTCAGCGGGTTGGTAAGGCAAAACCAGTTCTTGTAACTCCATTTCGCTATAGCCGACACATAAGCATCGCTTACCGGCAATCGGTGCCAGATGCTGGAATCGCCTGAGGTAGTTCTTTTCCGGATTTTGAATAATTCCGGGACAGGGCAATAGATCCGGATTCATTTAATTACACTCCTTGTTTCGCAGACACGGGCACAATCGAATAGTCCGAAAAGTGGTTCGCCTTCAGATAAAAGCAATTCGTCGTCGCGCCGGACATTGACTGTAGCTCCCCAGCATCTTTCAGATATTTATAGACGTCGTAGCCAAAAGCTTTCAGGTATTCCGTCACGGCCGACCAGTCATTGTTTTCAATCAAAAATATCGGCGAGCTGTTTTCGATTAATCTGCGCATCCCGCTCAGAACGGACATTTCCGCGCCTTCGGCATCAATTTTCACCACATCGGCCTGCCCAACAACGTCGTCTGCGATCTTGAAGCTTGCGCGTACAGGAATGATCTCGACTCTCGTGCCATAGCTTTTCAAGCGGTCATGTACCCACGGCTTTTCAAACTGCGACAGCGTCAGTGACGCTTCCTGCATGTAAGGCACCCCATCCACATGGGGGATGTAGAGATCTAACTCACTCTCAATGTCTGATAGCCCGCACAAGTGAAATTCAAATCTCGATGCCCCCAGCAAGTCACGCACCCCCTCCAGTACTGGCTTGTATAACTGGTTGGGTTCGAAAGAGATGACCCGCCCGTGCGGGCAGTTCATCAGAAACGAGATTGCAGACTGGCCAGCATTCGCGCCGACATCTACAAAAACAACAGGCCTGTCCGATTTTCTTATCTGCCTGAAAAACAGAAAATCCTCTTCGTGAGGCACATCGCCCAGCATCAGATTTCTCATTCCGGACAGTGTTTGACCTACATCGAGTTTCATTGTCATTCCTTTACCTTGCTCGTTTTGATTACCTCGGCACACATGCCGATGAAGCTCTCAGCGACAGACTTCCAGTCAAACTTTGAAACTAGATGCTTGCCGTTTTCGGCCAGTCGCCTCCCCAGTTCAGGCTGAGCAACGATGATCTTTATTGCGTCAGTGATTCCGGGGGCATCAACAAGTAGTGAGTTTTCCCCATCCACCGCCATATCATGGAACGCCGCACAATTATTGTTGGCGATCACCGGCTTGCCCGACAGCCAAGCCTCCAGCAGCACGATGCCGAAGCTCTCGCTGCTGCTCATGTTACACAGGGCAAGGCAGGACAACAACGCACCCCTGACCACATTACGAGGCTGGCGGCCCAAATAGACCGCATTGGGGCTATTTACCGGGATGCCGTCGTCGTCCGGACCGATCAGTACCGTCTGGACATCAACCCCGTCCCGATTGAGTTGCTCGACGGCGTCGATGATCTGCCGGTAGCCCTTTGCCCCCGCTTTCCTGCCCAGGACCAGGACGAATGGCCGGGTTGATGCGTGAACTTGCCGGAAGGCTTCCTGGTCTTGCGGGGCAAATTGTTCCGTCGCGTCGCATCCCGCCGACAAGTAGCGGACGTTGCAGCTTTTTTCCGCCAGGAAATCGCACGCTGCCTTGGGCACAGCCAGGACGAGACTGGCGCTGCGGGCGCTCTCCAGCCAGTCCGGGAAGTGATAGAAGTCGTCGTCCAGATGGGCGTGGGGGATCAGGATCGACGGGACGCCGTGCTTCTTGGCCGCCGCGATGGCGACCACTGCCGGACGGAAGACATTGTTGTGGGTGACAACCAGATCGTAATCGGCCACATGATCGGCGATGAAATGCTCCAGGCCGCTGCTCCACGGACCCCGACCATCGGTCAGGCGCACATCCAGGCCCGTTCGTGACATCTCGGCCGCCTGGCCCAACAGCCGAAAACTCCGCTCCGCCGACAGCATGGGCAAATGCCGTTGCAGCAGGGTAGGTGCCGAAAGGTCCAGCGCCTGACCATCGGCCGCCAGCCTTGATACCCGGAACCCCAGGGGACGCGGCTCAACCGCCAGTTGCGGACCCGAAGTCGCCAACCGCACCTCGCCCGCCTCGGCGACAAATGACAGCGAGACCTGGCCTTCCAGCGTCCACGGCCCCGCGATGATTTGATCGCCGCTGTAGGCGGTCGTCACGACGGTATGGGTGGCATAAGCTTCCAGGTCGATGTGGGCCGCCTGGGCAAGATGCACACCGCACTCGGTGAAGGCCCAGCGTGCAGCGTTGTCCACGTCACCTTCCGGGTAGCCCCAACCCCAGCTCAGCCCTGTTTGCTGGTAGCGCTCGCGCAGCGACAGATCAACCGCCCGCTCGAAACCCGGCTGGGCCGACCAAGCCTTGCGCAACTGGGCGTCGATCACCCGCGCATCGGGCGAATCCGCCGGGAAGCGCGCAAAACGCACGTTGGGAATATCCACCGGCACGCCCAGCTCGGGATCGAAACTGTAGCGTTCGCTGAAGCGCAGGTGGTTGTGGATGCCGCTGATCTCGGGAGCGACCACATCGACATCGAACTGGCCGCTGTTGCCGAGGGCGGTGACGAACTTTTCGATATTGGCTTCCGCGCCGCCAAGCGCGGGGAAGACATAGCGATAGGCGACGTAGAGTACCCGTTTCTTCGGCTTTTCCAGCCCCTGTAGCGTCTCGACGAAACGCTGGGCGATACCGCGCATGGCCAGCTCGCGCTCGAACAAGGCACGCCGGCATGCCGCCGCTTCGGCGGAATGAAGCGCAGGATCAGCCAACACCGCCTGGATGGCCTCGGCAAACCTGTCCAGCGGCTCGACCGCGAGATGCTCCCGGACGCTCTCTGGATAACCGCGCTGGCCGAACTCGGTCGTGACGACGAAGAGACCGTTGCCCAGGTAGTCGGCCAGTTTCACGTTCGAGCCGCTGCCCAAACCCATGGGATTGAGCGCCAGCGCGCACGACTGCATCACCACGCTCTTGGTCCCCTCGTCCACCACGCCCCAGAGGTGGACGTTGGCCGGCGCCTTCAGGATGGTGCTGCAAACCGATCCAATCAGATGGAACTGCACATCCGGGCACCGGGGCGCCAGTCGTTCCACGATGAACTGGGCCGCCTCGACATTCGGCATGTGGGCGGAACCAAGGAAAACGACGGCGCGAGCGCCGATCCGATCCCGCAGTTCCTGCGCGGCACGCTCGACCACCTCCCCCGCAGCAGGCATAGCGGCCCCGTTGCACACCACGATGACCGGACCGGCCGTGCGCTTGCCCTTGACCAGGCTCTCGGCGTCGTCCCGGCAAACCGCGATGGTGGCCGCCGAGCGCTCCACGGCCAAACGCTCGATGCGTTCCACCTCGGGCAACAGCTCGGCCTTGAGCGGATGCCACTCCAGCAGACGACTCTTCAGATCCGTCTCGTTGTTTTGGGAGGAATAGATGAAGCGGTCGCCCCAGGCGAGCGGAAGACCGGCGAGATAGCAGTGCTCCGCCACAATGCAACGCGCGGCTTGCCGCAAGACACCGTAGACGGCATTGAGCCAGGGGTTTGCCGTGCAGTGTCGGCTGGCGATGATGTCGTCGGCACCCACATGGAACTGGGCGTTGACCCGCGCCAGGTCGGCGATGTGCGTCGAGGTCCTTGGCACGGCGATGACCGTGATGCCGGTCTCATCCCGCCTTGCCTCCAGTGCGCCGTCATAGGAGAAACAGACGAACACCACCGGGCTCCAGTCCCGCACGGCTTCGTAGAGACCCCGGGTGCGGGTGCAGCCCCCGCCGACTCCAGCGAAGGAATCGTAGTCATTCAGCGCCAGCACAAAGCGCCACCGATCCGTGCCGGCCTTGTCGTTGACCAGGGTTTTCACTCGCTCCGCCACAGGACGTGCAATAGCATCCCAAGTGTATCTTTCCAAAGCCAGAGCTTTTCCGGCCGCCGCGATGGCCGCCAAGGATGCCGGGGCATCTGCCGCTTGCCGCAGCGCATCGGCAAACTGCTCCAAAGCGGCTTCCCGGTAGTCCCTGCCCGCCTCGGCTTGGATGCCACGCATGCCGAAACTCGTGGAGAGCACCGGCAGGGCGTAGGCGAAATATTCCAGCACCTTCACGTTCGAGCCACTGCCCGCCGCCATGGGATTCAGCGCCAGGTCGGCATTGCCAAGAATGTGCACCTTCGTGGCGTCATCCACTACGCCGTGCTGCTTCAGGTTGGCGGGGTAGTCGCCCTCTGGCAGGCAACTGCCGACGACATCGAAGATTATTTCAGGCAGGGCCGGCGCCAGTGTTCTGGCGATGAATTGCGCTGCCTGTGCATTGGGGGGGTGGCCACTGCCCATGAAGACAGCCCGGATCGCCTTGGCTTCTGGCGCACGGACGCGCTCCATCGCGGCGATGGGCGTCATGCCGTTCGGGGCATAGATGGAATCGAATCCGGCATCCGGCGCGATCTCCCTGAACGCGGCAAGGTCGCCATCGTTGCAGTAGAGCACCAAGTCGGCGTTTTCGAGCAGGCGGCGTTCGGCGGCACGGACGAGTTCGTGGATGGGCCGTGACCTGTCGCCAGGGTGAAGCTGCGCGTAAAGGAGCGTTTCGCAGTTGTACGAGTTGTAGATGCGCGGCTTGCCATCGACGCCGGCAAACAGGTCGATCTGGGCAGAGAAAGGGTCGTCGAAGATGAGCGCTTCCGCCTTTTCGTATTCCTCCAGGTAGGCTTGATGCAGTCGGGTGGGCAACCTCCCGCAGGCCGCGATGGCCGGCCCGGACAGATCGCCGCCACCGGAACTCGGGTCAAGCATGGCATACTGGCAGACGAAATGATCGTCTTTGGGTATTCGCCGTTCGACGAAATTCAATCCGTGATTGATCACTTGCTCCTCGCCGCCGATGTGCGACGACGTGAGCAGCGTGACGTGGTGCCAGCGGCTGAGCGCCCGGTAGAAATGGAACAGGCGGGACTGTCCACCATTCGAAGGCGGCACGAAGGCGGGAAAGAAACAGATGGCGAGGATTCTTTTCATTCGCGCCCCATGCAGGTATGGAAGTGCGCCTCCAAAGGAGTGCGTTGCGAGGCATTGATGCCATCAGATGTTGGCTTCGCAAGCGGACGATCCGCATCGCCGTCGGCATGCGCAGTTGGTTGCCCGATGGGCACCTCTGCCGGGCTGTCTGACCGCAACCGTTCAGTCTCCTCTTCCCCATTCATGGGGGAGCGGATAGCTGCTTGTTTGCGAAGCCAGATCACTGCACGGCCCATGCTGCGCAACGGCGCGGTGATGCGCCATGAAACACTATTGAGCAGCTCTTGAATATATTGGTTTCTTTCCTCCGCGAGTTGCCAATGGTGGTGGTTTAATTGATGAAACGCTTGAAGCTCCTGGCTTGATTGTGCCAAGGCAGCATCAGTCTGCTGATAGCGGGTTTCTAGCTGTTGGGCACGGGCCTCCGCCGCCACCGCTCGGCCCTCTGCCGTCACCGCCCGGCCCTCCGCCGCCGCCGCCCGCTGCTCCTGCTCCGCCGCCCGGCCCTCCGCCGCCGCCGCCCGCTGCTCCTGCTCTTGGGCGCGGAATTGACTTCGTTCGACCTGCGCAGTCGCCTCGATAAGCCGGTCTTGCAGGGCAGATATCCGCGATAGCGCTTCGACGATTCCACCCGCCGCACTTTCAGCATTGCTAATACGCTGGTCGAGCGTAACGATACGGCGCTCAATCCTCGCGTCATATCGATTAGCAAGATCTCCGAGCTCGATACCATATTGCTTATCAAAAGCAGCACTGAAACGAAGCAAAATTCGTATACCAGCACTTTTTTGGGCAATGATGGAATAGTCAGGGCTTACTTCAAAAAAAACATGCTTCAATTCAATACAATCTGCAACTGCCAGATCCGGGGATTCTTGTAGGCGCAAAATCTTGACTCGCTTGTAACCCTGATATTCTGCTAAAAAAGACAACAATAAAGGCGGGATAGGACGCTGATGAGTAGGATCGAGATAGAAATTTGTGGTGCCAACAACTAAATTCTCAGGGTTAGGCGTTTCGAGTATAAGTAGCCCTCCGGGTTTCAACACGCGCAAACCCTCGGCAATCAACACCTGCAGGTCAGCAAAAGAGATGTGCTCGGCGAAGTGAAAGCCAGACACGACGCATTGAGAATTATCATCAAGGGTTTTGATATAATCGATAGCATCCTGCCGGGTAGCAGGAAGGCCAAGCTCCGCGCAGGCGGCGAGCATGCCATCATCGAGATCGACGCCATGCACCTGGAAACCATTTTCCTGAAGCAATTCCAGCCATTCACCCCGACCGCAGCCCAGATCCAGGGCGGTGCATTGCGTGTAGGTCTGTCTGAGTGGCTCGACGAAGGGCAAATAAACGCTGAGTCGATGTTTGATCAAATCGCGCGGGCCACGATAACGCTCTTCAAAGGCGTAGTAAAAACCACTTTTTGAATCGGTCTGTGGCGGCTCCGTTCGCTTTCTATTCCTACGCTTAGCCTTTGACTCTGCGGGCAAATTACTATTACTTACTAATAATGGTTTATCGCTTGTTGATTCGGATTTCGATCCGTAGTGGGGATCATTAGTCATCGCTGGTACTCAACTCCGGGCGGAATCCAACTGATCCCGACGAATGGGTTAAGGTCGATATTGACCACATTGAATATGAGTGCAAGATCGCGCCATTCGTAATTAGTGGCGAGATGGGTATCAGCTACATGCAGTGCATTGGACACGGAATAGGAGCCCAGACGATATTGGTGGGAAAAGAAAAGGCCTACGTGAGTTTATCGCCTTGCCTGAGGTGGCAAATCTCGATCTCAAGAAGACGTGTATCAGTACAATATACCGGCTGACCAAACCGGTCCTCAATTATGTTGCCGAATGTCATTTCGGGCAAATTGGCATGAATTCGGATATCGACCTTCAGTTATACCCACTGACCCACGTTCAGGCCAAGTTCCGTACAGGCAGCGAGCATACCGTCGTCTAGATTAACCCCTTGCGCTTCAAACTGGTTTTCCTGAAGCAGTTCCAGCCATTCACCCCGGCCACAGCCGAGATCGATGGCATGCGCATTAGGAAAACCGATCAACAGAGGGGTAATGAATGGCCGATATGCCTCAAGACGGGATTTGATCAGCGAACGGGGGCCGCAGTACTTCTCTTCGAAAGCGCGGTAGAAGGAGTCCGACATTCCTTACGCATCCTACAGAACGTGTATAGATCGTGTTGATGCTTCACTCGTGTCCACATCTCTATGCATTTAACGGATCAACAGTAAATCCGTGTGTGGATGAATTTCCTTTTCGGTGCGAGAAAGCATGTCGTTGTAGAGCAGCTTGAGATTTTCAATCGTTACTGACTGAAACTCACCGTTCTCCGTTGCGTTGATGTCGTAGATATGCTTGCACCGTGCGAGAAATTCGAAATATATCTCGAAACCGGTAGCTCGCTCGATGCCATAGGGCCAGAACTCGGCCACAATGTATCGCGGGCTTGATTCAGAGGAGAAAAAGCGCTGGCCGCCAGAAAAGATTTGCCCTTCATGCCCCTGTGTGTCTATCCAAACCAAGGCTTCATGCCAGTCGGCGTGGCTATGCGCAGTATAGTCGTCCAAGCTGGAGAATGGCACGGAAACACGGCGCCGCTCGTTTTCTTCGCCGAATGACAGGTGAGTCGTGGATGCCTTGATCCTGTGATCACCATAGTTTGTATTGGATAACTCCATCTCGTAGTCGCCGGTACGATCTGACAACGCCACTCTGTTGGACTCAACACGACCCGATAAACCGCTCTTTGCAGTATTCAGCAGCAGCAGGTCGAAATTTCCCGGCTCGGGCTCGAAGCATACTGCCCTCTCAATACCAAGTTTGTTCAAGGCATAGATTGTGTGCGTGCCGATATTTGCACCTATATCAACGAAAAGACGTGGAATAAACGCATCGTGCTTGTTAAGAAAGCGGGCGACCTCGGCAATTTTCCCTTCCTGAAACGAGCCTGTTCCAATGAGGGATGCGCCGATAACAGAGTCCCTCTTGTAAACCAGCATGTCTCCATAATCGGTCTTTGCAATCAAGACTTTGTCATCAGGGACAAGAGCATCAACACGCTGTACCGGGTCGGCAAGTGCCTGCTTCAGCCAGCCAAGGGTCGGCGGGTGGGTTGCCCGATTTTTCTCCGCAATCAAATGGTATCTCGCAGGTTGGTATAAATCACTGACTGGGTACACCGTGAATGCCGTCAGATATTCATTTTTGACAAAAAATGCATTTGCGCCAGTGATGTTGCAACACACTAATGTAAATCCATGCAACGTGAAAAATTCCACCCATGCCTGAAGTGATGAGCCGAAATAATCCCCACCAGACCAGTTGTGAGAGGCGTTATAGGCCATCGTGAGGCAGGTTGGGGGCGGAAATTTGGCGTTGTACTCAACACAAACAAGCTTGGGGCTCAGGTGATCGACAAAATTACTGCAGACATGCTCATCATTACCGTCGATGTCGAGACTCAGGAAATCAATAGATGCTCCCCCAAGGAATCGCTTGCAAGCACTCGCGAGGGATGACGAGTTATCGATATCTACCTTCTTCTCGAGAATCAATAATTGACTAAAAAACACACCACCCAATTCGTCCGACAGTCGTCTAATGTTATCGGATGCACCATCAATCCAGATGCCAGCGAATCCATCTAGGACTAGCTGGTGCGTGTTGTTCTCGAGTCCGTCACCGCAGCCAATTTCGACAAAGGTATTCGACAAGGGTCGGTTTAAAGATATACGACGCAGGCAATCCCTAATTATCCCATCCTCGTCGCACTGCGAGTACGACGACCACCCATGCAACAGCGGGTTGTCTGGTGTGAGATCTGAAATATATTTCAAGATGCTATACATTTTGGAACGCAGTACGGGAAGGATGCGACTACTCACTTGGGCGGCTCATCTCCGCAGCCCTTGTGGCGAATTACTGAATTACGCAAAGCAAGGTTGTATAGTTCATAGTCGTCACTGTGGTGACGCCTAAGCTTTCCCATGTCAATGCATTTTATTATTTCTTCGTATCTTACGTTAGTTGAATTTTCGATTTTGATCCTATCATCATCCAGCGGAATTTTTAATATGTGATGAAAAAGATATCGCAGGTCAAGATCAAAATAGCCATCATCCGCGACGCCAACAAAAATAAATTTATCAATTCGAAGTCCATCAATATACTTTGATTGATAATTTCTCAGGTATGGATGAAAAATAAACTCATCAATGGAAAAGTTTTTTTCAAATATTTCATTGATAAATTTATACCTTCTATCACCAATGTCATATATAGCTTTCCAATAAAAATAGTGCGACAACAGTCTTTCGGCGGGGTTTCGGACAAAAGTGAACATTTTTGAACCCGGGGTAAGCGAGTATTTATTTGCCGAGAAATGGCCGTGAATAACTTGATATTTTAAAGGCAATAAGACTTGTTTAAGTTTAACTATTGCACCAGCCTCAATACACTCCGCATGAGACATTGCGTAGTCTGTGTTCGTGGCAAATTTAGTTTCTAGGCACTTCACCAATTCGTAATCTTCTTTCACCTTGAAATGCTTTCGCAAATAAGTCAACAGGGTCGTACCGGCTGTTTTGGGGATATGCAGAGAAATGTACATTTCATACGACAACTATGGAGATTTTTGAGTCCAACCATGTGCAGCCAACAAATTCATGCTTTTCAGCATTTAATACTTGGAAGACGGCTGATCTTTCCTGTCTGAAGTAACGGCTGTGTCTTTCCGCCAGGTAATCACTTGTTAGTGCAACGGTTACGGAATATGACCCGGGACCCAGATTGGCATTTAGTGACGCTTCGTATTTGTAGCAACTGCCTTTTCGGCAGTCACGTAGTTGCTGCATTGTGTGCACAGTGTTTGTGCCAAACACTTCCCTGCCCAATCTATCAGTAATGCAAAAACCCAATACCAAACTCGGTATGTCTTCTTCTATTCTTACAAGAAATTCGATTATTATAGGCTCGCCGGTTTTGATTAATTCCAAGCGCTCTTCTTCCGGATTCTTGATTGCTATAGACGTTAGCCTAGCCTCTCCTGTCCCAGAGTCCCATTTACTGTCTACGGCATTGTTAAATTCAATATTGTTATTATCTTGCTTCTCGAAGAACGATTGTTGATAAAAATTGATGACAGAATCTGGCTTACCCTCAGCGACCATAAAACCACCTTTGATCATTATCGCTCGGTCGCAAACAGACAAAATCGAATTTTTATCGTGACTTACAATTAGCAATGTCGTACCAGAATTGCGAAATTCCCGAATACGGGCGAAACTTTTGTGCTGAAAAAATGCATCACCCACCGACAGTGCCTCATCTACGATAAGCACATCTGGCCGAATTGCCGTAGCAACGCTGAAAGCCAGCCGCACCTGCATGCCACTGGAGTACACCCGAACCGGCTGGTCGATGTAGTCGCCGATCTCGGCGAAGGCTTCGATCTCGGGCATCAGGCTGGCGATTTCCCCCCCGCTGTAGCCGAGCAGTTGCCCGGCCATAAAGGCGTTCTGTCGCCCGGTGAAATCGGGATGAAAGCCCATGCCCAGTTCCAGCAGGGCAGCAACACGTCCACCTATTTCAACGCTACCGGTAGTGGGCTGAGTTGTTCCCGTGATGATCTTAAGCAGGGTGCTTTTGCCTGCACCGTTAACGCCGATGATGCCAACCGCTTCGCCAGGTGCCACCTCGAAGCTGATGTCGCGCAGCACCCAGTGCTTTTCGTGCCGTTCCCGGCCAGTTATCCATTCGGCCAAGCGCGCCCATTTGCCGGGATAGCGCTTGTAGACCTTGCTGACGTTGCGAACCTTCAGATAACTCATCAGAGCTCGTCCACCAGCTCGCCCACCCGCCCCAAGAACAGCCAGGCGCCCAGCCAAAGCATCAGCACGGCCAAAACAAGCAGTGGAAGCAGGGAGAAAAAATCGGGCCAAGCGCGGTCGAGAAACACGGTCTGCCAAGCGCTGATTAAAGGCAGCAAAGGGTTGAAGTGCATCAGTTCACGAGCGCCTTCTGGTAGAGCTTGAAAGGTGTAGACGATGGGAGTGAGCCAGAACCAGAACTGCAACACAACTCCGGTGATTTGGCCGACGTCGCGAAAAAACACGTTGAGGGTGCCCAGCGCCACGCCGAAACCCATCGTGAACAGTAATTGCAAAACCAGCAGCGGGATGATCGAGATCATCGGCCAACCCGGCCAGTGTCCTATAACCGCTAGGAAAAGCAGAAAAATACCGAGCAGAATCGAGAAGTTGATGAGGGCCGACAGGATGACGATGATCGGTAGACAGATGCGGGGAAAGTTGGCCTTCTTGATCAGATTACCGTTTTCCAGAAAGACGCTGTTCAACCGCCCGAGCATCTCGGCAAACAGGCCCCAAGAGATGACGCCGGCACAGAGATAGATGCTGAACGCGAACGGCGTGCTCTCATGCCCGGGCAGGGCGGGACGCATGAGCTGGGCAAAGACGACCGTGTAGATGACGATCATCGTCAACGGCCCGGTCACGGCCCAGAACGCGCCGAACAGCGATTCGCGGTACCTGCCGTTGAACTCGCGCAGCACACTGCCCCAGACGAAGCCCCGATATCGCCAGAGGGAGCGGAACATGACGGGATGGAGCATGATTTGGTATGGAATACGAGCGGTTGGCGGAGAGTGGTATCGTACCATGTATGCCCAGACGGAACCAGGATACGCGACCACACAGATAAATAACTATATAATTTTATTAAAATAAATGTTCTTGTAGCCTTGGGCGAACGGAATTGTTTCAAATCGTTCTACAATACGTCAAGTTTAGGATCAGGAGCATGGCCATGAGCACCCTCACCCCGGAACTGCGCGACCGCCTGCGCCAAGAGCTGCCAAGCTGGTTGCGGGAAGATCCCGAGTTTCGCCAGTGGATACTCAACCTTACCCGCAACGAGTTCGCCGACCGCCGGGAAACCGAGAGCCGGTTTGATCGCGTGCTCGACGAACTGCGCCGCGACCGCGAGGTGCAAGAGCGCAAGTGGGACGAGCAAAACCGCAAGTGGGACGAGCAAAACCGCAAGTGGGACGAGCAGAACCGTAAATCCGATGAAAAGTGGGCGGAGCAGGTCGCGGAGAACCATCGACTTCACGCCGAGGTGATGGCCATGGCAGATCGGCTGGACCGGAAGATCGGCGCGCTGGGCGCACGTTGGGGCTTGCTGTCGGAAACCGCCTTCCGCGACGGATTAGCCGCCATCCTGGAAAAAAGCTTCGGCGTCGAGGTCATCAACATCAACGACTACGACGATGAAGGCTTGGTGTTCGGCCGCCCCGACCAAATAGAACTGGATATCCTGATCAAAAACGGCCTGCTGATCGCCTGCGAGATCAAATCCTCGATGGACAAGGCCGGGCTGTACACCTTTTCGCGCAAGGTGGACTTCTACGAACGCAAACATCAGCGCAAAGCCAACCGCCGCTTGGTCATCACGCCGTTTCTCGACCCGCGCGCCGCCGGACTCCCGGAAAAGCTGGGCATCGAAGTGTACGCCGATCCCAAACAGGCTACCGCAGAATAAAACTGGCTCAAAACAATCGACTGACACAAAATGAAAAATGCACTTATCACCGGCATCACCGGCCAAGACGGCGCCTACCTCACCGAGCTATTGCTCGACAAAGGCTATCGGGTCTACGGCACCTACCGCCGCACCAGTTCGGTCAACTTCTGGCGGCTGGAAGAACTCGGGGTCCAGAACCACCCCAACCTCAACTTGATCGAATACGACCTCACCGACCCCGGCGCCAGCGTGCGAATCTTGCAGCAGGCGCAACCCGACGAAGTTTACAACCTCGCCGCGCAAAGCTTCGTCGGCGTTTCGTTCGAGCAGCCCGTGACCACCGCCCACATCACTGGCTTGGGCGCCCTGCATCTGCTGGAAGCGATCCGCATCGTCAACCCCAAAATCCGCTTTTATCAAGCCTCTACCTCGGAGATGTACGGCAAGATTCACGAAATGCCCCAGACCGAGACCACGTTCTTTCACCCCCGTAGTCCTTACGGAGTCGCCAAGCTGTTCGCGCACTGGTCCACGGTCAATTACCGCGAATCCTATGGCCTGTTCGCCAGCAGCGGCATCCTGTTCAACCACGAATCCCCGCTGCGCGGCCAGGAATTCGTGACCCGCAAAATCACCGATTCCGTCGCCAAAATTCATCTGGGCCAGCAGGAAACCCTGGAACTCGGCAACCTCGACGCCCAGCGCGACTGGGGTTACGCCAGGGAATACGTCGAAGGTATGTACCGGATGCTCCAGCACGCCGAGCCGGATACCTATGTTCTGGCGACCAACCAGACCTGGCCGGTGCGGCATTTCGTGGAACTGGCCTTTCTGGCCGTCGGCGTCCAGCTCGAATGGCAGGGCAGCGAAGACAGCGAACTGGGCCGCGACGCCAGCACCGGCCAGATCCGGGTGCGGGTCAATC
>ERZ761602.3544-NODE-3544-length-21897-cov-349.457513_pt1 | contig 21897 bp, 9 predicted proteins | sample MGYA00512165_ERZ761602 | MGnify/ENA primary metagenome ERZ761602 (study PRJEB28899, sample SAMN02445085) | bioreactor sludge metagenome | biome: EBPR sludge; isolation source: Thorneside wastewater treatment plant | place: Australia: Brisbane, Thorneside...
TCGGCCGCGACCCGCAGCGCACGCCGATGCAGTGGGATGCCTCGGCGAATGCCGGCTTTGCGGCTGCCGGGGTCCGTCCGTGGTTGCCGTTGGCGCCGGACTGCGGCGCGCACAACGTCGCCCGCCAATTGGCCGACCCGAGTTCAGCGCTTGCCTTCTTCCGCGCCATGAGCGCGCTGCGGCGGGCCGAGCCGGCACTCGCCAGCGGTTCCTACCGTTCACTCGACGCCGGGAAGCCGGACGTCTTCGCCTACCTGCGCGGTGACCCGGGCAACGCTCTGCTCGTGCTGCTCAACTTCGCCGCCGAGCCACGCTGCCCGGTGTTGCCGCTGTCCTGCGCGGCGGCCGACCTGCTGCTGTCAACAACCATGACTCCGCCACGACGGGTCAGCCTCTCGCAGTTGGTCCTCGCGGCCGACGAGGGCATGGTCCTGCGGCTTCCCGTCGCCGGCTGCGTCGCCTGAACGGTGTTCCGGCCGGCCGACGGCCGGGCGGGCCGGTCGCGCGGGTACCGCCAGTGCATGCGGGCCGATCGCCCGGTCTGCGACGAGGAGTCAGCGACGGTTGACAACGCGGCGCCGATCGGCAATCGTGACGCGCGCCGGTGGCGGGCAAGACGGACAGGCCGTGGCGCAGGACGGGTGCAGGGTCGCCGGCTGGGGCCGCGGTGGCGGGTCACGGCCGCGCAGCGTCGGTCCTGTCGTCTCGCGCTGTCGTCACGGCGACGCAGCGCCGGTCTGCCAACGGGCTGTTGCTGGCTGACCATTCCCGGGAGGGGGGGAAATGTTCAAGGGTCTGCTGTCACTGTTTCGACCGCGGCAGGTGGAGCAGCCTGTCGCCGCACCATCGCCGCCGGCATCGCCGGCGGTCGACATGGAGCAGCCGGGCTACCTGCGACATCGCCCCATTCTCGACCGCGAGCAACGGGTCGTCGCGCACGAACTGACCGTCGCGCGGCCGCGGCCGGCGCACGCGGCACAATGGCAGACGCCTTCGCGGCGGCTGTTCGCGGACGCGCTGCTCTGGCACTTTGTGCAAGCCAGGCTGGAGGCGCTGCTGGCACAGCGGCTGGTCTTTCTGCCGGTGGGCCTCGGCGTTCTCGAGCATCCGGCGCTGCCGGGGCTGCCCAGGCACAACGTGGTTCTCCACCTTGCCTGGCATGAGGACGAGCTGGGGGGCGACGGTGAAGCGCTGCTTGCCGGCATGTCCCGTCTGCGCGCAATGGGCTTCTCCCTTGCCTGTGCGCAGGAACTCCTCGCTGGCGACGAGCGGCTCGCCGCATTGTCGGACTATGTCGTCGTCGACGCCGGCCGGCTCGCTCCGCCCGATCTCCTGACGGTGCAGCGGCGACTGGCTGGATGGCTCGAGCACAAGCCACTGGTGGCCATGAACGTCGACTTTCTCGAAATGTACGAGGCGTGTCGGTTGCTGCGCTTCACCTTCTTTCATGGCGCGTTCGTCGCCGGCCGCGAACAGGGCGAGAGCAATGTCGTCGTGCCGCCATACAAGGTGGCAGCGATGGAACTGCTCAACGCGATTCGCCGGCAGGCCGCCCCGGACGAACTGGCAGAGAAGGCCTGGGCAGACCCGACGCTGGTCCTGCGCCTGCTGCGGGTCGTCAATTCTCCCGCTTTCCGGCTGCGCAGTCCGATCAGGGATCTGAAGCAGGCGATCGCCTATCTCGGCCATGACGAACTCTATCGCTGGGCGACGCTGCTGCTCTTCTCCAGCCAGCAGCCGGAGGACAGGCATCCGATGGAGCACGCCTGGCGCGAGGCAGCGCTGGTCCGCGGTCGTTTCATGGAACTGCTCGCTGGCAGCCAAGTGCCGGACAGCGAACGCCGCGATCTCTTCATCGTCGGCGTTCTGTCGATGATCGACCGAATCTTTTCGATGAGCATGCCGCGAGCGCTGCAGCATTTCAGCCTGCCGTCAGAGGTGACGGAGGCACTGTTGCACTGCAGCGGCAGGCATGCGCCTTACCTCGAACTGGCCATTGCCTGCGAACGTGGCGACGAGGCGTCGATCGAAACGTTGGCCACGGTTTGCGGCCACGACCTCGTCGCGGTGAACCGTTGCCAGATCGAGGCTCTCGAGTGGATCCTCGGCTTTGCCGGACTTGCGGACTGAGAGGTGGTGAACCTCTGTGGGGGTTGAGCAGCGGCTGAGCAGCGGCGCGCCGCTCCGGCGACCGCGGCCGCCACCGCCAGCGGCACGGCCAAGCTGCTACAGCGAGAACTGGCCGACCGACTTCTCCATCCGGTCGACCATCGCCGTCAGTTCAACCACCATGGAGTCGGTCTGGCTGGCGAGCGCGACGCAGGCGGCGGTCATTGCCGATACCTGTCTGACGTTTTCCCCCAGTTGTGCCATCGCGGCGTTCTGGCCCACCGAGGCTTGCGAGATTTCCTCCACGCGCCGGATCGTCTCGTCCATCTCGACCTTGATCCGCTGCAGGATCTCCTTCGACGAAGTGACCCGTTCGACGCCCTCACCGACCTGCGCTGCACCGGCGCGCATGCCATCGACCGCGGTCGTGGTTTCGGCGTGGATGGCGGTGACCAGGTCGCTGATCTGCTGCGTCGCCTTGCCGGTGCGCTCGGCCAGTTTCCGCACTTCATCGGCCACCACGGCGAAGCCCCGTCCCTGCTCGCCGGCCCGCGCAGCCTCGATGGCGGCGTTCAGCGCCAGCAGATTGGTCTGATCGGCGATCTCCTTGATCACCGAGGTGATCTGGCTGATCTCGGTCGACCGCTGACCGAGCGTTTCAACCTGTTCGGCCGACAGGCGGACCGTTTCGGCGAGGCAGCTGATGGCGGCGCAGGCTTCCTCGGACTCGCTGGCGCCGGCGCGCGAGACGCCCCCCGTCTGGCTGGCGACGCCGTGCGTCGCGCGCGCATTCTCGGCAACACGGGCGATCAGCCCGGTCACTTCATCGACGGCGGCGGTTGCCGATGCGGTCGCCATGTTCTGCTTGCTCGCCGCATCCTGGACCTGCTGCACGCCACGACCGACATCGCGTGTCGCATCGCCGACCTGCGCCGCGACGTCGGCCATCCCCTGCACCGTTGCCTGCACCGAGGAGACGAAGCGGTCGGTCTGGCGGATGACGGTGCCGACCACGTCGCTGCGTGGCGAATCGATTCGTTGCCTGAGATTGCCGCTGGTCAGCAGTTGCTCGAGCCACTCGGCGAATCCGTGCAGCTCGCCATGCAGGCGCGGCACATAGGCGAAGAGGAAGAACAGGCCGTAAAGAACGGAAGCAACCGCCAGCAGGTCGAGAAGCGTACCGAGGACGCCGCCGCTGAAGCCCGTACCGCCAAGGCGCATCGCCGCACCGAACAGCGCGACGCTGCCGACCAGCGGCAGCTGTACGGGTAACGAGAACAGGCGGGCGATGCCTGCGGCGCGACGATCCACGACGCGGCCCTGCTCGATGCGCAGTCGCGGGTCGCCCTGGCGGATGCGCTGGTAGGCGCTCGCCGTGGCATCGATCTCGGCGCGGGTCGGCCGGCTGCGCACCGACTGATAGCCAACCACGTGGCCAGCTTCACGGACCGGCGAGACGTTCGCCACCACCCAGTAGAAGCCGCCGTCCTTGCGCCGGTTCTTGACGATGCCACGCCAGGGGCGACCACTCTTCAGTTCGCGCCAGAGGTCGGCGAACGCCTCGACCGGCATGTCGGGGTGGCGCACGATGTTGTGTGGCTGGCCGACCATCTCCCGCCGCTCGAAGCCGCTGACACTGGCAAGGGCTTCATTGGCCTCGACGATCACGCCCTTCAGATCGGTCCGGGAGTAGATGAACGCGTTCTCGGGCAGCATCGTCTCGACATCAGTCACCGGCAGGTTCTGGCGCATCGGCGTCCTCCATTGCTTGCTGTGGGAGTGTGGATGATAACCGACGCCTATGGCGAAGCGAAAACCTGCTGCCAGAGTGCCAGCACCGCCTCGATGCGACGGCTGACCGTGGCCCGTTCGACGCGCGCGCGGCGGCCGGCGTTCAGCCGCATGACGTGCTGCATGCGGCGATACTCGCGGTAGGCATCGCGCACCGCTGCCGCGGCTGCGGCAGGAATCAGGCCCAGATCGGCGGCGATGCCGAGCAGCGCGATGTTGCCGAGGTTGCCGCAGAGGCGGGGGTGTTGTCGTGCATTGCCGAGGATCAGGTACTGGACGATGAACTCGACATCGATCAGGCCGCCGCGGTCGTGTTTGATGTCGAACGACTCCTGGCTGCCCGAGCCATGCTGCTCGAGCATGCGCTGCCGCATCGCCAGCACTTCCCGGCGCAGCGTCGCCAGATCGCGGGGCTGGCGCAGGATCTCGGTGCGGATGGCCTCGAACTTCTCCCCGAGAGCCCGGTCTCCGGCGCAGAAGCGTGCGCGCGTCAGGGCCTGGTGTTCCCACACCCAGGCGTGCTGCAGTTGGTAGTCGCGAAAGGCGTCGACCGGGCAGACGAGCATTCCTGCATCGCCGTTCGGGCGCAGCCGCAGATCCACCTCGAAGAGCGTTCCGGCAGCCGTCTGGCTCGACATCCAGGTGCTCATGCGCTGGCCGAGGCGGGCATAGATCTCGCCGGCGCCGCTCTCCGGGTCGTCATGCAGATAGACGAGGTCGAGGTCGGAGGCGAAGCCCAGTTCCTTGCCGCCGAGCTTGCCGTAGGCGATGACGGCAAACTGTGGCGGCAGTTCCGGCCGCGGGTGGCGGGACTTCAGCTTCTGCCAGCAGAGATCGAGGGTCGTCTGCACCATGATGTCGGCAAGCTCGCTGAGCCGGTCGGCGAGATGCTCGACCGTGTGCATGCCCGCCAGGTCCTGCGCCAGGAAATGGAAGACCTGCGCATGGTGGGTCTCGCGCAGGATGTCCATTTCGCGCTCGGTGTCATCGACGTGTTCCGCCAGCCGCGCCTGCAGGTTGTCGCGAAACTGCTGCCAATCGGTGGTGACGTCGAAGATGCGCGAGTCGAGCAGTTCGTCGAGCAGGATCGGGTGGCGGGTCAGGTAGTCGGCTGCCCAGGACGAGCTGCCGATCAGTTCGGCGAGCTTCTTCAGCGCCTGCGGATACTGCTGCAGGAGTGCGAGATAGGCGCCGCGACGGCTGATCGTGTCGAGAAAGTCGAGGCCGCGCTGCCAGGTTGCGTCGGGTGTCGCCGTCGCGGCGGCCGCATCGATCAGTCGCGGACCCAGCGCGTCGAGCCGCTCGCGGTTGCTCGCCGGCAGCTGCAGATAGCGACCGCTGTCGCGGAAGCGCTGTACCCGTTCGATCAGCGCCTGTGGCTGGCGGAAACCGAGCGCCGCGAGTCGCTCGAGACTGTCCTCGTTGGCCGTCGCGCCGTCCCAGATGCCGGCCAGCGGGTGCCGTCCCTCCTCGGGCTCGGAGAACACCTGCTCGAAGTGGCGGGCGACGAGCGCGCGATGCGCGTCGAGCGCCACCATGAACGATGCCCAGTCGTGGCAAGCCATCGAGGTCGCGATCGCCTGGCGCTCATCGTCACCGGCCGGCAGGCGGTGTGTCTGCGCGTCAGCGACGTACTGCAGGCGGTGCTCGAGGCGGCGCAGGAATTCGTAGGCGGTCGCCAGCTCGCGTTCGCCGTCCGCCGGCAGCAGCCGACGCTCGGCGAGCAGGGCGAGGACACGCAACGTCGGGCGAACCTGCAGTGCCGGGTCGCGCCCACCGCGGATGAGCTGGAAAACCTGGGCGATGAACTCGATTTCGCGGATGCCTCCGGGGCCGAGCTTGATGTGCTCGGCCATGTCGCGACGCGCCACTTCGCGCCGGATCTGCGCGTGCAGCTCGCGCATGGCGTTGATCGCCCCGAAATCGAGATACTTGCGAAAGACGAACGGGCGACAGATGCGCTGCAGGGCGTCGACCCACTCCGGTTGCAGATTGGCTCCCTCGTTCATCACCCGTGCCTTGATCCAGGCGTAACGCTCCCACTCGCGGCCCTGCGCGATGAAGTAGTTCTCGAGCGAGCCGAGCGAGCCGACCAGCGCCCCGGAATCGCCGTTCGGCCGCAGTCGCATGTCGACACGGAAGACCTGGCCATCCCCGGTGGCGTCGCCGAGGGCGCCGATCAGCCGCTTGCCGAGGCGCAGGAAGAACTCGTAGTTGTCGAGGCGGCGACCGTTGCCAGCGGTTCGCCCCTCCTCCGGGTAAACGAAGATGTAATCGACGTCCGACGAAACGTTGAGTTCGCGGCCGCCGAGCTTGCCCATGCCGATGACGAGCAGCCGCTGCGGCCGGCCGTGCTCGTCGAGGGGCTCGCCGAACTGTCCGGCAAGCTGTCGATGCAGGAAGTCGAGCGCGAAGTTGGTGACGACGTCAGCCAGCCCGGTCATCGTCTCGACGACCTCGGAGAGCGGCGCCAGACCACCGATGTCGCGCACGATCAGCGTCGCCATGACGCGTTGCCGCAGGTGTCGCAGGCAGCGCTTCAGTTCCTCTTCGTTGAGCGGTGCGGCCGCGCTGAGGAAGGCGCTCATCCGCTCCGCGGCAAGCGGGCTGGCGGCGTTGTCGTCGAGCCAGACGGCGACTTCCGGGCGCGCCGCCAGCAGCTGACGCAGGTAGCGGCTGTGCGCGGTCGCCGCCAGCCGCGCGGCAGCGAGATCGGGTGGCCTGGTGTCGCGGGAGCTGTTCATGGTTCCTTCGTCTCGTCTGGCTCCGGATCGCGCGCTGCGCCACGGGCGCTGAAGCGGTGCGGCAAAGCCGTTACAATGGGACATTGGCCAATGCGACCGGGTACCCCGACATTCTAGTGACGCGCACCGACTGTTGGCAAAAGTCTCTCCGCGCGGGCCCCTTCTGATGCGGCAGGAGGAGCTGCGCCCGGCGCTCTACCATCGCCTGCACCGTCTGGTGCCCTTCGTCTCGCATCCGGCGGTGCGCAGCGGCTGGCGCTGGGCCGTGCGCGCCGCCCTCGTGCTCTACTTCGCCTTCGTCCTGCTGGTGCTTGGCCTGCGTTACCTGATCCTGCCGAACATTGACCACTATCGGCCGGAAATCGAACGTGCCGCTGGCCGGGCGCTCGGCCTCTCGGTCGCCATTGGCGGCATCGAGGCGAGTTGGGCCGGTCTCAATCCGGATCTCGTCCTCTCCGACGTGCGCATCGCCGATGCCCAGGGCGAGCCCGCGCTGGCCTTCTCGCGCGTCGAGAGCGTGCTGTCCTGGTCCTCGCTGCCGCGGCTGCAGTTGCGCCTGCGCCTGCTGCGCATCGATGAGCCGACGCTGCATCTGCGGCGTGACCACGACGGCCGCTTCTTCATCGCCGGCATCGCCGTCACCGAGGATGACCGCGATGGCGGTGTCGTGGACTGGGTCCTGGCGCAGAAACAGATTCGCGTCAATGGCGCAACGGTGCTCTGGGAGGACGCCAGACGCGGCGCCCCGCCACTGGTACTGGAAGACGTCAACCTGGCGCTCGACAACGACGGTCGCCACCACCGCTTCGGACTGACCGCGCTGCCGCCTGCCGAGCTGGCGTCGGCGATCGACCTGCGCGGCGACTTCCGCGGCAGGGACCTGGAGAACGCCGCCAGCTGGAAAGGCGAGGCCTTCGTCCAGGTCGACTACGTCGATCTCGCGGCCTGGCGGGCATGGATCGACTATCCCTTCGCGCTGCCGCATGGTCGTGGCGCGATACGCGCGTGGGCAGGCTTTGCCGAGGGGGCGCTGCAGAACCTCACCGCCGACCTGTCGCTCGCCAGCGTCAACCTCCGGTTGGCCAGGAACCTGCCGGAACTGGCTCTGGATCGGCTCTCCGGGCGTGTCGCGGCGCACTTCCTGGCGGCGGGCATGCGCCTTGACGGACGTCGCGTCGAACTCCTCGCCCAGTCGCCGGCGCCAGCGGTGGTTGCCGATGCCGCCGCCGCGGGACCGCCGGAGCAGGCAGCCGGACTGCGCATCGAGCCGACCGATTTCCACCTCGAATGGCAGCAGGAGAAGCCGCCGAGCGCTTCGCTGCGCGGCAGTGCGACGGCGACAGCGGTGGACCTCGGCGTCCTCGGCGGACTCGCCGCCTACCTGCCGCTCGACCCGCAGTCGCGCCGCCTGCTCGACGAGTTCGCGCCGCGCGGCCACATTGGCGACCTGCGCGCCAGTTGGCGCGGCAGCGCCGAGGAGCTGCAGGCCTATTCGCTGCAGGCTTCGTTCTCCGACCTCGCGTTGCGACCGGTGCGGCAGTTCCCCGGCGCCAGTGGCCTGTCGGGCTCGCTCGACGCCAGCGAAAAGGGCGGTGCCGTGCAACTGCGCTCGCGGCAGGTGCGTGTCGAGCTGCCGCAGGTCTTTCCCGAGTCGGCGATCGCCCTCGACACGCTGCACGCGCAGGCGAAGTGGAAGGTCAGCCAGGGTCGGCTCGAGGCCGAGCTGTCGCGTGCCGAGTTCGCCGGCGCCGACGCGGCCGGTTCGGCGCAGGGAACTTACCGCAGCAGTCCGGACGGGCCGGGCAGCATCGACCTGACGGCTGCGCTGACGCGTGCCGAAGCGACCGCGGTCTGGCGCTACCTGCCGGCGGCGATCAACGTCGATGCCCGCCACTGGGTGCGCGACGCGCTGCTGGCGGGAACCGCCAGCGAAGCCCGGCTGATCCTCCAGGGCGATCTGGCGCACTTCCCCTTTCTCGACCGCAAACAGGGACAGTTCCTCGTCACCGTCAAGGCGCAGGATGTCGTCCTCGACTACGGCACCGGCTGGCCACCGATCAGGAGCATCGATGCCGACCTGCGTTTCGCCGGCAACGGCATGGTGGTGCAGGCGCGCCACGGCACGATCCTCGGTGCGACGCTGGCGCAGACGCGGGCCGAGATCCCGGATTTCGACGCGCCGGTAAGCACGCTCAAGCTCAAGGGCCAAGTCGCCGGACCGACCGCCGAGTTCCTCAAGTTCATCGACCAGAGTCCGGTGGCAGCGCAGATCGACCACTTCACCGAGAAGATGAGTGCACGCGGAGCGGGCCGGCTGGAGATCGGTCTGGTCATTCCGCTCGAGGAGGCGCGGCTCGGCGATTCGAAGATCGACGGCACCTACACTTTCCAGGCCAACGAGGTCGTCGTCGATCCCGTGCTGCCACCGTTGCAGCAAGTGAAAGGCAACCTGCAGTTCTCGGAAAGGGAGCTGCGCGTCCCCGGGATCAACGCGACGCTTTTCGGCGGCCCGCTGCGCATCACCGGGGGCACCGAGTCCGGCAGGGTGCGGGTGCTGGCAAGCGGCTCGCTGCTGGTCGACGATCTGCGCCGGCACATCGGCTCGCCCGTACTCGCCGCTTTCGCCGGCGGCACCGGCTATCGCGCCGAGATCCGGGTGCGCAAGCGCGATGTCGACGTCCTGGTGGACAGCGATCTGCTTGGCGTCAGTTCGACCCTGCCGGCGCCGCTTGGCAAGTCTGCCAGCGAAGCGATGCCGCTGCATTTCGAGAACGGACTGCTGCCGGCGGCCGCTGGCGGCGAGGGCATCGTCCGCGATCAGGTGCGTGCCACTCTCGGCGACGTGCTCAGCCTGCAGCTGATCCGCCGCAGGAAGGACGGCGAGGCACAGATCGAGCGCGGCATGATCGCGATCGGCCGGCCGGCTGCGGCGCTGCCCGAGCGCGGGCTCAACGTCGGCATCAGCGCGCGCAGCATCGATCTGGACGCCTGGCAGAGCCTCCTCGGCGGCGGCCGGAAGGGTGGTGAGTCCGGAGCGACCGCTTTGCCCGTCGCCGTCGATGTCAAGGCCGACGAGTTGGTCGTCATCGGTCAGACCTACACCGGCGTCGGTGTCCGCGTCACCGGCATCACGACGCGCTGGCGCGGCAATGTCGAGTCGGAGCAGGCGATCGGCAACTTCCAGTGGGACAGCAGCGGTGCCGGCAGGCTGAAGGCGCATTTCAGCAAGTGGCGGCGTCCCGACCGGGTGCGCAGCGATACCGCCAGCCGCGAGCCGCTGAAGGAACTGCCGGCGCTCGACGTCATCGTCGATGATTTCACCATCGGTCCGAAGCGCTTCGGACGCCTCGAGGTGCAGGCGCACAACGACGGCGGCATCTGGCGCCTGGACCGCATCGATCTGCGCAACCCGTATGGCAGCCTGGCGGCCAGTGGGCAGTGGCAGCTCAGTGCCGGGAACCGGACGCAGCTTGATTTCGCCCTCGAGAGCAGCGATGTCGGGCGGCTGCTCGACCGCCTCGGCTACGGTGGCACGATACGCGGCGGCAAGGCGGCGATGAAGGGCCGCATCGGCTGGACCGGCGCGCCGGCCGAGCTGGACCATGCAACCCTTGCTGGCGACATCCAGGTCGAGGCAAGCCACGGCCAATTCCTCAAGGTCGATCCCGGCGTCGGCAAGCTGCTCGGGCTGATCAGCCTGCAGGGGCTGCCGCGACGCTTCACCTTCGACTTTGGCGACATCTTCAGCGAGGGTTTCGCGTTCGACGGCATCACCGGCAGCATTGCGGTCAAGAGCGGCGTCATGCACACCGATCGGCTGCAGATCAGCGGCCCAGCGGCGCGCGTCGTTCTCAGCGGCGACGCTGACCTGAAAAGTGAGACGCAGCGCCTCGAAGTCAGCGTCCAGCCCGACCTCGGCAGCAGTGCGGCGCTCGGTGTGGCGGTGCTCAACCCGCTGGCCGGTGTCGCAACGCTGCTTGCCGACAAGATCCTGCAGGGGCCGCTGAGCAAGGCCTTCAGTTTCGAGTACCTGGTCACCGGCAGGTGGGACGACCCCAAGGTGGAGCGCCTGTCGCGGCCGCCGGCGGTCGTTACGACGCCGTGACCGAAGGCAACGAAACCAACCGGAGTCAATGATGATGATCAGCCCCGACGGGCGGCCGCCGGCCGCACCAGCCCCCGCCACCCTGCGCGTCGCTGCCCTGCAGATGGTGTCGACGCCGCGCGTGGACGAGAACCTGCGCGCCGCTGCCGCGCTGATCGACGAGGCCGTTGCGCAGGGCGCCGAACTGCTGGCGCTGCCTGAGTACTTCGCGATCATGGGCATGACCGACGCCGACAAGCTGCGGCTGCGGGAGAGCGACGGCAGCGGCCCGATCCAGGATTTCCTCGCGGCCAGTGCGCGCGAACACGCGGTCTGGCTGATCGGCGGCTCGCTGCCGCTGCTGGCCGGCAGTCCCGACAAGGTGCTCAACTCGGCGCTGGTCTACGATCCGCAGGGGCGGCGTGTCGCCCGCTACGACAAGATCCACCTCTTCGGCTTCCAGCAGGGCAGCGAGCGTTACGACGAGAGCACGACCATCGAGGCCGGCCGCCAGCCGGCCGCCTTCGTCACGCCCTTCGGCCGCGTCGGTCTGTCGATCTGTTACGACCTGCGCTTTCCGGAGCTTTATCGCGCCATCGGTGTCACAGATTTGCTCGTCGTGCCGGCGGCCTTCACCGAGACGACCGGCCGTGCCCACTGGGAGATCCTCCTGCGCGCGCGGGCGATCGAGAACCAGTGCTACGTGCTGGCGGTCGCGCAGGGCGGCCGGCACGAGAACGGCCGCGAAACGCACGGCAACAGCATGCTCATCGACCCTTGGGGGACGATCCTCGATCGCAAGCAGAAGGGCCCCGGCATCGTCATCGGCGACCTCGCAAGAAATCGCCTGGATGAGGTCCGCGCCAGCCTGCCGGCACTCGCGCACCGTGTCATGTAGACGTCGGCGGCAAAACACCGCAGCAAACAGGGAAACCCTATGACCACCAGAGCCCAGACCCTCCTCACGCAGGCACGCAAGACCCTGCTCACGCCCTATGGCCTCGATGTCGCCGACCTGACGCCGGTGTTCGGCAGGATCATGGCGCACCAGGTCGATCATGCCGATCTCTACTTCCAGTACAGCCGTTCCGAGGCCTGGAGCCTCGAAGAGGGCATCGTCAAGAGTGGCAGCTTCAGCATCGACGAAGGCGTCGGCGTGCGTGCCCTTGCCGGCGAGAAGACCGCTTTCGCCTATTCGGACGACATCAGCAGACCGGCGCTCGACGCTGCTGCCGCCGCCGTGCGGGCAATTGCCGGCGCCGGGCAGGAACGGCGCGTGCCGGCGCTGAAGAGGAGCACTGCGCACCGCCTCTACCTGCCGAACGATCCGCTGGCTTCACTGGCTGCGGACAGCAAGGTCCGCCTGCTCGAGCGACTCGAAGCGCTGGCGCGCGCTGCCGACCCGCGGGTGACGCAGGTCATGGCGCACCTCGCCGGCGAGTACGAGGTGGTCCTGGTCGCCGGCAGTGATGGCCGCCTGGCAGCCGATGTACGGCCGCTGGTGCGGGTCTCGCTGACGGTCATCGTCGAACAGGGCGGAAAGCGTGAACAGGGGTCGGCCGGCGGCGGTGGCCGCAGCGACTACGGCTTCTTCACCGATGCCGTGCTGCAGGACTACGCGCGCGAAGCCGTACACCAGGCCGTCACCAACCTGGCGGCGCGACCGGCGCCGGCGGGAACGATGACCGTCGTCCTCGGTGCCGGCTGGCCGGGCATTCTGCTGCACGAAGCCGTTGGCCACGGACTCGAGGGTGACTTCAACCGCAAGGGCAGCTCGACCTTCGCCGGTCGCATCGGCAGCCGCGTCGCCGCCAGCGGCGTGACGGTCGTCGACGACGGCACGATCGCCGGCCGGCGCGGTTCGCTGAACATCGACGACGAAGGCAACCCGACGCAGCGGACGGTGCTGATCGAGGACGGCATCCTGCAGGGCTACATGCAGGACAGCCTCAACGCACGGCTGATGGGTGTCGCGCCGACCGGCAACGGGCGTCGCGAGTCCTTTGCCCACCTGCCACTGCCGCGCATGACCAATACCGCGATGCTGAACGGCGACCGCAGCGTCGAAGAGATCATCCGCTCGGTCAGGAAGGGGATCTATGCCGTCAATTTCGGTGGCGGACAGGTCGACATCACCAACGGCAAGTTCGTCTTCTCGATGTCCGAGGCCTACCTGATCGAGAATGGCCGCGTGACCACGCCGGTCAAGGGGGCGACCCTGATCGGCAGCGGCCCGGAGGCGATGAAGCAGGTATCGATGATCGGCAACGACATGCGCCTCGACCCCGGTGTCGGCACCTGCGGCAAGGACGGACAGAGCGTGCCGGTCGGTGTCGGCCAGCCGACCCTGCGCATCGACGGCCTGACGGTCGGCGGCACCGCCTGATCATTGGCCGGTCGCGATCGGCGCTCGCGGCAAAGCCATGCTGCCGGGCAGGGGCGATGATCGCAGCCCAGTCCAGACCGTCACCCACCTGCCCGAAAAGGTCATCGACGCGCATCCCGAGTCCAGCGGCTTCCGCTGGGCGCGCCCATGGCTGGGCGCTGGTGCAGCGGCCCGCGCAGCCGGTGAAGGGCTTTCTCTGGCTGAGCGTCGCCTACCTCTGGCTGACCTTCGTCCTCGCGCGCTTCCCGCTGACCGAGCCACTTGGCGACCGCCTGACCGGCTTCCTGGCTCGAGCGGGTACCGGTGCTCTCCGCACTGCACGCCAACATCCAGGATCAGTTCAACGCCTACGGCGTGCAGATCATGTCGCCGCATTTCGTCATGCAGCCGGCGAGCAACGTCGTCGTCCCGCGCGAGAGCTGGCATGCAACAGCATGATGCCGTATCGCCTCTACGCGCTGTCGAACCTGGCGTCGATGCTCGCGCTGCTCTCCTATCCGGTGCTCGTCGAACCGTTCTTCGTCGTCGCGCAGCAGGCGAACGCCTGGTCGGTCGGCTACGTCTTCTTCGTCATCGCTTGCCTGGCCAGCGCCTGGCAGTCGTGGCAGGGTGTCTCGGGCGAACTCGAGCGCCGCCCGGCCAGTTCGGAGCCAGTGCCGCGGCCGCCGCTGCGCGAGTGCCTGCTGTGGATCGGCCTGGCGATGACCGCCTCGATTCTCCTCCTCGCGCTGACCCGTCACCTGACGCAGGACGTTGCGCCGGTGCCGTTCCTCTGGGTGCTGCCGCTGAGCATCTAGCTGCTGAGTTTCATTCTCTGCTATGGCGAACTGGTGCGGCGGCGCCCGCCGGTGCGCCACCTGACGCTGTTCTACCTGATGCTGTCGATCGGCGGCGCGCCTGCTTGGCGGCAGTCTGGTCGGTCTGCTCGCGCCGGCGCTGTTCAATGCCTACTTCGAGCTGCCGATCGGGCTTTTCCTCTGCGCCGTACTGGTGATCATCGTCCTCTGGCCGCAAGTGAAGCCGATCTGGCGCTGGCTGCTGCTCGCGGCCCTCGCCATCGACGTCCTCGGCGCCGGCACGCTCGCGACCTACGGCCGCCAGGGCGACGAAATGCGGCTGTACGAGATCGACGACCAGGTCCTCGATCTCGCGCGCAGCGACTTCAGCTACCTGGCCGAGAGCCGGGCGCGCATCGAACTCGAGCCGGCTGATGGCGACGTCTTCTGCCGCCGCTCGCTGTGGGCGCTGATGGTTCGACCCGAGCGCGCGGCGAGCCTGCAGGCGGCGATCGCCGGCGCCCGGCCGCTGCCGCCGCGCGCCGGCTTCACGGCGTGGACGGACGGGTTCTCGAACCTGCTCGGGATCCTGAAGTGATCGTCTCGGTGCCCGGCGAAGCGCTGCGCGACGACGACGCGGACCCGGAAGGCGAAACTACCGCTCCCGCGCCGCCTCATGCCAGGCTTTCCTCACCGGCGACAGCAGGTACTCCGCGACCGTGCGCGTGCCGAGCATGATCTCGGCACTCGTTCGCATGCCAGCAGCGAGGCCGAAGCGGGCGCCGTCGATCTCCAGATTCATCGCCTTGAGGGTCACCAGGGCCTTGTAGACCAGCGGCTGCGCTTTCCTCTGTCCCCCTTCGTTCGGCGCCGCGCCGCCCCCCATCCCGCCGTCCGCCGCATCAGCGCTGACGTGTTCGACCGTACCTTCCACCATGCCGTACTTCTGGAACGGAAAAGCGGCGAACTTGAGCTTGACTGGCTGCCCCTGGCGTACGAAGCCGATGTCCTCGTTGCTGATCCAGACCTCGGCGCGCAGCGTCTCTTCCGTCGGCAGCAGCGTCAGCAGCACGGTGCCGGGCTGCACGACGGTGCCGGTGGTGTGCGTCGCGAGTTCCTTCACCACACTGTCCTGGCTCGCCCGGAGTTCGAGCAGATCCTTGCGGTGGGCCTGCTTCGCGCGCTCCTGCGCCAGCCTGTCGACGGTGGCTTGCGCCTCGCTGCGTTCGGCATGCAGGCTGCGCCGGTAGTCGGAGTCGAGTTGGGCGAGCTTCTTCTCGGACTGGGCGATGCTCGCCCTGGCCGATTCGATGAGGTGGGCCTGGGTCTTGAGTTCCTGTTCCTTCTCGATGCGCTCGCGCCTCTTGTCGCTGGCCATCAGGCCGCCGGCGAAGCCGTCCTTCACCAGCTTGTCGTAGGCCTTGTCCTGTTCTCGGTAGTGCGGCAGGATTTCGGCGAGCTTGTTCTGCACCTGTTGCGCCGAGGCGAGTTCCGCCTTCGTCTTGAGGAGACGGCTCCGCTCTTCGGCCAGTGCCGCCTCGATGGCCGCGCGGTTGGCGCGGTACTGGGCGTCGATTTCCCCGGCGAGCGCCGGTGGGTCGTCGGGTTCGGGTCGGAAGGGCGTGCCGCCGAGTTCTGCGTCGATGCGGCGCAGCGCCAGGCGTCTACGCTGCCAATCGGCTTCGATCGACTGTGCATCGGCTTCGGTGATGAGGGTATCCATGCGCATGAGCACCTGGCCTGCCTTCACGGTCTCGCCTTCGCGGACACGGATTTCCTTGACGATGCCGGCCTCCGCCGGCTGTACGATCTTGAGGTAGCTCTGCGGTACGAGCTTGCCGTCGGCGACGGCGACGATGTCGAGCCGTCCGAGCAGCGCCCAGAGGATCAGCAGGCCGAGCATGCCGGCGAGCACGCGCAGGACGGCGCGACCCAGCGGATTGGGCGGCGCCTCCTGCAGGCGCAGGAGCGGCGGCGAGAAGTCGTGGTAGTCCGGCGTCGCGGGACTGGCGATCACAGGGAGCTTGAGTGGTAGTTTCATCGGTCGTCTGGCAGAGCTTTGGTTACACAGGGGCGTCTCCCCGGTACGCTGGCTGGCTCAGGACAAGCCTGCCGCAGGCAGAGCCGGATTCCGGCGACGTCACACGGCGCCCACGGGATGCGCCTTGCCGGATTCCGGCTCGCGCGCAGCCCGGTTGATCCCAGGCCTGCCGCGAAGCCGGTATGACGCTCATCGTCAGGACAGGCGCACGCTCCCTTCCTGAATTGCCGCGAGCGGCCGCAGCGTCTGCGCCTGCGCACCAAAGCCGGCGTCGCCGATCACCTGTTGGGCCGAAGTCAGTCCGATGCCGGCCAACGTGCCGTTCTTCCCATACTGGTAGGCGAGATCGCCGCCGACGGCAGCGCTGTCCGAGCCGGCCAGTTGGAAGGTGGCAAGCGCGTTGGTCAGCGCCCAGGTGGTGAGGCCGGGGTTGGCGGCACGGGCGGCGTCGAAGGCACCGACCAGACCGGAGAAGTTGAAACTCTCGATCTTCTGGTCCTTCAGCGGATCGCTGCCGCCTTGGGCAAAACCCGCCATCGCTTCGGCGATCACCTGCAGCTTGAGTACCGGTGTCGACGGCGCGGCGGCGTACCAGTCCTTGAACGTGATCTGGTCGGTGCCACCGGTCTTCAGTACCAGGTCGTTGCTCGACTTGCTGAAGCTGAGGTCGGCGTAGGCGAGGTCGCCGCCGAGGGACAGCGTGTCGCCGCCGGTACCTCCGGTGGCGAACGTGTCCTGCCCGTCGCCCTTGTTGAAGAGGAGGACGTCGTCGCCGCCGGCGGTGCTGTAGGTGTCGTTGCCGAGGCCGCCGCGGAAGAGTTCGGCCGCAGCGCCACCGTTGATCGTATCCGTGCCGGCACCGCCGTTGAACAGCGCCGTACCGGCAGTGTCGGTCAGGGTGTCGTTGCCGTCGCCGCCTTCCAGGATGTCGTCACCGGCAGCGCCGTTCAGGACGTTGTTGCCGGTGTTGCCGCGCAGCAGGTTCGCGAGATCATGGCCCGTGCCGTTGAGCGCCGAGGAGCCCGTCAGGACGAGCGCCTCGACGTTGGCAGCCAGCGTCAGGGTGATGCTGCTGTTGACGAGGTCGATGCCTTCGCCAGCGTTCTCGGTCACCACATCGCTGGCGTGATCGACGGTGTAGACATCGTCCTCCAGCCCACCCAGCAGCGTATCGGCGCCGGACCCGCCGTTCAGCGAGTCGTTGCCGGCGCCGCCGATGAGGGTGTTGGCCCCGCTGTTGCCGGTCAGGACGTTGGCAAGCTCGTTGCCGGTGCCGTTGATGGCCGTGCTACCAGTCAGCGTCAGGTTCTCGACGTTGGCGGCAAGCGTGTGGGTGACGCTGGATTGAACGAGGTCGGTCCCGGCAGCGGCAGTTTCGGAGACCGCGTCGGCAGCATCGTCGACGACATAGGTGTCATCCCCGGCACCACCTTGCATCGTGTCGGCGCCGCTGCCGCCGGACAGGGTGTTGTTGGCACCGTTGCCGATGATCAGGTTGGCCAGGGTGTTGCCGGTGCCGTTGATGGCCGCGGCACCCGCCAGCGTGAGGTTCTCGAGGTTGCTGGCGAGCGTCCACGTGACGTCGGCGATGACCGTGTCGGTTCCGGCGCCGGAGCCTTCGGTCACGGTATCCCCGGTGCTGACGTAGTAGGTGTCGTTGCCCGCCCCTCCGACGAGGGTGTCGGCGCCAGCGCCGCCGTCGAGGATGTTGTCGGCGCTGTTGCCGGTGAGGGTATTGGCCAGGTCGTTGCCGGTGCCGTTGATGGCGCTGGTGCCGGTCAGGGTGACGTTCTCGACATTGGCGGCCAGGGTATGGGTAATGCTCGATTGCACCAGGTCGGTACCTTCGCCGGCCACTTCGATAACCACGTCGCCGGCATTGTCGACCACGTAGGTATCGTTGCCGGCGCCGCCGGTCAGACGGTTGGCGCCGGTATTCCCGGTCAGCACGTTGGCGAGATCGTTGCCGGTGCCGTTGATGTTGGCCGTTCCCGTCAAGCTCAGGTTCTCGAGGTTGGCGGCGAGGGTGTAGGTGACGCTCGACTGGACCAGATCGGTACCCTCGGCAGCATTTTCCGTCACCACATCGCCCGTGTTATCGACGACATAGGTGTCGTTGCCGGCGCCGCCGATCAGGGCGTCGGCGCCGGTGCCCCCGTCGAGCACATTGCTACCGCTGTTGCCGGTCAGCGTATTGGCAAGGGTGTTGCCCGTACCGTTGATCGCACTCGTGCCCGTCAGCGTCAGGTTTTCGACGTTGGCGGCCAGCGTGCAGGTCACGCTGGACTGCACGAGGTCGGTACCGGCACCCGAACCTTCGGTGACCACATCGGCGGTGTTGTCGACGATATAGGTGTCGTTGCCGGCGCCGCCGATCAGGGTGTCGGCACCCGTACCGCCGTCGAGCACGTTGTTGCCGCTGTTGCCGGTCAGCGTATTGGTGAGGCTATTGCCGGTGCCGCTGATGTTTGCTGTTCCGGTCAGGGTCAGGTTCTCGACGTTGGTGGCGAGCGCGTAGGTCACGCTGGACTGCACGAGGTCGGTGCCGGCATTGGAGCCTTCGGTAACGACATCGCCCGCGTCGTCCACCCCATAGGTGTCGTTGCCGGCACCGCCGACCAGGGTATCGGCACCGGCGCCGCCGTTGAGGGTGTTGTTGCCGCTATTGCCGGTGAGCAGGTTGGCAAGATCGTTGCCGGTGCCGTTGATGGCACTCGTTCCGGTGAGTGTCAGGTTCTCGATGTGGGCAGCGAGCGTGTACGTGACGCTCGACTGGACGAGATCGGTCCCTTCGCCCACGTTTTCGACGACCACATCGCCCGCAGCATCGACGACGTAGGTGTCGTTGCCGGCGCCGCCGATCATCGTGTCGTTGCCTGTGGCGCCGGACAGCGTATTGTTGCCGCTGTTGCCGGTCAGCACGTTGGCCAGCGTGTTGCCGGTGCCGTTGATGGCTGCGGAACCCGTGAGCGTGAGATTCTCGACGTTGCTGGCCAGGGTAAGGGTGACGCCGGACTGGACGAGATCAATGCCGGCGCCGGCCGCTTCGGTCACCACATCGCTGGCGCTGTCGACGAGGTAGATGTCGTCGCCGGCGCCGCCAATCAGCGTGTCGTTGCCCGCACCACCGTCGAGGATGTTGTTGCCGCCGTTGCCGGTAAGCGTGTTGTTCAGGGCGTTGCCGCTGCCGTTGATGGCGCTCGTGCCCGTCAGCGTCAGGTTCTCGACGTTCGCGGCGAGGCCATGGTTCAGGCTCGACTGGACGGTATCGGTGCCTGCGCCGGCGTTCTCCGTCACGACGTCGCCCACGTTGTCGACCACGTAGGTATCGTTGCCGGCGCCGCCGATCAGGCTGTCGGCGCCAGCGCCGCCGGATAGCGTGTTGTTGGCGCTGTTGCCGGTGAGCACGTTGTCGAGCGTGTTGCCGGTGCCGTTGATGGCCGAGGTGCCCGTCAGGGTCAGGTTCTCGACCTCGCTGGCGAGCGTCCAGGTGACCCGCGACTGGACGAGGTCCGAGCCGCCGCTTGCCGCTTCGATGACCACATCACCGGCACTGTCGACCACATAGGTGTCGTCGCCAGTACCGCCGGCCATCGTGTCGTTGCCCGTGCTGCCGTTGAGGATGTTGTTGCCGCCATTTCCGGTCAGCGTGTTGTTCAAGGCGTTGCCGGTGCCGTTGATGGCCGCGGCGCCGGTCAGGATGAGGTTCTCGACGTCGTCCGCCAGGGTGTGGGTCGCGCTCGACCGGACGAGGTCGGTACCCTCGCCGGGGTTCTCCCAGACGACCTCGCCCGCGTCATCGACGATGTAGGTATCGTTACCGGCGCCGCCCGCAAAAGTATCGAGCCCGCTTCCACCGTCGAGAACGTTGTCGGCGGAATTGCCCGTCAGGCTATTGTCCCGGGAGTTGCCCGTGCCGTTGATCGCGTCTGCCCCGATCAGAGCGAGGTTTTCGAGGTCGGTGGCCAGCGCATGGGACAGGCTCGACTGGACGAGGTCCGTTCCCTCGTCGGCATTCTCGACGATGACGTCGCCGGGGCTGTCGATGACGTAGGTGTCATTGCCGGCGCCGCCGAGCATCGTGTCGTTGCCCGTGCCGCCGTCCAGCGAATCGCTTCCGTCTCCGCCGTCGAGCAGGTCATTGCCGCCGTTGCCGGTCAGCGTGTCGTTGCCGGCAAGACCGTAGAGTCGGCTGTCGCTGTTGTCCGCGGCAATCAGGACGTCGTCGCTGGGCGTGCCGCTCACTGTGAGGTTGCTGGTCATCGTGGCGCGAGTCCACGTCACTCCGCCGGCAAACTCGATCAGATCGATCTTGCTGGCATCATCGACGAAATAATTCCTGACTCGTATCGATTCGCCGGAATCCGTTATCACGACCATCAGGTCATTGCCATCGACTCTTTCGACCCGGATGTCCCCAGGATTGATACCCTCCAGCTTCAGCCTGTCGGTTCGTCCGAGTGCGGGATCGACATTGTGGATCGAGTCGCTGCCATCGCCACGCCCGAAGACGTAGGTATCGTTGCCGCTGTCGCCGTAGATCGAATCGTCGCCGACTCCGCCGACAAGGGTGTCGTCACCGTCGCTTCCGACAAGCGTGTCGTTGCCGGTTCCGCCAGCAACGGCATCGTTGCCGATTCCTCCGTACAGATAATCCTCGCCGCCACCGCCGAAGAGGGAGTCGTCGTTGCTCGCGGCGCTTGGCGAATCGATATACCAGCCGCCGTAGAGCTGGTCGTTGCCGTCGCCGCCGTCGAGCGTATCGTCTCCGTCAGAGCCGATCAGGGTATCGGCATCGGAACCACCGTTCAGCAGATCATTGCCGGAGCCGCTGTACAGGTAATCGTCGCCGGCACCCCCGTCGAGAACATCACTTCCATCAGCACTCGACAGCGTGTCGTTTCCGGTTCCACCGTCAAGGACATTGTTTCCGCCGCCGACGGTAAGACTGTCGTTGCCTGCACCACCGGACAGCAAGTGGCCGCCCCAATGGCCGACCAGCGTGTCGTTGCCACCCAGGCCATAGGCCTTGCCACCGGAAAAGGGTCTGGTCGAAAGGTAGTCGTCGCCTTCGGTGCCGATGACCGTCACATTGCCCTGCATCGCCGTCTGGTTCCACATCGTCCCGTCGGCAAAGAGCAGGCGGTCGATGTTGCCGTAAGTGCTTGCCACGAATCCCTTGATGGTGAGCGTTTCGTTCGTGTCGATGATCGTCACGAGCAAGTCATTGCCGGCTTCCGTCAGCCGAACGTCGGCTGGATTGAGGCCTTCCAGTCGCACCGTATCGACGTGGGCGTCAGCGAAATCGGTGCAAAGGATCGCGTCGTTGCCACCACCGCGCCGCAGCACGTAGGTGTCGCTGCCGACGCCACCGTCCAGTGTGTCGCTACCGCCTCCGCCATCCAGCGTGTCGTCACCTTCGCCGCCATGCAAGACATTGCTCATCGCGTTGCCGAAGAGGGCGTTGCCCATCGCGCTGCCGCTACCGTCGATCGCTGCGGTGCCGGTCAGGACGAGGGTCTCGACGTGGTCGGAGAGTGTGAAGGAGACGCTCGAGTGCACCTGGTCCGCGCCCGCGTCCACGCCTTCGAATACGCGGTCGCCTGCATCGTCAACGAGGTAGGTGTCGTCGCCGGCCATACCGTGCATCGTATCGGCCCCGGCACCGCCATCGAGAACGTTGTTCGCGGAATTCCCCACCAGATGGTTGTCAAGGGCGTTGCCGGTCGCATCGGCAGCGTCGGTACCCACCAGTGTGATGCCTTCGATGTTGCTGCCCAGCGTGTGGGAGAACGCGGCCTGAACCCAATCGGCTCCTTCATCCGCATTCTCGATCGCCGTATCCCCGGCACCGAGCATGTAGTAATCGTCGCCGAGGCCGCCAGCCAGGACGTTGGCTGCCGTGTTCTGTGTGCCGTCAAGCGTGTTGTTCAAAGCATTGCCGGTTCCGGAGACGGCTGCCGATC
>ERZ761602.3546-NODE-3546-length-21891-cov-295.938771_pt1 | contig 21891 bp, 9 predicted proteins | sample MGYA00512165_ERZ761602 | MGnify/ENA primary metagenome ERZ761602 (study PRJEB28899, sample SAMN02445085) | bioreactor sludge metagenome | biome: EBPR sludge; isolation source: Thorneside wastewater treatment plant | place: Australia: Brisbane, Thorneside...
GCTCCCGTCCAAGGCGTAGAGACGGAAGCGATGGTCGGTGCCGCCAAGGCGTGCAGAACCGTGGATCAGAACGTGTGGCGTCCCGGCATACGAGTCGAGCAACTGCGTGTCGCGGTTGGTGTCGATCACATAGGGTGGCCGGAGCGTTGCCCGCCACTCGTGCAGCGCTGCGCGTGTCCAGTGCGACGCACCGTAGATGCTGTCCAAATGCGCCGTCTGTGCGGAATGTTCTGGGTACTTGGCTGCTGTCGATTCTGTCTTGTCGAACACACTGACCCGCAGGCCAGCGTGTTGCAGCGCCGTGGCGCAGGACAGGCCAGAGATGCCGCCGCCGATCAGTGCCAGATGGCGAGTGCAATTCATGGTTTTCAAGTCAACCTTCCCCCGACACCACCATTGTTTGTTCCATAATGGATGCAGCCCCTCTCCAGTCGAGCAAGCGAGACTTGACGACGCTGGAAACATCATTGTCCTCAAGACACAAGCTGAACTTCAGATCCTTGCCGATTTGCCTTATCCGCTTTTCTCCCTGTTGCGTCAGCTCGGCAGGCAATGTCGTTCCCACCGCCACGTTCGCTGGGCAAGTCAGCCGGATGGACAAATTGTCGTGAGTGATTGACTGGTTCCCGGCGAAGCTCATCATCTCGGCCAACAAGAAATTGGCCGCGTTGCCCGCAAATGTCCACCATCGCCACTCCGGTCGTTTGCCGGCAACCGTTCTTTCAACAGTAGTCTTGCCAGTCTCGAGCAAGGCAAACGAGGATGACACATGGTCGAGTCGATTTCGTGCCCGATTCGAGAGAACGGCCGGGACTTTGCGATCAATCAGGAGAGACTTCATTTTCTGGCAAAGTTCAAATCGAAGTACTCTTGACGACCCAAGCCATGAAGCCTTTCCCCTGTTTTCGCTCGGCTCGACATGGACGACGCGAGACTTCCAGTCCGAAGTCACCACTCGCCAATATCGGCCAGCCAGAATCAGCGTCGGCGCCGATTCGTCATTTGCCCGAACGCTCATCGGGTCAACAAAACCCAATTCACGCCGACCATGCAGAACGGTCATTAGTAACGGAGAATTGAAGGTGGAAACGATGGCCTCAAAGTGGCGTCGGCCGAATTCATCTTCGCCGGTTGCGCCCAAACCGATCAAGCCGCCGATTGCTTCATCCTCCCAGAGAATGGAACGAGAAAGCATCGTGCCGATGATCCGCGAAATCCTGTTCGAGTCGAGATCGAAAAAGAGGTCAGTCAATTCCGCTTCAAGTTCAGCTCTCGCCAACCCACGGTGCTGCAGGATCAGCGCAATTGCCTGTTGTGCGACCAAGTGCCATGGCGTTACAGGAGGATTTATCGGTTCGACGAAGTCTTCGCGCCAGAGGCGAACGATCGCACTGGCGATCATCAATCCCTCGTCGTCCGTCGCAAGGAACAAACAGTTCCGCATCGTTCCCTTGCGCCGACCCGTTCGCCCCATGCGCTGGAGAAACGACGCTACCGAAGCAGGGGCGTCGATTTGAATGACCCTATCCAGGTCACCGACATCCATTCCAAGTTCCAAAGTAGATGTCGCCACGATGACGCAATCCGGCTCCTCGGCAAATGCCTTCTCGGCTTGCCGGCGCTCGTCCGCAGACAACGAGGAATGAGAAACAAAGGTCCGGACGCCCAGGTCGCGAAGCAGTGCCGAGAGCTCTTCGGTCTTCGCCCGGCTATCGCAGAAAACCAGGCGCTTTTCGCCAGCATGCAATCTGGAGATTACTGTTGCCGCATTTTCGAGCGAACCAACAAAGTCGATGGTGAGATCCGCATCGTATCCGGATTGCCCATCTCCGATGACTGTGGTTGCTTGACCTGGAAGCATCCATTCGATCAATGATTTCGGGTTGCCAACGGTGGCGGTCAATCCGAGAACCTGGATTCGCCGTCCAGCAAGTCGTTGAAGTCGTTGAATCAGACATCGCACATGCCATCCGCGATCGTCACCGCAGAAGGCGTGCAGTTCATCGACGATAATCAAGCCGACGTCAAGAAGCAGGTTTCGCTTGTCGTCGTTTGCCGAAATCAACATTCCTTCGAGAGACTCGGGTGTCGTCAGCAAGAGATCCGGAGGATCCTTGATCGCTCTTTTCTTGATCGAGTCACTGATGTCGCCATGCCAGACGCCGACACGTCGTCCCAGCAAGCCGAAATAGTACGAAAGGCGAGGTTCCAGGTTGTTCAGGAGTGCGCGAATCGGGCAAACATACAGCACGGACAAGCCGCGCCAGTCTTCCGACAGCATCCGCGAGAGAACAGGGAATATCGCCGCCTCGGTCTTCCCACCGGCCGTGGGGGCCAAAAGGATGCAGTGCTGGCCATCGAGAATAGGGCCCACTGCCGCCTGCTGCGTCGGACGCAGCCCATTCCACCCCAGCGAATTGACGATGTGATGCTGAACGGCTGGATGCAGGCGATCAAAGGCTGCTTGCTCCTCGCTCATTCGACGTCGAGTTCAATGGCATCGATGCTGGAAAGTCCCGAGGCTGCGGCCTCGGAACGAGTCAATTCGTTGGGCGCAAGCGTCAGCGCGTAGTGCTGACGGGGAACAAAATCAGCAAACTGGTCTACACGGTCCAGAACGTCAGCGACCAGTTTTTTCAGGAAAATCCGTGGCGCGACACCAACCTTTCCACCAAGCTTTCCCGCGACGGCGACGGCCAGGTCATGCACATAACGGTCGTCTACGAGGGATCGAACACGATCCGCATCGACGGCACCCTCGGCAAAAATGTCGCGAACCTTGCAACCCACCTGCGACAGCAATGCCAGGTCAAAGTTGGGCAAGCGGATTTGCACTGCGCGCGGATTGTCGAAACGAGCCTCCGTGCTGAAATCAACATGCAGGCGCTGCGCCAGGGGCGCCAGCCGCTGCACCCCTTGCGGACCATCGTAGAACGCAGGCGTGCCGTTGATCATCAGGTACAAGCCGGGGAAGCGCCCCGCATCAATCTCGTCGATCCATTGGCGCAGGCCATTGAGCCCTTTTTCCCGGGTGTCAGCCCGCATTCGCTGCAAAGTCTCGACCTCATCGATGACGAGGATCAATCCGTGGTAGCCCGAATCGCGAAGGATCGCCAAGACCCCGGCGATAAAACTTGCCGCACTGAAGTGATCGATATCGCCCTTGAGGCCTGCCGTCCGCTTGATCTGTGCTGCCACATTCGGTTGTCCGGATACCCAACTCACCAGGCCTTCGGCCAAGGCCGTTTCCCCGCGCGCCACCGCTTCGCGATACGCGCGCAGGGCTGCCGAAAATGCGGGAGCCACCTTGTTGATACTTGCCAGTCGCTGTTCCATGAGCACGCCGGTAGCGGCCATCAGCCCTTGCGCATCGTTCGGGTCAAGCTGGCCAGCGGCAAGTACATCCTGCTCGAGAACGTAAAACCAGCCATCGATGATTCCGCGGAATGCCCCTTCGCCGGCGTCGGCCGTGGCAAGCCGCTCGATCAGGCGACGATAGATCGTTTCCATTCGGTGCAGAGGGGTTTCTGTCTCCGAGATCTGCACCTCGCTGCTGGCGAAGCCGGCGGCACGCGCGCGTTCCTGCAACCAGCGACCGAAGAACGTCTTGCCGCTGCCATATTCGCCGCGCAGCGCCTTGAACACAGCGCGCCCCGAGCTGACCGACGAGAGTTCGTCGTCGAGCGTCGCCTGAAAGCGCTCAACGCCGACTGCGAAAGCATCCAGGCCGTTTCGCGGCACCGTACCCCGACGCAAGGCATCGATGATCTCCGAGCGACGCGCTGGACTGATCATTGCGCTCTCCCGGTACGCCCACCAAACTGCGTCTCAAGGAGCGTTCGATTCAGCCCAACCGTCCCCTCCGCTTCATCGAGGGTAAGCACAGGAGCTTGGTCTACGTTCAACAAGCGACGCGCTGCACTGACGAAGCCGGAAACCCGCAGCAAAGGCATGCACAACCGTGCAGCCAGGGCTTGCTTGGACACTTTTCCGCCTCGCTCCGACAAGGCTTCAAGCAGCGCACGGATCTCTTCATCCGTCACACCAGCACGAGCCACCCACTGTTTCTGCGACAGGAATGCCGTTGATGCAAGCAGTGCAGCAATCCAGTCCTGCTCGACTGCCGTGGCCTGAACCACCTCAAGCGCTGGCAGTTCGAACAAGGACTGCTGTCCCGAGGCTACTGGTGCTGGCGGCCTGGTTTTCCTGCCGACTGCTTTGGCCAGAGGCTGCGAGCCGGGGGATACGGGGCTTGTCTCGGCAGCAAGCTCCCACCAGGCGGGTGCGGCGCTGGGTGCATGGCGCAAACCCTCTGGCAGCACACTGCCAGTAGTCAGAAGCGTGATGGGGACAAGCATTTCCTGGAGACTGATGCCGCCGTGGTAGCCGTTTTTCCGCGAGCCATAACGCAGCGTCTCGCTCCATGGAACGACGATCTGCCGTTGCCCGTGCGGTGTCATCACCCGCCCGCCGGAGAGCATGATCTCTTCGGCAGAGACAGGAGCGCCGGCAACAGTCCGCCAGCGATCGCCAGCCGCGAGATCTGAACTGTTCGCGACTGCCTTGTCCTGCGCTGGATTCGCCAATGCGTGTGTTGCTTCGTCGATCAAATGACCGTGATCGGCAGTGATCAGAACAAGGCGCCCGGCGTTTCGAGCCTCGTAGAGAAGTGGCTTGATCAGGCGCAGGTCATCCAGCGCCCAGCGGTGGTTCAGTTGAGCCGAGCCCGACAAGTGATCATCGACACCATTGAAAACAACGGCCACGACTTTTCGCTCTCGGCTGCCGATGGCATCGCGTACCACCTCGGACAGGGTGACGCCATCGCTGGCCGATGTCAGCTCACCTTTATGGAACAAGACCGGTCTTGCACCAGACCGGTTCGATGGTACGAGGGGGATGAGTGCGGGATGCTGGGCAAAGCCGGTTTTCTCGTTGGCTGCCTGACCTTGAAGCAATTTTCCGCAAAACAGGCTGGTGCGGGAAATCTCGGTGATTGATGGAATCGTTGCCAGGCCAACCGATGCCTTTTCCTGCGCACTCGGCAAAACTTCATTCCAGCCTTGTCGCTGTGCATCCTCAAGCAATTCCCGATAAATGGGAAACGACAGGCCATCCACGACCAGCAGCAGCACCGGCGCCAGCGTTGCCACGGGAGCGAGCACGTCGGCGATGATCTGCTCTACCGGGACGATAGGGTCGAGTTTTGGGCATCCCCCCTGATTCCAGGCGGACAGAGCCACCGCAAACTGCCTGTTCGACGACTCGCGTCTGACCCGGGCCGCTTCGCGCAAGGCACTGTAGGCACGAGTCACGACAGCCAGGTCATCGCCTCCCATCAAGGCAAGGCGTGCCCAGTCGGCAAATGCGCCTTCGTCGGCATAGGACTTCGCCAACGAATCCAGCCCGATGTGTTGGCCGGGCTCAGCGTTCGACAGCCAGCGGACCAGCCGCATGGCCATCTCAACACGGCGCACCCGGTTTGCCTGATGAACTGCGAGGCGATGCTCCTTGACGGCGCCGCCCGCGACCAGCACCGCGGCCGTGGCAGCCGCGCGAGCAGCCGGCTTCTTCTCGGGCCCTGTTGCGAGAAATTCTGCAATTGCGTTGGCGAAAACGCTCAGGCGTGCGCTGAACCCCGAAGGCAAGTCGCTGGATCTTTCGGCGAACGCCGTCAGGTGAAGGGATGCCACAAGCTGGTCTGCCACATCGAGGACAGGCATCAGAGTCGAGGCATCCATGGCTTTTGTAACCTGGACGGCCGCCGCATGCAAACGCAGTCCCTCCCGCAGCGGAATTGGCGTCCCGCCGGTGTAGCGCTCCAGCCGCACGGCCGCGGCCAGCAATTCCGGTGCAAGCGGCGTATCGTCAGGCCGCTTGAGGAGCATGCCGCATACCAGGGCGATCGGCATCAACTCGCCGCCGTAGCCCGCCTCCAGCACCTGCGCGACCAACCGTCCACAGGAACCGAGAATCTCGATCAGCCATTCACCGACCTGTTGGCGTGCCTTCTCATGAAGATCGCCATAGCGACGTGTTGCCTCGGGTGAAAGGGTCCAGCGCAAGACCGAAGCGAGGTCGGGACGCCCCGCATGTTCGGTGGTCATCCCGAGGACGCAGCGCAAGACCTGCGACCAGGCCGAGTCAACATCGAGAACGCCGCCCGCGACTGGCGGATAGCCCCCTGCCGGAAGGTTCTCCAGCAATGCCTCGGCAACCCAGGACCAGCGAGCAAGCCGGGAATCGATTGCCTTGGCCTGAAACGCATGGCGCAACATATCCCACGCTTCAACCGAAAAAACCTTGCCACGCGAAAACCGGGCAAGCACGTCGGCGCCCAGCACTTGATCGGCCAAGGGCGTCAAGACCACCAGGCCAGGCAATTTTCCGGGCGATTCGCTGGACACCGGGCCTGGATCGTCCATCGCCCCGTCAGCAAGCGCCAGCAGTCGTTCCCGAACGGCAATCGGCGACGGGCACCAGGCCACTGAAAACTCCCGATCGCCAACCGCCAACGTCGATGGCCAGCTTTCGTCGCGTTGCGCACGAATGGCGATCACCGCTGCCGTTCGATCGTGGCGCAGAACCGCATCGACCTGGGCGACGATCTGGCGCACCGACGGGTTGAGCAATACATTCACCGGCTTAGCCCTTCCTCGTGATTTTCCACGAGATGCTCAGTCGATAGTCGGCATCCCTGGCGAGTTCAACGCGAATTTCATCCAGGGAATTGATGGCATCAGCAATGGCAAGGTCGCTCTTTGTCACTTCACGCACGACGCGAACTCCCGGCGTTGACGGTGCGGGCGGGATCGGGGGTGGTGGTGGCACGACCGGCGGGGGCGGGGGCGGAGGTGCTTCCGTCAACAGCTTCAAAGCCTTGTTCTTTTGCTCGGCCAGCGCTGCCTTCAGGCCGATGGCGTGCTCGTCACTCGCCAGGATCTCCGCCAGCCGTTCCCGCATCGATTGGGCGGCAATTCTGCGGTGATCCACGAGCGCGATCACGGCGGTGAAGAGTTCCCAGTCTGTCGTCTTCAAAGCCTCGTCAAGCGCTTTCGCCTTGCCGATGGTCTGCCCATAGGCGGCCTCGGTCGTCGCCATCGCCGCGCCCGCAAGGGTGCGGATCACGTCGGCATTGGCGGCCGTCATGCCGAGGAGCAGGGCCACAGCACCCTCGGTTGTCCTGAGCCGATCGGAATCCTGCCCGGCAACGCCGAAGGTCCGCCATTTGACGGCCAGTGCCTTGGCGCAATCCTGCAGCGGAGCCAGCCTGGTGCTTGCTTCGGTGCTCAACTGATCCTTCAGTCGGGCCACATTGCCGGCGTTCAACGATTCCGCCACCGTCAGTCCGAAGAACAGGCCAGCGCGCCGGATCGCCTCTTTCCAGTCGTCTTCGCCGGGCAGTGCCTGCTCGCGCAACACCAGCTCGTTCGGCGTGTTTTCAAGCGTCGGCGGATAGGGCCCGTTGTTCAGGAAGAAAGAACGATTGGTCATCGCCGCAAACGCATGGATGATCAAATTCTGGACTTCCGGCAGCAAGCCCATCGGGCTTGGATCGTCGATCCATTTGCGCATTCGGGCGACCGTGATCGGCGCGCCGGGGTCACCGTCGGCTGCCTGTCTTTGCAGGAAATGAGTGCGCCAGTGATTCTCCAGCACCAGATGGGTCCCACCCATGTTGCCCAGGCGCAGGGGATTCACGACTGCAAGCGTCAATTGCCGCAGCGCGCGATCGGCCACATGCACGCGCCGGTCCTTGTCCTCAAGAGCCCGAACCAGCTCCGCCTCGACCTTCTTGAGCACGGCGATCCTGATCTCGGTCTCGAATTGCGGGTGTGCCGGATACCTGTGGGTGAACAACTGGTCCAGCAGGTTGATGAATCCCTCGCGCAGATTCGCGCCCACCGGCGCCTGTGGCTGGAATGTCCGGTCGAGCGTGCGGAACTGGTCGGCCACGCCGAGCTTCTGGTCGACGGCATCGCGCGGATCCTGGGCGATTCCGTAGGCGACCTCGAGGTATTGCTTGAGGCGCTGCTGCAGTTGATCGCGCTGGTTCTTGGCCAGGGAACGGGCCTGTGCCCGGTCCACTTGCGCCAGATGCGCTGCGTAGTCGTTGAAACGCTCGCCCGTCAGGATGTAATCGAGCACCACCAGACGGCCCAGATCCTTCAGGGCCTTTTCCGAAAGGAAGGCTGGCAGCCAGACCAGCGTTTGGGAGCCTTCGCCGGTGTAGCGGTCCAGGCGGGCAAGATCATCGGCCGGGGTGCGGTTGGGTTCGTCGAACGGGAAGTCGAGAATGACCGTCCATGCACCGTCACGCCCGCGTAGCCGATCATCGGCCAGTTCGCGCACGTTCTCGTAAAGCACTTCGACCTCGCGCTGGGTGCCGCGCCACCAGAACGAGAAACGGGTAAACAGCTCGTTGCTGTCCGGAATGCCGAGTTCGCCGAACAGCATCTCGCGAATCTTGCGCCGGCGGTTGCCGGTGTTGTCGTGCCCCTCGGCGCCCTTGACGATCGGCTCGATATCGACCCCGGTGACCTGAATCGAGATCACCGGATTCTGCTCGTCGGTGATCTTCAGTTCGCCGACTTCGCCCGCCCAATCACGGCACTTCTTCAGTACGTCCTGCGTCTCGCGGCCGGGAATCGGCGACTTCACCGAACCATGATTCAGGGCGGCAAGTCGCTGCGCCGTCAGGGCCTTCAACGACTCGACCTCGGGCACCAGGGCCGCCAACAGCAGCGTTTTCAGGATGCGTGCATCGTTACGGAAATTTCGCGCCCGCACGGGGTCGACCGCAGTATGGGCCTGCGGGTTGCGCAGATCCTGCCAGACGACCCCATGTGTCCGTTCAAGCAGCGGCACCAGCTTCTGGCTGAAGAGACGCTTGGCATTGTCGAAGTGCAGGCGCATGGCGTCCGAGAAGGGCTCATCCCCATCGACGATCACATCCCACAGGTCACCTACCGGGATGATCTGGCCCAGTTCCAGGTCGTCGCGGCGGTCAACCAGCAGTTGCAGCATCAGTTTCAGGGCTGTGCGCTCACGCTGCAGCACACTCGACACGGCCACCAGGGTCTGCACCAGGGCAGGGCTGAACGGGTAGACCAGCCGGAACATCTCGCGGTCGGCGTTCGATGTCAGAAGCGTGTCGGTCACCGTCCTCGACCTGTTGGCGAAATCCTCGAAAGCAGCGTCCAGCACCTGGCGGGCTGATTCCGTCGCCGGCTTGAGAACGCGGGCCTGGGCAATGACCGGCAAGTTGCGGTCCTCCAGGATGATCTTGTGAAAGCGCGCCTCCCAGTACTTGAGCACGTCGGCAAACTGCATCTGCATCGCGCCGGCCATGTTGTCGCCGACCAGTTCGCGCAGGTCCCGCTGACGCGCCACAAAGCTGATCAAGGGCACCGGTCGATCGGCATTGGCTGCCTCGACCAGTTTCGAGAGCTTCGACCCTTCGCTGCTGACAAACGCGACGTCCGCTGCCCGACTCGCCAGCCAGAGAATCAGTTCGTCGAGGAAGAGGATTACGCCGTCGTAGCCGAGTTCGCTCGCGTGGCGGGAAAGGATGGCGAGTCCATCGTCGAGGCTGACAAAGGCCTCACCCTGGCCACCGCCACTACTGCTGGCGACCGAGGCGTAGGCGCTGAAGAAACACGAAATCAGGTCACCGACCAGACGAGTCCGCTCATCCCCCCGAGGTGACTCCAGCATCGCTGCTTCGAAGCTGCCGGCATCCCAACCGCCGGAAAGCTCGCCCCAGCCGTCGGTGCTGCCGGCGTGTTCGTTCAGTTTGCCAAAGAAGGCGTCATCGCCCATGCGCGCCCGCAGTTGCTGGGCATCGCGAAACAGGCCCTCGGCCAGGTAAAAGCCGGGCACTGGCGCATCGGGGTGGATGCTGCGCACATGGTCGGCGTAGCCGCCGAGAATGGCCGACTCCATGTTGCGGGCACCGATCATGTGATACGGCACCAGCAGGAACTTCTTGTCCTCGGTCCAGGCGTTGCTCCTGGTCACGACGCTGGCCAGTTCCTTGATCGAACGCGCCCGCGTATTGCCGGCCAGCAGCAGGTTCAGCACCGCCATGAAATGGCTCTTGCCCGAACCGAAACTGCCATGCAGGTAGGCTGCCTTGCTTTGCCGCGTCGCCAGTGCCGACTGGATGAAGGCCAGGGCATTGTCGAAAGCCTGCGCCAATTGCGGCGTGACCACGTAGTTGCCGAGTGTTTCGTCAGCAGCGCGGACGCCATCGGACAGTTTGAGGACAAAGTCCCCTTGATGGACCCGCTCGGGGATCGGTATCAGTTCGCGTATTAATGTCATGTCGTTTGATTCGATTATCTCAGTGGTTTGACACCACCGCGGCGGCCCAAGCCGAACGCAATGCGGTAGACATCTGGCATTTGAATACGTCGATTTGAAAGGCGTTGAATAAGCCCAAGGGCCTCAAGATCATTGAGTACCCCCTCGGCACCTTGATCAAGACTTTGGGGTGGCAACTTCACCCCGTCGCCTGACTCAAGAAGTGAGTTGTGCAAGCGATCCAAAGATCTCTCCTGGCGCCAAATCGAAGCAATATCCTCGGATTCGCAAGGTACAGTGACCCTCCCGCGAAGGGGATGCATCAACTCAGCAACCCAGGGGTAATCTTCCCCGGTGATTTCATTGACTCTAATGCGGGACGCTGCCTGGACACCTTGTTGAATTCCCTTGAAATGCAATGCCAATGAATGTTCATCCGGGGTGTTTTCAGCGGCCTTACGCACTGCCTCGATAAAACTTCGCGGGCTCACCTGGTCGCGGCCATCCTGAAGATGATTCACCAACCAGCTATAGGGCTTTCCTCGCTTGATTCCACTTGGGCCGGAAGCCATCGCCTGCCCGGCCAACGCGACGAAAATTTGCTCCTGAACTGCTTCGTCGGTGCGTAAAACCTTGGGCAAAAACCATGCTGATTCACCATATTCCCAATCCAGGCGGGCTACCGATGTACATAAACTTCGAAAGGTTTCACCGCCACCCACTGCATTGCCCAGGCACTGATACAACAGGGCATACAAATCAATTCGGCGCCAAACAAGCTGCGTCTTGCGTGCCAGCAATTTCGATGCATCAGGAAAGCCAGTAATTCCCCTGTCTTCAAGCATGTCGGGCCGACAAAAAAGCTTCAATCTGATGCGACGCGTGCCGCGCACATCCAACGCCAATTGCAACAGTGCTTTTGCCAACGGCCGAATGTGCTGCCAATCGTTGGCCAGACGATCCAGCGCATCGAAGAGAACAAGCAAAGTCTTGCCATTTGCATCAAAAGCCTGGTCAGCTTCTTGCAACAATGCATCGTACGCTTCGGGATTGGACGCCACCCACGCGACACGCTGGCGCCAGACACCAGCACCGACTTGCTCCATCGCTGGAAACGGCGTTGCAAACTTCGCCTTGCAAGCAAGCACGGCTCGCCAGATGGCACGAGGCGGAAAGTCGCGTACGAGATCAGCCAATACATCCTGGCTGGGTGCGTCAATGGAGGAGGGTTGCGCACCAAAACCACGCTCGATCGTGACGTTGGGTTCGATCTGTGTTTCCGGAAAGGCGGCCGTCAGAATACGTCGATGTGGTTCGGAAGAGAGCGTTGCCCACCAAAAGCTTTTGCCTGAACCTCGTATCCCTTCCACCAGGCTGTTATCCGGATGCAACGCCTTGGCATGGCTCGGTGGAACGTAGATGGCACCAGGCGCTGTTGCTGTCGAGGGGCCGCTATGATCTATTTCAGGGAGCGCCTCACGAATTGCGCTGCGCAGAATTTGTGCTGTCGTTTGATTGCTCACCACCCTTACTCCCCGAAAACCATGCTTTTGACGCTGCGGACAAAGGGGCCGAAGGCCAAGTCGATGTCAGCCTGGCCGACGCCCCCCTTTGCCTCGGACAATAAGGGATCAAATTCCTGAAATCTGGCATTCCATCGTACGCGAAGTGGAAAGTGCGGCGCCCCTTCAGACTCGAGATCAAAGGTGAAGGCATCCGTGGGTGTTTCGCTGCCAGCTTCGACGTTGTCGTAAAGCGTTTCACGGAAAAGCGTCCAGGAGTTTTCGAGGAAATGCCGGGCACGCCCTTCCTGATCCGATTCAGGAAACAGCGCGTGAACAATCGCCAGGCGCTCGCGCACGCCGCGCAGCACCTCAGGATGGCATTGCCAATTTGCAAATAGCTGTTGATACCCTTGCCAGTTCTGCGGGCTATCCGTCGCAAAGAGGAGCGCCACTGAAGACAGGCCGGCAATGGAAATGGCGGCCAAATCATGCAAACCGGCGCGACTGTCGATCAGGACAACCTCCGGTAGTTCTTTGGCCTCCAGGGTTTCGACCAAACGCCGCATGCGATGGGCAAAGCGCTCGGCACCCGCTGGGGTAGGCACATCGGCGTAAGCGCGCGCCAGTTTGGCAAGATAGGCCGTTTCGCCATTTCCGATGGCACTTGCGACACGAATACTTCCAGGACAGTTTTCTGCCAGTGGGCTATCGGCAACCAGGTCATCAAGAAGGCTGTCGGATTGCCCGACTGCATCTTCGATAAACCAATCCACGAGACCGAATCCTGCGCGGCGTTCGGGGGGCAACAGCAAACCGGATAGCCCAGGCGATTCAAGGTCGAAATCCAGCAGCAGAACACGCTTACCCTCTTGCGCCAGCAGATAGGCCAGCATGCCCAAAGCTGTCGATCGTCCAACCCCACCCTTGATTCCGTAGAAAACGATACGAGGCGCAGCCGGGATTGCGTCTGCATTCTCCGTGGTATGCAGCCAATCCTGCCCTGTAATTTGCCGATCAAGTAATCGAACCACAATATCTTCAGCAAACGACCCATCCTCGTTTTCGTGTCCAGAGACTATCGTTTCGTGCCAGTCGGGATGATTGAAAATAGTCTCAGGATTGGAGAAATTTTCTCGGAACATGACCCCATCTCTTACGCCATAAGCACCCAGCGCAATGCATGTCTTCTGAAAATGACGATATGCCTCTTCCGGAAAGTCACTGCTGGAAGCGTCAATGGCGAATCGAATCCGTCCGTAGATATCCCGAATGAGTCCAGGCTGACAATCTGCAGGGAGATGATCGAAGCGTGTCGCTTCAGCAGCCAGGCGCAGTGCCTCATTGAATCTGATCGGGTTCATTGCATCACTCCGTCAACAATCGCCTGATCCAGCATGCTCATGACTTCAGTCGCCGCCCCTCGCCATCCTGGCAAGGAAGCAAGTGGCAATCTGGATTCATCGTAATAACGATGGTCTACCGACCAGTCGCTGAAAGCGGCTATGCCCGGCAGCATTGCGACATACCGTGTCGCCTGACGCCCATCGGGAAAAGCAGTTAATCCGGAAACGATCTGACCCAGCGACGGCATGTGCTCACGGTAGCCTGTTTTCGGCTTTCGCTGAATATCGCCATTGCTTTCCGTCGGCAATCCATGCGCAACAAGCAAGGCCTTGAGGCCACACTCGACACAAAATCCATAGAGTTGCCCTGCATTTGCGGTACGAACCTGTTGTTCGAGCAACTTCGCATCAGCAAAATGCCGCCGGGCAGCGCCCCTGAAATTAATCATCCTTGAATTTACCCCTCAATTCGCCGTCGACCGCGGCGAACGGGAGTCGCGGGTGGCTGCCAGCCCACTACCGCATCGCGGGTTACAGCAAGGCCACGCGCTTCCTCGTCGACGAAACCATCCAGATAGTCGCCCATGCGGGTGCCGTGTTCGGCATCGGGGTCGTTATGCCACTGCTTGATCCAGGGCACCAGTTCGGCGATGGCGGCCAGTAAGGGCTTCAGCCGCTCGGCATGCCAGCCCTCGTTGTCCTTCATGCCGAGATACCAGGTGGCGATGGCGGTGCCGAGTTGCAGCGGGTTGAGGCCGGCCCAGGCGATCAGCAGGCTGCCGTCGGCGTCGCGGCTGCAGTGCGGGAAGCTGACGAAACGTTCCTTCGGTACATCGAGCCCGCCGCGCAGGCGCCAGTAGTCGGTCTTCTGGAAATCGGTCGACTTGTATTTGGGCGGCACCGGGATGTCGCCGATCTCGGCGGTCTTGCGCCGCCGGCGTTCCGATTCGTCGGCTGTTTCGGCGTCGACCGCGTCTTCCCGGCGCTGCAAGTCCCAGGTGCGCTCCCATTCGGCGCGCTTGCGCAGGCCGGCTTCGCTGTAGCGCAGGACGGGCAGCACGGGCACCGCTTCGCCGGCCACCAGGTTCGCCACCAGCAGCGCCACGTCAAAATCGGAGCGGCCGGCATACAGTTCGGCGACCTGCATGAAATCGGTGTCGGACCGCAACCGATCGGCCAGCTTGTTGGTGCTGGTCAGGCTCGGGGTGTCGGCCGCAGCGGCTTTCAGAGACGATTCCAGGCGGTCGAGCAGCCAGCCGCTGAGGGCGGTCTGCTCCTGTTCTGCCCACGCGCTCGACGCCCAGCGGCGCTTGTATTCGGGGCGTTCGATCAGGCCGATGAATTTGTCGGATTCGATCAGCGCGATGCGAGCCTCGACGACACGGCGGTAATCGGCTGGCCAGTGCGCCGGCAGTTCGGTGATCGGTGTTGAGCCATGGCGGGCAAACCAGGTGGTTCCGGCCTGGCCGGCAGCGATGCTGCGGGCGAGGACGATTTCGAAGGCGCGCTCGCCGAGGGCGATTTCCGGCGGCTGCGGGTGGGTGAGTTCGGTCTGCGTCAGGCCGTAAAGTTGATAGCAGCGCCAGTCCAGTTCTTCCTGGGTGGCGATCATTTGTTGGCGCAGCGATTCGGTGGCGGCGCGGGCGCCGTCGAGGGTGGCGCGGAGTGGCAAGGCGCGATGGACTAGCGCAGAGGGGCTGGTGGCGGCGAGTTCCTGGGCGAGGCGGTCGAGGGTTTGTGCGAGAACGAGGGGTTGTTCCTTGACGAGCGGAAACTGCGAAAGTTTGGTTCCATCGTATTCAAATCGCTGGAATGCCGGATCGCCAATATGCTTGGCAGCGCAAACCTGCTTCAACCAGAAACACGCCACAGACGAATTAAGCAGGCCCAGCAGACTCAAATGCTCGGCGTCGCTCGTTCCTGCGGGCAGTTTGATGACTGGCGCGGTCTGCTTGAACACCTTGCCGCCCCGGTCGAGGACGAAGTGGTTGTGGGTGGCGACGAAGGCGAAGGTGATGGTGAGGGGCGTGCGGAGCTTTGAGGATGTCAGCCGTCCAAACTCCCACCATTTCAAGCCGGCATCCGTCTTGGTTTGCTGGCCGAACATCTTGTTGTTCGAAAGATTTGATCGGTAGCGCCACATGGCCCGCAAGGCGCTGCTTTCGACACGGAGATCGATGGGCTGAAAGTCGCAATCGTAAGGAAACAGTGCTACATCGCCATCCGCCCGCGTCCAGTCGCGAACCTCATCGCCCGTGACCATTGGGCGTAACAGGGAGGCGCTCACGCCAGCGCGGCGATAGGCACGTGTATCCCGAATGAAAACATCGTCTTCTAGGGTGAATGACGTGATGCCAACCGACTCGGACAATGACTCGAGTCTTGCACGCCCTTCCTCGATCACATCCTTCAAATCCGCCGCGCCACCCCCGCCGATGCTCCACGGATGTCGCGCAAAGGTCGCGCGCGGGGTATCGGCGACCGACACAAACGCCGATTCGCTGCCGGCGACATCGACCTGCTCGACGATCGCCCGCCAGACCAGCCCCTGCGCTGGATTGTCAGGCGTGCTGGGTTCGCCCTTGATACCCATCAGGGTCCGCACGACGGACGTCAGCGGCGGTCGATCACGACCGAAGAGAATGACGGTCGGCGTGCCGTGGCCGGGAATGTAGGCGCCCGAGGTGTCAATGACGTGGCTGAGGTCGATGCGCGGCAGGAAATCCTCGATCAGCTTCCTGCCGAATTCGCGCTTCATGAAGCTGTTGGTGGTAATCATGCCGACGTAGCCGGTCGGCTCGCGCTCGCTACCGGGAATGGCCAGTTCAAAGAAGCGCTCGGTGAAGGGCACCCCGAGCGAATACTTCATGTGGCAAGTGACGTAGCGCGCCCGATAGGCGGCGTTCAGCGCCGCATCCTTGACGGTGATGTAGGGCGGGTTGCCGACCACGGCGTGGTAACGCTGGCCGAGAATGCGGTTGAGGTCAGGCAGGTCTTCGCTGGCGAAGGCGTGGGCGAGCGCGCCGCGGCCGAGGTTTTCGGCCTCGCCGCCGAGTGCGAGTTGGCCGTGGCCAAGGCGCGGGCCATGCAGAAGACTGTCGCCGGCGGCGAGGTTGAACCTGAAGTTCGGCGCTTCGGCGAGACTGGTTTCAGCGCAGGCCTTGAGCGCGGCAATCAGCAGACGGAAGCGGGAGATGGCGACGGCAAACGGGTTGAGGTCGACGCCGTAAATGCCGTTCAGCGCCTGCTGCACGGCATCGCGGGCGTTGCGGCCGGGTTCGTTCTTCTGCCAGCATTCGAGCAGGCGGGCGAAACCGCCGAGCAGGAAGTGCCCGGAACCGCAGGTCGGGTCGATCAGCCGCACTTCGCGGTAACCGAACTCGGCGATGGCCGGGTTCAGCGTGCGGTCGAGGATGAATTCCTCGACGAATTCCGGCGTTTGCAGCAGCGCAAACTTCTTCTGCGCCGCTTCGGAAAGATCCTGGTAGAGGTCGCCGAGAAAGCGCGTGCTCCACTCGGGGTCGCTGAAGTCATGCCGCAGCGTGCCGGTGTCCGGGTCGATCTTCTGCCAGAAGCCGACGATGGCCATCGCGCCGTCGCCGGAGACGGCCAGGCGAAACAGCGGATTGTGCCGCTCGTCGAACAGCGGCCCCAGGCCGGGCAGCCGGCCGACGTCGCGGTAGGCGGCGAGCAGGTATTCGAGGTCGCTGTCGCCCGGATGGGCGCGGAAGTAGCTTTCGTGCCGGTCCTGGGCCAGCGCCCGGCGGGCCGGGCTGGCGGCGCTCAACCAGGGGCGATCGATCAGGTCGTTGTCTTCGAGGAAACGGATGAACACGCCCATCAACAACCAATGCACGGCGGCCTGGGTGATGGCCTCTTCCCTGAAGTCGTGCAGCGTCGCAGCCATTCGCCCGGCGTTGCGGGCGGCATGCCATTCGTGGTCCAGCGAGGCAGCGAGCTCCGGCGTCGTGGCGAGCTGCTCGCGGAGGTCGGATTCGATCGTCGTGGTCAGGCGCTTGAGGTCGCGCAGGAGGGCGGCGGCGTTGATCACGAGGGGATTCCTTTATTGGTCGGCGCTTGCCGCGATTCCCGGTTTTGCCCGGCAACGGCAGGAAGCTCGATGATTGGTCGTTGATTCGTCATTCAGGCAGCGGTGCGAGAAGAATGGCTTGGCCATCTGTCTGGAACCCTTGCCCACTGGGCCTGCGTAATCACCGGGATCGGTACGCCATCCAGCGTTGGCATGCCTTGGCCAGCCATTGGCGCCAGCATCCAGACTGATGAAATCCCGTCGGCCCTGCCGGCCATGCTTTGCAGGTCGCTGATCAGGTCCAGCAAATCCAGCCTGGCCAGCAAGCCGGGATCGAGAAGCAGCAGCGATTTGCCCTGGGCGGTGAGCTTTCCCCTGATGCGCGCCCTGGCGAACGAGGCGAGGCGGATGAGGTTGCTCCAGTCGCGCGAGCCCGGTCCGCCGATGTCCGCTTCGAGAACCTTGCTCCAGCCGACCTTGCGCTGCCGTGCTTCTTCCTTGAGTGATTCGAGCACGATGCGGTCGAGGCTGATCGGCAGGAAGTCGGCGCCGGCGATGGTGCGCCGCAGTGCCGCCTCGGCGTGGCGCGCCAGGCGCGGTGCGGCGGTCAACACCAGGAACCCGCCCGATTTGATGGCGTGCCTGAGCCTGTCGTTGAATTGGCGTGCCGCGACGATTTCTTCGCTGTGGTCGTCGTCGGCCACGGTGTCGGGACGGTGCAGGAAGGTGGTCGTTCCCGCCGAAGGGCCAAAGCCTCTGTGCGTGGAGTAGTAGCCGGGGCCCTCTTCGCCGTCATTGCGCCAGACGAGATCGGAACCTGCGGCGCCGAGCAGGGTGTCCAGCGACGGCCGGCCGGGCAGGGGTTCTGCATCGGGATAGCGCCCCGTGATGCGTTCGCGTACCTGGCTCTCGGTCAGGACACGCGGGCCGATCAGCGAGCCCATGGCAATCCGGATGGCGCGCTGGGCAGCCATCGCCAGGGGATAGAGTTCCAGACGACTGGAAACCGCCGCGCGCTGGCTGCAACCTGCAGCAAGCTTCACCATCCGCTGCGTGGATAGGGTGGCAACGGTATGGGGACGATCCACCGCTTCGAGTCTTTCAATCACCTGCTGCGGTGTCGGCAGGCTTTCGCCAGCCGATGTTTCCTCATCGGCGGCGATGACGCTGTCGGCGGCGACCCCGAGTCGGAGTGCGTAGTCGGCATGGTCGACGCTGGCCGCGACCAGCGGTACGGCGCCCTTTGCGGCGCCGGGGAATACCTGGTAGCGCGGTTGCGCCAGGTCTGCTTCGGTTTCGATGGCGGCGCGCAGCACGGCAGCAGCGAGCCGCAGGCGATTGGCGTCGTCCTGCTCTATCGAGCCATGGCTCGCCAGCAGCGAGCTGGCTGCTTCGGTGACGGCCATGACGCCGCCACTGGCGCTGAGGGTGATGGCCAGTTCCTCGCGCACTTCGCTGATGGCGACTGACTTGATCCAGCGCCCGCGCGCGGCGACGATCGCATGGGTCAAGGTCGGCCGGGAAATTCCCGCTGCCTGCGCTGCGTCCCCCAGGGTGGGCCAGAGCGTGGCGTTTCGTTCATTCTCGGTGCCCGTTTCGGCCGTCTCCAGGCCCAGGTAGATCGCGAGCGCATCGTCATCCGGGCGCTCGTCGGCTGCGGCGCGCTTCGGGAAGAGGTGGTTGGCGAGTTCGTCGAGGCTGCGAATGCCGCTCTTGCCGGCATCGGTGTCGAGAACGGTCGGCGCGCCGGCGACGAGATCGGGACGAATCTGGGCGAGGCGCTTGGCTGTGCCGCGAATTTCCTTGCGTACCTTGTCGCCAACGCTCTTGAGGTAACGAAAACGGACGCGGTCGACGGCGAGCAGTTCGCGAACGCTGTGGATCCCCATGCGGTCGAGAACGTTCTGCGCTTCAACACCGTAGCCGAGCTCGCCGATGGCCGTTTCCCGGGTCGCACGACGAGCGATGAGCTCGAAGGGATCGGCTGCGGTTTGCGTGTCGGCCTGGTCGAAAATCTTTCGCCAGTCACGCAGCATGTCTTCCGCGTTGTCGAAACGCTCGCGGAAATCGCGACGCAGGGCTTTGCCAAAGAAGGCGGCCGAGGCTTCCCGCAGGTTGGGGTCGAAGAGGGTGACATCGAGCGTGACTTCGGGCTCGATCACGGCCGGGTCGGAGACGCCGTCGCCCCAGATCGGCAGCGTGCCGGTGAGCATCTCGTAGAGCGTCATGGCTGCGGCAAAGCGCTCGGCGTAAATGTCCCAGCGTGGCGGCTTGCGCAAGCTGAGGAACGGATCGAGGTAGGGGCGCGTGCCGGCCTGGATGTTGTCGACGGAAGCTTTCGACAGGGAGAAGTCGAACAGCACCAGTTGCAGGCGACCGCTATGCGACGTCGGGCAGAGGCCGATGTTGTCGGGCTTGATGTCGCGGTGATAGACGCCTTCGTTTTCCAGGAAGACGACCGTCTGCAGCAGTTCCTCGCCGAAACGCCGGACGAGATCCAGCGAGGGGCGGTTGTTGCGCAGGAGATGAGCCAGCGTGTCCTTGCCGGCACTGCTCATCAGCAGCGCCGTGCGGCCGGCAACGGTCAGCGTTTCGCGCCACTCGACAATATTGGCATGGCGCAGCTTGCGCAGGGCTTCACCTTCGGCAACCAGGCGCCTGTTGTGGCTGGCGTCCAGGGCAACCTTGAGGACCAGCTCTTCGCCGTTGCCGCTGCGAGTGACCAGCAGCACATCGGATGACGAGCCCTTGCCGAGACGACGGACGACGGTGAAGCCGCCATCGATGAGGTCGCCTGACTTGGCGGAAGCTGGATCGACTGTTGCCAACTCGGCCGGCGCAGTCAGTTCATCCTCGACAAGTTCGAGGTATTCAAGAAAATCCGTCACCGAGCCGAGGCGGGCAGAGACGTCCGGGCAGGTCGAGAACTGGATCAGATCCTGCAGCGCCCGGCCGGTACCATCCAGCACATCGGAGATGCGCAATCCGTTGCCGGCCCGGAGTTTCTGTTGCAGCTCGGAGGCGCTGCTTGCCGGCGGCTCGCCGGTGAACACCTGCCAGGCGATGGCGCCGAGCGAGAAGACGTCGAGGTGGGGCCCAGTTGGCGCGCCATCCCAGAGGGCTTCCGGTGCGAGAAATACTTTCGCCGGATCTTCCAGGTAATCTTCAACGTGCCGGGTTCCGACGGTACGCGCCAATGTTCCACCCGATGCGCCAAGCGCCGTCAGATTCGACTGCTCCGCCCCTTGCCCACCGCGCGCGGCGAGCTGCCAGTTCATGATGGCGAGCTTGAGTGGGGCGCCATCCTGGTTCTGGACGAGGATGCTTTGTGGTGATAGCGCCCGGTGAATCAGCTTCTTCTGGTGGGCGTACTTGAGCGTTTCCGCCAGTTGTCGAAGGATGGACAGCCGTTGGTCGACGTTGAGTTGATTGCCCTGTTCGCGCAGCAGGAAATCAAGTCGTCGTCCCTGCGGGTTGTAGTCGAAAAGCAGCGCCGGACCGAGTTCGCTTTCCTTGAAATCGCGAACCTTGAGGATGCCGGGGTGATCCACTCCTTCGAGAATCTGGAACTCGCGTGTGGCCTGGCGCACCAGGGATTGCCGGGCGTCAACGGTCGACGCCAGGGCGTAGCCATAGATCCTGACGCGACGGCGAACACCAGCCGAAACGTGCTCCCCCTCCCAGTCCTGATAGTTCTCGCCCTCTTGAATGAGGGCGCCCAACTGATAGTCAGCGATGCGCCGGTGTTTGTTGGACGGACGCACGCCGGCTTCGACAACGGCTCGGCAAAGCACACGCCCCAGTTCGTGGCCGAGCAGCGGTCCGCTGGGCGGGTAATTCCCGGTGCCCTCCAGGCGGGCCATGATCCCGTCGTCGTTGCTTGTATCGGGGCGACCCTTCAGGAAGGCGCCGGAGCGTCCGTTACCTGACAGCCTGAAGGCGTCAGCGTTGATCGCCGAGAGAAAGATCAGTGGCTCGATGAACGGCACCCGGGACCTGGCCTTGATCACCGACGATTGCCGACGCAACAGCGTCGCCAGTCGCTTGGCCTTGCGGTTCGCAAGAATCAAGGGGTTGTCGTAGGCGTAGTCACGCCCGTCGGTACGCCAGGTCCAGGTATGCGCATCACCGGTGAGAACGCCGGGCCGACTCTTGACCTCGACCAGGAAGATGCCCACGGGCGAGAGCACCAGGGCATCCACCTCATTGACCTTGCCTTCGTCGTCGATGAATTCAAAGTTCGACCAGACGTGCCAGGGATCGCGATCCGGGAGCCGATCACGCAGCCAGTCGAGCGCCGCCTTCTCCCAGGCAAAGTTTGATTCCGAGATCGCTGTCCAGCGGGGATCTTTCATTAGGTTCTAGGGTGAGAATTTTGCCGGGTCATGGCGGGATCGCTGATCCAGTGAATCACGGGTCATCGTTGTCGAGTCTTGCCTCTCTGCCGACTTCATCATCCATCCAACAGAATCGAGTTTGTGCTCCCCGAAAGCCGACGACGAAGGCAAATCCCTGCCGGTGCGATGAGTGCTGATTCTCGCGACACTTCTGGATTATCGCCGAATAACGTCCCCTTTTGGCGCTGAGCGCGAACGGTGCCATTGAGGACAGCTCGCTCCAGCCTCGAGCTTGCCGGCGACCGGCTCGACCGACAGGTCGGGGACGATGCTGCCGTCGGCGAGGCCGGATCGCCAGGAGGCGAGGAGGG
>ERZ761602.3548-NODE-3548-length-21890-cov-9.850469_pt1 | contig 21890 bp, 21 predicted proteins | sample MGYA00512165_ERZ761602 | MGnify/ENA primary metagenome ERZ761602 (study PRJEB28899, sample SAMN02445085) | bioreactor sludge metagenome | biome: EBPR sludge; isolation source: Thorneside wastewater treatment plant | place: Australia: Brisbane, Thorneside...
CTGCAGACGCTTGTCGACGAACTTGCCGAACTGCGCGCTCAAGCCGGACGCCGCCACGCTCGCCCAGGAGAATTTGTCCTGCAGACCGGTGGCGAGGCCTATGCCCTGGCCGATAATGTCGCTCGTCACCGCGCGTGTCACCGCGCCTGCGTCCGGCAGCCATTTGGCCACGCCCCCGCCCACGCCGCCGCCGATCGCCGCGAGCGCAACCGCGTTCCAAGAAAATCTCTCTTGAATCCCGGTCGCGACGCCAACGGCTTGCGACGCGATCGAGCCCGCCGCGCCGGCGATCGCCTCGGGTCGACTCGATTTCACGCAAGGTGAATTGCGGCAGTCGGACCGCGATCTCGACTTAGCGATCGACGGGGCGGGTTTTCTTGTCTTGCTGAAGGATGCCGACACCTATTTCGCGCGCACCGGGACTTTTGAAGTCAACGAGGACGGCGACATTGTTTTGGCCGGTACCGACTACAAACTAGCCGTCCTTGATGAAACCGGAACGCCAACCGCCATCTCCGTGGCGCCATATCGAACCTCTCCACCGCAGGCGACAACGCGCGTCACCTTGGCGGACAATCTATCGTCGTCGGCCACGACGTTCAGCCTGCCGGGCATCAAAGTCTATGACGCCCAGGGCGTAGCCGAGACTTGGCAAATCACCTTCGAGCGGAGCGCAAGTGCGCCCGGCGAGTGGACGGTCAGGGCGACCAATAGCGCCGGGTCGGCGGTCGGCGAGAGCCAAGCTCTGCGCTTCATCGCCGGCATTGTCGACCCCGCCACAACGGAACTACGTTTTGAGTCCGGCGGCCGATCTGTCACGTTGGACCTTTCTAAGAATGTCTCCTCCTTCTCCTCGGGCGAAGTGTCGACGTTGCGTGTGGCCTCCGTTGACGGGCACGGCGTAGGAACGCTGACCGGCGCCGTCGTCAACGAAGACGGCGCCCTAGAACTTGCCTACTCAAACGAGCAAACACGGGTATTGGGGCCTATCGCGATCGGTTCGTTTCGCGACCCCGGTGCGCTTGTCCAACTCGGCTCGGGCTTGTTCAATGCGAGGACCGGCGCGCGCGTCGACTACCAGAGCAGCGCCAGCGATGACGTCGGCAAAGTTCTGGGCAAACGCCTAGAAGCCTCGAACGTCGATCTTTCGCAAGAGTTTGGAGAACTCATTCTGGTCCAGCGCGGTTACCAAGCCGCGTCTCAGGTGGTGAGCGCTTCAAACGAGATGATCCAGCAACTGTTTGGCATCAGGGGGCAAGGGTGACGGCAAACGCCGATCCCTGGCTGCCCATGCCCGCGCTCCTCGACGGCGCGCTTGCTCGGATTGTCGCGCAAGCCGCCACCGGCTGGGCGCACGCCTGGTTCGGCGCCAATGAGACAGTTCTCGCGAGCACCCAGACGGCGCCGAAAAATCAACTGATCTCGGGTGACACGCTCGCATGGGCGAGCGAATGCTCGGGCGCGGTACTCACGGCGCCGACCGGAACACCATGTCTTCTTGGGCTATCGATCCTGGCGCCGGCATCGGCCAAGAAACTCACCGAGCTCGACCGCCGGTTCCTCGGCGCCCTCGGTGAGAAATGCCTGACCGACTTGCTGCGGGTTTTGGCGCGGACCTTCGGCGCGACCACGCAAGTCAAGGCCGCGCCAACTCGCTCGGTCGTTGGCGCCGCGCTACGCTTCGCATTAGCGGGGCGCGCGCAAGGGCTTGAAGTCTTCATTGCGCAGCCGCTCGCCGTCCGCGCGCGCAAGACGCTCTTGCCACCACAACCGCCCAGGGAGATCGCCGCCCGCAGCGTGGCGATAGAGCGCACCGATGTTGACGTCGGCGCCATGGTCGGCGTCCAAACGCTGAGTTTCGGCGCCGTGCAGGCGCTTCGCGTCGGTGATTTGGTGGTCCTCGATCGCAGCGTCACGGAGCCTCTTGCCCTGGTTGTCAATGACGCGGTCTCGCGAGGTCCCTTCTGGACCCTGCAGAAGAAGGAAGACCGCCTTCACTTGAGCGTAGCCGCGGAGAACGCCGCATGACAAGCATCGACGTTCTGCACCCTGGCGCCGGAGAGACTCGCGCAAACCTCGTCGACCACGTGGATGTGAGGCTCGAGGTCTATCTTAGCGGTTCGACACTCAAGATCGCTGAACTAAACGCCCTTCGACAAGGCGACGTCATAGCGCTCGATGATCCTCTTAACGCCAACGTCGAAGTGCGCATCAACGGGATTGTGATCGCTGAGGGCGAACTCGTCGCCGTCGGCGACCGCTTCGCCGTCAAGATTGTCTCCCTTGCGCCATGATCACATTCTTGAGGCGGTTTGCATGCGTGAGCGCTGTTGCGGCGGCCGCCGCGCCACACTGGGCCTGCGCCGCTCCCCTTGCTCAGGGCGGCGCGCCGGAAATCCCGCTGGTGCGGCTTTTCTTGGCGCTAACAGTGGGTATCGCACTTGCCCTCGGCGCCGCACTCTGGCTCAAGCACCGCCTGGCAACAGCGCGGGCGACGGCGCTCAAGACACCCTTTAGCATCCTTCTCCGCGCGCCCCCGCGTCGCATCACCGTCATCGAATCGCGGCGGCTGAGCGCCAGCGCCGATGTGTGTCTTCTCGACTGCGCCGAGAAGCGTTACTTGGTTGTGGTCTCGACTGGCGCCATCGTGGTGCTCAATGCATCGGCAACGCCCGCCACACCGGACCCCGGGCCATGAAAGCCCGCCTTCTATCCGCATTCGCCGGACTGAGCATCCTCACTGCAGCCAGCCCAGCATGGGCGGCGGATTCCGACATCGTGCGCACCAGCGTGTTGCTGACCGCGCTGGCGATCGCACCGGCGATCTTCGTCAGCATGACCAGTTTCGTGCGCATCGCCATCGTGCTCTCCATGGTGCGCCATGCTTTCGGCATGCCCGAAACCCCGCCCAACACCGTTCTTGTCAGCTTGGCGGCGTTGCTGACCGCGTTCGTGATGGGGCCGACCTTCGCGAGCATCAATAGCGCGGCGCTGCAGCCCCTGCTCGATGGAAGCATAGGCGTCGAAACCGCGATCGCGCAGGGGTCGGCGCCGCTGCGCGATTTCATGCTGGCGCAGGTGCGCAACGAAGACCTCGCCGCCGTCTATGACATCGCCCGCGTGCCGTTGCCCGCGACGCCCGAGGACGTGGACATCCTCAAACTGGCGCCCGCCTTCATCCTGAACGAGCTGCGAACGGCGTTTACGATTGGATTCGTTATCCTGCTGCCTTTCCTGCTCATTGAGCTCGTCGTCGCGAGCGTATTGTTGTCGCTGGGCATGATGATGGTCCCCCCCGCGACAATTTCGTTGCCGATCAAGCTGTTGATGTTTGTGCTCATCGACGGCTGGGCGCTCGTCATTCAGGGCGTGATTGGCAGTTTCGGATGAAGGCGGGCGGGTCGCCCCGCGGGCGCGCCCTCGCCGAGCGCGCCGCTTACGTCGAGGCTTCCTTGTGGCGGCGGCTGCGGTTCGAGAACGAGACGCACTGTCGCGAGCGCCTGTTTTCGCGCTTTTTGACGTTAGCGCGCGCGCTCGCTCATCGCGAGTTCGGCCGTCGACCTCCGCAAGGCCTCGACCGTGGCGACTTCGAGCAATGGGCGTATGGCGGATTGCTGGAAGCCATTGACGCCTACGATCCCCTGCGCGGCGCGGCCTTCGGGGCCTTCGCGCGTCATCGCATTCGCGGCTCGATCGCCGACGGGGCGGCGCAAGCGAGCGAGGCGAACGCCCATCATGCTTTCCGCAGTCGCGTCGAGAAGGAGCGCCTTTCCTCGGTGCGCGCGCGCGGCGGGGAAGACCGCGACGATCCCATCCGCGAGCTCGGCGACCTCGCTGCCGCCATCGCGGTTGGACTTGTCATTGAAACGCCCGCACCCCCTCTGTCGGGCGGCTACGAAACCCAAGCTTGGCGTGATCTCCAGTTAACTCTCGAGCGTGAAATTGAGCGCCTTCCCGACACTGAGGGCGCAGTCATTCGCCATCACTATCTCGCGGGCGTATCATTCGCCCAAATCGCTCAACTCTTAGGCCTGACCAAAGGCCGTATTTCGCAATTGCACCGCAGCGCCTTGGGCCGCATTCGCGCGCGCCTCAGGCCCGATGATTAGGAGCCGCCCTGATGTCGATCTATTGCCCGGACGAAACCCTCCAAACACTGGTTCGAGAGTTTCAACAAAGCCAGACAAGCCTTGACCATCAGCTGGAACGAGTCGACGCATTGCTGCTCGCCTACCCCGAAGACGCGCGGCTTCATTTCATGCGTGGCTCGACTTTGGCTGGTCTTGGACGCCTCATCGAGGCCCACCAGGGCCTGTCACGCGCTGTGGCGCTGGCGCCGGAGTTCGCGATCGCGCGTTTTCAACTTGGGTTCTTCCAACTCACTTCAGGCGAAGCAGACGCCGCATTGGACACTTGGGGGCGTTTGGATCGCCTTGATGACGGCCACTACCTACGCAAGTTCGTCGACGGTCTGCGCTGCTTGGTGCGCGATGACATTCAAGGCGCAGTCGCACTCCTGCGTGATGGCGTGGCGCTCAACCAAGAAAATCCGCCACTCAATCACGATATGCAACTTCTTGCAGACCGCCTTATCGAACTCGCGCCAAATCCAGGCAATGCCGCCGCGGACCCCAACGTTTCCGAGACCTCGCTCATCCTGCGTCAATTCACGCGCCCGTTGTCTAAGAACGGGGACGCGCCTTGACCCGAGTCACCAACGCTGACCAGGTGCTGGCGCTGCTGCGCAACCACCTCGACCGCGCGCAGCGCCGCCGCGGCGCCGGCCAGGCGTCCACACCGCCGGGTCCGCGAGAGGATGCTACAGCCCGTATCCAAGGGGTTGTTCAAGCCGCGCCGCTGCCGCAAAACGAGATTGAGCGCGCCGTGATCGCAGGCCTACTGGTGGACGCGTTCGGAGACGCTATCGCAAACGATGCCCGCTTCCAGGCGATCGTCACCGAGGTTCAGCGTATCGTGAGCGCCGACAAGGACGGGCGCGCTCTGCTCACCCGCGCCATCGCCAAGCTGACGGGAGCGGTATGAACGCCGGACGATCAAGTGACACCCACGACGGGCACGGTATTTGATATCGGGCACGGATCTCGATCGTTTCGCCGCATACCTTCGCCGCAACGACGGCGACCTCCTCGGCAACTCCATCGCCCGCGCGCGACCATCGCGCCGGGCGGAAGCCCGCCTTGACCTCGCAAGCCGGCGTGCTGTGCGATATGAAATGTGCCGGCGCGATGGTCGCGCGCGGGCGATGGAGCAAGTCGCCATGACAGACATCATTATGATCCCGCTTTCGAAACTGGTTGAGAGCGAGGACAACGTGCGGCAATTGAAGCGCAAGGCGGGCGGCATCGCCGAACTCGCGCAAAGCATCAGGCATCACGGCCTGCTGCAATCGATCGTGGTTCGCGAGACCGCATCGGGCAAGTTCGCGGTCATCGCCGACGGACGCCGCTTGCGTGCGCTCCGCATGCTGGCCAAGGCGGGCGACATTGCTAGAACTGAAGCCGTCCCCTGCCGCGTGATCTCCGGCGAGGACAACGCAACTGAACTGTCGCTGGCTGAAAACGTCAGCCGCCAAGACCTCGCCGTGCATGAGGAACTCGGCGCTTACCAGGCGCTTGTCGATGCGGGCGAAGGGCCTGAGACGATCGCGGCGCGGTTTGGCGTCTCGCCACAACATGTCGCTCGCCGCTTGAAGCTCGCCCGGGTCAGTCCGCGCCTGATTGAGGCGCTGAAGCGCGAGGAAGTCAGCCTCGATCAATTGGCCGCACTTGCTGTCGTCGACGACCACGCCGCCCAAGAGACGGCGTTCTTCGATGCGCCCGATTGGGCGCGGACGCCGGAGCGGCTCCGCGCGCAGTTGGTCCAAGCGCATGTACCGGAAACCGACAAGCTCACGCGCTTTGTAGGCCTTGCTGAGTATCAAACAGCGGGCGGAGCTATGCGCGGTTCAAACTTTGGCGGCGAGGGACGCCGCGGCGCCATGGCGTTCGACAACCGCCAGCACGCCATCGTCAAGGTTCACTACTTTAGTCACGCCGGCGGTGGCGGCGCGGCGTTGAAGGCGCACGCGCGTTACGTGGCGCGTGACGCCGCGACCCGTGATGACCTGCCAGCGGCGCAGCTCCCCTCCGAGGAAGCGCCTGAGGCGACGCGCGAGGCGAAGGCCCGCGCCCATGCCGCTTACCTCTCGCGCGAAGGCCAGACGGAACGCAGTGTGTTCTATGACGCCCACAACGAAGGGGTCGACGGCGCCGCCCGCGCCGAGGCGTGGGCCAAGTCAGACAAGCGCCATTTCCGGGTGATCCTAAGCGCCGAGAATGGCGACCGGTTGCGCGACCTGCCGGCTTACACGCGCGAAGTGATGGCGCGGGCGGAGGCCGCCCTTGGCACCAAACTGCAACGGATCGCCGCCGATCATCACGACACCGCCCATCCCCACACCCATCTGATCATCCGCGGCCGGCGCGCCAACGGTCAAGACCTCGTCATCCCCAAGGACTTCATCAAATTCGGAATGAGCGGCATCGCCCGCGATGTAGCGACCGAGTGGCTCGGCCGCCGCTCCCCTGCCGACGAACGCCGGGCCCTCGACCGGGAAGTCATCCGCCACGCACCGACGCGATTGGATCGGATGATCGCCAACCAGCTTCCCGAGGATCGCACAATCCGCATCGCCGCCCTGGAGGCGCCGAACGGCGACCTCGCCACGACCCGCGCGCTCAAGGACCGTGCGCGTGAGCTTCAACGCATGGGGTTGGCGGATGAGGTGAAGCGCAACGTGCTCAGCTTCCACGCGGGATGGCAGGATCGCCTGCGCGCGATGGAGCTGCACCTGGACATCCGCAAGAACCTGATGCTGGAGCGCGCACAAAGCCGCACGGAAACGCGATCGGTCGATAGGCTCAAAGGACTGCTTGGCCGCTGAGTTTTCGTGATTGCATCCGCATGTAGGCGCACCTCAGCGCATGTATCCGCGTGTCGCACGCCACTACATGTTGGGGTCTCCGTGGTAGCCCGGTGGTAGCCCGGACGCATCTTGAGGCCGCCGCCAGTTTCGCCCTTGAAAAATATCCTGCATAATCAGGAGGTAGCTGGCGCACCCGACAGGATTCGAACCTGTGACCTCTGCCTTCGGAGGGCAGCGCTCTATCCAGCTGAGCTACGGGTGCCGGTGAGCGGCCTCCTCTAGCCGAGCTTGTTGGCGAAAGCGAGCCTTGCTTGAACGCCCGCCGCGCGGCATGCACCCAAGGCCGTGCGGATCCTTTCCCTTCTCGCCTGCCTGATCGCGTCCCTGGCGCTGGCGACCTGCGCGCCGCCTCGGCAGAGCGAGCCGGCGCTTTGGCGCATCACCGACCAGGACAGCGAAATCTGGCTCTTCGGCTCGGTCCATGTCTTACCGCCGGACCTCGCCTGGCGGGGGCCGCATGTGTCGGAGGCTTTCGCGGCCGCGGAGGAGTTCGTGACCGAGACCGACACCGGCGATGAAGCCCAACAAAGCTTCGCATCGCTCGCCGCCCGCTACGGTGCGCTGCCGCCGGGGCGGACGCTTTCGCAATTGCTTGGCGACAGCGACCAAGGCCGCCTCATTGACGCCGCCCGTGAGCTTGGCCTCGATGCGGGCGCCTTGAACAGGCAACGCCCCTGGCTGGCGGCGCTGCAGCTCTCCACCGCTTACGCGATCCGGGCTGGTCACCGGCCAGAGGCTGGCGTCGAAGCCGTCCTCGGCGCCGACGCCCGAGCCAGCGGCAAGCGCCTTTGGTTCCTCGAAACCCCGGAGCAGCAGATACGCACCCTGGCGGACCTGCCAGAGCAGGACGAACTCCACTTTTTGCGCCTGACGCTGCGCGACTTGGAGCGCGGCGCCGGCGCGATGAGCGCCATGGACGAGGCCTGGGCGCGCGGCGATGTCGCAACGCTCGAGGCGTTGCTTGACGCCGAATGGGAAGCCGCTGGACCGACAATCCACGCCGCGCTCATCACAAACCGCAACCGCGATTGGGCCGAGCAAATCGAACGCCGTCTCGACGGCTCCGGCCGCGTCTTCATCGCGGTAGGCGCCGCGCACCTGCTCGGCGATGACAGCGTCATCGCCCTATTGCGTGCGCGCGGCGTCGCCGTTGAGGGGCCTTAGCTTGCCGGCGGCGGCCGCACGATGCGCCCTTGCAGATTGCTCTGCACCTCGCGCGCGTCGAAGGCGTCGGGGTTGTCGGCGGGCTTCTGCCCAGTGAACATGGCGATTTCCGCGACCGCTTCGTACCGCGTCACTTCGCGATAGCTGTCTGGCGTATCCCAGAACGGATCGTACCAGGGACTCCAGCCACGACGCGGCGAGAAGTACCAATAGTCAAACGCAAAGCGCGGCCGATCAAATCCAGTCCCCTGCAGCCGGGAATGTTCCTCGGTGCTGCGGTCCGCGACGATGAAATAGTCGTGACCGCGCTCCAGGGTCACCTCGGCGGCGCGGTATAACATGTAGGTTTCAACCGTCTCGCGGTCCGTGAGCGAATTGCCGCGAAACGTGATGCGCACGCGATTTGACTCGATCTGCTGTTCGCTGAAGCCGTAGGCCGCGCCCGCGCTCGGCGCCGCCGGCTGGTAAGGGGTGGCCGTCGCGCAGGCCGCCAAGAGCCCCGCCACCGCCGCAAGCATCGCTATCCGCATTGGAGCACTCCGTTTCCTATCTCCTCTTTATGTAGGGAGACGGGCCAGCGCGCCAATCGCAATCTAGTGATGAAGCAACAAATCCGCGGAATTCAGCCTTGGCGGCGCCAAGTCCTCGCCCGAGGCGAGCCGGACCGAATGAATGACAGCCTCGATCTCGCGACGCCAGAAATCGAGGAATTGATGGATACGTGGGTAGCGCGGGGCCAGGTCCAGCGTCTGCCAAACAAAGCTCTGCAGGAGCGAGGGATGGTCGGGCAAATAGTACAGCACCTCGGCCGTCGCCAAACGCCAGCCCTGCAAACGCAACGCAATCTCCGAATGCGCCATCGCTGAAGTCTCAACAACAGAACGCCGATCTCGACGCCCCATCAGGCTGCGGATGAAGTATTGCCAAGTCAATAAGAGTTGGCGGCTAGCACTCGCGCGATGCGGCTGCCGAAAGCGCGCCGTTCGCGCTCTCCAGCGCTTTAGCTTTCAGCATGCGCCGCGAAGCAAGTGCGCAAGCGACATAGCCGAGCACGATCGGAGGCGCGCCCACGGCGGCTGGAAGCAACGGCACCGTGCTTGCGTTCAGCAACGCGAGCGCCGTCAGCGCGAGCGTTGTCGGAAAGGCGACCGCAAGCACGATCACGCCGGCGGTGGTCAGCAAGCGCGCCTCGGCGCGCAAGTTAGCGGCGGTGACCGTTCGCTGGGTCATACGGCGCGCGATGCGAAATTCGCGCCATAACGCATTAACCATGAAGCGTTGCGACGATGCCGCACAGCCACGCCATCGTTGCACCAAAGCAGTGAATCCTTACGCGATCTTCAGGACGTTGCGTTAGCCTCGTGCTGTCGGCGTCACATCCGCGGCGCCGCGAAGGACCGCTTCGGATGGCGCTGGCCGACCTGCTCACCGCCGACGAGCATGAGCTCGCCGAGCACTACCCCAATCGCCGCGAGCACGCGGCGGACGGGATTGTGCATGCCGTGGGCATCGCGGCGGCCCTGATCGGCGGCGGCGTCTTGGTGGCGATGGCGCTGTTCACACGCGGCGTGCCGATGGCGACCGCCGGCGCACTCTACGCGCTATGCATGACCGCCATGCTGGCGGCGTCGGCCGTCTACAATCTGACCCGCCCATCGCGGTATCGCCGGCTGCTGCGCCGGCTCGACGAAGCCGCGATCTTTCTGATGATCGCGGGCTCCTACACCCCGTTCACCATCAAGCTTCTGCCGCCTAATTTCGCGATCGCCGTCACCGCCGCGATCTGGGCGCTCGCGCTGGCGGGCGCGGCGGGAAAAGTGTTCTGGACGCACCTTTCGGACAAAGCATGGTGCTTGATCTACTTGGCGTTTGGGTGGCTCGCCGTGCTCGTGCTCGGCCCGGTCGTGCCATCGTTGCCATTGGCCGCGATCATTCTGCTTGCGGTGGCGGGCGTGACCTATTCAGGCGGCGTTCTCTTGTACCTCAACCACGCCATCCCGTTCCGTCGCGCCATATGGCACGCGTGCGTGATCCTTGGCGCCGCGGGACACTACGCGGCGGTGCTGGTGGGGTTGGTGCTTTAGGGGCGGGCCTCTACTCGTTCCTGCCCTGCTTCTTGTCCCGCTCCGCCAGAATCCGCAGACGCAACGCGTTCAGCTTGATGAAGCCTTCGGCGTCGGCCTGATTGTAGCCGCCGGCTTCATCGAAGCCGACAAGCTTCTTTGAGTAGAGCGAATATGGGCTTGAGCGCCCCACCGTGCGCACGCCGCCTTTGTAGAGCTTCAGCCTCACCTCGCCGGTGACGCTGTCCTGCGAGGCGTCGATCGCCGCCTGCAGCATCTTGCGCTCGGGCGTCCACCAGAAGCCGTTGTAAATGAGCGACGCGTAGCGCGGCATCAGCTCGTCTTTCAGATGCATGGCGCCGCGATCCAGCGTAATGCTTTCGATGGCGCGGTGGCCGTACCACAAAATCGTGCCGCCCGGCGTTTCGTAAAAACCGCGCGATTTCATACCGACGTAGCGATTCTCCACCAGATCGAGTCCGCCGATGCCATGCTTGGCGCCCAGACGATTGAGTTCGCCCAACAATTCGTGCGCCTTCATGGCCTTGCCGTTGATCGTGACAAGATCTCCGCGTTCAAATCCGAGGACGATCGTCTCGGCGGCATCGGGCGCTTCTTCCGGCGTGATGGTGCGGCGGTCGCCGCGCTTGGTCACGATGTCGGGAACTTCGACGTCCGGATCTTCGAGCGCCAACCCCTCGCTCGACGTGTGCAGTAAGTTCGCGTCAATCGAAAACGGCGCCGCCTGCTCCTTGCCCTGTGCGATTTTTATGCCGTGTTGCTTGGCGTACGCGATCAAGTCGGGGCGGCCTTCGAAGCTCCATTCCCGCCACGGCGCGATCACTTTCACATCCGGCTTGAGCGCATAGTAGGAAACCTCGAAGCGGACCTGATCGTTGCCCTTGCCGGTGGCGCCATGACAAACCGCATCCGCGCCCACCAGGTTAGCGATCTCGATCTGACGCTTGGCGATGAGCGGGCGCGCGATGGAGGTGCCGAGCAGATATTGCCCTTCGTACAGCGTGTTCGCGCGGAACATCGGCCAGACAAAGTCGCGCACGAACTCCTCGCGCAAATCGTCGATGAAGATGTTCTCGGCCTTGACGCCCATGGCGAGCGCCTTCTCGCGCGCGGGCGCCAGCTCCTCGCCCTGACCTAAGTCAGCGGTGAACGTCACCACCTCGCAGGCGTAAGTCTCCTGCAGCCATTTCAGGATGATGGAGGTGTCGAGCCCGCCGGAATATGCGAGCACGACTTTCTTGATCTGATTTTTCGTCATTTATGGTCCTAGGCGATAGGCGCCTTCCTTTTCACAGCGCTCCGCTCAAATCAACGGAACTGGCTTCGCGCGCACCCATTTCGAGAACAGCCATTTTTCGCCCCGCGTCGGCGGCGAGCCGGTGTGGAGCGTCAGCGGATCGGGACGGCCATCCGGCGTGACGTTCCAGAAGATCAGCGCGTCGCCCGCCTTTCCCTTGAACGCCCAATCGAGCCGCGGGAACGCGGTCTCGCCGCCCTCGAAATCGTCGTTCAAATAAATCAGAAACGTCACGATGCGTTGGCCGATCTGAGCCAGCTCGGGGTGGAAGTGCGCGACGTCGGGGTTCAGGTAGTCAAAGTGGGGGCGGTATTGTTCGCCCGGCGCATAGTGCAGGACATTTGCCGGCTCCTGCTGCGCCAGCGGCACGCCGATGGCGGTTGCGATACGCTGGTAGATGAGCTGCAGGACCAAGTCGGTGTCGACGACGCTGAAGCCCATCCCCGTGTTGGATCGGTAGGAATCGGTGTTTGCGCCGCCGCGCTCCGCGTTCTTCACCCGCGCGGCGCTCAGCCGCGGCTTGGCCTTCTCTATGATCCAGGCGCAGACCTGGGGCGGCACAAAGTTCGATATCGTCGCCACCCGCGGCTCGGACAAACGCTGCTCGGCCGGCGGAGGCGTCAGCCACATCCATGCGTCGAACGGCTCGCCCAGCAGGCGCAGCTGAGCGGCGGCGTCTTCGGCGCCGAGATCGGCGGCGCGGCGCACAAGCCCGTAAGCGTCCTGCCAGCTTTGCGCCCGCTCCACGCCAAGAGCCGCGAGCACAGCGCAGAGCTGCAGCGCGCGCGCCTCGCCTCGTTCGGAGGCGGCGTTCAGCAGGCGCGACGCCTCGTCCGGCGCGAAAGGCGCGTCGCGCCCAACCAGCAGGCGCGCGCCGAGTTCGTATTGGGCGGCGGCGTCGCCGCTCTGGGCGGCGCGTTGCAGGGAAGCCAAGTCAGCCATGGGGGCGATCATGCTACGCCGCCAACGCGCCTCGCAACCTCGATCGACCGCTGCGCCGATTGACCGCGCCGCGCAAGGCGCACCTAAGCCCGATTTCTCTTCACATCCTGGATCGCGAAATACAGGTACACACCGTGTGTGAGCAAAAACACCGTGGCAATAGCGCCCGAGAGCCATGCCATCTGGCCAGGTTCAGAAGTCGCCAGCCATGCCGTCAAGCCAACCGTGAGAACGGCGAGCGACGGGCTAAAGAGCAGTGCAACCGCGCGAGGCGCGCGCCAATTGACCTCTCCACGAATGTTCCACTGCATCGGCAAACGCACGCCGCTCGGCGTCATCGCCCAGCCCCAAGCCGAGAGGACGTACATGAGCGCCACCAGCGCCCAAGGGAGCCACACGGTTGTCACTGCGAACGACTAGCATCCGCCAGCGTCAATTCCAATCGCCCCTACACCATCACCTGGTTCCCGAGCTCGACTGCCCGACCGCTCGGAATATGGAAGAAGTCCGTGGCGTTGGTGGCGTTGCGCGCCAGGAAGATGAACAAGTGATCCTGCCAGAGCGGCATGCCGGACTGCTCGCTTGGAACCACCGTGCGGCGGCTGAGGAAGAAGCTCGTCTTCATGATGTCGAACTTCAGGCCATGCTTGCGCGCCTCGGTGAGCGCTTTCACGACGTTGGGCGTTTCCATGAAGCCGAAGGTGAGCGTGACGCGTTTCACGTCGGGCATGAAATCCTCGATCTTGACGCGCTCCTTCTCCGGCGCGCGCGGCATGCTGAGCGTGCGCACCGTGAGCAAAATGATCTGCTCATGCAGCACCTGATTGTGCTTCAGATTGTGCATCAACGCGGCCGGCGCGATATCGGGATCGCTGGTGAGGAAGATCGCCGTGCCGCGCACGCGATGCGGCGGATGCACGGCCAGCGTCTCGAATAGCTTCGCCACCGGTTCATCGCGGCGCACGACTTCCGCCAGGATGCGCGTGCCGCGCACCCAGGTCCAGATCACGACCAGCAAGCCGAGCGCCAGCAAAATAGGCACGAAGCCGCCGGAGAGCACACGCTGCAGGTTGGACGCGAGGAAGATCATCTCGATGATCGCGAACGGAATGACGATCGCGATCGAAAGCCACAGCGGCCGTTTCCAAAGCTTCCAGATGACGATGAACATCATGCAGGTGCTCATCAGCATCTCGGCGGTGATCGAAATGCCGTAGGCAGCGGCCAAACGGGTCGAGGAGTTGAAGGCCAACGTCAGGGCGAGCACGCCCGCGAGCAGCATCCAGTTGAGCTGCGGCATGTAGATCTGGCCCGCCTGAGTCTCGGAGGTGCGGCGAATTTCCATGCGCGGCAAGAGCCCAAGCTGGATCGCTTGTTGCGTCAGCGAGAACGCGCCGGAGATAACGGCCTGGCTCGCGATCACCGTCGCCGCGGTAGCTAGAATGACCAACGGCAACCGGAACATGTCCGGAGCAAGCAGGAAGAACGGATTGAACTCGAAAGCCTCGCCCGCCACTTGCGCGGCGGCGTAGCCGACATTGATTTCGTCCAATCGCCCCAGCACCAGCGCGCCTTGGCCAAGGTAGTTCAAGGTCAGCGCGGGCAGAATGAGCGCGGCCCACGCGAAGCGTATCGGCCGGCGCCCAAAGTGACCCATGTCGGCGTAGAGCGCTTCCGCGCCGGTCACGGCGAGGAAGACCGAGCCCAGCACGACGAAGGTCAAAAAGCCGTGCTCGATCGCGAAGTTGATTGCATAGCTCGGAAGCAGCGCCTGCAGCACGCTTGCGTCGGCCAACAAGTTGATGACGCCCAGCGCGCCCATGACCACAAACCAAAGCGCTGTGATTGGTCCGAAGTATTTCCCCATCGTGCCGGTGCCGCGTGACTGCACCGCGAACAGCCCGATCAGAATAACGACGCCGATGGCGACGACCGCCTCATGGCTTATCGATTCCTCCAGCGCGGGGACCGCCTTGAGGCCCTCGACCGCGGATAGAACGGAGATCGCGGGCGTAATCAGCGCATCGCCGTAGAACATCGAGGCGCCGACGACGCCGATCAAAAACAGCAGCGGCGTGCGCTCGCCAAGCGCGCGCTGCGCCAGCGCCATCAGCGAAAGCGTGCCGCCCTCGCCCTTGTTGTCCATCTGCATGACGAAGATGACGTATTTCAGCGTCACCACGATCATCAGCGCCCAGAAAATCAGCGACACCACGCCGAGCACTTCGTGGCGCTGCAAGCCGCCGCCGCCCTGCATAACATGCAGGATGCTTTCCTTGAACGCGTAAAGCGGGCTCGTGCCGATGTCGCCGTAAACAACCCCGATGCACCCAATCACGAGCGCCCAGAAGCCGGCGTGCGCCGTCGCGTCATGACCATCGCCGCCGGATCCGTGCGCGCCGCGGTCCGATGAGTGCGGCTCTCCGGCGGAGGCCTGGGCCATGAACGATTCCCCCTCGACGGCGGCCCTGCCCGCCCGTCCCGGGGCGCGCGTTTACGCCTTTTCAACCTCGTCGGCAAATGCCGCTACGTCCCCTCGGGATGCGCCCAAGCGGTTTGAGATTAGTTACCGTTCCACGGGAAAACGCGGCCTCAGAAATCGGTCGCGATGCCCCGGCGCTCCCAATCGCCGTACCGCGTGGGCTCGGGGCCGCTCGGGCCGCCGCGTTCAGCCGCGCACTTCTCGACCAGAGCGGCGGCGCGGCGCGCCTCCGCTTCCGCGAGCGCACGCCGGGCCTCGGGCGTCAGGGGGCGCGGCGATTGGGCGTCATCCATTGAAGCAACTCCCGGGCTCTCAATATCACGTCTCGCGCGGAAGAGCCGAGGCCTTGTTTCGAGAAAGCAACCAAGCGACTTCCCAAGAGCCCGAGTTAAATCCCGGCAAACAGCCAGCGCCGCGCCTTATGGTTGATCAAACCTTAACCTCCCGCGCGCGAGCTTTGGCGGGCTCGCCATGCGTGTCTCCTCGTTCGCTCCCGCCGCCGCCCTCGCCTCCGCGATCGCCGTGAGTGCGCCGCATACGGCCCACGCGGAAACGCCGGTGATTGTCGAAGGCGTCAGCGATGAGATGCGGGAGGCCATTAGCGCGGCTTTGCCACCGCGCGACCCGCCTACAACATTGTTCGAGGCCGAACGCGTGTCGGAGGAAGCAGCGACGCGCGCCATGGTTTGGCTGCGCTCGGAGGGATACTACGCCGCGACGGTGACCCCGCAAGCGAACGAGCGGCCCGCCTCCGCGCGATTGCTCGTCACGCTCGGTGAACGCTTCCGCTTCGCCGCGCCGGCGATCACCTATTTGGACGCCGCGCCTGATTCCGAATCCGGCGACGCCGTCAGGCGCGCGATCAGCGGCGTACAAGAAGGCGAACCCGCCATCGCCGCGCGTGTGCTCGACGCAGAAGCGGCCGCGGTCGCGGCGCTGCAAAACGCCGGCTACGCCGACGCTGAAGCGGGCGAACGGCGCGTCATCGTCGATCATGCGACGGCGGCCGCCTCGGTCGAGTTCGTGCTCCGCGCGGGCGCGCGGGCCCGCCTCGGCGATTTACGCGCGGAGCCCGCTGACGCGTTGCGCGCGCGCTTCGTCGATCGCCTTCAAAACTGGGAAGAAGGCGATCCCTACACGCCCGAGAATCTGCGCCGCTTGCGTCGCGACATGAGCGCGACCGGCGCAGCGTCGCGTGTCGCCACACGGCTTGGACCACCGAACGAATCTGGCGTACGTGACGTCATTCTTGATGTCGAGCCGGCGCGGCGCAACGCCTACGAAGCAGGCGTCAGCTATTCGACGACGGAAGGAGTCGGCGTTCAAGGCGAGTGGACGAGGCGCAACATAACCGGGCGCGCCGACGCGCTGACCGTCGCCGCGACCATCGCGGAGCAACAACAAAGCCTGTCCGCGCAATTGCGGCGTCCGCACGCGGCGGGGCTGGGCCAGGCGATGGTGTTCGGTGCGACGTTGGACCGCGAGGAGATTGACGCCTACACGCGCCAAGGCGCATCGCTCTTCGCCTCTGTCGAGGCGACGCCGCGCCTGCGTCTCGCAAAAACCTACGGCGTCACGATGTCCTACGATCAGTTCGACGATCTCTCGGGCAACGTGACCGAGGCGCTCGTGCTTTCCGGGTTCGGCAGCATCCGACACGACACCACGACCTTCACGCTTGACCCGCGCGACGGGGCCATCAGTGAAGCGCGTATCGAACCCGCCATTTCGACCGGCGACGTGAGCGTTGGGTTTGTGCGGTTCGTTGGCGAAGCGCGCGGTTATGAATCGTTCGGACGCGAAGATAGCCTGACGCTCGCCGCGCGCATTCGCGCTGGCTGGATCGAAACCGTTTCAGGCGACGCCGACGACGTGCCGCCCGACCGGCGCTTCTATGCCGGCGGCGGCGGTTCGGTGCGCGGTTACGGATACAATTCTCTGTACCCGGAAGAACGCGATGCGCTGGGCTTGTCTCCGGGCGGGCAAGGCCTGCTCGAGGGCTCGCTGGAAGCGCGGTGGCGTTTTTCCAATCGCTGGGGCGCGACCGCGTTTGCTGACGCAGGAACGGCATTTGACGACATCGGCGACGCCGGAGACCTAAGCTGGGGCGTTGGCGTCGGAGTGCGTTATGACCTCGGTTTTGCGCCATTGCGCGTGGACATCGCCGTGCCGCTCGATGATCGCGGCGGCGACGACTACGCGTTGTACATCAGCCTCGGGCAAGCCTTCTGATGAGTCGCCGCATCTGGATCGCGGCGGCGGCCGGAACCGTCATGCTTGTCGGCGCCGGCGGTTATGCGATCGGCCCAGGCGCGCCCTGGCTTGTCGATCAGCTCGCCGATGGACAACGCGTCTGGCGCCTGGGGCGCATTCATATCGACGGCGTCTCCGGCGCGTGGCTCGGCTATCTACGCGCCGCGCACGTGACCATCGGCGATGAGCATGGCGTTTGGCTCGAGGCGAACAACATCACACTGCGCTGGCGCCCGCAGGACTTTCCTTTCGGGTCGGTGCGCATAGACGGCGCGCGCGCCGAGCAAATCGAGATTCTTCGCCGCCCTTCTCTGACGCCCGCACGTCCGCCTGGACCGACCCGATTGGACGTCCATTTGACCGATCTTCAAGTGGAAGCCCTTCGCTTCGACGAGCCCGTGTTTGGCGTCCCGGCGCGGTTCTCGGCGATGCTCGATCTCGATGTCGAAGAGCGCCGTATTATCTCCGCCGACGCACGCCTTGAACGCACAGACAGCGACGCCGACCGCTTTGCTGGATTTTACAAAGAGGGCGACAACTTCGCGCTTAACGTCGATCTTTTCGGAGAAGCCGGCGGCGTCTTCGCACGCGCGCTCGGCGTTCCCGATCAATCCGTGTCCGCACACGCAGCGAGCGACGGCACGGGTAGCGCGGGCGAGGCGACCCTTACCGCCGCCATTGGTTCGTCGCCGCTCGTCGAAGGCGAGGTGCGCTGGACGCCCTCGGGCTGGCAAGCGCAGGGCGGCGGGCGTTTGGAGCTGTTGCCCTCCTTGCGAACGCTTGGTCGACGGATCGGAACGACCTTTGAGATCACCGCGTCCGGCGCGCATGTTGGCGCGTTTGAAGCGCGCGCGACAACGCCCCTTCTTGTCGCGGATCTCACTGGCGTACGTGATGGGGCTCGCCGTCTTGAAGGGCCGGCGCGTTTTACGATCACAACGGATCGCCTCTCCGCCATCGCCCAGGAGTCGCCATTTGAAATGGGCGCGGCGCGACTCGAGGGCGAACTTCGCCGCGCGCGCGGAACCACCGCGATACAAGCGACGCTCGACGCCCAATCCATCGACGCGCTCGGAGAGACGGCGCGTTTTTCTGGTCCGGTGCGCGCGGCCCTCACCGAACAAAGGTTCACGCTTGAAGCCGATCTGCGCGCGCCGGAAACCGCGGGCCCGTTGTTCTCCCAAGGCCATCTGCGCACAGACCTCGCTTACGACCGAGCCCGCCGACGATTCTCGCTTGATCGCGCGGAATTGAACTCGGGAGCGATTGCGGTTTCCGCGCAAGGCTGGGCCGCCGGCGGCGACGGCGAGTTCAGCGGCGAATGGCGGGTGCGGAAACTTGAAGCGCTCATTCTTGATCTCACCGGAGAAGCCAGCGGCCGGTGGCGGGCGTTCGCCGATCAAAACGGCTCCGCCCATGTATGGGCGGCCAGCGTCTCGGGAACCGGCGCTCATGTTGCAGGCGAGCCAGACGTGCTTGCCCAAATGTTGGGCGCGACGCCGCGCATAGACGGGCGCTTTCGATTCGAAAATCGCGACGTCATCGTCGAGTACGCGCGCATCGACGGCGCACGCCTTCGTGCGGGAGCGCGGGGCGCTCTTTCGCGCGGTCAGGCGGATTTGGCGCTTGAGGCGAGCGCCCGCGGGCCGCTCTCTGTTGGCGGCGCCGAAATCGCAGGCGCGGCTGACGCGCGAGGCCGGCTGACGGGGCGCTTGAGTCGCCCCGCGCTCTCCGCTGAAGCAACGTTGGCTCGCTTTTCGGCGAGTGGCGTCGTTGTCGACCAACCGATTGTCTCGTTCACGCTCGCGCCTGCATCGGGCGGATATGTCGGACAGGCTGACATTCGCGGCCTTGTCTCAGGTCAACCCATGACGGCGTCGTCGCCGCTGACCATCGATAGAGGCGCATTGCGTCTCCCCAATCTGACGGCGTCCCTCGCCGGGCTCCGCGCGCAAGGCGACGTAACGGTCGCCGACGCCGGCGTGAGCGCGTCGCTCGACTTGTCGGGCCGCCTCGACGGCGTGGTCGCGGGCGTCACCGGCGCGATCGATGGACGCGCGACCCTCGTCCCCAATGCGCTCTTGGTCGACGCGCGCATCAGCGACGCGCGCTCCGGCGCCCTTTTTGTCCGCGCGGCGACGATACACGCCGAAGGCCCCTACGAGACACTGGCGGCGCGTATCGATCTTCGCGGACGCTTGGGTCAAGCGCCGCTGACGTTCGCGGGCGCTGGAACAGTCGTGGAAATGCGCGGTGAACGAACCGTGCGCGTGGACGGACGCGGGACCCTGGCTGGAGTGGACGTTTTCACGCGCGCGCCGATCGAAGCGCACTTCGATCGCGCGACAGCAAACGCGACGCTGAACGTCGCCATTGGCGACGGCGTCATCACGGCCGACTGGCGCGAACGTGGCCGGCGCCTCGCGGGAACGGCGGTGCTCAACGATGCGCCGCTGGCGCCGATCGCCGCGGTTTGGGGCGAGCGCGCCGAAGGCGTGATCGACGGGCGCCTCGCGCTCGCCAGCGACGGCCCGGGCTTACGCGGCGACGCCGACGTCATGTTGAACGACGCCCGCGTCGCGAGCCGCCAGGACGGGCGCTTGAACGCGCGCATCCGCGCCCAACTCACGCCGACGCGTCTGCATGCGGCGCTTGATGCGACCTCGACGGACGGCCTTGTCGCCGCGTTCGAAGCCGACGCTCCCGTGCTCACCAGCGCCGCGCCCATTCGCATCGCGCTGGCGCCCGAACGCCGCGGCCGCGCGACATGGTCGGTGCGGGGACCCGCCGCGAGCTTGTGGGCCGCGGCGCGACTGCCCGATCAGTCACTGCAGGGCCAACTCAACGGCGAAGGCGCGCTTAGCTTCGGCGCGGGTTATCTCGCCGGCGACGGCGCCATCGAGATCGCCGACGGCCGCTTCGAGGACAAGCTCACCGGCGTTTCGCTCGAACAGCTCAACGCTCGCGTTGCGCTCACGCCAGGCGGCGTGACCATCGAACGCTTCGCCGCGATCGACGGCCATGGCGGACGGCTTTCCGCGAGCGGCGGCAGCGCCAATGAGCGCGAGGGCCGCATCACGGTGCGTGTCGAGAACATGCGCATCGCCGACCGGCCGGATGCGCGCGCGCGCGCAAGCGGCGATCTGACCTTGGCTTGGGAAGGCGCGCACTCAACGCTAAGCGGCGACCTGAACGTCGCCGACGCCAATCTCGACATCGCCGCCAATCCCGAAGCCGGCATTCCCACTATCGACGTCATCGAAATCAACCGGCCCGACCAGGAAGACGAAACGCCCGAAGCGAGCGACGCGGCGCGCGCTAGAAACGGATCGACGACGCTCGACGTGCGCCTGCGCGCGCCGGGGCGCGTGTTCACCCGCGGGCGCGGCGTCGACGCCGAATGGGCGCTCGACCTGCGCCTCGCCGGAACCGCGCGCGCGCCGCGTCTTTTCGGCGAAGCACGAGCGGTGCGCGGCACGATCGCCCTCTCCGGCGCGCCCTTCGTTTTCGAGGACGCGCTGATCACCTTCAGCGGCGATCCGCTCGAAGCGCAGATCGATCTCCGCGCCGCGCGCGAAACCGCCGATCTCACCGCCTACCTCAATCTCACCGGCACCGCGCGCGATCCCAACGTGAGCTTCACCTCCGATCCTGGTTTGCCGGAGGACGAAATCCTGCCGCAGGTTCTGTTCGGCCGTTCCGTCGAGGACCTCTCCGCGTTCGAGGCGGCGCAACTGGCCGCGAGCCTGGCCGCGCTCACCGGGCAAGCGTCGCTCGACCTGATGGGCGCGGCGCGCGCCGCCGTCGGGCTCGACCGATTCAATGTCCGCCAGGACGAAGAGAACGGCGGCTTTCTGGTCGCGGGCGGCGTCTATCTCACGCGCGATGTTTATGTCGAAGTCGCGCGCACCGGATTGGGCCAGGCCCAATCGCGGGTGGAATGGACCATGCGGCCCAAGCTGGTTCTGATCACGAGTTTTCTGGCCAACGGCGATCGCAGCGTTTCACTACGCTGGCGGCGCGAAAGCGATTGAGTCGCGTTTAGCCGGTATTCGGCCATCGCTCGCGTGCGTCGGTGGCGGCGCGGAGGTCGGCGAAGGATTGGGCGCCGATGAGCGGCGGCGCGTCGTCGGGCGCATCGAGCACGCGAGACACGGCGCCCGGGGTGCGCGAAAGCCGGCGCGCGAGGCGCGCGGCGTAAGGCGCTGGATTATCGTAGACGCGCAGCAACGCCTCGAACCGCTCGGCGATCGGCCAGGCGTTGCGATGGCCGCGCAGACCAACCTTCGCCGGATCGCGCGGCGCGGCGCTCGGCGACGCTGTGCGCACGATGGAGTCGCGCGGCGCCAACGCGGGAAATGTCACGCGCCAAGTCTCCGGTGCGTCAGCGCTGAACGTCAGCGTGACGCGTTTGCGGGGGCGCGAACGGCGCGCAGCGCGCGACGGTTTTGCCGTCAACGCGGCGGCTTCGAGTAGCAACAAATGCCGCAGCAACACTTCGCCCGCGCGCAGCCACGGCCGCATCAGCGCGTAGGCCTTGTGCGTGATCCAACCGCGCGCGGCGAGATCGGCGGGCGTGCCGAATAATGTGTACAACACGTCCAGCAGCGTCTGCGCGATCGCCCACAGCGCGCGCGGCGCGGTGCGGTCGGGAATGGGGGTGGCGTCAGGCTGCATGGGCGC
>ERZ761602.3549-NODE-3549-length-21890-cov-4.420289_pt1 | contig 21890 bp, 16 predicted proteins | sample MGYA00512165_ERZ761602 | MGnify/ENA primary metagenome ERZ761602 (study PRJEB28899, sample SAMN02445085) | bioreactor sludge metagenome | biome: EBPR sludge; isolation source: Thorneside wastewater treatment plant | place: Australia: Brisbane, Thorneside...
AACGCCGCGGCGGAAATGGCCGTAGCGGAAGTTCTCAGAAATTGCCGTCGGTTAAGCGCGTGCACGGTCATGACGCTCCGAGGATTCTGTATCGAATCAATTCTGCGCTTCTACTTTGTCTGGATGCGAGGTCACGCCATTCACGAGCTCATCCGCGCGAATCACGACAGGGTTCCAAGTGAACCGACCATAGTGGTTAATGAGATTCAACGTCACCGTTGGGGTTTTCGCCGTCATGTCGAATTCGAGAAATCCCGCGTTGCTGGCGCTGGTCACGGGACGGCGCACCCGCATCTCGGGTATACGTCCGCCGCTTCCGACCGTTTGCGCCAAAGGGGAGCTTACCAATTCGTAAAAATCATAACCGCCCTTTTCGGACCACGGGATGCAATTCAGTTCACCGTAATGCGTGTCACCGGAGAGCATGAGAACACCGCTTACCTTTTCGTCTCGAATAAAATTGAAGAGCGCGTCACGCTCATGCAGATACGCCGACCATGAATCGCCGCCAGCGCCCTTCTGATTGTTAAACCCGCTGCCGGAGATGAGTACCTTGAAGGGCGCTTTGCTCGCCTTAAGGGTATCTTTCAACCAGGCAAGTTGGCCCGCGCCAAGGAACGTTTTTTCCGGCGTGTCCGGCGCGTCATTGGGATCGCGGTGATACCGGCAATCCAGGAATATGAAGTCCACGCCGCCATAGCTATAGCTGAAGAAGACGCCCGGCGTATCCGGCATGCCATACGATGGATTTGGCCAATACTGCTTGAAGACGGTCAGTGCTTCAGCCTTGCCCGGATGCGTGCGATCGTGATCGTTCAAACCAAAGTCATGATCGTCCCACACCGCCAACTGCGGCACCGAATGAAGCACCGGAAAGAGGAATGGTACATCGCGTTGCCGACGATACTCCTCGGCAAGAATATCGGGATCAAGCGCGTCACCGTAGATGTTGTCGCCCACCCAGAAGAAGAGATCGGGCTTGATGGAATCAACAGCCTGCCAGATCGGCTGGACCGGATCCTGTTGCACCCGCGCGCAGGAGCCGAAGCTGACCCGAAACTTCGTCGGTTTCTTCGAGGCTGTGGTGAACGAGAACAGCGGGTAGTTTGAAAGGTTTCGCGCGACGCCCCCTTGGACAATTACCCGGTAAAAATACTGCGTTTGCGGTTTTAATCCGGTTAGCGAAAAAGCGAGACAGTAATCGTCTACTTTTTTCGCCATAAGGGGCGCGGTCTTATTCGGGGAATCGAAGGCTTCGCTTTCGGAGTATTCGATGAGACATTCAAAGGGGCCGCTGGCACGAACCCAGATCGTCGCGGTATCCGGCGACACCCAGCCCATCATGGGCCCCTGCATCAGGCGCGGATTGCCTTCCTTGCTCGGCTCCGCGGAAACGTGCAGGCAGTTAACCAACAACGACGCGGTTAGAAGAAACGAGATCGAGACCCTTCCGAACATTTTCCGCCCCTCCGTAAATTGCACCCGAAACAGCACACGCTAATGCCCAAAAACTAGCGCTACCCCGTAAGACAATCGTTAGACGACTACATCGTCCTTCTGATGCGACTCCGCCACTGCTTCGGCTTCCTCGACGTTGTCACGCAACTGGGCGAGACTCAACCCCTCTTGATGGAGCGCATACGCGCCGAAGACGATGATTGGAACCATGTTTGCAACGTGGGTGATCAGCGCGAGTGCAAGGCAATCCGGCAGCGAAGCGCCCGGAACCGTCATCAGAATGCCGACGACAATGGGCAAGTGAAACTGGCCCATCATGCCGGGAACCCCGGGCGCGCTAATTGCGAATGCGAGAAGCATCTGCACGATGAATGGCGCATACCAGGGCCAGTCAAACGCAAACGCTTCGAACATCAGCGCGTACACGATAAGAAAACAGCCCCAGGTCGCAAGCGAATACGCGATCGATTTAGCCATATCGCCTAGATTGCGAAAAACGTGCAGGCCTTCTGCAAATTGCTCGACCATATGGCAGGCCCACGCGGCGAGCTTCTTCGAGAAGATGCCGGCGAGCGCGTTGGTGATGCGCAGCATAAGGTTTTTATTCACGTAGATCATGACGAGGCCGCCCAATACCACCAGCAAGCCTATTGCAGTGCCTTGCCCGCCGGTGGTAATGATCGTTTTCGAGATGGTGTACGGCTCGGCCAGCCCAAAGGTGCCTTTCGGCAAGACGATGTCGGATTCAGGTCGAAACGCCAGCACGCCAATCAGCATGACCACGAGCAGGCCGATCAGGTCATTGACGCGATCCAGGGTATTAACCGCAAATGCTTTTCCGAACGGCATTTTCGAGAGCTTGCTAAGCACCAATGGCCGAACGATCTCGCCGAGCCGAAAACCGATGGTGAAGTTAACGAGGAACGCGAGTTGGGTTGAATTGAACATGGCACGAAACGATGCTGGATGCACCGCGCGCACAACATACTTCCAGCGCTGAATTCGGAGGAAGAAACTGAGCCATATTGGAAGCTGTGCCAGAAACAACCAGCCCCAATGAATCTTGCCGACCGAAGCGCGCAACTCGTCGAAGGACACGCCCCGCAGCAGCACCCACATCAACGCGGCGGCAATTAGGATTCCAACCAGTATCTGGATTGCACGTTTCACAAAGGGACTCCCGATTTGTCAAAACGGGGGTGAGTATAGCATTTCGTTGGTTAAATGGCTTTCCGGCCAGCCACAAGCGCTTAGCCCGCATTTCCCACCGCTTCAAAGCTCCATGTTTCAATTTGAAGAGCATCATGCGGTGAGAAATGTTCGTGAGAATACCAAGAGGCCCACAAGAGCGGATTCTTCACACGCACCCCGTGTAATCAGAAATTACTTCCATAGACTTCTTAAGCCGCTGTATTACCTTCGGTTAATGGCTTTATTGCATGTGCGTGTGAAGAATCCGGGTTAGGGGTTTGTTGCCGTCTTGCGGCGGCTTGCGGCATGATGCGCGCATGCCAAAGCCAATAACACTTGCGGTGCTGCTGTCCGGATCCGGGTCAACCCTGCAAAACCTGATCGACCGTATCGCCGACGGATCGCTCGATGCGCGGATCGTATGCGTCATCGCTTCACGCGCGAGTGCCTATGGGTTGGAGCGCGCGCGCAGGCAGGGCCTTCATGCCGTGCTCGTTGAACGCAAGCGATACGAAGATACACCTGCATTCAGCTACGCGGTATGGGACGAAATTCGCGCTGTACACCCCGATCTTGTTGTCATGGCGGGATTCATGAGCCTGATCGAGATTCCGCCGGATTTCGAAAATCGCGTCGTAAACGTGCATCCCGGATTGATTCCGGCGTTCTGCGGCAAGGGAATGTATGGCCATCATGTACATGAAGCCGTTATCGAATATGGCGCGAAAGTGAGTGGGTGCACGGTGCATTTTGCGAATGCGAACTACGACGAAGGCCCCATTATCATGCAAGGCGTCGTGCCCGTCCTCGAAGACGACACGCCCGATACGCTGGCGGATCGCGTGCAAGAGAAAGAGCGCGAGATCTACCCGCAGGCAATACAGCTCATCGCGGAAGGCAGAGTGCGCGTGGAGGGGAGGCGTGTGCGAATTGCACCGCAGGGCTAGGGCTGTGCGTCCGCCTGTTGAGAAACGAAGGGGCGGTTCTCTGCGACGGTATACGTCACATCGGGTCGCAGGGGTAGACCAGCGCCAAACAGTCGGTTCATCGTCAAAGGGAATACGTTCACGAGGCTGAGGTCATCGCGAAACGCATTTGCCGGGTCTGTGGCGGGCTGCGGGAAACGCGCCATCAATAAATTGCGATAGCGTTCAACCGTCGCGTCAGGTTGGCGCGTCAATGCCGGCGGCGCGCCGCGGCTCGAAAGAATCAATATTGCCACGGGCCGTTTTGACGACTCGATGATCAGTCGCGCGGCCTCCGCCAGTTTCTGATTTACAAAATGCACCTGGTCGAGATACGCCTCCTGATACTCCGATTCGCGACCGCGGAACATGCGATCGTTCGCGAGCGAACCCGGGCCGAAAGGCTGGGCGCGTCCGCCATCGCGCGTGAACAGATAGGGCGGTTCAGGGACCAGCATCGTGGCGAAAACAAGCCGGGGTTTTGCCGATTCCACGCGCGCAAGCCTCGGCAGTTCATCGAACATGTATAAGATGCGCTCGCGGCGGAAGGCATACCGCCAGTAGGCAGGATTGTTGTAACGCAGGTAATAGCCCGCCTGAATGATGCGCGACGCGATCGTGCGATCAATGAGCACCATCTCAAACTCGCCCAACACCCCCGGCGGCGTTAGCACCGTCACATCTTCCGCGCGCGGTTCGAGCGATTCCAGCCCGGGCGAGAAAGCCATGACGTCGTAACCGCGCTCGCGCGCGATAGAGAAGACGCGGTTGTTGTGGAACAGCGCGAATACATGCTGCATGCCCGCCGATTCGCGTTCCGAATCCGATGCAAGCAGTTCCGGCAGATAATCCATATTCAGCATCGACGCGAGGGAAAGCTCCGCCTGCGGATAGTTTGCGCGGCTTTGCGTGGCGATCTCGAAACCGAGCGACTTCATTTCCTCTTCAAACGCAAGATTGTTGTATGCGTACGCGGTGCGCAGAACGTCGCTCGATGCGTAGCCATCCAGAGCCAACACGTAGATGTCAGGCGAGGTATCGTCCGTTGAAGCAGGCGCAACGGCCAACGGTCTTGGCGCGAGGTCGGGCTGCGGCGTGCGGTTCACAACGAGTACGGCACCGTAAAGCGCAAGCAGGATCAGTGCGAACCAATTCATCGAGCGGGTCGCGATTTTGCAGTCGCCGTCGTAGCGCCACGCGAACCATAGACCGGCAACGACCGCCATGAGATATGCGGTAATCAACCACGCGGCACGACGCCCGAATATCGGCGCGAGGACAAATGTCGCAACCAACAATGTGACGACCAGCGCAACCGCAGATAGCACTACCGCGCGGCGGAGGGCGACAGTATCTTTTGCATACCGATAAGACACGAAGCCGATGACGGCCAGCGCGAAAACGCCAAACAAGGCATAGAAGGTTCCGCGAGGTGTCGCGCTCATGATGGGGATGATTCCACGGATGAAATCTTCGAGCACACCCCAGAGCACGAAACAGGGGACAATCAAAGCGGACGCGAGAAGACCGCCGTGATACCGGTTTCCGCGAAGGACACTGAAGGCAACCCACAGCACAAGCGAGATCGTGATGAGTGCAGCGGCAGGGCGAATGAGCGCGCTGATCGTCAACAGCCCCGCGTTCTGCGCATACAGGCCACAGAGCGGGATAAGCGCAAGCAGCATCGGGTGAAATACCCGAACTGGGCGCAACGCCTTGAGGGCGCGCTCGCCACGACTTGTTTCCGTTGACATGGTCCCTTCCGCAACTCGGCGCATTCCGAGTGAAATAGACGCGCCGCTCCACAACAGCTCCAGCACAGCTTATACCACATTGCCAATCTAATTCACGATATGAGTGGGCACAAGAAGGACTAGAAGCACCGATTAAATACAATATATGGTGGCAAAAACCCTGTGCCTACATCATATTGAACTTTTTGTCGCTAAATGGTAGCATTGATGCCGGTACATATCCCCGAATCCGTCCGGGCATCGTGTGTACCATGGGGTTCGCATGGACGATGGCCATCGCAGACGCGATACCGACTCAAGCCAGGCCGCTCGGACCGGATAAAGCGGCCACCTCTGTCACCCCAGTCATTTTCTATAAGTCCAATAACGACAAATTGTTATCATTAATTTCCGCACAGACGGACTTACAGTCTGCGAGATTCGCGTTATCTCCAATTCTCGCTATGGACAAAGCCACCCGCGCTTCCTATAATCGCACTTTCCAAATGGGGAAGTGCGCTGTCTGCGCGACACCACGGCAGACGGGCGCGTCGATTACGTAACATCTTTACTAACAACCAGTTAAACGCCATCCCTTGGCATTGGGCGGACGCAATGGAATTTGTCGAACCGAAGGTTTTTCTTGTGGGCGAAACCCGAATTGTCGAGGAAGGGCTACAAGCCTATCTGAACCACGTCGGTGCGCCCACATGGTCGACGGACGCCCCGTCTGACGCAGAGCGGCTCTGTGAAGTTTATGGGAGGTTGTGCTACCGCTCATTCGAGCCCGGGCTGAATCCCAATGTGACTCGCGTGCGGAAGGGCAACGACGTATATCTGGGTCACGTGCTCGAGGTTGGCCATGGGAGTGTGATCGAGCACGCCGTTCTGAATTTTGTGTTTGCCGATGTAAGCCGTGTATTCACGCACGAGCTTGTTCGACACCGTGCCGGTACCGCGATATCCCAGGAATCGCTGCGTTTTGTGCGCCTCGACAAGCTTTCCGCCTATGTGCCGACGCATATTCGCGAGAACGAGGAGGCGCTGGAGATTTTCGGAAAAACGATCCAGCACCTTGAAACCGTGCAGCAAGACCTCGCAAAACTATACGCGATCGACGACGAAAAGAAGTTCGACGTGAAGAAGAAGCTGACCTCCGCATTCAGGCGGATTGCCCCGGATGGGGTGGCGACGACGATCGGCTGGTCGTGCAATTTCCGGGCGTTGCGGCACGTTATCGAAATGCGGACGGCACCAGACGCAGAAGAAGAATTGCGGGTTGTATTCGGAAAAGTTTTTGAGGCCATCAAGGATCGGTATACGAGTTTGCTGGGCGACTACGAAGTGGAAATGGCGGATGGCCTGCCGTGGGTGCGCACGAAGCACCGCAAAGTTTAGTTGAAACAGAGAGTTCAGGCTCACGTCGATTGCGCCTTGGTTCAATCGAAGACGACGAGGTAACGCGCCATGTTGTTCGATGCACGGGAACGGTTCACGCTGGAAGAGGAATTCCTTGCGCAATACAGCGGCAAGCAACCCAAGTGGGGGCCGCTGGGATATGTGACGTTCAAACGCACCTACGCGCGCGTAGTGCCGGGCGGCAATGGGCGGACCGAAGAGTATTGGGAGACTGTTCGTCGGGTTGTTGAAGGTTGCTACACGATTCAACGCAACCATTGCCGGTTTTTGAAGTTGCCCTGGAACGCACAAAAGGCGCAGCGATCCGCGCAGGAAATGTACAACCTGATGTGGGAGTTCCGCTTTCTTCCGCCGGGCCGGGGCTTGTGGATGATGGGCACGGACTACATCTACGAGCGCGGTTCCGCCGCGTTGAACAACTGCGCCTTTGTTTCGACCGAGGAAATCAGCTTCAACTTTTCCGAGCCGTTCTGCTTTCTCATGGATATGTCGATGCTCGGCGTCGGCGTCGCGTTCGATACCAAAGGCGCGGGCACGGTGATGATTCACGATCCGCGCATTGGCGAACATACCCATGTTGTTGAAGATTCAAAAGAGGGCTGGGTCGAGATCGTTCGCATTATTTTGGAATCGTATGCGGGCCGCGGAAAGCGCCCGGCGCAGATCGACTATTCACAGATACGACCCACGGGAGCGGTTATCCGCACGTTTGGCGGCATTGCGCCGGGCCCGGGCCCCCTTCAGGATTGCATTCAGAACATCGACGATGTGTTGCGTCCGCGGATTAGCGAGCGCATTTCGTCTACGGACATCACGGACTTGATGAACGTCATCGGCAAATGCGTCGTTTCGGGCGGCGTGCGCCGCACGGCGGAACTAGCGCTTGGCAGTGCCGATGACAGCGAATACCTCCAGCTCAAGGATCCTGAGAAGAACCGCGAGAAACTGATGGCGTGGCGCTGGGCATCGAACAACAGTGTGACGGCGTCGATTGGAATGGACTATGGCGTCGTCGGACAGCAGACCGCGAAGAACGGCGAGCCCGGCTATTTCTGGCTGGAGAACGCGAAGGCGTATGGTCGCCTCAAGGACGGGGTGAATTGGCTGGATGCGAAAGTGGCGGGCACAAACCCCTGCGCCGAGCAGAGCCTTGAGTCGTACGAGATCTGCAATCTTGTAGAGACCTTTCCTTCGTTGCACGATAGTTATGACGAATACAAGCGCACGCTGAAGTACGCGTATCTCTATGCGAAAACAGTTACGCTGGTTCCCACGCACAATGAACGCACCAACGCAATCATGCTGCGCAACCGGCGCATCGGGTTGTCGCAGTCCGGAATTGTGCAAGCGTTTGAGAAGCATGGACGTCGCGCCCACTTCGAGTGGTGCGACGAGGGCTACAAATACATATGTCAACTCGACAAGATCTATTCGCAATGGCTTTGCATACCCGAAAGCATCAAGAAGACAAGCGTGAAACCGAGCGGAACCGTCTCGTTGTTGCCGGGTGTAACGCCTGGCATTCACTATCCGCACTCCGAGTTTTACTACCGCACCATTCGCCTGGATAAGACAAGCCCGCTCGTCGAGGCGATTCGAAGCGCGGGTTACCGCATCGAAGAATCTGTCTATGGAGACAATACCCTGGTGGTGTACTTCCCCGTGAAGCAGCCCAACTTTGAACGATCCAAAGAGCATGTGTCTGTATGGGAACAGGTGGAGAACGTCGCGCAGATGCAATACTACTGGGCGGACAATCAGGTCAGCGCGACCATTACGTTCACGCCCGAAGAGGCGAAAGATATTCCGAAGATACTGGAACTCTATGAGCCGAAACTCAAGTCAATCAGTTTCCTTCCGTTGGTCGAACACAACTACCCGCAAGCGCCGTATCAGGAGATCACGGAGGAAATGTACGTCAACGCGACGGCCCGCATTCGCAAGTTGGATTTCGCGAATCTGAATACAAAAGAGGCCGCGGATCTGTATTGCGACGGCGAGAAGTGCGAAGTCGTGCTGCCGACCGTGGAGCCGGCTGTCGTCCCGCAGGAAGAGTTCGAATTCTCCTTCGAGAAACCGGACTCCGGGAATGGTCACGCCAAGAAAACGGACAAGGGCACGCCAGTAGGGGTGTAGATACGGCGGTCGCGCTGCGGCGCGAACGTACTGAACCTAGCTGCCTTCGCCGTGCACCCACTTGATGGCGCTCTGCACGAGTTCGGTTGCGTCGTTCAGGCTCAGCTTTTCCTTGATATGTTCGCGGTAGGTTTCAATGGTTTTGACGCTGAGGTTGAGCTTGGAAGCGATCTGGCTAGTCTTCAATCCTTGTCCGATGTGGTTGTAGACTTCCAGTTCGCGATCGCTTAGCCGGGCGACGGGCGACTCGTCCGCGCCGTCCGATCCATTTGCGAATTTACGCATGATGCGCGCGGACAGTTCGTCGCTCAGATACACCTCGCCCGACAACACCCGGCGAATACCAGTGATCACGCGCGTCGGCGCCTCGCGTTTCATAATGTAGCCATGCGCGCCCGCGCGCAAGGCGCGTTCAGCGTAAAGTGTTTCGTCGTGCATGGAGAGCACCAGCACGCGCAGATTCCGTTGGCGCGACTTGAGACTCTTAATCAGCACGAGACCGTTCATGTCATCGAGCGAAATGTCCACGAGTGCGAGGTCCGGTTGTGATTCCTCTGTTAAGTCAATGGCGGCCGCGCCTGATTCCGCCTGCGCGCACACGGTCATATCGGCTTCGCGGTTAATCAGTTCCGCTAATCCTTGCCGGATTATGGGATGGTCGTCGACCAACAGGACTTTATATGGACGCTGCAACGTTAGCTCCCTTCCGGGCCAGGCACATGCAATGAACAGGTGACGACCGTGCCGGAAGGTTGGCCTTGCCGCACATTAAGCCTTCCGTCAATCATTCTCGCGCGATACTGCATAATATTCAGCCCCAATCCTCTTGTGCCGTTTGTTGCCGGAGAAATGCCTACGCCGTCATCGGCAATGCAAAGTTCCACCATATCGCCGTCGGCGCGCAATGCTATTTCAATCGTTGCGGGTTTGCCGTGCCGCACCGCATTGTTCAGGGCTTCCTGCGCGATTCGGTACAGGTGCGTCGTAACCGAACTATCATAGATCAGAATTGGCTCCTCACACACGAAACGGCATCGAATCTTGAACAGGGACTGGGTCTGTGACGCGAGCTCGTGCAAGGCAGTCATCAATCCATCGGCCTCGAGGTGAACGGGATAGAGGCCGCGCGCAAGGCTTCGGGTCTGGTTTATCGCGTCTGACACCATTTCAACGACCATCGCGGCGGTGGCAGCGTCCGAGGAGCCTTTTGCCGCCAGGTCCTCCGCGAGCACCTGGCTTTTGAAACCGATGCCTGTCAGGTGCTGGCCGAGGCGATCATGCAAATCCTGACCGATCCGAATCTGTTCGCGCGCGCTGATCTCGAGGAGTTCGCGTTCCAGCTTTCGCCGGTCGGTCACGTCAACGCCAATGCCCCAGGAAGCCCAGCCGGGAATGGGGAAGCGAGCGGCAATATTAAACCACGATACCGTGCGCACCGAGCCGTCGCGGCACGTGATGTGCCATTCCCAGTCGCGGTAGTCGTTGCCGCGATCCTGCCATTCGCGAAGAATGCGGGCGCGGTAGGTCGCATCCGGATACAGTATCTCGGTGGCGCGGGGATTGCCGACTAGTTCTTCCGACTTGTAGCCGGTCACGCGCTCCGACTCACGGTTCCACACGATGATGTTTCCATGTTCGTCGAACGCGTTCATCATGACGGGCATGTTTTGCACGACGAGGCGCAGGTGCTCTTCGCGTTCGCGCACGGCGCGCGCCGCTTCGTGGCGTTCGGTCACGTCGATTGCGGTGATGAGGAAAGCGTCGTTTCCTTCAAACTCGATTCGCGTGCCCTGCACTTCCACCCAACGCTGTTCGCCGTGCTTGTTGACGAACCGCGCTTCCGCACCCCGAAAGAGGTCGTCCTGAGAAACGGTTTCGAAAATTTGAACGCTGGCGTCGCGGTCTTCGGGGTGCAGAAACGAAGACCATTCCAACTCCTGCACTTCGTGCCGGGAATACCCGGACAGGCGTTCCGCAGCTTTGTTCACGTAGAGAAAACGTCGTGAATCCAGGATGGCCACCGCCGCGGGAAGTTGATCGGCGAGCGAGCGAAACTGCGCTTCCATGCGCTGCAGCGCGGCCTCGGTGCGCTGGCGGCTAATCGCGTTGCCGACCATTTGCGCGGCGGTTTCCAGCAGGCGCGTGTCTTCTTCGAGCCAAGTTTTCTTGTCGCGCTCGGTTGTGAGCGCGATCACGCCAAGCAATTCCTTGCCCACGGCCAGCGGAACGGCAAGCACCGACTTAACGGAAGACGTGCGCCACATTTCCTGATCGCTGGCTGCTTCCGGCGGAAGGTCGTCAACGTCTGATACGTACACCAGTTGGAACCGCTTGTACATGTCGAGGGACCAGGGAAAGATATCCATCTGCACAACGGCGAACCGGTACTGCGTCGACTCGAGATCCGGCGCGCACCACTCATGCGTGAAATGCACATTGCCGGAATCGTCATAGAGCTGAAAAACGACACAGCGATCCACGCGCGTAAACTCGCCCAACTGCGCCAATGCCCACGTGATCGCGTCATCCAGTTCGTGCGCGGACGAATGTATGAACCGCGTAGACAGGCGTGTGACAAGCCGCTCAAACTCGAGCCGGTATGCAAGCGCGGCTTCCGCCCGAAACTTGTCTTCAAGCAATTCGCCTTCGAGAAGTGACATCGCAACCCTATTCCGTTCTCGAATCCGTGTTTTCAACAGAATAGCACAATCAGGCGTGTTACGCATCGGGATTAACATAGCGCAGAAACAGCGGCCTGCGTTGACACTTCCTTGTGTGCGCGTCATTATCAAACCGCAACAGGGGCGGCAAACGATGACGTGTCTAGTGGTACTGTTCGCATCGCTTGGGCAGGCGAGCGAACCAATCGTGTACTTCGATTTCGAGAAATACTTCGAAGCCACGCCGGACGATTCCGTTTTGCGGTACGACGCGATTCGTTTTGTCGCATCGCTCCAGGGCGTGGTAAACCGCAAAGGCCCGCGACTAGCGATGCGGTTGCTTAACGGCGAAAGCACCAAAGGGCCAATCAATTTGGATGACTACTGGCTTGCCACGCTGAAGCGCGGTTGGCTGCGGGAGAAAACCATCAAGCGCATGGATTCGCTCGAGGCGCTCATAGCCACGTTTCCCGAAGCGCGGGAGGGAGTCGTCGTATGGGATCCAGCCGTTCCCGCGACATCAAACGTGGCCGCGACCATCTGCGGGGTTGAGGGTTGGCTACCCGTGCGCGCGGGAGGTTTGCTCTACGAGAAACTAATCGATAGCGGGCCCAAGTTGCCGGTAAAGCTTTCGCTGGTTGGCCAGTTCACGGGAGCGGAAACCGGCAGTGCGAAGTGTGACGCCTATCTCTGGGCAAAGCGCACCTACCTCGACACGGGCAAGACCAATCCCAACATGATGGCCAACTACATAGATGCCTACACACAGCGCCCCGGTCAGCCCGGATTCCATTACGACGATCTGTACAACGCGACTATTGCGAATCACGACTACTATATTGCCTGGCGTTCATTCTTTTTCGATCTCAGCCCGTGGGGAGATGAAGCGCCAGTCGACGATCCAAATCAGCCCATTGGAACCGACAAGAACACCCTGATTGAGATACTCCGTGCGCAGGTCGCGCGGAACGAGGGAAAGTCGCTCACGATGGTCGGGGGCATGGTCCCTTGGAATTTGAAGTACACCAATCACGGTCCGGCAGGCGGCTCGCATGCGCCGGTGCCCAGCGAGTGGGAATACACGGCATTGCTATCCGCACACAATGCCATGATGGACGCGGATGCGCTTGGGCTCGCATGTCTCAGCAATGCGTCCGCGTACATGCATCATCCAATGCAGCTTCGCTATCGCCAGACTGAATTGACCGTGAAACCCAAGCTGAAACAAAAGACATACGTGCTCATTTACATGGGCGATTACGATTCATCGGCTTGGTTGTCCCGTCAGATACCCTTGGTGTGGGATGACGAATCGCGCGGCGAGATTCCAATCGCATGGGCGTTTAATCCCATGCTTGCTTCGCGCGTACCCTATGCGTTTGACCATGTTTTTCGCACAAAGACCCCGAACGATCATTTCATCGCGGGCGAGGGAGCCGGCTATCTGAATCCCAACTTGTTGACCGGCGACCGGCTGGGAAGCGGCGTTCCGGATGCACTCGACATTTGGACGACGCAGAATCTCATTGCATACCAGCGATTCGGCATGACCATCACAGGATTCGTGATAAACGGCAACCATGGCGACATGCCGTTGCGCGTACAGGAATCGTTCGCAAAGTTTTCGCCGCACGGCGTCGGTATGCAACTTGGCTTTGAACAGCCAATCGTGAACGGCACGCCGTTCGTCCGACACGCTGCCGACATTTACCCAGATTTGAACAACCTGCCCAAAACTGCGGCAGAGATGGCGCAGTTTGCAAAACCTGAGAAACCCCAGTTTCTGATATTTCGTCTGATACTTCAGACCCCGAGCACGGTCCTGCGACTTCGCGATCAGCTTGAACGGGATTTTGCACAACAGAACTGGGAGTTCTGCGATCCGCAAACGTTTTTTGCTCTCTACAAACAGGCCCACCAAAACTAAATTCGGATACATGCGTGTCCTGCCGCATACCTGATTGATAGCGTAAACATCGGCGGGTGTTTGAAGCGTTGGGAAATGTGATAGTGAACGCCAACGTTTTCTTCCGCGCATGGGGCGTTTTATGGAGGGTGGTAAATTCCTCGCGTTGCTCGGGATGACGGTGAACGAGGGTCTGAGCTAGAGGAAGGAGAAAGTCCAGCGGATCTCGATGTTTTGATTGCGGTACATCTCCGGCACTGCAAAAGGGAAGGCGCCGAAGGGCCCGGCCTGTTCGATCGCCTGTTGGCATAGACCTGCAAATGTCGCTGAATCCCCTGCTTCGACGATAGTGACGCCAGCAAGCCTTCCGTCCGGGGCGATTGCGCAATCAACAACCGCCTCCGTGGAAGAATTGCCGGAGTACCGGACCTGGATCAGGGCCTTCCAGCGCTTTTCAACGCGATCGCGGATATGCCGAAGATACGGAGCAAAATCGCTCTGCATCGCTTCGTAACTCAAGAACCCTTTGCTCTTGACTCCACCTTCGACTTTGCTCTGCGACTTACCCACCGTCCTCTCTGGCACGGGCGGCGCATCAGCCTTGGCGACGACAATGGCGGCGTCTTGCGGTAATTGTTCGTCAGGCTCCTTTGGCTGCTCGGCCACGGCCTTCTCGACAGCCTCCATGCGCACGGGTGGGGCAGGGTTTTCCCTGGGCTTGGGTAGTGGGCGGGCCTCGGGCTTTGTCTCCGCTACGGGTTCCTTCTGCGGTGCAGGCGCAGCGGGCACCGGGGCAGGAGGCGCTGGCGGTTGTGGCGTGGGGATGCGCGGCGGCGCGATTTGATCCGAGTCACCGACCGCGCCCGCATCGGGCGTAATGCCGCCATTATCCGCGGGAGACATGTCCTGCGCCTTCGAATCATGCTCTGCGATTAGATTGGTATCGGGATTCACGGGAACTTCGGCTGGCGCGCCTGGGTCGATGAGCGCCTTCGGCTCCTCCGGTGGGCGAAGTGTTACGACAAGGGGTTGTTGCTCGGGTGGCGCGGGCAGAAAATGGGTCCCCGAATTGGGACAGCCGGCCGGCACGAAAAGCAGCATGGCATGCACGGCCAAAGCCGCGATGACTGCCCATCGCATGCGCGAACGATATTCTTGAGGCAAATGTTTCGTAGGATCGTTAGACATCGAGTCCACCGCCTTGCTACCGGTGGGATTGCATTCTAGCAGAACTAGACTATGGCGTCCGATATCATGACAATGTGGCCGCGATGGCCCTGTCATATGACAAAGGTCTTCCCGCGCCAAAATTATTCAAGGCAGATTGACAATGATTGCATTCGCGCAAACGGTACTTATCGCACTTAACGCCGCATTCGCTGCGCCGGGCGATTGGCCGGAGCCGCGTCACAACCCGCAGCTCACTGCGATTCAGCCGGTATCCGGCACGATGAAAGATGCGCCGACGCCCGCGGGTCGCATCGATCTCGGCAGAACGCCTCCGGCGATAACTTCGGTAAACTTCGGTGAGGGTTCTGCTTCAGGCCTGTTCATAGTTGCGGGAAAATTACGGTGCATTGACACAAACGGCAACCTGCGCTGGGAATCACACCCCGCGGGCCTGAACTACGAGTCGATCGTCGCGCACGAAGACCTGGATGGCGACGGGAAGGCGGAAGTGTTGCTGCAAGCGGGGCGCCCAACGCAACCTTTCGGCGCGGCCGTGTTGGTTTCCCTGGATGACGGCGCGGTCCTTTGGCAATACGATGTTGAGCCGATGTCGTATGCATGGTACCTCTTCGCGGATTCGTACTGGCCGAACGACACAAAAAAACAGATCGTAGTCTTGATGCATGCATATCCGCCGGACAAAGACAACGGCTATATCACGCTGTTCGCATTTGAAGGGGCAGCTTCGCCTGTCCAGAAGTGGCGCTACGCTTTTGAAGAGTACACCTGCTTTCCCTCGCTGCTGCGAAACGACATCGATTCCGACGGGGTTCAGGAAATCGTGGTGCAGACGCACAGCCGCATGTGGCATCTCGATGCAGTTACCGGGGTGAAGAAGAATCACATCCACTGGGATGTTTCACCCGGAAACGAACGCAGTTATGGACTCGTGAAGTTCACCGATGTAAACAAAGATGGGCGCAATGATTTCTTGTGCATCGCGACCTTCGCGCAGCACCACGAGGTGTTGCTCAACAAAGAGGGCGCGTTTGAGAAGGCATGGGGCTATGGTTGGGCGGAAAGCGTAACCACGGGCAAAGTGGCCACAACACACCCTAACGAGCCGGATGTTGATATCGATGGCGATGGCGCAATGGAGATCGTGCTTTCCATGTACAACTCCGAGAACGAGAGCGCATGGTTGACGCGCATATATGATGCCGTGACTGGCACGTTGAAGTATCGCGTACCGGGCGCCATCGCGGTAGGCACGGGCGATCTCAATGGAGACGGCGCAACGGATCTGCTGGTAAATTTGTCTTCGGATCCATCAAAGTCGAAAACGGATGGCGTCAAGCTTTTTTCATTCCAGGGTGGCACGCAATCCGTGCTGTGGGAAGACGCGACATTCACCGCGTTGCCGACGAACAAGCAAGGCGAGCTTCGCGTCAGCAAAGGCGAAGAGCGCTTCAAGCTACTGATAGACCCGGCGGACACCATCACCCTGGAGCCCTGGACGAAACCGGCTAGAGAGAACAAGGCCACGTTCGTGAATATCCCCGCGCTCGTCGGCCCCGGCATGCCGGATTTGTTGGCGGTAGATGTGAACATGGACGGCCGCAATGAGCTGATTGCGTATCAAGAACCGCATGTGCGCGCGCAATCGTGGAATGGCACTGCGTTCGACTTGATCGCGGAAGCAACGTCGAGCGCAATGCCGGTCTTTGCGGATTTTGATGCGGACGGCGCTCTCGACATCGCAACCTGCGAAGTGAAACCAGGTCAGACACCCGTGGTGGAAGTGAAGACGCCGTCACAGTCGAACCGATCGGTTTGGCGCTCCTCGCTTCCACCAACTGACCGCGCGGGGTTACCGCACCCGCGATTGGCGTATCTGCGCAGCGCGCATTTCACCGGCAATCCCAACCCGGACCTCTATCTCTACGCGGGCACGCCCGTCGTGCGTAGTGTCGGAATCGACGGACGCACCGGAAACGTGTTGTGGGAAAAAGGGGAATCACCCGGAATCGAACGGTACTGGGCGCCAACGGTAAACCTCGCATCGACATTTGATTTCGATTCGGACGGCAAGAGCGATCTGGTGTTTACCAATCCCGATTATTACTGCGTTGCTTCGGCGATAAACGGCGAACCTTTGCTGGGTCCCTTGTTTCCGCCGAAGATTTTCAATCAACCCAGCCAGGGTCTGTATACGATGCCGGTCATTCTCGATCGCGTTGACCTTGGGCCGATGGTCGCGCTCATTGGTGGTCACTACTTCCAGGCGGCGATGTCTGTTCGTGCGGAACCACTTTGGCACTCAGTCCCGACCTGCGGGCCCGCGCGCAGCGGTGAAGAAGGATTCATTCGAGACACCGACGGATCCTGGCTCATGGGATTCGGACGACAGAACGGGAATTTTGCGTGCATCAATGTTGCAAACGGCACAGTCCGCTGGGAAATTCCGGTTGCCGCAACGTGCAGCGATGTTGTTAGTTGTGACATCGATGGCGACGGCAGGCAGGAGTTCGTTTTCGGGACGAGTCACGCCGCGCTCTACGCTGTGGGCGATGAGGGCGGCAAGCCGCGTGTCGCATGGCAGGCGCAATTAAGCGGTGCGTCTGGCACGCCCCTGTTGGCGGACCTCACAGGTGATGGCAGGACGGACATCGCGGTGCCGACTGCGGATGGCTATATCACGCTGTTCACGTCGCCATCCGGACCGTGAGCGCGCATGATCTACGTCACTGTCGGGACCATGTTCATGGACTTTCCTCGATTGATTCACGCCATGGACCGGATTGCCGCAGACACTGGTGAACATGTCATTGTACAAACCGGAATGGGCCGGACGAAGCCCGTTCACTGCGAACATTTTGACTTCAAACCACGCGAAGAAGTTCTGGCCATTCAGAGTACGGCCCGCGTGGTTGTGTGCCACGCGGGGATCGGAAGCGTATCCGACGCGCTGTACGCGGGGCGGCCCTTGGTCGTCGTGCCACGCCTGAAAGCCTTCAAAGAGCACCTGAATGACCACCAATTGGACCTCGCGCGCGCGGTCGAAGCGCGCCGCTGGGGGAAGGCCGTGTTCGACATCGCGGGCCTTGCCAATGCCTGCGCGAATCCACCGTCAGCGCATGAAAACTATGCCCCGGCCCGTGCACCCTTGGTGGCTGCGCTCCGCGCCTTCGTCGAACGGCGCGGCTGACTGGGCAAACTCGTCACCGGCAAACACCCTCACTCACGATTGTCGCATCATCCGTTCTTGTTCTTTGTTTGCATCATGGACGGAACGATCTATACGCTACATGTTGGCGCGGCGGCGCACGTCCATTTAATCTTAATTTTTCGACTCGGGGGCAATACATGAAGCGGCAGTACGTGCAATCGTTGCAAGACGGCGATACCGTGAACGATTACTTTATAGCCGTCCGCAAGGATGTGCGTGAACAGCAAAAGGGCGGCAAGTTCCTGGGCATGGTCTTCAAGGACCGGACGGGAGAAATCGGCGGCATACAGTGGACCAATGCGCTGGCCGCCGCAAAGCTATTCGAACTGGGTGATGTGGTGAATGTTCGCGGGACCGTCACCAGCTATCAGGATCGCCTTCAAATTCGCGTGGATCAGGTTCTTCCACTTCGCGCGGAGGAATATAATCTCGACGACCTCGTTTACAAGCCAGAGAACACCGAAGAGGTTAGCCAGACCTTTCGCGGAATCATGGACACCGTAAAGAACGAATGGTTGCGAAAGCTTGTTTTCGCCTTCTTGGATGACGAAGAGTTCATGAAGCGTTTTTCCGCCGCCGCGGCGGGAAAGAAGTGGCACCACGCATATCGTGGCGGTCTTTTGCAGCATTGCACGGAGCTCGCCCGGCTCGCGGCGGCGGTGAGCGAGATATTTCCACGGCTCGATCGGGACGTGCTGCTCACGGGTGTGCTGGTGCACGACATTGGCAAGCTGGAAGAGATGTCGCAGGACATGTTTGTCGATTACACGACAGCCGGCAAGCTGTTGGGTCATCTTGCCATTGGCGCGGAGATGGTGCAGCAACGTATTGCGACCATCCCCGACTTTCCGGAGAGTCTTCGGTTGCAGGTGCTGCACTGCGTGTGGTCGCACCACGGCGAAATGGTGAACGGCTCTCCCGTTGTGCCGAAGACGGTCGAGGCGCTCGTCCTGTATCACATCGACAATCTTGACGCGCAGACCGACGCATTTTTCCGAATCATCGATGAAACGCGCGAGAAGGGCCAGACCTGGTCCGACTACATTCAGATGATCGAACGGCAAGTGTGGACGAAGGAGAGGATGTAAAGCGTCTCCCATAGACGGATGGACACGACATGGCGCAAGTGGAACGGCGGTACAGCATCGGGGAAGTAAGCGAACTTCTTGACGTGCCTATTCACGTCTTGCGGCAGTGGGAATCGCGCTTTCCGCAACTCAAGCCCAAGCGCGATCGCGTCAAGCGGCGTTACTATCTGCACGCCGACATCGAAATCGCGCGACGCATCAAACAGCTTACCCGCCATGAGAAACTATCGTCCGAGGGCGCGCGCATGCGCCTCACGCAGGAACTGCATATAGAAGGCAGACCCAAGACGCGCAAGGAATTGTTGGACCTTGTGGATCGGATTGAGAATGATGTGCGCGACTTGCTGGATCTTTTGGATCGAAAGCCGACCGACCCACAACGGTAGCTGCGCACTGTTTTCCCCGCAAAAGTAAAACGGGCGTCTTGCGTTACAAAGAACGAAAGACGCCCGTGTCAATTCAAGCGATTTAGCTGTTGCCGGCGCCGGTCGAAGAGGAAAGCTGTTGCAGGGTGTCGATCATCGGCACGAAGAGGGCCAAGAACAACAGGCCGACGACAATACCGATGATAACGGTCATGATGGGCTGAATCATTTCGCCAATTGCCCCGAGCGTGATGTTTACTTCTTCTTCGTATGTCTCGGCGATATGCTCGGCAATTTGATCGAGCTGACCGGACTCTTCGCCGGTGACGAGCATGTCCGTCACCACGGGCGGAATCACCGGGTTTGCCCGGCGCAGCGGTTCTTCGATGCCTTCGCCGCGTTCGACCGAATCACGAACGTGCTGCATGACATTTGCGACGGCCGTGTTGTGCACATTGCTGCGCACAAGATCCAGCGTCACCATCATCGAAAGGCCGCTGCGGAGCAACAGCGACATAGAGCGCGTGAACTCGACAACGGCAGTCTTGCGAACGACCGATTTACCGATTTTCGGAATACTGATCTTCCATCGGTCAAATTTGAGGCGCCACCAAGGAGATCTTCCCAATAACTTGTAAGCGACGATTACACCGACGACGATTGCAACGACCGATCCGATAAACCACGGATTGGTGAGCGTTTCCATCGTGCGGATGAAGAATTTCGTATAGGCAGGCGGATCAATGCCCAAGCGGTCGAAGAGATCTTTGAATTCCGGCACGACAATTTTGGCTATAAGGAACAACACCAGCGCAGCAGCCACGACAAGTATGCACGGATACATTAATGCAGCGAATACGCGACGACGCAACATGCCCCGGCGTTCGCGATACTTGACCAGGCGCTTTAACACTACGTTCAGCGTACCGCTGGCTTCCGACGCTTTCACGAGATTGATGAAGACGGGATCAAACTGCTTCGGCCAGCGCTCGAATGCCTGCCACAACGCGTTGCCGCTTTCGACGAACTGGGTAATGTCGCTAACGAGGGCGCGAATGCCCGCCCGTTCACCGCGTGTCGATAGAATCGATAAAGCGCGCAGCAGCGGTGTGCCCGCTTCGAGAAGCATGATGAACTGGCGAAGGAAGTCCGTTACGTCTTGATCTTTGACGTTGCTGCCGAAGCGGCGCCCCATGCCGGCGCCTGCAAACGACGCCATGCTGCGGGAAGGCGCGGCGGTTTCCGCGGCGACGGCCTCTTCAAGGTCAAATGTAGCGCGCGCCGTGACCCTACGCGAGCCCGCGGCCCGTTTCGCGCTGGAAGCCGCGCCTTCGGCACGGACCCCGCGGCCGCCTTTATCGCCTTTGATCGCCATGGCTCTTCATCCCTCCATCCACCCCCGGCTCCGTGCCAGGGCAGGTTCGTCAATTCGTTGTATTCTTTGCGTTCGTTTCGTTCCAGTAAATCACGCGCGGTGAAGCGTTCTCCGGGAAGTAAACGACAGCCTCGATGGCGCGCGCGACCAGTTTTTCTTCCTTGGCGCGTCCTTCGAGATCTTCCACTTTGCCAACACTGGCGATTCGGAAGCACCGTGAGGAGAACGCAATCTCCCGCGGCAATGCCGTCGGATCTTCCACAGGCGGCTTGAAATTGAATCCTGTGGCGTCTTTTCCGGCGGCTGCCTTAAGCGCGTCTGCAGACGAGATTGGGCGCGCAGCGATTACGTTCTTCGCAACATCCGGGGTAACGCCCAAGGCAGCTTCAATGACAGCGCTGGACGCGGTGTTGATGTTTATCTGAGCAGTCGCTCCATTGAGGTCCGCTGCGCTCTGCGCCGTCAGATCGGCTGCGCGTTCCGCGGTCAAAACTTCCGACGTGACGAGTCCGTTATTTACCAGCTCTTCGACTGTGGCGAGCCAAGTGCGGTTCTCGTCACCCGCGGCAGGGGCTGCGCCATCAAGGCGGGGCAGCCGTTCGCGGATTTGGCGGGCCTTATCACCATCAATCTTGAGAATCGACATCAGCACCGCGGGCGGCGCGAGGTTCACATTGATTTTTGCGCTTTCGTCGGTAATCACGACCGCAGCGCGTCCGGCGTATGCAGTATCGATTACCGGCAGATCGACGGCCGGATCGCGCGAAACTTTGGGATCCGCGTTTTCGTCGACCCAACGCGGCATAATGTACACGGGAACTTCGATTGCCAACGGATTGGAGAGGATATCGCCCGTCTTTCCGGAGGCAATCGCTGTTTGCATCTGCGCGATGGCAGCTTCAACACCACTTTTCGCGACCCAACCGGCCCGCGCTTCCTGCTGATCGAGCAACATGTTTTCACGTTCGAGTTCCATGTAGCGATACATGGCAAAGCTGGTCAACATGACTAGCATTAGCATTGCGAGCGCGAAAATGAGGGCCGAACCCTCCGCGTTCCGATGGCGCTGGTTGCTCATGGCACATTCACCTCGAAGACGGCCTTACGCGCGGATTGCATGCGTTCGGTATTGCCAGGCAAGCCCAAACTGAGCGAAACGCGTACCGCGCGCGGATGGCCGGGCAATGTCCATTCC
>ERZ761602.3551-NODE-3551-length-21880-cov-4.440825_pt1 | contig 21880 bp, 18 predicted proteins | sample MGYA00512165_ERZ761602 | MGnify/ENA primary metagenome ERZ761602 (study PRJEB28899, sample SAMN02445085) | bioreactor sludge metagenome | biome: EBPR sludge; isolation source: Thorneside wastewater treatment plant | place: Australia: Brisbane, Thorneside...
GGTGAGCGTTCCGGCCCGCGCCTTCTTGTCGCTCCGCATGTGCTCGACGAGCCGCTCGGCCGGCCAGGCCCGGGCCGCCAGCGTGTTCGCGCGCAAGGAGGCGGGAAGGCCCGCCGCGGCGAAATGCCGGCGCACGCGGTCGGCCGCGGCCGGGCTGCACAGGCCGAGCGAAGCCGAAAGGTCGAACGCCATCACGGTGCCGAGCGCCACCGCCTCGCCGTGGCGCAGCTCGTCGCCGAAGCCGCATTCCGCCTCGAGCGCGTGGCCGAACGTGTGGCCGAGATTGAGCAGCGCGCGCCGCCCGGCTTCGCGCTCGTCCTCGGCCACGAACGCCGCCTTGGCTCGGCAGCTGTGGGCGATGGCGCCCGTGCGCTCGGCGCTGGCGCCGCCGACGACGGCCGCCCACGCGCCTTCGAGCCAGGCGAAGAACGCCTCGTCCGCGATGAGTCCGTATTTCGCCACCTCCGCATAGCCCGCGAGCAGGTCGCGGCGCGGCAGCGTGTCGAGCAGCGCGGTGTCGGCGATGACGGCGCGCGGCTGGTGGAACGCGCCGACGAGATTCTTGCCCTGCCGCGTGTCGATCGCCGTCTTGCCGCCCACCGAGCTGTCGACCTGCGCGAGCAGCGTCGTCGGAATTTGAACGTAGTCGAGTCCGCGCAACAGCACGGCGGCCGCGAAGCCGGCCAGATCGCCGATCACGCCGCCGCCGAACGCCACGATAACGTCGCCGCGGTCGATGCGTTTCTCGAGCAGGGCCTCGCACAGCGATTCCAGCATCGCGAAGCTCTTCGTCGCTTCGCCGGGGGGCAGCACCACGGTCTCGCGCGCGAGGCCGGCGCGAGCGAGCGCGTCCGCCAGCCTCATGCCGTGCAGCCGCTGGACGGTCTCGTCGGTGACGACCAGCACGCGGCGCAGTTTCGGATGGCTGCGGCGCAGCGCTGCGGCGTCGCTGAGCGCGCCGCCGCCGATGACGATGTCGTAGCCGCGGTCGCCGAGCTCGACGCGCACGCGTGCGGCGCCGTCCCGGCTCGCGAAATCGGCGGCGGGCGCCGCGCTCATGGCCGGCGCTCCGCGGCGCGATCGCGAAACGCCGCCAGCGCCTCGATCACGCGCTCGACCGTCGCCGCGGCCGGCGCATGTCCGGTTTCCACCGTGATGTCGGCTTCGGCATAGACCGGGTCGCGCAGCGCGATGAGGCGCGCGAGGATATCGCGCGGATCGCCGTTCTTCAGCAGCGGACGGTGGCCGCGCCGCGAGACGCGCTCGACGAGCGTGTCGAGATCGGCCTTGAGCCACACGGTGATCGCGCGCTCCTTGATGCGCGCGCGCGTCTCGGGATCCATGAACGCGCCGCCGCCGGTGGCCAGCACGCCGGCAGGCGCTTCGAGCAGGCGCGCGATCACGCGCCGCTCGCCGTCGCGGAACGCCGCTTCGCCGTGCTTCTCGAAGATCTCGGCGATCGTGGCGCCGGCGGCGCGCTCGATTTCGGCGTCGGCATCGACGAACGGAACGCCGAGGCGCTGCGCGAGCCGGCGACCGATCGCCGATTTTCCCGCACCCATCATGCCCACCATCACAATCGGGCGATTCCGCTCCTCAGCGCACGGGGACGGATTCGGCGCGCTCATCGCGTCTCGTGCGAGCGCCCGCGCAACTCCGGCCTCGCGCCGCATTGTCGCCATACTGTTGGATTTAGCATCGCCGCCATCTGGGGGGCCGGTTTTCGAAGCTCGCGTTCGGGCTTCGAGCGCCGGCCTTTGCTTCAAGGGGTCTGCCCTAGAACATGCGGCTTCCGGCGAAAAATGCAACCGCACCGGTGGTGGCGTTCGTGCTTGCCATGACCGGCGCCGCCGGCGCCGGGGCGCAGGGCATCGGGGATCAGACGGACGTGCCGGCGCGCCGCATTGCCGCGCCCGATCCGGATACGGCCGCGAAATCCGCGCCGCTCGCGCGCGACGCCGAGCGCAGCGTCGCCGGACCGGACGCGACCGCGCCCGCCGCCGCCGCGCCGGGCAGCCGCCTCGCCGGCGACGGCGGAATCGGCGGCGCCTACTGGCGCGGCACGCCGTTCGCCCTGGTCGCGGAGACGTTGCCGCGGCTGCCGATCCGAATCGTCTCGCCGGCGCTGCGCGCGCTCACGCTCGAAGTCCTGACCGCGCCGACGGAAGCGCGCGGCGGCTGGATGGCGGCGCGCCTCGCCGCGCTGCGTGCGGAGCGGCTCTACGCGATGGGCCAGCTCGAAGCCGCCGAGGCGGCCTTCCGCGCCGCGAATCTCGAAAAGGGCGATCCCGGGCGCGCGCCGGCGGAAGTCGAAACCAGGCTCCTGCTGCGCGGCCCGCGCGCCGCGTGCGCCGCCGTCGCCGCGCACCTGGCGGGGCGGCGTACGCTCTATCTCGAGCGCGCCAGCATCGCCTGCCTCGCGATGGCCGGCGAGCATGCCGAGGCCGCGGCCCGGCTCGGCCATTTGCGCGAGCGCGGCTTGGACGTGAGCGACCTGTTCGGCGGCCTCGTCATCGCGCAGCAGCCCGAGTTGGCGCGCCCGATCGCGCGGCTCGCCGGCGCCGATGCGTGGTCGGTGCGCCTGCTGGCCGAAACCGCCTTGCCCTGGCCCGAAGATGCGGCGCGCCTCGGCGCGCCGGCGCTGCTGCGCGCCATCGCGCTCAGCGCGAACGGGCCGCTGGCCGTGCGCATCGGCGCGGCGGAACGCTCGTTCCTGCTTGGCGCGATGGGCCGCGCCGAACTGACTGCGCTCTACGGCGCCATGCGCTTCAGCGGGGAGACACTGGGCCAGGCCGGCCGCCAGCGGCCGGGCGCCTATTCGCCCGCCAAGCGTGCGCTGCTGTTTCAGGCCGCGTCGCTTGCCTCCGACGCGCCGGCCCGCGTCGCAATCTTGGCGAAGTGGTGGCAGATCGCCCGGGCGGAACATTCGGAATTGCTGGCTGCGCTCGTCACGGCGCCGCTGGTCCACGACCTCGCTCCGGGCGCGGATTGGGGCGAGAACGCGATGGCCATTTCCCGCGTACTATTCCAGGCGGGCGACCTGGAGCGCGCTCTCGAATGGTACGCACGGCTCCAGGGGTCTGCGCTCGTCGATACGGAAGGCTACATGCAGCTGAGCGCGATCGCGCGACTGGCAGACTCGTCCGGCAGGGCCGGCCCGGCGCCCGACGCCGGGGCTTGGACCGCGTATCAGCGCGGCCAGGTTCACGGCGCGCGGCGCATTGCGCTGCTGCACGCGCTTGCCGAAGGGCTGACCGCGCAACGCGAAATCGTCGTCACTGACAAGAACGCCTCGTCCGGGCAAAGCCTGGGCGCCGGCGCACGCAGCGTCGACCGTCCGCTCGCCGATTGGCGGGAAATCCGGGCGGCCGCCGCGGCAGGACGACAGGGGGAAGCCATTCTGCAGATGCTGACGGTTCTCGGCCACGACGGCATCGCCCGCGCGGAGCCGCTCGCAATCGGTGCGGCGGTCGGCGTGCTGGCCACGCTCGGTCGCGGCGCAGAGGCCCGTAGGCTCGCCGTCGAAGCAGCACTCGCCAACGGATTTTGAGTATCCCCATGCCCCGACCTGCCCTCGCGCTCCGCATCACGCCGCGCATCGAAGCGTTCCTCGAAATGCTCGTCGCCGAACGCGGCGCCGCGCGCAATACGATCGACTCCTACCGGCGCGACCTCGCCGACGTGGAGAGCTTCCTCGCGCGCCGCGATCGCGGCATCGAGGCGGCGTCGACGGCCGATCTTCGGGATTACCTGGCCGCGCTCAACGCCGGCGGCGCCACGGCCTCGACCGCCGCGCGCCGGCTGTCCGCGATGCGCCAGTTCTTCCGCTTCCTCTATTCCGAGGGCGTGCGCGGCGACGACCCGACGACGACGATCGAATCCCCGCGCCGCGGCCGGCCGCTGCCGAAGCTGCTCAGCGAAGACGAGGTCTCGCAGCTCCTCGCCAGGGCGCGCGCCAAGCGCGGGCCGGAAGGCCTGCGCCTCACCGCGCTGCTCGAGACGCTCTACGCGACCGGCATGCGCGTTTCCGAGCTGGTCAGCCTGCCGCTGTCGGCCGTCGCGCGGGATCCGCGCTACATCCTCGTGCGCGGCAAGGGCGGCAAGGAGCGGCTCGTGCCGCTCAGCGAACCGGCGCGCGAGGCGCTCAACGGCTACAAGTCGGTGCGCGGCCAGTTCTGCCGCAACGGCGTCGAATCGCCCTACCTGTTCCCGTCCCGCGGCGGCAGCGGATATCTGACGCGCCACCGCTTCGCGCAGCTCCTGAAGCAGCTGTCCATCGAGGCCGGAATCGCCCCGGCCAAGGTCTCGCCGCACGTGCTCCGGCACGCCTTCGCCACCCATCTCCTCAACCGCGGCGCCGATCTCCGCAGCGTGCAGCAGATGCTCGGCCATGCCGACATCGCGACGACGCAGATCTACACCCACGTTCTCGACGAGCGGCTGAAGTCGCTGGTCGAGACGCATCATCCGCTCGCGCGCGCGCGCCGGCGCTAGAGCGGCGGCGCCGGCCCGAGTCGCTCGCCGCGGCCGAGGCGCTGGCCCTTTCGGAGACACTCGCCTAATCTCCGGCGCTGCCACTGCAGCTCCACGGAAAGCGCGCCAACGTCTCCCGCATGTGCGGCATCGCCGGACTGATCATGAAGAACGGGCGCGCGCCGCCGCTGGCAGCGCTCGAGGCGATGCAGCGCGCGCTCGCGCATCGCGGCCCCGAAAGCGCGGGCTCCTACGTCAAGGGATCGGTCGGTTTCGTACAGACGCGGCTCGCGATCATCGACGTGGCCGGCGGCGATCATCCGCTCTACGGCCCCGGCGGCAGCGCGCTGGTCGGCAACGGCGAGATCTACAATTTCGTCGAGCTACGCGCGGAGCTGGCGGGCCGCGTCAACTACCGCACCAACTCCGATTTCGAGCCGACGCTCGGCATGCTCGAGGCCGACGGCCTCGAAGCGCTGGGAAGGCTGCGCGGCATGTATGCGCTGGCGCTGCATCGGCCGTGGAAGGACGACGTGCTGCTCGCGCGCGATCCGTTCGGCATCAAACCGCTCTACCGGCTGGAAACCGACAGCCTCTTCGCGTTCGCCTCCGAGCCGCAGGCCTTCTTCGCGGCCGGGCTCGCGAAGCCGGCGCTCGATCCGCTTCGGCGCGACGAGTTCCTCGAGCTGCAATACGCGAACACGGCCGATACGGTGTTCGCCGGCGTCCGCCGCCTGCTGCCCGGCGAGGGCGTGCGCGTGGTGGGCGGCGCGGTGGTGGAGACGCGCCGCGTCGACGCTTTGCCGCCGGCCGGCGGCGCGGCGCCGGGCACGGTCGATGAGACGGTCGCGGCGTTCGACCGCGTCTTCGAGAACGCGGTGCTCGTGCATCAGCGCTCCGACGTGCCTTACGGCATGTTCCTCTCGGGCGGCGTCGATTCGGCGGCGGTGCTGGCGATGATGGCGCGGCTCAACGAGCGGCCGGTGCTGGCGTTCACCTGCGGCTTCGCCGGAACCGGCGCCGCCGACGAGCGCGCGCAGGCTGCCGCCGTCGCCAAGGCTTGCGGCGCCGAGCATGTCAGCATCGAGTTCGGCGCCGGCGACTTCTGGCGCCTGCTGCCCGAGATCGCGGGGGCGTTCGACGATCCGACGGCCGACTACGCGATCCTGCCCACCTACAAGCTCGGCGCCGAAGCGAAGAAGCGCGTCAAGGTCGTGCTATCCGGCGAGGGCGGCGACGAATTGTTCGCGGGCTACGGGCGCTATCGCTACCTGATGCGCCCGTGGTGGCGCTTCGGCCGGGCGCCGCGCATCAAGGGCATGTTCGACCGGCTCGGCATCCTGCGCGACCAGGGGCGCGACTGGGCCGCCGCCGCCGAGGCGGTCGCCGCGGCCGAGCGCGGCAACGGCCGCACGAAGCTGCAGTCGGCGCAGGCGGCCGACGTGCGCGGCTGGCTGCCGCACGATCTGCTGCTGAAGCTCGACCGCGCGCTGATGGCCCACGCCGTCGAAGGCCGCACGCCGTTCCTCGATCCCGACGTGGCGCGCTTCGCGTTCCCGCTGCCCGACGGGCTCAAGGTCGCCGAGGATCGCGGCAAATGGATCCTGCGCCGGTGGCTCGCCAAGCACTGCCCGGCGGCCGACGCGATGGGCCGGAAGCACGGCTTCACCGTGCCCGTCGGCGAATGGATCGCCGAGGAGGGCGCCCGCATCGGCCCGCTGGTCGCCAAGCAGGCCTGCATCCGCGAGGTGGCCCGCCCCGAGGCGGTCGAGCAGTTGTTCAAGGATGGCGCGCGCAAGCACCCGCGCCCGGCGTTCACGCTGCTGTTCTACGCGCTGTGGCACCGCCGGCACATCGAGGGCGTGCGCGCCGAAGGCGATGCGTTCGGAGCGCTGGCGGCCTGAGCGCAATTTGCGCCTTTGCATTCTCCGCCGAATCGACTAGCTCTGCGGCCTGTCCCGATCGCGGCATGATCTCATGAGCTTCAAGACCATCACCCCCGCGCCGGCGCGGCTCAATCGCAGCGAGCTTTCGGTGCCGGGCTCGAGCCCGAAATTCTTCGAGAAGGCGGCCAAGGGCGAGGCCGACGTCGTGTTCCTCGACCTCGAGGACGCCGTTGCCCCCGAAAAGAAAGTGGAGGCCCGGAAGAACATCATCCAGGCGATCGGCGACGTCGACTGGGGCGACAAGACGCTGTCGGTCCGCATCAACGGCCTCGACACGCACTACATGTATCGCGACGTGGTCGACCTGCTCGAGAACTGCTCCGAGCGGCTCGATCTCATCATGATCCCCAAGGTCGGCACCGCGTCCGACGTCTACGCCGTCGACATGCTCGTCTCGCAGATCGAGATCGCGAAGGGCCGGAAGAAGCGTATCGGCTTCGAGCTCATCATCGAGACCGCGCTCGGCATGCAGAACATCCACGAGATCGCCGCGGCCAGCCCGCGCAACGAGAGCCTGCATTTCGGCGTGGCCGATTTCGCCGCCTCGACGCGGGCCAAGATCACGTCGATCGGCGGGCCGAACCCCAATTACGGCGTGCTCACCGACCCCGAGGGCCCCGAGAAGAAGCGCGATTTCCACTGGGGCGACATGTGGCACTACGCGATCGAGCGGATGATCGTCGCCGCGCGCGCGAACGGCCTCCGCCCCATCGACGGCCCGTTCGGCGACTACTCCGATCCCGACGGCTTCAAGGCCCATGCCTGGCGCGCGAGCGTGCTCGGCTGCGAAGGCAAGTGGGCGATCCATCCTTCGCAGATCGCGCTGGCCAACGAGATCAACAACCCGCCGCCGGCCGAGGTGGAAAAGGCGCGGCGCATTCTCGTGGCGATGAAGGCCGGCGAGGCGGCCGGGCAGGGCGCCGTGGCGCTCGACGGCAAGCTCATCGACTACGCCTCGATCCGCCAGGCGCAGCACCTCGTGAAGCTGGCCGATACGCTGGCGGCGCGCGCCGCGGCGCGGGCGGGCTGAGCCGGCCGCGGGGCACGGTTTCTTAGGGAATTCCCCATAAGGATCGGCTGCCGGCGACTCTTCGCGCCGCCGGGCGGGGTGTGTTATTAGATGTGGATGCCCACGTTCCTCGACTTCGAAAAACCGATCGCCGAGCTCGAAGGCAAGATCGAAGAGCTGCGCCACCTTTCGGATGGCGGCGGCCTCAACATCGCCGACGAGGTTCTGCGCCTGCAAGACAAGGTCGAACGCCTGCTCAAGACGACCTATGCCAAGCTCACGCCCTGGCAGAAGGTGCAGGTCGCGCGCCATCCGGAGCGGCCGCACGCGGTCGACTATCTCGACGCGCTGTTCACCGACTACCAGCCGCTGGCGGGCGACCGCGGCTATGCCGAGGACGCGGCCGTGGTGGGCGGGCTCGCGCGCTTCCGCGGGCGCTCGCTCGTCGTCATGGGCACCGAGAAGGGCCACGATACCGAGAGCCGCCTGCGGCACAATTTCGGCATGGCGCGGCCCGAGGGCTACCGGAAGGCGCAGCGCTTCATGCGCCTCGCCGAGCGCTTCAAGCTGCCGCTGGTGACGCTCGTCGACACCTCGGGCGCGTTTCCCGGCAAGGACGCCGAGGAGCGCGGCCAGGCCGAAGCGATCGCGCGCTCGATCGAAACCTGCCTCGATCTCAAGACGCCGCTGGTCAGCATCGTGATCGGCGAGGGCGGCTCGGGCGGCGCCATCGCGCTCGCCGCCGCCAACACGGTGCTGATGCTCGAGCACGCGATCTATTCGGTGATTTCGCCCGAAGGCTGCGCCTCGATCCTCTGGCGCAGCGGCGATCAGGCGAAAGAGGCGGCCGAGGCCCTCAAGATCACGGCCCAGGACCTGCAGGCCCTCGGCGTCATCGACCAGATCGTGCCGGAACCGCTCGGCGGCGCGCACAGAAACCGCGAGGCAATCTTCGCCTCGGTCGGCGATTGCCTCGACCGCGCGCTGCGCGACCTCGCGCCGCTCGACGGACCGACGCTGCGCCGCAAGCGGCGCGAGAAGTTCCTCGACATGGGCAAGATCGGCCTCTCCTGACGCCCGGCCGCCGATGCCGAACGACGCGGGGCCGCTCTGGGTCTTCGCCTACGGCTCCCTGATGTGGGACCCGGGCTTCGCGTTCGATCAGTGCACGCCGGCCGTGCTCAAAGGCTACCGGCGCGCGTTCTGCGTGCTTTCGAAAGCGCATCGCGGCACGCCGGAGCGGCCCGGCCTCGTGCTCGGGCTGGCGCCGGGCGGCACCTGCCGCGGCATCGTCTATCGCGTCAGCGCGGGCCGCGAGGCCGAGGCGCAGGCCTATCTCTTCGAGCGCGAGCGGCGGCGCTACGAGGTCTACCGCGAGGTCGTGCTGCGCGTGCGCCACAGGGGCGGCGCCGTCGCGGCGCAAACCTATGTCGCCGATCCGGCCGCCCGCGATTTCGTCGCGGACCTCGCGGAAGACGAGATCGCGCGCCGCATCCTCGCCGCGCATGGCGAGCGCGGGCCCAACTTCGTCTATCTCGAGCGCACGATCGGGCAGTTGCGGACGCTCGCGATCCACGAGCCGGGGCTGGAGCGCATCTACGCGATCGCGCTGGCGCTGCGCGCGGTAGCGGCCCCTCACCCGCACTTGCTGTAGTCGCAGCTCGTGCAGATGTCGCAGTTCTCCTGACGAATCAGGGCGCGGTGGCCGCATTTCGGGCAGCCGCGCATCATCGCGTGCGCCGCGTCGCGGCCGCCGCCTTCGACGGGCTCGGCGTCGCTGCCGCCCACCACTTTCAGCTCGCGCTGGCCTTCGCGCGCCTCCTTGGGGTTCGGGATGAAGCCGATGTCGATCATGTGGCGCTCGATGACGTCGCCGATCGCGGCCAGCAGCGACGGCACGTATTTGCGATCGACCCACTGGCCGCCGCGCGGGTCGAACACGGCCTTGAGCTCTTCGACCACGAACGAGACATCGCCGCCGCGCCGGAACACGGCGCTGATCATTCGAGTTAGACCGACCGTCCAGGCATAATGATCCATGTTCTTCGAGTTGATGAACACCTCGAAGGGCCGACGGCGGCCATCCTGGATGATGTCGTTGATCGTAATATAGATGGCGTGATCGCTCTCCGGCCAGCGGATCTTGTAGGTGCGGCCGGGCAGGGCCTCGGGCCGGTCGAGCGGCCGGGTCATGTAGACAACGCCGCCCGACTCGAACGGGTCGCGCGGCTTCGCAGTTTCGACCTTCGGCAGCGGCAGCTCGGGCTGCTCGCCGCGGGTTTCCTCCTGCTCCTTCCTGATCGACAGGACGGCGCCGGTCACCGGATTGGGGCGATAGGTCGTACAGCCCTTGCAGCCCAAATCGTAAGCCAAAAGATACACATCCTTGAACGCGGCAAACGACAGGTCTTCCGGGCAATTGATGGTCTTCGATATCGAGCTGTCCACATACTTCTGCACAGCGGCCTGCATCGCCACGTGGTCTTTGGGCGAGAGCTGCTGGGCATCGACGAAATAGTCCGGCAGCGGCGCGTTCTCGCCCCGCAAGCGCTTGAACTGGCGATAAGCATAGTCCGCCACTTCCTCCTCGCGCCGGCTGCCGTCGGGCATTAGCACGCTGCGCTGATGGGTGAACGCGAAAACCGGCTCGATTCCGGACGAGACATTGTCGGCGAAGATTGAAATAGTGCCGGTCGGAGCAATTGAGGTGAGGAGGGCATTGCGAAGCCCTTTCGTTGCGATTTCTGATTTGACAAATTGTTCCAATTCTTGGATAGCCTCGCCCGCCAGATATTTCTCGCGATCGAAAAGCGGGAACGGGCCCTTCTCGGCCGCAAGCTCCGCGGAGGCGAGGTAGGTTGCCCGCTGAACGGCCTTCATCCAGGCTTCTGCCAGCCGCAATGACTGGGCCGAGCCGTATCGCTCCCGGCACATGATCAGCGCATCGGCAAGTCCGGTCACGCCCAGTCCAATCCTGCGCTTGCGCTGCGCTTCTTCCTGCTGTTCCTTTAATGGAAATTTAGAAAGGTCTGTGACATTATCCATCATGCGCACGGCGATGCGAGCTACGCGCTCCAGTTCCTGGAGATCGAGCGCCGCATCGTTCTCGAACGGGTTGCGGACGAATTTCGCGAGGTTGACGGAACCCAGCAGGCACGCGCCATAGGGCGGAAGCGGCTGCTCTCCGCACGGATTCGTGGCGTGGATTTCCTCGCAATAATACAGTGGGTTACGCCGGTTGATGCGGTCGATGAAGATCACGCCCGGCTCGGCGAACGTGTAGGTGGCGCGCATGATGCGGTCCCAGAGATCGCGCGCCGCGACTGTCTTGTAGACGGTGCCGTCGAAGTGAAGCTGCCAGGAGCGGCCCTCCTTGATCGCCTCCATGAACGCGTCGGTGACGAGCACCGAGAGATTGAACATGCGCAGCCGTCCGGGCTCGCGCTTCGCCTCGATGAAGGCCTCGATATCGGGATGGTCGCAGCGCAGCGTCGCCATCATCGCGCCGCGGCGGAAGCCGGCGCTCATGATCGTGCGGCACATCGCGTCCCACACGTCCATGAACGAGAGCGGGCCCGACGCGTCGGCGCCGACGCCGCGCACCGGCGCGCCGCGCGGGCGCAGCGTCGAGAAGTCGTAGCCGATGCCGCCGCCCTGCTGCATCGTCAGCGCGGCTTCCTTCAAGTGCTCGAAGATGCCGGACATGTCGTCCGGAATGGCGCCCATCACGAAGCAGTTGAACAGCGTCACGTGGCGCTTCGTGCCGGCGCCGGCGACGATGCGGCCGGCGGGCAGGAAGCGGAAATCCTCCATCGCCGAATAGAACTCGGTTTCCCACCGGGCCGGGTCCTTCTCGACCGAGGCGAGCGCGCGCGCGACGCGGCGCCACGAGTCCTCGATCGTCTTGTCGACCGGCGACCCGTCGGCGGCCTTCAGCCGATACTTCATGTCCCAGATCTGCTGGGAAATGCCCGCGACGTCCGTCACCGGCAGGCTCCTCGCTCGTTGCGTGGTGGGGGAAACAGCATGGCCATGATCGCGCTTCGGTATCGATGCGGTTGCAAACAAAAGAACGCCCGCCATGCCCGCGGCGCGTCAGGTTCATTCTTTGTTCCAAAGGGCGCGATGTCAAGTGCGGCTTGGCGTAGCGCTCCGTGACGCAATTTCGGCAGCACGATGAACGTTCCGTTGCAATGAACGAAATCCCCGAAATTATTCACAGAATTCCGCCGCCGGCCGGCTCAGGCGCCGGGCTTCGCCGTCGCCGCGAGCCGCAGGCGCTCGGACGCGGTCTCGATGCGCTCCTGGAGCACGCCCATGAACGCCGCGCGCTCCAGGCCGGGCGGGATCGGCGGCAGGAACTCCATCGTCACCGTGCCGGGCCGCAGCAGCAGGCTGCGCCGGCCCCAGAACAGGCCCGAGTTCAGCGCCACCGGCACCACCGTGATCCCGAGATGCGTGTAGAGCGCGGCGACGCCGGGATGGTAGCGGCCGGCGCGGCCGGGCGGCAGGCGCGTGCCCTCGGGCATGATCATGATCGAGCGGCCGCGCGCGGTCTCGTCCTTGGCGCGGCGCATCAGCTCGCGGATCGCGCCCGCGCCGGCCGAGCGGTCGATCGGCACCATGCCGAGCCGGCGCATGTACCAGCCGTAGACCGGGATCATCAGCAGCTCGCGCTTGAGCACGCCCGACATCGGCGGGGCCAGCGCCGGGAAGGCGATCGTCTCCCAGGCGCTCTGGTGCTTCAGCGCGTAGATCGCCGGCCCGGCCGGCAGCGCTTCCGGCATCACGACGCGGTAGCGCAATCCGCAGACGACGCGCATGAGCCACAGCAGCGCCCGCGCCCAGGCGACGCACCAGCGATAGGTAACGTCGCGGTGCAGCGGCAGCGTGGCCACGCCCGCGATCGCGATCGTCAGCGTGAAGACGGCGGCGACGAGCCAGAAGACGATGGAGCGGAGGACGGTCACGCGGCGGCTCAATCGCGGGTGACGTAGACGAGCGCGGCGGCGAAGGCCACCAGCTCGCGCACGACGCGGCGGCTGGTGCCGAGATCGCTCCACCACGCGGCGCAGCCTTGGCGCGCTTCGGCCGGGCACTGCACGGCGAGGCCCTTGGGCACCAGCGGATGCCGCACGATCTGCGCGTCCGGCATGTCGCGGCCGAACCAGAGCACGCTCCGCCGCATGTGATAGCTGGCGGTGACCAGGCGCAGCGACTTGAGGTTCTGGCTGTTGAACCAGGCCGCCGTCTCCCGCGCATTGCCGCGCGTGTCGTCGGCGCGGAAGCCGAGCTCGATCCGCGCGGCCATCTCCGGCGGCGGATCGCCCAGCGTCTTCAGGAGTTCGGGCTTGGTCACCTTGCGGTCGACGCCGGTCACGAACAGCCGGCTCGCGAGGCCCTGTTGCAGCAGCGCATAGGCCTGCTGCACGCGTTCTTCGCCGCGCTGCCCGGTCAGGACGACGATCGCGTCGGTCTTGGCGGCGTCGTCGTCGGGCGTCTCGGGCAGCGTGAAGCCGAACCACAGCAGCAGCGCCAGCGCCGCGAACGCCGCCGTGAACGCCGACGCCACCGCGAAGCGGATCACGAACCACGCGAACAGGACGATCTGCAGGAACAGCCCGAGCGCGCGCGGCGGCTCGACGAAGCCGCGCGAACGGGCGGTGCGGGGGTCGATCCGGGGCATGGCGGAAGGATTACATCATCCGGGCCAGTCCGCGCAGCACCGTATAGCGCGCGGCCACGGCGGCCAGCGCCGCCGCCGCCGGCGGCACGAGCGCCAGCACGGCCCAGGACCAGACCGGCAATTCGAGGTGCATCGCCTGCAGCGTCTCGACCTTCGCCAGAATCCGCTCGAGGCCGATCAGGACCAGCGCCGCGAAACCGGTCCCGATCGCGCCGCCGAGCAGGCCGAGCCGGAACGCGTGGCGCTGGAACTGCTCGGCGATGTATTGGTCGCGCGCGCCGATCAAGTGCAGGACGTCGGTGACCGCGCGATGGATGCGGAGGCTCGTCCGCATCGCGAACACGATCGTCATCGCCGCCGCGAAGAAGATCAGCACGACGACGACGAGCGCGAGGCGCCAGCCCCAGCGGATCACGCCGATCATCTCGTCGAGCCATTTCTGGTGCTCTTCCACGGAGGCGCCGGGCGCCGCGGCGTCCACCTTCCGGCGCAGATCGGCGAGGTCGACGCGCGCGTCTTCGGCGAGGCCGACATCGATGAGCCGCGGCAGCGGCAGGCCGATCGCCGCGGCGCCCCGCCCGAGCCAGGGCTCGACGAGGGCCGAGGATTCGGCGGCCGAGAGCACGCGCACCCGCAGCACGGACTTGTCCTCGCGCAGCAGCGAAACGACGCGCTTGATGCGCGCCTCGGTCTCCTCGGCGCCGGAAGCGGCCGGAACCTGGATCGTGAGCGTGCCCGACAGGCTGTTGCTCCAGCGCACGATGACGTTGTTGAGCAGCAAAGCGCCGGCGAGCGCGATCGTGGCGAGGAACGCCATCACCGCGATGATCCACGGCAGCGTGCGCGCGGCGGGGTCGCGGTCGAGCGGGATGTCGGTCGGGCGGCGTAACAGGCCGAGGCGCATCGCCACCGTCACGGCCCGTCCTGCGCCAGCACGCCGTTGGCCAGCAGCAGGCGCGGATAGTCGAACTTGCCGACGAGCTGTTCGTTGTGGGTCGCGATCACCACGGTCGTGCCCATGCGGTTCAGCTCTTCGAACAGATACATGAGCCGCATCGCCATGGCGTCGTCGACGTTGCCGGTAGGCTCGTCGGCGAGCAGCAGGCTCGGCCGGTTGATGACCGCGCGCGCGATGGCCACGCGCTGCTGCTCCCCGCCCGAGAGCGTCGCCGGATAGGAATCGATGTGGTTGGCGAGCCCGACCCAGCGCAGCAGATCGGCGACGTGCTTCTTCACGTCGTCGCCGCGCGCGCCGCCGACGCGCAGCGGCAGCGCCACGTTCTCGAGCGCCGTCAGGTGGTCGATGAGGCGGAAATCCTGGAAAACGACGCCGATGTTGCGGCGCAGCTCGGGCAGCTCGCGCCGCGCGACCGTCACGAGATCGCGGCCGAACAGCGCCGTCACCCCGCGCGTCGGCTTCAGCGCCAGATACATCAGCCTCAGCAGCGACGATTTGCCCGCGCCGCTCTCTCCCGTGAGGAAACAGAAAGCGCCGCGCGCGAGCGTGAAGCTGATGTCGCGCAGAACCTCCGGCCCGCCGCCGTAACGCATGCCGACGTTGTGGAACCGCACCACAGGCGCGTGCGGATCGATGCCCTGCATCGGTATTCGCGCTGTCTCCTGGTTTCGGGCGCGCGCCGCGGCGCCGCCGCCCGTCTTCATCCACCATGACACAGGCGCCGAATCCGGTCCAGGACGCAAGCGCGCCTGGCGCGCTCGCCTCGCCTGAAGCGATCGCCGCCGCTACGGCGGCGCCGGGCTTAACCGATTGAAAAGAGTGAAGTGCTTGTGTGCGATTCCGCCGCCGACTATAAAACCCGGAGCAGAGCGGACTCTGCGCGCAAAATGATTCTTTCCTGCCCCAACTGTTCCGCGCGTTTCATGATCGATGGCAGCGCGCTCGGCGCCGGCGGGCGTACGGTGCGCTGCGGCGCCTGCGGTCATTCCTGGCACCAGATGCCCGAATCGGCGGCGCCGGCCGAGCCCGCCGCCGCGTTCGAGCCAGCCGGCGCGCCGCCGCCGGCGGCACCGGCCGAGCCCGCCCTCGCCCCGGCGCACGTTCCGCCGCCGCCGATCGCCGCGCCGCCGCCCGCGGACGAGAAGCCGCGCCGCGGCCGGCGCCGCGCCTTGGCCGGGGCGGAAGGCGCCGCCGCGGCAATGCCGCGCCGGCGCGGGCTGACGCGCGTGCTGGTCTGGTTTCTGTTCGTCTTCGTCGTCGCCGCTCTCGTGCTGGGCGGCTACCGCTATCGCAACGACGTCGTGCGCATCTGGCCGCCGGCGATGAAGCTCTACGAGCTGCTGAAGATCGATACCGATCCGCCGAGCGGCATCGGCCTGCGCGTTCCGCCGGAAACCCTCCGCTTCAACCGCGAAGCCGAGGGCGGGATGCCGATCCTCGTCGTCTCCGGCGAGATCCTCAACGAATCGACGGCCGCGCAGCGCATCACGCCGATGCGCATCCTGCTGCTCGACAAGGACAACCGCGTGCTGCGCACCGAGCTCGTGAAGTTCGAAGACCGCACGCTCGAGCCCGGCAAGCGCATGCCGTTCCGCACCAGTATTCCGAACGCGCCGCCCGAGGCCGCGGCGGCGCGCATCACATTCAATCTGACCGGCGGTTGAGCCATGCGCCACCAGCAGCGGGGCAAGAACGAGAAGCGGCCGGTGATCGACACCGGCAGCGTGGTCACGCGCGGCAACAGCGGCTCGGTCGTCATGCGCGGGCCGGTGCGCGGCGGGCCGGTGAGCCGCCGTGGCCGCTCGGGCGCGCGCTTCCTCGTCGTGATCGCGATCCTGTTCGGCCTCTATTGGCTCGCGGGCTCGTTCCGCCACGAGATCGTCGAGCGCCTGCCCGCCGCCTATCCGGTCCTGAAGGCGATGGGCTACGAGGTGGAGGAGCCGGCCGGCTTCGGGCTGCGCGCCGAGGTGCTGCGCGTCGACCGCTATCGCGACGAATTGCAGGCCGCGTATCTGCTCATCAACGGCATGGTCGCGAACACGCGCGGCGAGCGCGTGCGGGTTCCGCGGCTGCGCCTCGTCATCACCTCGAGCCGCCACCCGCCGATCACGGTGACGGCAGAGCCGCCGCAGGCGACGCTGGGCCCCGGCGAGCGCGCGCGCTTCGAGGTGCGCCACAAGACCGGCACCACGCTGTTCGACGTGAAGGTGCGCGCGAGCTTCGAGAAGTAGAGTTGACCGCCGACGCGGCTCCGCTCCCGCGCCCGTTCTCGATCGGGCCTGCACTGCCAATGCGCTTCGCCTCCGGCAGGGGTCGCCATTCTTGGGGGCGGCAACGACACGAACCGCAAACGAAAGGGGCGGGTTTCGCAACCCGCCCCTTCGGCACGTCACTTGTCGTGACCGCTCAGAACCGTCGCAGCAGCCGGTCGATGTAGTCCAGCTCCAGCGTCGGGCGGCCGGGCTCGCCGGCGCGGCGGCGGAGCTCGTCGAGGATGTCGCGCACGCGCTTCCGCTCCGCCTCGGTCGGCACCTTCACGTCCTGCGTGTCGAGCGGGCCCAGGCCGTTGGTCTGGCGGCCGAGCGGGTCGCGGTCGGGGCCCCAGAGATGGCGCTGGTCGCCCGGCGGCAGCTGGCCGGGCTGGCCGGGGCCGAACTGCATGCCGAACATCTGGCCGAGCTGGCGCATCGCGTCCTGGGCGCCCTTCCGCAGCTCGTCGAGCGCGCGGCCCTGCGGGCCCACCGCGTCGCCGGGCTGGCGCCCGCGCAGCGCGCGGCCGGCGCGATCCATCTCGCGCTCGGCGTTGCCGAAGTTCTTCGGCATCTGGCCTTCGCCGCCGAGCATCTCCTCCATCTGCTTCATCAGGTCGTTGAGCCGCTTCTGCAGATCGCCCTGCTGGCGCTCCAGCTCCTGGTCGCGCTGCTGGTCTTCCGGGCGATTGCCGCGCTGGCCGTCGCGCCGCTCCTGCTGGCGCTTGAACGTCTCGTCCATCAGCTCCTGCTGGCGGCGGATGATGTCGCCCAGCTCGCGCATGTTCTTCATCATCGGATGATTGGGGTCCATGCGCTGGCCGCCCCGCTGGTTCTGGGCGTTGCGCTGGTTCTCCATCATCTGGCGAAGCTGGCTGAGCATGCGCTCGAGCGCCTGCTTGTCGCCCTGGTTGATCGCGTCGCGCAGCCGGTCGAGCAGGTTCTGCATGTCCTGCGGATTCTGAAGCGCCTGATCCCGGTTCTGATACTTCTCCGGGTTCTGCTTCATGTCCTTCTCGAGTTCCTTCTGCCAGTCGCGCAGCGCCTGCTGGAACTCGTCGAGGAGCTTCTGGATCTCCTTGTCCGGCACGTCTTTCTTGTTGAGCAGCTCGGAGAGCTGCTTCTGCAGCTCGCGCAGCTCCTTCTCGATCTGGGCGAGGCCGCCCTCCTCGAGGCGCAGCGCCGTGCTCCACATCAAGGGCTGCACTTCGGCGATCGCTTCCTCGGTGTCCTTGACGATCTGCCCGTCGCTGCGGCCGTCGTGATCGCTGCCGCGGATGAGGCGGACCATGATCGTGCGCAGCGCGAGATGGACGATCTGGTCGCCGCCGTAGGAATCGGGCTCCTCGGCGAGCGCTTTCATCGCCATGACGGCCTTGTGGACCGTGTCGTAGTCCGGCCCGTGCTCGGTCAGCTCCTTGCGCCACTTGATGATCTCGCGCGCCACCGGGTGGCGGAACTGGCGCTCGGGCAGGCGCAGCGACATCACATCGCTTTTGCCGCGCTGCCCGTTGTCGTCCTCGGCTTCGAGAATGATGGCCACGTCGAGGCCCGCCCAGCGGTGGGCGGTGAGGTCCTGGATCGCGCTGCCCTTGGCGAGCTTCGTGCCGGTCACCGGCAGCGAGAGCTCGATCACCTCGTGGTCGCCGCGCCGCGCCACGAACGCGCGCAGCTTGTGCAGGCGGTAATCGTCCTTCGCCTCGTATTCGATCTTGGTCCCGGCGGAGGGCGTGGCCGAGGGCGCCTTCTGGAACGCGATCTCCGGGGTCTTGTCCGGAATGATCTTGATCGCCCAGTCGACGACGTTGCGGCCGCGCAGTCGCAGCTTCAGCCGGTCCGGGAACTTCAGCAGCAGCTCGGCCTGATAGGTGCCGCCGTCGAGCGCCGTCATCTGCACGCGCTGCTTGCCCTGCGTCACCACCGGCTCGCCGCGGCCGCCATGCAGCTGGATCATGATGCGGGTGCCGTCGGGCACCTCGAGCGTGCTGCCGGCGGTTTCGGGCGTCACGACGCGCGGCGCCACGCCGGTGTATTCGGGCGGCGTCAGCCAGGCCTCGACCGTCACCTTGCTGTCTGTGGTCGGCGCGAACGACACATCGAACGCGCGCGCGAGGCGCGTGTCCTCGTCGCCCCAGGCGACGATGCCGGCGAAGACGAGCACGATCAGCACGAGGCCGCGCAGCGCGAGCGGGTCGCGGCGCGCCACGCGCGGGCGGGGCGCGCCGACGCGGAGGTCCTTCACCTTCGCGCGCACGCGCTCCCAATGCGCGCGCCACAGCGCCTCGGCATAGGGGTCGCCGCCGCCGAGCGCGAGCTTGTCCTCGATCGCGGTCAGCGGGCGGTGGTCGAGGCCGCTCTCGCGCTCCAGCCGGCGCTTCGCGTCCGACGTCGTCGGGCCGCGGAAACCATACCAGGCGAAGAAGATCGAGGCGGCGAACGCCACGCCGAACCCGGCGAGCACGCCGACATGGAACCAGCCCGAGAGGTCGGGCAGAACGTCGAACAGGGCCACGGCCACGAACGCGGCCAGCACCGTGACCGGCAGCCAGAGGCGCGGCCAGAGGCGCTCCCACAGTTCGGCCGCCCAGGCCAGCGGCAGGCGATGGCCGAGGCGGAGTTGCGGCATCTTGAGCGTTCGGCTCCCGCCCGCGCGGCCGGTCTTCACGCTTTCCTGGCGAGCCGAGCGGCTCTCTTGGCGGGAAGCCCGGCCCGGCTCGCGCGAGTGCCCGAGCACCGAGCGGCGCCCTTCGGTCCGGGCGGCGCCCGGCTCGCCGCGGCCCGGCTCGAAGCCGTCGCCTCCGGAACGGGAATAGGGGTGGTCGCTCATGCGGCACCTCGTTGCAGCCGGCCCCGCGCCTGGGGTTCGGCCTTCAGCCATTCCGGGATGCGGTAGTGCGCGAGCATCTCGTCATAGGCCGGGCGGTCGCGGGTCACCGCGAACCGGTCGCCGTCCACCAGCACTTCGGGGGCCAGCGGACGGGAATTGTATTGCGACGACATTACCGCGCCGTAAGCCCCGGCGCCACCCACGGCCACGTGATCGCCCGCGGCCACCACGGGTAGGGGGCGCTCGATGGCGAAGGTGTCGCTGGTCTCGCAGATGGGGCCAACCACGTCGGCGATCATGATGTCTCGGCTTTTCGGCTCCTGGAGCGGCACGATCGGATGATAGGCGTCGTAGAGCGCCGGACGGATCAGGTCGTTCATGGCCGCGTCTATGACTACGATGGGCCGGTCCGCGCCGTTCTTCACATAGACGATACTTGCAACGAGTATGCCGGCATTGCCGACCATCGCGCGGCCCGGCTCCAGCACGATATCGCAGCCCAGCGGGGCCACCGTCTCGGCCACCAGCGCCGCATAATCCGCGAACGGGATCGGAACTTCCTCGCGATAGGTGATGCCGATGCCGCCGCCGAGATCGATGCTGCGAACCGCGAGTCCGGCGGCCCGGATCTCGGCCACGCATTTCGCCACCTTCTTGAACGCGCGGCGATAGGGATCGAGCGACAGCAGCTGCGAGCCGATGTGGATCGCGATTCCGACCGGCTCGATGCCGGGCAGGCCCGCGGCCAGGCGGTAAACCTCGACCGCGCGGTCGATGGGAATGCCGAACTTGTCCTGCCGCCGGCCGGTGGTGATCTTGTGATGCGTGCGCGCGTCCACGTTGGGGTTCACGCGCACCGCCACGCGCGCCTTGACGCCCATTTTCCGGGCGACCGCGCTCAGCGCCTCCAGTTCGGGCTCGGATTCGACGTTGATCTGCCGAATGCCGGCGTCGAGGGCGAAGGCCAGCTCCGCGCGCGTCTTGCCGACGCCCGAAAAGACGATGCGCGCCGCCGGAACCCCGGCGGCCAGCGCCTTCCTGATCTCGCCTTCGGACACCACGTCGGCGCCTGCGCCTTCCTGAGCCAAGACCGCGATGACGGCCGGATTGGAGTTCGCCTTAACCCCGTAGCAGATGCTCGCGGGCAAATGCGTCAGGGATTGGGCCAATCCGCGGTAGGCGCGCCGCAATGCCGCCGCCGAATAGCAATAGAACGGCGTGCCGATCTCGGCGGCGATGCGCGCCAGCGGCACGCCCTCGGCCTGGAGCGATCCCTTGCGGTACGCGAAAGCGGGTTCGGCGAGGCGGTCGAGCTTCGGAGGCGTCATCGGCTTAGCGGGAAGGGTAGCGCGGCGGGAGGAACAGGCCCGGCGGCGCCGTCTCGTGCGGCACGGCGCCCGGCGGATAGGTGCGCGGGTAGTTGTCGGCCTGCTCGGGCGGGCCTTTCACGCCGCAGCCGGCCAGAAAGGCTGCGGCGGCGAGGGCGGCGAAGAGCCGGATCGGCGTCATGCGGTGTCCTTCCTCGAATTCGGTAATCACGGCGCGGCCGCCGCCGCTACCCGTGGCGCGCGGCCCGGCCGCGCCGAGCGGCCCGGCGCCTTGACGAACACCATGACCATGCGCCCGTCGCGGTCGGGCTCGATGCCGTGCTTGATGTCGGCCGGCGCGTAGACGAGGCTGCCGGGGCCGACTCGCACCGCCTCGCCGCCCACCGTGATCGTGCCGGTGCCGTCCATGATGATGAAAATCTCGTCCTGGCCGGCGTGGTGGTGCTCGACCGTGCTCGTTCCCGGCTCGTAGCAGACCAGCTCCATCTCGATCTTGTCGGCGATGAAGACGCGCTTGCGCACCTTGCCGCCGGGCTGGAACTCGACGAGATCCTTGAGATTGCGGACGTCGATCACAGGAATCGCTCCCGGGCCTCGGCGATCGCGCGGCGCACGTTGGCCGGCGCGGTGCCGCCGAACGACCGGCGGCTGGCCACAGAATAGTCCAACGTCAGGACGCGGAAAACCGCCCGCGTGAGCCTTGTCTCGACACTCTGCATCTCGGCGAGGCCGAGGCCGGAAAGGTCGCAGCCCTTGGTTTCGGCCATTTTCACGAGGCGACCGACGACGTGGTGCGCCTCGCGGAACGGCATGTCGAGGTTCTGCACGAGCCAGTCGGCGAGGTCGGTGGCCGTGGCGAACCCGACATTGGCCGCCGCCTTCATGCGCCTGGGATCCGGCTTCATGTCCTTGATCATGCCGGTCATCGCGCCGACCGCGAGCGCCAGATTGTCGGCCGCGTCGAACAGGCCTTCCTTGTCCTCCTGCATGTCCTTGGAATAGGCGAGCGGCAGCCCCTTCATCACCACCGCAAGCCCGGTGAACGCGCCGAGAATGCGGCCGAGTTTCGCGCGCACCAGCTCCGCGGCGTCGGGATTGCGCTTCTGCGGCATGATCGAGCTGCCGGTGGAGAACGCGTCGGAGAGGCGCACGAAGCCGAATTGCGGCGTCGACCACAGCACGAGCTCCTCGGCCATGCGCGAGAGATGCGTGGCCGCGATCGCGGCGGCGGCGAGGAACTCCAGGCCGAAATCGCGCGCCGAGACCGCGTCGAGCGAATTCGCCATCGGCCGGTCGAAGCCGAGCGCCTTGGCGGTCGCCCGGCGGTCGAGCGGAAACGACGTGCCGGCGAGCGCCGCGGCGCCCAGCGGGCTTTCGTTGGCGCGCCGGCGCGCGTCGGCGAGC
>ERZ761602.3552-NODE-3552-length-21878-cov-7.540118_pt1 | contig 21878 bp, 24 predicted proteins | sample MGYA00512165_ERZ761602 | MGnify/ENA primary metagenome ERZ761602 (study PRJEB28899, sample SAMN02445085) | bioreactor sludge metagenome | biome: EBPR sludge; isolation source: Thorneside wastewater treatment plant | place: Australia: Brisbane, Thorneside...
GGGCAGCATCGCGTAAAGCTCGCGGATCGGCGTGAAAAGCCCCGTGTAGGTCGCCGGGTTTGACCGCGGCGTCCGGCCGATCGGCGATTGGTCGATCTCGATGATCTTATCGACCAGCTCAAGTCCCTCGATCGCGTCGTGCTCAAGCGGTTCGACATTCGAGCCGTAAACGTGGCGGTAAAGAGCCGGGTAGAGAATGTCCTCGACCAGCGTCGATTTGCCCGAGCCCGAAACGCCCGTGACGACCGTCAGCAGCCCGAGCGGAAACTCGACGTCGATGTTTTTCAGATTGTGTGCACGGGCGCCACATACTCTGATGCGGTTTCCGTTCGGCAGCCGGCGAAACTCGGGGATCTCTATCCGCACTTCGCCCTTCAGATATTTGGCCGTCAGCGAATTCCCTGCCTCGGCGATCTCTTTCGGGGTTCCGGCCGCGACCACCTCGCCGCCGTGCGTGCCCGCCATCGGCCCGAGGTCAACAACGTAATCGGCATGCTCGATCGTCTCCTCGTCATGCTCTACAACAAGCACCGTATTGCCGAGGTCGCGGAGTTCGTGGAGCGTTTCGAGCAGGCGTTTGTTGTCCCGGGGATGCAGTCCGATGCTTGGTTCATCGAGCACATAAAGCACGCCGCGAAGTTGCGAACCGATCTGCGTCGCCAGCCGGATACGCTGCCCTTCGCCGCCGGAAAGCGTCGCCGATGCTCGGTCCAAAGTGAGATAACCGAGCCCGACGGCATCGAGAAAACGGAGACGGCTGTTTATCTCTTTCAGCACAAGCCCAGCGATCTTTTCCTCACGCGGGGTAAGCTTGATCTCGGCAAAGCGCTTGGCCGAATCAGCTATCGGAAGCGAAGTGTATTCGCCAATGCCCATTCCATTGACCTTCACCGCAAGGCTCTCCGGCTGCAGCCTCGCACCGCCGCAGCCCGGGCAAGGCACCGGAGCAACGAGTTCTAGCAGTGCTTCCCGAGTTTTCTCCGAGGGCGGCGTTTCGAGCCGCTCCTTCATCGCGGTCAGAGCCCCTTTCCATTCGCTTTCGTATTTGTAATCGCCCTGTCGAAAGGTCAGCCGCTTCTTCGTCCCAAAAAGAAACGCGTTTCGGATCTCATCCGGCAGTTCGCGAAATGGCGTCTCGATCAGCGCCTTCTGGCCGCTCGTCTCTTCCGGAGCATCATTTTTCCGGCGTTTCTTTTTTGCCGGGGCTTTCCGGGCCTTTGCCGCAGATGGCTTCGGAGCTTCGAGCTTATCGCCTTCAACGTATCGCTCGATTATGGCAAGCAACGCCGAGCGCAGAAACGCCGCTCCGGAGCGGTCCGCTCCGCCGAGAAATTCGATCCGGCCGGCGGCAACGCTTTCGTCCGGAACGATCTTGTTCGCGTCGATCTCCATCACCGTCCCGATGCCCTGGCACCGCTTGCATGCACCATACGCGGAGTTAAATGAGAACGACCGCGGCTCGAGCGTCGCGATATTTATGCCGCAATTGACGCACGCCATTCGTTCCGAATAGAGCTTCTCCTCGCCGTCGATCACCGAGACAAGCACGCCGCCGCCGGTCAGCTTCAATGCCGTTTGTACCGACTCGGTCAACCGCTCGTGCACACCTTCCTTGATCAGCAGACGGTCAACTACGACCTCGATCGTATGGTTTCGCCGTTTGTCGAGAATGATCTCTTCATCAAGCTGGCGTATCTCGCCGTCGATCCTCGCCCGCACGTATCCGTCCTTGTGAAACCGCTCAAGCTCCTTTTTGAACTCGCCTTTGCGGCCGCGGACGACAGGAGCGAGGATCATCACCCGCTCGCCCTCGGGCAGGTCGAGTATGCCGGAAACGATCTGATCGACCGACTGCCGCGTGATCGGCTCGCCGCACTGATGACAATGCGGCTGCCCGATCGATGAGAAAAGCAAACGAAGGTAATCGTAGATCTCTGTAACTGTCCCGACGGTCGAACGCGGCGAGCGGGAAACCGTCTTCTGCTCGATCGAAATGGCCGGCGAAAGGCCTTCGATCGAATCGACATCCGGCTTCTCAAGCTGATCCAAAAACTGGCGAGCGTAGGCAGAAAGCGACTCGACATACCGCCGCTGGCCTTCGGCATAGATCGTATCGAACGCCAGCGAAGACTTCCCTGAGCCCGAAAGCCCGGTGATGACCGTGAACTTGTCGCGAGGGATATCAACGCTGATGTTTCGAAGATTGTGCTGGCGTGCTCCGCGGACGGAGATCTGCTTGATACTCATTACGGTTTACTTCTGCGGCCTATACCGAAACGAGTATGTTAGCAAATCCGATGAGGGCATGCGAACGTCTCACGGTCTTCAAATCGATCACATTTTATGTTAATTTTTAACAAGGATTAATATTATGGCAGTCACCAACCTTAGCATTTCATTGCCCGACACAATGCGGACATTCATCGAAGAAAAGATCAAACGCGATGGTTACGGAACCATCAGCGAGTATCTCCGAGAGTTGATCCGGGCCGATGAGCGACGCGAGGCCGAATACTACGACCGCCTGATCGCAGAAGCCTATGCGAGCGGACCATTTATTGAGCATACGAAACAAGACATCGAAGCGGCTAAGGCTGAAGCGATCAAACGGATCAAACAGCGAAAGAGTGGCAAATGAAGGTCTTCCGCTCTTCCCGGACTTACGAGGACATTGTCGAGATCGCCGCCTGGCTCGGTGCCGAGGATGAAGCGATCGCATCCCGCTTTTTTGATCACTACGAATCAACGTTAGCGGCGATCGCTAAAACTCCAAAGATCGGAGCTCCGCGAAGGTCGCTCTCAGGCGTAAATTACCGGCTCTGGTTCGTCAATGGATTTGAGAAAGTATTGATACTTTACGAAGATCATCCCGATGAGATCCGCATTCTGCGGGTCATACATTCGGCCCGCGACTATGAGAGATTTGTCTAGGTAAATTGTAGAACACCCCAGAGCACCGCCGAGGCGAGCACCAGCCAGAGCACGACACCGAGTGCGAAAGGGCGCCAGCCGACCCGCTTGAGCATTTCCTTCGAAAGGCTTAGCCCGATGAGAAAAAGTGTGATCGTCAGCCCGGCTTTGGCGAGATTCACGGCCGCGTCAAAAAGGCTCGGCTGCACCCAAAGCGGTGCATAGGTGCGGACAGCAGCTGCTCCAACGAAAAGAAAGATGAACCACGGGATCGCGACCTTCGTCTTCGAATCCCCGTCGCGATATGCGAACGCAAGGGCAATGGCGAGCGGTGCGATCCAAAGCGCACGGGCGAGCTTTACAGTTGTCGCGACCGCAAGCGATTCGCTCCCAAACACCGTCGCCGCCCCGACGACCGAACTTGTGTCCTGAATAGCGAGAGCGGCCCACATACCGAACTGCGCCTGCGTCAACCCGAGCGCATTGCCGATCAGCGGAAAGGCAAAAAGAGCCGCCGCGTTCAAGACAAAAATGGTACCGAGCGAGACAGACATTTCGTCGTTCTCGGCCTTGATCGCCGGCCCGACCGCGGCCACCGCACTTCCGCCGCAGATCGCCGTTCCGCAAGAGATCAGCGTCCTTATCCTCGATGGCAGCGAGAGAAAACGGCCGACAAGATACCCAAGCAGCAATGTCCCGAAGACGACCGCTACGATGAAGACAATGCCGTTCTTTCCGGCCTCATAAACTGCCCCGAGATTCATCCCGAAGCCGAGCATCGCGACCGACCCTTGAAGAAGGTATTTTGCCGGCTTGCCTGAAAGATCCGGAAAGGGATTCCCAAGCGTCAGAGCCAGAACCAACCCGACGGCAAGAGCCAATGCCGGCGATCCGTAAGGCGAGAGAAGAAACAGGACGGCCAAAACAAAAATGAGCTTTGCAGCGGTCATACAAAGCTCAGAAGTATAAGTTGATTTGGCGGAAAAAGATAATGCGCTTCAGGTCAGAGCCGAACAACTGAATTTCTATTTTGCTTTTCCTTGATTAGCGACGGCCTCTTGAGCGGCCCGGATCGCCTCCTGGTCGCCGAGGTAGTAGCTGTTCAGCCGCTTCAGGTCGCCATCAAGTTCGTAAACAAGCGGTACGCCGGTCGGAATGTTAAGGCTGACGATCTCCTCGTCCGAGATGCCGTCAAGGTGCTTGACCAATGCTCGCAGGCTATTGCCGTGTGCCGCAACGATCAGCCGCTTCCCTGCCCTGACCTTCGGACCGATCTCGCTCTCCCAGTACGGGACAACGCGGGCGACCGTGTCCTTCAAACACTCGGTCTTCGGAAAGTTCTCGATCCCCGCGTAACGCGGGTCATTGCCGAGATATCGCTCGTCTGATTCGTCTAACTCCGGCGGCGGAACATCGTAACTCCTTCGCCAGTTCAGCACCTGTTCATCGCCGTATTTCGCGGCCGTCTCAGCCTTATCAAGTCCCTGCAAGCCGCCGTAGTGCCGCTCATTGAGCAGCCACGACTTCGTCTCCGGGATCCACATCAGGTCCATCTCGCTGAGCACCAGCCAAAGCGTCCGGATCGCCCGTTTCAGCACCGATGTGTAAGCCTCATCAAAGACGTAGCCCTCGGCCTTAAGCAATTCACCCGCCGCCTTTGCCTCGGCAATTCCCTTCTCGGAAAGATCGACGTCCTTCCAACCCGTGAACCGATTTTCCTTGTTCCACTGGCTCTCGCCGTGACGTATTAGAACTAATTTGTGCATCCTCAAATCTTAATCCGAAAACGTTTTATCTTAAAGCCGTTAGCCTTAAGCTCTTAGCACGTATCAGAACTCCTGGCTTACAGCTTACGGCTAACGGCTTAAAGCTATTTTTCTAACCTCACCAACAAGATAGAGCGAGCCTGTAACTAAAATTAGCTCTGTCGATTCCGCGGCCGCTAAGGCATCTTCGACCGAGTTCGTTGTGACGATCTTTTCCACGTCAAAGCCCTCAGGAACGAATTCCAAAAGTTCCTCGGCGGTCATCGCCCGCGAATTTGGAGGCTGCGTCAGTATCAATCGTTCAGCCCGTGGCCAAAGTATCTCCGCGATCTCGGCAACGTCTTTGCCCCGCATCGCTCCGAAGATCATTGTGAGCGGCCGCCTTTCAACATAAGTGAGATAGTCCAGCAACGCTTTAGCCCCGGCGATGTTGTGGGCTCCGTCGAGCAAAACATTGTCGATGTATTCGAGCCGCCCGGGATGGATCGCAGTGTTGAGCCCATTGCGAATATTCTCATCGTTGATAGGAAAATACTTCCGCAATAGATCCGCTATAAGGATCGCGACTTCGGCATTCGCGACCTGGTGTGCACCGCGAAGGTTAAGGCTCCCCACAAGAGATCGCAGCGGCATCCCGAATGAGCTTTCGTCAAAAACCACGGCTGTCTCGCGCACAAAAACACCTCTACTATTTGACTCTCCGATCACGCCATTTAGAACGTCCATCACCGCAGGCGATTGCCGGCCGATCACCACGGCTTCGGTCTGTTCGCGGATTATTGCGGCCTTTTCCGCGGCGATCTCTTCTATCGTATCGCCGAGGTATTCCTGATGGTCGAGGTCGATCTGGGTGATGGCGGCGATTTCGGCATTCGCGGCGGTCGTAGCGTCGAGCCTGCCGCCGAGGCCCGTTTCGAGGATCGAAAGTTCGACCTTCGCTTCAGCAAAGCCGAGGAGGGCGATTGCCGTTACCTGCTCAAAAAAGGTCGGCGTGTATCGCAGCTCGCCTTCGGACAAAAGTCTTTCGGACGTCGTCCGAACCGTGGTCGCCAGCCGGGCGAATTCGTCCTCGCTGATATCGTCACCGTCAATCTTGATGCGTTCGGTTATCGAGATAAGATGCGGTGAGGTATAAAGCCCTCGCCGAATGTCCGCCTCTCCACAGATCGAATCCAGAAACGCACAGACCGAACCCTTACCGTTCGTTCCCGCGACCTGCACTTTCAGAGAATTGTCCTGCGGGTTCCCAAGCTCAGCCAGCAGCCGTCGGATATTCTCGAGCCCAAGCTTCGTCGCCTCGACCTCGTTGCCGAGCGAGTAAAGATACTTTTCAGACTCCTGAAAATTCACGGGTTATTTGATTGACAGTAGGCGACGATGATAATCGATCTGCCCGAGGTGGTAATTTAGGTGCGTTGCTAGGTGAACGAGGAAGAACTCGGTCGTCATCGGATGGCCGAAGACCTCGATCGGGTACGTTTTCTGAAGGTCCTCGTCGGTGATCTTTGCTAAAACCGCTTTGACGTCGGCTGCGGCGGCATCGACCTCCGCAAGAAGCGTTGCCCTCGGGACGAACTTTGAGCTGAACTCAGCATCGCGGTCGCGAACATAGTCCGTTCCGCCGAGCACCGTGCCAAAAAAGTGCCGGAGATTCCCTGCGAGATGCAGGCAAAGATTACCTGCCGAATTCGCGATCTCGCCCTCGACCCGCCAAAGATCGCCTTCGTTCGCGTAGGCCTCGACCTCCGCCTTAAGCTTGTCGAGATCACGAGTATAGAGTTGTATCAATGTCGTGTTCAGCATCTATTTTGCAATGCAGAAGCCCGCGCGTGAGCAAGGGCGTAACAATAAAGATACGCGGTACGCCCTTGCTCACGCGCGGGCTTCTGCACCGTTCTTCATCATAAAATCCAACATCCGGATGATCGTCTCTCGCATCTCGCGGCGGTCAACGACCATATCGACCATGCCGTGTTCGAGCAGGAATTCGCTGCGTTGAAAGCCTTTCGGGAGTTTCTGGCGGATGGTCTGTTCGATGACCCGTGGGCCGGCAAAGCCGATAAGCGCTTTTGGTTCGGCGATTATCACATCGCCAAGCATTGCAAAGCTTGCCGTAACGCCGCCGGTGGTCGGATCTGTCAGCACCGAAATGAAGGGCAGTCCGGCCTTGTCGAGCAGCGAAAGGGCCGCAGAGATCTTGCCCATCTGCATCAGCGAGAGCGTGCCTTCCTGCATCCTTGCTCCGCCCGAAGCAGAAAAAATGACGACCGCACCTTTGTTCTCAAGTGCCCGCTCGATCTGCCGCGTGATCTTTTCGCCGACCGCTGACCCCATCGAGCCGCCGATGAACGACATATCCATCGCACCGGCAAAAACAAGATGCCCGCCGACCTTTCCGCTTCCTGAGACAATGGCCTCCGGCAGGCCGCTCGCTGCCTTCGCTGCTTCGATACGGTCCTTGTAGGGCTTTGTGTCCACAAACCCGAGCGGATCGGTCGAGGTTACCTCATCATCCAGCCGCTCGTACTTACCTTCGTCAAACAGCGTATCAAGTCGCTCGATGGCCGAGTAACGAAAATGATAGCCGCAGTGTGTGCAGACCTGCTGCGACTCGATCAACTCACGCTTGTAAAGCGGATTCTCACAATCCGGGCACTTGACAAAAATGCCCGAGGTATTCACGGTCCGCTCTTCTTCGGGCTGGACGGCGTCGATCTTTGGTTTGTCTCTTCTGAACCAGGCCATATTCTTGACCGGCATTTGGCATTTATAGTGCAAATGGCGGCTGTGCTAAGGAAACAGAGTTCCTAAAGTGATTCAAGCCAAAACCTTACCACACCGAACCGAAATTGTCTTACAAGGCGAACGAAGGGCAGTATAGTTGGGTTTGGCGGGCAAACGCTTTCGTGGTAATTTTTCGACTATCCATTTACTATTTTTTTAGGGTTGTTAAATGAATATCATTCGGCCGATAGTTGTCCTCTTTCTGATTATGGTCTCTGCAATTGTGGGCGAAGCTGCTGTCCGAACTTGGGACGGCGGCGGTTCCGATGCAAACTGGACAACGGCCGCCAACTGGGTCGGCGATATCGCTCCGGTTGCGAATGACGATCTCGTCTTCCCGGCTACATCCGCACAGTTTACGACCAATAACAACTTTGCTCTCCTTACTAATTTCCGGTCTATCACGGTCGAAGGCGGTGCCTATACAATTGGAGGAAATCTCTTTCGGCTCTCAGCCGGTCTAACGGTACAGAGCGGATCGCTCACCGTCAACACCGCGATCACACTCAACGGAGCTCAAGTCTTCAACTCCGGTACGGCCGGAACCATCACCCTTCTTGGGCTGAGCGTCGGCAGTTCGCAACTTACCATCGAAGGCGACGGCATCACCGGAATTGGGCTGATATCCGGTTCCGGCGGTGTCATCAAGAATGGCATTGGGGTCGCTGCCATAATTGCTGCCTCGGGGTTCAGCGGCCCGCTGACGCTCAACAACGGCATTCTTGTCATCGATGCCAACATCCCGAATTCCGCCGTAACGGTGAACAGCGACCTCTCAACCGGCGGCCAAAACTTCAGCGGACTCGGCGGGACAGGCACGGTCGGCCCGGTCAACGTGATCGAAGGCATTATAAGCGCAGGTACGCTTACTTCACCGACCGGCGTACTCAGTATTTCGGGCGGCTTGACGATGAGTTCGAACGGGGCATTCGCTCCAAAGCTCGGCGGCACAACGCCCGGAACCGGCCACGACCGGCTGAATGTTACCGGCTCCGTGAATCTAAACAATTCCCTGCTCGCCCCGATACCCTGGGACAACTTCGTTCCGGCGATCGGCGATACGTTCGTCATCCTCACCAATGACGGCTCGGACGCCGTCAACGGCACATTCCTGAACCTGCCCGAAGGAGCGGTCTTTGCCGGACCGCTCAATGCTGCATACCGAGTTTCTTACGTCGCAGGCGACGGCAACGACATCGCGATCACCCGCGTGCCAAATGCGGATTTCGATTTTGACGGCGACGGCCGTTCGGACGTCGGCACTTACGACGGCACTACCTGGAGCATTCTCCAAAGCGGCTCAAGCACAACCGCAACAACACAATTCGGCGTTTCGACAGACCTGATAACGCCCGCCGATTTTGACGGCGACAACCGTGCTGATATTGCCATTTTCAGGCCGGAGAATGGTTTTTGGTATGTTCTGAATTCATCGACATCGACGGTTGAATTCACCCAGTTCGGCGCCCTGGGTGACATTCCGGTTCCGAACGACATGGATGGCGACGGACGGGCGGACAAGGTGGTCTTCCGCCCCTCGAACGGCGTTTGGTATCAGTTGCGTTCGCTGGGCAGCCAGTTCGCTGCGGTCCAGTTCGGGCAAGATGGTGACGTACCGCAGGTTGCTGATATCGATGGAGATGGTTTTGGCGATCCATCCATCTTCCGCCCAACTGACGGCACCTGGCATTTCCTGCGAAGCTCCGATTCCGGCTACACGGCGTCCCCGTTCGGGCAAGCGGGCGACAAACCCGTAATGGCGGACTTCAACGGCGACGGCCTGACCGATGTGGGAATCTTCCGGCCCAATGAGGATTCATCACAACCGGATTTCTATACGCTCACCTCCGGAACATTCGTCTTCGGCGGCGTCTCCTGGGGTTCGACTGGAGACATACCGGTCGTTGCGGATTATGATGGAGACGGACGCGCGGACTTCGGGGTTTTTCGCCCGTCTGACGGCACCTGGTATTTGCTCCGCTCGACTGCCGGATTTGCGGCGGTGACATTCGGGGAGTCGGGCGACCGCCCGCTGCCTGCGGCTTACGTCCGTTAGGTTATCTTAGTACGTTCAGCATCTCCTCGTGGATCATGCCGTTGCTCGCAACGATCGGCGGTGTGTAGATGCTGAACGGCGCTCCGTCGTAGTAGCTGACCGTACCGCCCGCTTCTTCTATCAGCAGTTTCCCTGCGGCAACGTCCCAGGGGTTCAGCCCTTCTTCCCAGAACCCATCGAACCTTCCGCATGCAACGTAAGCAAGGTCGATCGCCGCCGAACCGTCGCGGCGAACCCCTCTTGAGGTCAGCAGGAACTCGGTCAGGTGCCGGGCAAATTGTTCGCGGTGCTTGATGTCATAGGGAAATCCTGTCACAAGCAAAGCATTTCCAAGCTCGTCGGTTCGCGAAACCTTTATCGGCTTTCCATTCAATGTCGCTCCGCGGCCCTTCTCGGCTGTAAAAAGCTCGTCACGGGTCGGGTCGTAAGTCACCCCGAGCACGATCTCGCCCTCGTGCTCAAGGGCGATGGTAACGCAAAAACACGGATAGCCGTGGGCATAGTTCGTCGTACCGTCAAGCGGATCGATGATCCACTTATGCCCGCCGTCAACACCGGTCACGACCGCATTTCCGGCCTCTTCGGCAAGTATCGCGTGACGCGGAAAATACGAGCGGATGCGTTCGACGATAAGTGCCTCAGATGCGAGGTCAGCTTCGGTGACAAGATTGATATCGCCTTTTTTTGTGACGGTCTCGAGCCGTCCGAACTTCTCAAGCAAAACACGCCCGGCATCCCGGGCGGTTTCGATGGCAAAATTGAGCATAAAAATACTTTAGCGGAAATAGATGTCCACGTAGTCGGTCACACCGTCGCATGGGTTCTGCATTTCCTGCAGCCGCCAGTATTTCCTTGTGCCCGTTACCCGAAACGTGAATGTCCCCTCGCGGACGCACGGCCCGCCGTTATTAATATGGCTAACCTGCGTCGTGATCGTTCCGTTCATCGTGAATTCGCGAGCCTTTATCCTCTCGATCTCGCCCTCGATTGTTACAAAATCCGTATTCCCCAGGCCCTTTTGCTCGCCCTTTATGGAGTAAACGCCATTGCGAAGTGTGACATTTGCTCTGCCGAAATGGTCCCAGCTTATCCATTGGAGCGAGAACAAGTGTCTGCCGAGCAGCCGACGGGCCGCTGCCCGGTCCTGAACCTCGGTTCGCTGCTGGGCCATTGCCGCCGAAGCACTAAAAAGAAGAAGTGCCAATGCAAATATTGCGAATCTGGTTTTCATAAAGTTATTTTGTCGCTAGAAATCCTTCGGCCACGCGCAGAAACTCGCGGACCTGCTTATCCCAGTACGGCCAATTATGTGCTCCAGGCAGCTGCCGGTATTCGTGCGGGATCTTTTTCTCCGCAAGCAACGCCACGAAATCGCGATTGTTCTGTATAAGAAAATCCTCGTTCCCGCAGTCAACGTAAAGAAACGGCATCGCTTTGATCGTCTCCTGCGTGCTCTCCCGGACCAGCTTGAACAGGTCATTCGCCGCCCGCGTTTCGCTCTCCGCCGGCCCGAAGACCTCGGCGATCGACCGGATCGACGCAGTACTTCGCCCCTCGACGCTTACCGACGCGGCACCCAACGCCCCGCTGAAGCTTCCCGCCAGAGCGAACATCTCCGGATACTTCAATCCGAACTTAAGTGCTCCGTAACCGCCCATTGAAAGTCCGGCGATCGCTCGTCCGCTTCGTGTTCCGATAGCTCGAAATTTCTTCTCGACCTCCGGGATCAATTCTTTGACGATGTAGCTTTCGTACTTATCCTCGGCCTTCGTGTGGCTGTCCGTGTACCAGCCATTTCCGCCTTCTGGCGTTACGATAATGAACTCGTGTTCTTCGGCATAGTCCGGCAGCTTCGTCAGGTCCGTCCAGTTCCTGTAACGTCCCGTCAGCCCATGAAGCAAATAGACGACCGGATATTTTCTGTCCTTCTCGGCTGAGTAACTCTTCGGGAGCACGACACGATACGGCATCGGCCGCGTCATCAATTTGCTGTCGAGCTCATGCTCCGCTACGTTTGCCGGAAGTGGTGCCGGGGCCGGCGACTGCGAAAAAATTCCGTGGTGCAGCCCAAATAGGCCTACGAACAAAAAGATCAACCGATATTGGGTTTTAACCATAGTTTTCTTGTTCATCTAGTTCTAAGAATCTGAACGATGAGTTGAGCGCATCCGCTGACGAGCCTTTTTTGACCTGCGCAACGTGCTGCCGCGGAACGGGCTTCCCGCCCAATCCGATACCTGCTTTAGGGGATGCCATTCGAAGTTCTCAAGCGGCAGAACCTCCGATGAAGAATCCCTCAACCTTAAGGTACTGAACGCCACAAAAAAGATGAGGAAGTTGAACAACGCTCCAAAGGTTATCACGACCCAACCCGGAGCGAGACCGACCGTTGCACGATTAAGAAAAAGTTCCCAGAACCGCTCGCGGTCCGCCGGCGAAGTGGTCGGGATCGGCGAAGGATGCAAATAGACCTTCAGTGCCCAGGAGAGGGCGAGAAGGATAAAGATCCATAGATAGTTTGCCCGCAGCCGCCGGCCCAGAGCCTCCCAAACGCTGATCGTGAAATGCGGCGAAAGCAGGTCCGCCGAGATGTGATCGGCCCATTCCTTGTCCGGCGGAATGGTCCGATGAGAGAGCATCGGTGCAAAGTATCCGGTCTCCAGCACCCTGACCCGGTTCGCCCAAACCTCGTAATAGCGATAACGCCTCGCCTCCATGAACAAAAAGATGGAAACAAGGATAGTGTTTATCGGGATGGCAAAATGGGGGTTGTCCGGTGAACTGAAAACGAATGAAAGCGTTGCACCCGCCGTGATGACCGCCCAATTGGTCGTCGCGTCGAGCCGGTTTCGCCAGATATTCGACCGCGCCACTTCGCCGCGATAGAAATGGACCATCGCGGTGTTGAACTCTGAAAGCGAAAGCTTTTGCGGGATCTGTACCGGTGAGGTCTGCTTTTTTAAATTCCGCTTCCGAACCTCCTCGGCCAATGCCTTGAATGATTCCGGCAGCGAACTTGTGTGAATGTCTTCACCGGGTTGGGAAGCCCCAAACCGAACCTCGTCCTTCATACCTTGTAAACAGGTCGGCGAAATCCGCGAGAATGCGTAACGCTGACCTTTAGATTATTCGCAATTCCTTTGCGATGCAAGGAATTCACTATCGAACGTATTCGGAACGGCATTATTTGCAATGGGTGCGGAAAAGGCTAAAATCCCGCTCGTGACCGAAAGGGATGAATATTGGATGGGCATCGCACTCGAGCAGTCCCGGCTGGCCTCCTCGCTCGATGAGGTGCCGGTAGGAGCATGTGTTGTCTCCGTCGAAGGTGAATTGCTCGCCGCAGCCTCGAACCGAACGATCACGGACAATGACCCGACCGCCCACGCCGAGGTTCTGGCAATTCGTGCCGCTGCCAAGCGTATCGGCAACTACCGGCTGACCGGAGCGACCGTTTATACGACGATCGAACCTTGCGTTATGTGTGCCGGAACTCTGGTCAATGCCCGTGTTCGCCGGCTCGTATTCGGTGCCCCGGATGAGCGATACGGAGCGGTCGTAACGCACTTCCGGGTCTGCGACAGCCCGCTGCTTAATCACAGGATCGAGATCACATCCGGTATCCGGATCGAGGAATGCCGGTCACTGATGAAGGATTTTTTCAGGAAAAAACGGCTTGCAACTTGATATTTTTTCCCGACGGCACGTATTATTAGAAGTTCGCGGAGAGGTGCGAGAGTGGTTGAATCGGGCGGTCTCGAAAACCGTTGTACCCTAACGGGTACCGTGGGTTCGAATCCCACCCTCTCCGCCACAGTTCTTTTTCAGGGTTCTTAACGTTCGGATTTTCCTACACGGGTTCGTTCATGCCGGATCGCTGTTCAAGGATCTGGATTTTTGAAAATTTGCTTTACCATTCGAACTCGGCCCAGCAGTATCACTTTCACTGACATTCAATTGGAGGAATTGGTATGCCTATTAGCAAAAGGTTGGCTGCTGAGTTCATCGGAACTCTTTGGCTCGTTCTCGGCGGATGCGGAAGCGCGGTCCTTGCGACCAACTACCCTAATCTGGGGATCGGTTTTGCCGGTGTTTCGCTCGCCTTCGGTCTGACGGTTTTGACCGGTGCTTATGCGCTCGGCCACATCTCCGGTGCACATTTTAACCCGGCGGTCTCGATCGGCCTCTGGGCGGGAAAGCGGTTTCCGGCAAATGAGCTTTTGCCGTATATCGTCGCCCAAGTGCTTGGTGCATTGGCCGGTGCGGGAATTCTTTTCCTGATCGCCACGGGCAAGGACGGCTTCTCAGCAGTAGCCGGCGGTTTTGCGTCGAATGGCTACGGGGCAAATTCACTCGGTTCGCCGGGCGGATATGCAGCCCACGCGGCGTTCGTCTCCGAAGTGGTAATGACGTTCTTTTTCGTCGTTGTGATCCTCGGCGTTACGAGCAAATGGGCACCGAAAGGCTTCGCCCCGCTCGCGATCGGGCTTTGCCTGACGCTGATCCACTTGATCTCGATCCCGGTCACGAACACCTCGGTCAATCCGGCACGGAGCACCGGCCCGGCTCTGATAGTCGCCTTTCAGGGCGGAAGTTGGGCAGTTTCACAGCTTTGGATGTTCTGGGTCGCTCCGATCCTTGGGGCCGCGATCGCCGGTTTCTTCTACTTATGGCTCTCAGGTGAGGATGGAGAAACAACACCGGCAAAGCAGGCTAATGCCGACGCCGACGGAGATTCAGGGTCATCGGATGCGGACGACGGCTCCGATTCCGGTTCCGATGGCAGCGCTAACGGCGGCGGAGATTAAGCAGATACATCTCGGGCTTTAGTTCTTTGGTTTCTTTGACAATTTAGGTTTGTGCGGAAAGGTGCAGGAGTGGTTGAACTGGCAGCACTGGAAATGCTGTGTACCTCAAAAGGGTACCGTGGGTTCGAATCCCACCCTTTCCGCCATAAGTAAAGGCGAAAGGCGAAAGGATAAAGGAGAAAGTAAACCTCATTATTCCGCCTTTCGCCTCTTTTGTTTATGAATGGCTGAAAATCTAAAAATCAGGACAAAAGACTTCGCAGTAAGAGTTATAAAACTCTACGGAAGTCTGCCCACAACGGTCGAAGCGCAAGTGATCGGCAAACAGATCTTGCGCTCTGGAACATCTGTCGGAGCTCATTACAGAGAAGCTCAGCACGCAAAATCGGATGCCGATTTCATAAGCAAGATCGAAGGTGCTCTTCAGGAACTTGAGGAAACGACATACTGGCTGGAACTGCTCGAGGAAATAGAGGTCTTTGAAAAGGTGAAGATCGCTCCGCTGCAAGCGGAAACAAAGGAGCTGACCGCAATCTTCGTTTCAATAGCCAAGAAAGTTAAATCCAGGCGGTAATTTTCGAACGCCTCGCCTTTATCCTTTCGCCTTTATCCTTTATCCTTTTGATTGGTCCCAGGCTCCGCACAAGGGCTGTGGTGTGAACTCCGCTAGGCGAGGAATCGAGCAACGGTAGCATTTTCACCCTGTGTTGCGGTTAAGTCTGGGGCCATTCGTCTTTTTTAAGGGGCGGCCGTCTGCTCTCGCTCTTTCGCAACAAGCTCCTTTTGGGCGAGGGACACTTTATCCTTTCGCCTTTATCCTTTATCCTTTAGCTACCGATGTCTTATCAGGTTATCGCCCGAAAATGGAGGCCGCGAAACTTCGAGGAAGTGACCGGCCAGGAGCACATCACTCGTACGCTCAGCAATGCGATCGAGCACGACCGGCTCCACCATGCTTATTTGTTTTCGGGCGCACGCGGCGTTGGAAAGACCACATCGGCCCGCATCTTTGCCAAGGCATTGAACTGCCGCCGAACTGATGGCCCGACCGCGATGCCTTGCTCCGCGGAAACGGGCGATATCTGCGACTCCTGCCTTGAGATCTCCGAAAGCCGCTCGATCGACGTGCTTGAGATCGACGCCGCATCGCACACCGGCATCGACGATATCCGCGACACGATCCTTGAGAACATCAACGTAAACCCGGCACGCGACCGCTTTAAGATATTCATCATCGACGAGGTCCATCAGCTTTCGCGGTTCGCCTTCAATGCGCTTCTCAAAACGCTTGAGGAACCGCCGCCAAACGTCGTCTTCATAATGGCGACGACCGAGCACCACAAGGTGCCGGAGACGATAACTTCGCGGTGCCAGGAATTCATTTTCCGCACCATCCCGCAACAGAAGATCTTCGAGCGGCTTCGGCTGATCGCCGACGCGGAGAAGATCGATATCGCCGACGAGGCACTTCGCGAGATCGCTCGCTCGGGCGAGGGATCGATGCGCGACGCCCAGTCGAATTTCGATCAGGTCATTAGCTTTTCCGGAGCAAAGATCGGCCGCGAGGACGTTGTTTCCGCTCTCGGCATCGCCGGCTCCGATAACCTCTCCGCCGTCATCAATGCCGTTGCAGAAAACGATGCCGCCGCGATCCTTCGCGTGGTCGATGACCTCGTCTCCGCGGGGCATGACCTCCGGAATTTTTGCCGCGACCTGATGGGATTTGTCCGCGATCTTTCAGTGCTTAAGGTCTCGGGCTCGGAAGAGTTCATCGATGGCTCGGCATTTCCCGCCGACGAAATGAAGCGGATGGCCGATCGTTTTGGGGCTTCGGACCTGTTCCGCATTTTCCATTCGCTTGCCGACACCGAGGTCCGTCTGAAAGATGCACTCCAGAGCCGATACGTGCTCGAACTCGGGCTCGTCCGCCTGGCCGAAATGAACCGCGTCGCCTCGGTCGAACAACTGCTCGCCCGCCTTGCGGAACTCGAATCTTCGCTCGGTTCCGCAGAACCGCGGGCCGCGACCGCTGCTTCTTCAGTGCTTGAGCCAGCCGCCCCGGAAAAAAAAACTTTGAAAACCGAGCCGGCTAGCGTCTCCGCACCGCTGCCGCCCGAAGAACCACCCTTTTTTCGGGAAGGGCCGCCGTTCGAGCCGCCGCCGGACATCGATCTTCTTCCGGAAGAGCCCGTTCGTGCGCGCACCGAATTCGCGGTGCCAGATGACCTCCCGTCGAAGATACCGCCGCGGAGATCGGAGGAACTCGAGCACTTTGAAGTTCCGGCCCTTGATGCCGCTTTTGACGAGGCCGTGCTGCGTTCCGGTGAGACAGCCGTCTATTTTCGCGTCAGTCCGGAACTTATAGGGCTTATCGTCCCCGCCGTTGCGGTCGCGGCTCATGCAGGAGGAACTGCCGCTCCATACCGAAACTACGAACGCGAACGTGAACGGGTGATCCCCGATTTCGCTCGCCCGCCGGAGGAGCCGGACGAGGATCTCACGATGCCGGAACCGCCGCCCGAGAACGCCACGACCGAAGAACTGCTTGATTACGCCAAACGGCGACCCGATGTACGAAAGATGATGCGGCTCTTTCGTGCGGAGCTCGTCGATATCCGCCGGACCAGCGATTGAACCATGATAAATGACTTTGCCGATCCGGTGTTTTCTGCGACAATCAGCGGAAAGGAATGACTCTGAAAAGCCACGCCCCGCTCGCCGCTTTTTTTCTGCTCATTTTCCACCTTGCGGTGGCTCCGCCGACCATTGCCCAGGACGGCGAATTCTCGATCAATCGCTCGCCGCTTCCGGCTCCGACCGGCTTCGTCAACGACTTTGCCGGCGTCATAAGCCCGGAAGACAAAAACAATATAGAGACCCGTCTCCGCGAGTTTCGCGACACGACCGGCGTTGAGATCGCCGTTGCCGTTGTCCGGACGACCGGCGAGCGTGACATCTTCGATTATTCACTCGCCGTCGCCCGCGGCTGGGGCATCGGGCTCGATCAGGACGATAATCCTGCTGCACTGCTTTTTATCGCGGTCGATGACCGTAAATACTTTACCCACGTCAGCAAGGACCTCGAGGACGAACTCCCTGATGGTCTCGTCGGCGACCTTCAGCGGCGATACCTGGTGCCCGAGTTTCGCAAGGGCAACTACGGGAAAGGCATCGCCGATACGGTCGAAATGTATATCCGCACCTATGAGGCCCGCAGCAGCGGCTCGGTGCTTACACCGACGCTGCCGAACAATGAGGAGCCCACGAATGTACCGCTCTTCAGCATCTTTTGCTGCCTTGCGATCATGCTCTTTCTCATACTCGTAGCTTGGTCAAACCGTAACAAACGCGGCAAGTCGGACGATGACCATGACCGCTGGGGCGGCGGCGGTTTCGGCGGCGGGGGCGGAGCATTGCCGTGGATCATCCTTGGCGGTTCGGGCAGTGATTCTTCGAGCAGTTCGTCGTCCTGGGATTGGGGCGGCGGAGGCGGCTCGGATTGGGGCGGCTTTGGCGGCGGAGGCGATTTTGGCGGCGGCGGTGCCGGCGGCGATTGGTAACGGAAATAATTATGCAGAATCAATTTTCAGCATTTATCGATGACCTGAAGGCGACCCATGGCAGCAATCTCGCATCGGTCGTTCTTTACGGCTCAGCCGCTGCGGGCGATTACATCCCTCAGAAGTCCGATTACAACATCCTCATCGCCCTGCACGAGATAACGCCGAAGGACCTTCGCAATGCTCACGCCTGCATCCGCGAGTGGCACAAGCTCGGGCATCCGGTGCCCGTATATTTTACCGTCTCCGAACTCAAAAATGCCGCGGATGTCTTCCCAATAGAGTTTCACCAGATGGAAGTCGCTCACAAAGTACTCTATGGAACAGATGTCCTCGCCGGCCTTGAGATCCGCGACGATTTTCTCCGCCACCAGATCGAATACGAACTCCGCAGCAAGCTCCTGCTGCTTCGGCGGCAATATATTCCCGCCTCGGCCTCGCCCGAAGGGCTCAAGCGGCTGATGGCCGAGAGCCTGACCAGCTTCTCTGCACTTTTCCGGGCGATCCTTTTGATGCTCGGCGAAAACCCGCCGAACAAGAAACGCGGCATCGTTGACCGGGCCGTCGCACGCGTCGGGCTTGACGCCGAGGTCTTTGAATTGTTGTTCAGAATAAGAGAAAATGACCGAAAGCTTGAGATGGATGAGCGGGCAGCCGACGAGCTCTTCGGCCGCTACCTTTTGCAGGTCGAAAAGACCATTAACTCGATAGATAGTATCGGAAAAAGCTAACGGCGATTGCCGGGGAAGGAGAACAAAATATGAAACGAGCGATCTTATTGACAATAGCGGTCTTTTCGGCAGCATTCCTTAGCGGCTGCAGCTATAACGAACTGACGGCAAAGCAGCAGAATGTAAAAGGCAAATGGGCGAACGTCGAAAGCTCGATGCAAAGGCGGGCCGACCTTATTCCAAATCTGGTCGAAACGGCAAAAATGGCGGGCGTTCAAGAGCAAGAGGTCTTCGGCCAGATCGCTGAAGCACGTTCGCGGCTTCTAAATGCTCAGCAGCAGCCCGGCCAGGGTGTCGAAGGCGACAAGAGCCCCGAGCAGCGGCAGGCTGTCATTGAAGCCAACAACAGCTTTGGCGGGACGATCGGACGCCTCCTTATGCTTCAGGAGCAGTATCCTCAGCTTCGCTCAAGCGAGGCCTTTATGAAAGTGCAGGATGAACTCGCGGGTACGGAGAATCGGATCAATACTGCCCGGCTCGATTTCAATCAGGCCGTCACGGATTACAATACGACCCGCAACTCGTTCCCAGCGGTGATCACAGCAAGCATTTTTGGCTTCAAAGAAGAGCCGTTCTTCCAGGCCGAACCCGATGCCCGGCAGGCGCCGACCGTCGGCGATTCGAACTCGCTCAGACGGCAGCAGGCACCGGCCGCAAACAACTAAACCGTTTCAAAATCCTCGGGAACTGCACATCGAACAATGATCGCAGGGCCTGTCGTTCGGCTCGAACTGACAGGCCTTATTTTCCCCGATTCCTTCGAATATCATATCCGCGATCGCCTCCGCGATGGAGAATTGGTCGAAACTCGAATGGCCCGAGCGGATATCGGACTCCGGGAATCCGGCCAAATCTTTCAGTTGTATATCAGGGTGCTTCATTCCGGGTCGTCTTCGCGATCGATGCGGTCAGCTTTATCAACTCAATACAATTCTCGTTTATCGATCGATATTCATTTTCCTCGAGGAAGCCGCCCTCAAACAACAACAGCAGCCAAAGTTCGGTATCCGACGCCCTCTGCATCGCCAAAAACATCTCTGACGAAAACCCTTGCCGGTCCGCTGCTACGGTCGCAGCTTTCACGTGTTTCGCGATGAAAGTTCCCGAGATCAGCAACTGACGGCTGAGAACGAACTCCTTCTTTTCCTCATTCAAATACTTCGCGAGCCGAACAACCCGCAAAGCAAACTTGATCGCCTTATCCAGTGTAATGCTCTTGCTCATATTCGCCCGTTCTTAAACTTAAAACTACCAACTTTAACCTGATAACTGTTAGAACAATTCGCTATTGCTGCTCGTTGTTCCGCAACTAAAAACTATCAACTCGAACCTAAAAACTGTTAGAAAATTATACCTGTAAAAATTAACCTGTTCTAACAGTTTGTAGTTTCAAGTTGAAAGTTAATAGTTTTCGAGTTACGAAATCAGATCGACGCGATCCACCACGCCGACGATCGCAGAATCGATAGCGGCTCCGGGTTTGCCGGTCGCGGCGGTCGAGGCTGACCAGCCTTCCTGGGCGATGATGACGGTATCGCCCTCGCCGGAATCGACCGAATCGAGAGCAAGGCAGGTGTAGTCCATGTCTTCGCCTTCGGGTGTGATCTGCCGGCAAAGCATTATCCGCGAACCCTCATAACGCTGGTTCTTCTGCGTCGCTACGACGTTACCGATGACCCTTGCAAGCAGCATTTTCTTCCAATTGATCGATTGGCCAATTGACAATTGCCAATTGGAAAATCAATGGCTAGCTCCGATTCAAAACATGCGAGTCTGAATCGATTATTCCAACTATCGTACAGTCCGTCGGAGTCTCATCGCGTTTGAAGGGGAAAGATGCCTCTTTACCGCGGCACCAGAAGACCAACTCGCCGACCCCTGCCCCGACCGCATCAAGAGCGATCATCGGCTTGCCTTTTTCCTTGAGGTCGGCGTCCAGAGTTTGGACGATGAGGAACTTCCGCCCGTCAAGCGACTCGTTCTTGACGGTCGAAACCACCGTCCCAATTACGCGGGCGATCTGCATTATTTCTTGTAGTCCGCGTAGGCGACCGCTATCAGGGACGCGATCAGCACGACGCTGAATTCCATTCCGTTGCGTCCATGGCCGACGACGAACCATCCTTCCGAATAGTGGACCAAGCCGATACCAATAACCAGTTGCAATGCGAAAACCAAGGCGACGATCCAAGTGTAAAAACCAATGGCCAAAAGAACGCTTCCGATCAGTTCAAACAGCGTTATCCCCCACGCAACAAAAAAGCCAACGGGAATACCTTGTGATCCGAGGAAATCGCCAAAACCACCAACTGTCCCATAGCTGATCCTCGCTGCGCCGTGGCTAAACATCACAGCCGCAAGCATTATTCGAATAGCGATCAAGGCCTTATGGTGTTTGTCGGACTTGGTCATTGCCAAGGTAGCCAAAATGCTGCTTAACTTCTGCTTGTTTATTGGGTCGAAGGTCTGCCCGAAAACACTTCACCATCCACATCCAACTCGTTATCAATCTTTTCTTTGCGTTCCTTCAACTCAATATCCATTACTTCCTTGATGATCTTCATCAGTGTCGGAAGCAACTCGACCGCGAATGCGTTCATTGTCTCAGACTGGATCAAAGGCGACACCGCGACGACCTTCTTTCCGATCGGCGTTTGATAAAACGAAATAAGATCCTTCAGATCCTGCTCGGTATAGTGTTTGTCGTAGATGTTGTAAAGCGACCTTTCTGCAAATCCTTTGAAGTCGATTTCTTTTTCGACACGGTCGATCATCAGATCGAACATTCTGTTCCTATCTGCAGCCGCCTTTTCTCGCCGCTCTTTCTTTTCCGCCTCTGTCAAATCATCCGAAGCGAACAGATCATCGGGAAGCGCACTGTCCATCATGCGCTTCTGCTCTTCTATCCCCTTCCTGAAATCGCTTTCGATGTTGGTCAATGCGCCTGTAACTTCGATCAGCTCGGCGATCAGCTTTCTTTTCGTATCCGGGGTTTGGGCAAATCCGATGACCGGAAGCAAGATGAGAACAGTAGCGATCGTGGTGAGAATCAAACTTTTCCGCATAGCTAACCTCCAACTAAGACGAAGTGAAATCGACCGTGTCGATAACGCCGATTATCGCCGAATCGACCGGGCAGTCCTTATTGCCCTCGGCCATTCGGGCGGAGGAACCGCCGACGACGATGACCTTTTCGTGATAGCCCGCTCCGACCGTATCGACAGCAACAACATAGCCGCTCTGGTCAGTCCCGTCGAGATTGA
>ERZ761602.3553-NODE-3553-length-21871-cov-11.649707_pt1 | contig 21871 bp, 20 predicted proteins | sample MGYA00512165_ERZ761602 | MGnify/ENA primary metagenome ERZ761602 (study PRJEB28899, sample SAMN02445085) | bioreactor sludge metagenome | biome: EBPR sludge; isolation source: Thorneside wastewater treatment plant | place: Australia: Brisbane, Thorneside...
GTCCTCGGCGCGCGCGCACGTCGAGGACGGTCACCCGCATGCCGAAGGTCCGCTCCAGGCCGTGAGGCGACACGTGAGTCCCCCTGCGTCCGTGCCCCCCTTCCCGGGCCCGTCCGCGACGGACGGGACAGCGTGCGCCTTCAGCGAACGCCCGCCGTCAGCCGCGTGAAGTAGTCGAAGAGCCCGTGGTCGCCCATCTTGCGCGCGTTGGCCAGTTCGCCGCCGCGCGTCGCGTGCAGGACGCGGCCGTCGGGCGACAGCACGGCCAGTGCCGGGATGCCCTTCTTCAGCGGCACCCCGTAGGCCTCGGCCAGGCCCAGATTGCGGTCGAAACGGCCGACATCCACCTTGACGACCTGGAAGTTCTTCGCGATCAGCGGCGCCGCGCCGCCCTCCTTCATCGCCGCGTCGAGCGCCAGGCAGTCGCCGCACCAGTTGGCGCCGAAGACGACCAGCACGGGCTGGCGCGACACCGCCGACGTCGCCAGCGCCGAGGCGATCCGGGCACGCGCGTCGGCCTTCTCGTCGTAGGGCATCGCGTGAGCGGCACCCCCCAGGGACAGGGCCAGCAGGCAGGCGGCCGAGGCCAGGCGGCGGGTTGGGTTGGCGGGGTTCATCGGCAGGGTGGCCGGCAGGGCAGACAGAGCGAAATCGTCGCACGGCCGCGCTCCGCCGACCACGCCAACCCGTCACGCTTTGCCGCGGTCCGTTTGGCGCCCCTCGCGCGGCATCCGCAGCCGTGGGTTCGCGTGTCGCAAGCTCCACCGTCACCCCGGCGGCGCTGCTCAGCCGGGCGTTGGCACAGCCCACTGCGCCGCGTGGCTGCCTGGCGGCATCGAGGGCAGCGTCCAGCCGAGCCGGGCGTGGCGGCCGCCATCCAGCGGAAGAAAGCCGGTTGCAGGGCCGGCCCAGCAGCACCGGCCACTGCCAACAGCCGGCGGGCCGCAGGAGGCTCAGCCTTCGGGAACCGAACCCCGACAGCGGGAACCCCGCAGCATCGACCGGACGGCCCCAGGGGCGGCCTCGATGCAAGGCGTCGGCTGCAGCGGCGGTGCACCAGGGCAGCGTGACGACCGCCGACCCCACGCTGCCGCCGACGGGTGCCGGATACTGCGCGCATGCCCGCCGCCAACGCCCCTCCCCGCCCGCCACGCCGGCCGCGCGACGTCAGCGTCCACGGCGACCTTCGCATCGACCCGTACCACTGGCTGCGCGAGCGCGACAACCCTGAGGTGCTCGAGCACCTGCAGGCGGAGAACGCCCATGCACAGGCCTGGTTCGCGCCGCTGGCCGGCCTGCGCCAGCGCCTCTACGACGAGATGCTCGCGCGCATCCAGGAGGACGACGAGGCCGTGCCCTACCGCAAGGGCCGCTGGTGGTACCTCACGCGCACCGGCAAGGGCCTGGCCTACCCGGTGCACGTGCGGCGCGACGGCGCCCCCGACGGCCCCGAGCAGGTGCTGCTCGACCTGAACCGGCTGGCACAGGGCAAGCCCTTCCTGCAGGCCGGATCGGTGCGCGTCAGCCCCGACGGGGAGCTGCTGGCCTACGCGCTGGACGAGAACGGCTCGCTCGACTACCGGCTGCACCTCGAGCGCATCGACGACGGCCTGCACCTGCCGCTGCAGCTCGAGAACGTGCGCGGCGTCGAATGGGCGAACGATTCGCGCACGCTGTTCGTGCTGACCCACGACGAGACCCGGCGCACGGCGCGCGTCTGGCGTCACGACGTGCACGCTGCGGGCCCCGGGAACCTGGTCTACGAGGACCGCAACGCGCTGTTCTGGGTGGGCCTGGCCAAGACCCTGGACGAGCGCTACATCGTCATCCACAGCGACAGCGCCGACACGAGCGAGCTGCGCGTGATCCCGGCCGACCGGCCGGCCGCGCGCCTGCGCATCGTGCTACCGCGCCGCAAGGGCCGCGAGGCCTCGCTGGAGCACCGCGACGGGCTGTTCTATCTGCTGGTCAACGACACCGGGCCGAACTTCCGGCTCGTGACGGTGCCGGCCACGCGGCCCGATCTCGCGCAGGCGACCGAGCTGATCGCGCACCGCGAGCACGTGCTGCTCGAGGAGGTCGAGGTCTTCGCGCGCCACCTGGTGGTCGCCGAGCGCGACGCCGGCGTGCAGAAGCTGCTCGTCCACGACTTCGCCAGCGGCCAGCGGCACCACGTCGCCTTCGACGAGACGGTCTACAGCACGCACGGGCTGCACAACGCCGAGTTCGACACCGACACCTTCCGCCTGGCCTTCGTCTCGTTGACGACGCCGCAGATGGTGTACGACTACGACGTGCCCGCGCGCGCGCTGACGCTGCGCAAGCGCCAGCCGGTGCTCGGCGGCTTCGACCGCGGCCACTATGCGGCGACGCAGTTGCACGCGACGGCGCCCGACGGCCAGCGCGTGCCGGTCTCGCTGGTGTGGCGCACCGACCGGCGCACGCCGGGACGTCCGCAGCCGCTGGTGCTCGAGGGCTACGGCGCCTACGGCATCCCGAACGACGTGCACTTCTCGTCGTCGCGGCTGAGCCTGCTCGACCGCGGCGTGGTCGTTGCGCTGGCCCACGTGCGCGGCGGCACCGACCTCGGCCGCACCTGGTACCTGGACGGCAAGCTCGGCCGGAAGATGAACACCTTCACCGACTTCATCGCCTGCGCCGAGGCCCTGGTCGCCCAGGGCTGGACGACGCCGCAGCAGCTGCTCATCGAGGGCGGCAGCGCCGGCGGGCTGCTGATGGGCGCGGTGACCAACCTGCGGCCGGACCTGTTCAAGGCCGTCGTCGCCGAGGTGCCGTTCGTCGACGTGATCAACACCATGCTCGACGAGACGCTGCCGCTGACCACCGGCGAGTTCCTCGAGTGGGGCAACCCCAAGCGCAAGTCCGACTACCGTCACATCCGCGCGTATTCGCCCTACGACAACATCGCGGCGCGCGACTACCCGGCGGTCTACCTGCGCACCAGCCTGAACGACAGCCAGGTGCCGTACTGGGAGGCCGCCAAGTACGCCGCGCGGCTGCGCGAGGCGAAGACCGACGCGAACCCGGTGCTGCTGTCGATCAACCTCGACGCCGGGCACGGCGGCGCCTCGGGGCGCTACGAGGCGCTGAAGGAGCGCGCCGAGGTGCTGGCCTTCATGCTCGCGCAGTGGGGTCTGGCCGAGGCCTGAGCACGCGGGGCCAGGGCAGCCGGCGCCGCGCGGCCGCCGCTGCCGGGGTGACGGCGCCCCCGTGGCCGCCCCGGGTTCAGCGCGCTGCGGGCTGCAGCGTCTGCCGCACCTTCGCGTGGCGCTCGATCGCGCCGCGGTCGAACCACCAGGGCAGCAGCTCGCCGGCGAACCACGGGTCGAGCTGGTCCTTCTGGTGCGGGTGGAACTGCCGCTCGACCACACCCCCGCTGACCACGGCCATCAGCTTCTGCTCGTCGGCCATGTCGGCGACCAGGCGCATCGAGCCGAAGAAGCGCACGTCGTAGCCCTCGCGGAAGCCGTAGCGGGCGCGCATCACCGTCTCGCCGGACCCGTCCATCGGCTGCGGCGCGCGGCCGAGCTGGTCGCGGCCGGCGCCGCTGCGGCGCAGCGGGCTGTCGAAGGCGATGCGGTGCTCGGCACCCCAGCGCCACGCCGTCGGGTCGCTGCCCTGCCGCGCGGCCAGTGCCGCACGGGCCGTCGTCGCCGCGCGGCGCACGAGATCGGGCAGGGTCTCGACCGCCGGCGTGCGGCGGTCGTCGAACCACGCCGAGTCCGGTGTCCTGACGAGTTCGTCGAAGCGTGCCTGCCACAGGTACCAGTCCTTCAGGTAGCGGGTGGCGAGCTCCTCGCCGAGCTCGTCGACGAAGGTCTCCCAGGCCAGCTGCTGGTAGATCTGCTGGTAGACCAGCGGCGCGGCCTGGTCGGCGCGGTCGCGGAAGTCCCAGGCGGCGAGCATCGCGGCCAGGTCCCGGTGCTCGGGCACGCCCTGCAGCGCGGCGACGATGGCCGGCACGAGCCGACGGGCCTGCAGGTTCGTCGCGTCGGTCATCAAGGCCTGCTGCTGCGCCGTGGTCATGCCGCTGGCGCGATCGAGCACCTCGCCGATGCGCTCGATGCGGTAGCTCGGCGAGAAGAACGACGAGTAGTCCCAGGGGTAGGCGTCGGGCCGGTTGTCGTGGTTCGCGGTGCCGACCCAGCCGCGCTCCGGCGCCATCTGGCCGGGCATGCGCTCGGCCGGGATCCAGCCGGCCCAGTCGTCCGGCGTGCCGGGCTCCTTCGGGTACAGGCCCTGGCCGCTGCGCCGGACGGGCACGGCGCCGCTCGCGCGGTGGCCGATCGTGCCGGCCTTGTCGACGAAGACGACGTTGAAGTACAGCAGCGGCATCTGCTGCACGGCGCGGTCGACCTCGGCGGCGTTGCGCGCGACGAGCAGGCGGTCGATGCCGATCTCTGCAGCGTCGAGTTCCGCCGACGCCATGCGCAGGCTCAGCACGCGGTCGCCCGCGCTGCCGACCGCAGGCCCCGGCAGCACCGGGCCGCGCACGGTGCGCCGCACCTCGAGCGTCTCCTCGCGGAAGCCGCCCGGTGCCTGGCCGTCCTTGACGCGCAGGGTCTCGACGACGACCTCGAACGGCCGGGCCACGCCGCCATCGAGGTAGTGCCCCGGCTGGCCCGGCGCGAGGCGCTCGATGAACAGGTCCTGGCTGTCGCCGTAGGCGTTGGTGACGCCGAACGCGACCTCGGCATTGCGCCCGGCCAGGATGCCCGGCACCGCCGGCAGCGCCGCCCCGACGGCGCGCACCTCGGGGCTGAACAAGCCGATCGGGAACCAGATGCCCGGCAGCACGCGCGCATCGAGGTGCGGGTCGTTGACCAGCACCGCCGCGCCGCTGGCCGCGCGCGACGGCGCGATCGCCCAGTTGTTGCTGCCCACCGCGATGGCCGGCCAGGCCGGATCGGCGTGCGCCGTGGCCAGCGCCGCGACGCCCAGCGGCTGCGGCGGCGCGGCCGCGAGCGCGGGCAGCGGCGCACGCCGGTCGGGGTTGAGGTTGACCGGGAACAGCTGCGCGGCGCGCTCGGCGCCGAGCGTGTCGACCAGCTGCTGCATCGTCAGCTCGGACTTGTGGTTGGCCGCCTGGCTCCAGTTGACGAAGTGCAGCACGGCGAGCAGGTCCTCGACGGTCCAGCGGCGGGCCTGGAAGCCGGCCAGCCGCAGCTCCAGCGGGTGGTCGTCGGCGTGTGCCTCGACATAGGCGTTCAGCCCCTCGGCGTACCAGCCGAGGAAGTCCCGTGCGGCCGGTGACAGGCGCTGCGCGTGCCGCGCCGCGTTGCGCACGAGGCCGATCGTGCGCATCTCGCGGTCGGAGGCCAGGCCCTTCTCGCCGATCGCCTCGGACAGGCGGCCGGTGAGGATCGCGCGGTAGGCCTCGAGCTGGAACAGCCGCGCCTGCGCGGTGACGAAGCCCTGCGCGCGGATCAGGTCGGGCAGGTTCTGCGCGAACACGTACGGGATGCCGTTGCCGTCGCGCAGCACCTCGACCGGCGCGCGCAATCCGGCCATCGGCAGCGTGCCGTCGACCCGCGGGCCGCGGGCCGCCCCGGAGACGACCCACGTCACCGCGGCCACCGACAGCAACAGCACCGCCCCCAGGACCCGCCACAGCCAGCGCATCGTCGTCTCCTCGCTCCGTCGGTTTCTCCGATCATAGGCACTGCCGGCGACGCCGCCGCGCACTCCGCGCTGCGGGTGCGAGACGCCCGCAGCCCCTCGCCAGGCGCCAGGCGGTCCCCGATGGACCGTCTGGCAAGCGCGCTCAGCGGCAGCGCGCCAGGGGCGGCGCGCGCCAGGCCGCGCCGCCCTGCGGACTCAGCGTGCGCAGGAAGGCGAGCAGGTCGGCCTGCTCGGCCGCGGACAGGCGCAGCGGGACGAGGACCCGCTCGCCGTCGGCGTGCAGCCGCTCCTCGTCGAGATCCGAGTAGTGGCGCACGACATTCTGCAGCGTGCGCAGCTGCCCGTCGTGCATGTACGGCGCCGTGTCGGCCACGTGGCGCAGCGAGGGCACCTTGAACTCGCCGAAGTTGCGCGGCTGCAGCGCGACGTGGCGCGTCGGCGTCGCGTCGGCCGCGTCGGCCCAGCGCGACAGGCGGTTGTACGGGCTGGCCAGCAAGGCCTCGATGCCGCCGTGGCGGCCGGGGTCGACCACCCCGGGCCGCACGAAGAACGGCACCCCGATGTCGGCGAACTCGCCGTTGCTGAAACGCGCACCGGCGTGGCACAGCGCGCAGTTGCCGCGGCCGACGAACAGGCGCAGCCCGCGCCGTGCCGCAGCCGGGTAGCGCGCCGCCGCGCGCGCGTCGCCACGGGCCAGCGCGTCGCGGAACTCGTCGAAGGGCGTGCGCGCCGAGACCAGGGTCGCGACGAAGGCGCCGATCGCCTTCGCCGCGTCGACGAGCGCGGTCTGCGCGTCGACCTCGGAGGCCTCGCGGCCGAAGCTGCGGCGGTAGCGGCAGGCGAGTTCGGCATCCGCCGCGAGCAGCGAGCGCACGTGCTCCGCGCTGCCGCCCATCTCGCGCGGGTCGAGCAGCGGACGGATCGCCTGCGACCACAGGCTGTCGGCGGCGCCGTCCCAGCCCTGCCAGCGCTGCTGGGCGCTGTTCCACAGGCTCGGCGCGTTGCGGTCCAGCTCCTGCAGCCCCGCCGAACGCGCGCGGCGGTCGGCGAAGGCGAGCCCCGGCACGTGGCAGCTCGCGCAGGCGACCGCGCCCGTCGGCGACAGCCGCCCGTCGAAGAACAGCTGCCGGCCCAGCGCGATGGCCGCCGGGCGGCCCGACACCGCGTTGCCCGCGTCGGCGACGGGCGGCGGCGGCCACGGGCCGTGGCGCAGGATCGCCGCGCGCTCGTCGGGCGAGAGGTCCACGAGCGCCGCGCGGCCGGCCGCGCCGCCGGCCGCCGCCAGCGCGGGGCCCGCCACGACCCCCGCCGCCAGCAGCGCCAGCGCCGCGCAGCCCCGCCGCACGCGGCCCGGGGTCATCGCAGCTCGAGCTCGTCGGTCAGCCGCAACCGCCGGCCGCCGGTGTCGATGTCGAAGATCAGCCGCCAGCGCCCGGCCATGTGGAACAGCAGTCCGCGCGCCACGTGGCGGCCGTTGCCGAGGTTCTCGACCGTCGGCCGGTAGTTCATGCCGTGTCGATGCGCGGGCATGTCGGCATCGACGCGCAGCGCGTCCGCCGGCCGGCCGCACACGCGGAGCTCCAGCACGACAGGACGATCCAGCGGCAGCGGGTGCGGCACGGCGCGCCAGGCGACGACCAAGCCCTCGCCCGCGACCTCGCGCGCCGGGCCGCCCAAGGCCTGGGCACAGTCGCCGGCCGCCGCCTGCGCGGCCGCGGCCGCCGGCCCGAGCGCCAGCAGCCCTGCCAGCACGCGCGCCCCGATCGGCGGCCATCCGGCGGCGCGCGTCATCGCGGGGCCTGGGCCTTCAGCAGCGCCTCGCCGTTGCGCCAGGCCAGCTTCTCGGCCAGGGCCGGCGGCAGGCTCGCCAGCCACTGGCGCGCCGAACGCGCATGCGCGCCGATGTAGTGCCAGCGTTCGGGCGTGAACGTGTCGGTGCCCAGCATGAAGCGGTCCGGGAACTCGTCGAACAGCGCCCGCCAGGCCGCGTCGACGCTGCTGCCGCTGGCGTGCTCGCTGCGGTAGGCCAGGTCGCACCACAGGCGCGGGTGGCGGCGCAGCTGCTCGGCGACGCGCTGCGGCGGCTCGAAACCCGAATGCGCCCACAGCACCCGGGCCTCGGGCCACTGCGCGAAGAGGCGGTTCACGGCCTGGACATCGGAGTGGGCGTGCAGCAGGTACTGCCGCTCGCGCGCGAGCGCGACCATGCGCCGCGGCACCGGCAGGTCGGCGTCGTCGCCGAAGAGATGGAACTCGCCGATGCCGACGTAGCGGTGCCGGGCCAGGCGTGCCTCGAGGTAGGCGACGATGGCGTCGTCGCGCACCCAGCCGTTCAGGTCCGCGCGGGTGCGGTAGGGCCGCAGCTCGGGCACGATCAGGTCCGGCGCCGCGGCGAGCAGCTTCTGCGTGCCCTCGTCGTCGGACGAGGACACGAGCGCCCCCTTGAGCCCCGCCGCGCGCAACAGCTGCACGGCCTGCGCCGGCGGCACGAGTTCCACCGCGTCGTGGCTGTAGTGGATGTGCGCGTCGAAGACCGGCAGCGGCGGCGCCGCGGCTGGCTGTGCCGACGCCGGCGCGGCCAGGCCACTGCTCCAGCTGCCGGCCAGCACGGCCGGCAGCGACGCGACGAGGCGGCGACGGGCGCGGTCCACGTCAACCCGCCGTGTTGCCGAAGACACGCTCCATCGCGACGTCGATGACCATCGCGCACAGGCTGTACAGCACCGAGCCGATCAGCGCCGCGAGGAACCCGTCGACGTGGAAGCCGTCGAGCACGCCCGACGCGGCCCAGAACATCAGCGCGTTGATCACGAAGAGGAACAGCCCCAGCGTGACCAGCGTGATCGGGAAGGTCAGCAGCACCAGCACGGGCCGCACGAGCGTGTTCAGCAGCCCCAGCACGAGCGCGGCGACCATCGCGGCTGCGAAGCCGGTGATGGTGACCCCGGGATAGACGTTGGCCACCAGCAGAAGCGCCGCGGACAGCAGCAACCAGCGGATGATGATCTTCATGCGGGCAGCATAGAGGGCGCGGGCCTGGTTCGGCAAGGGGCGTGGCGCCGTCGCGCCAGGTGCCGCCGGCGGCCGCGCCGGATGCGGGACTCGGTGCACCGAGCAGCGACAATCGCGCCGTGGCTCAGTACTTCGAGGTCCATCCCGACAACCCGCAGGTGCGGCTGCTGCGGCAGGCGGCGCAGATCCTGCACGACGGCGGCGTCGCGGCGGTGCCGACCGACTCGAGCTACGCGCTGGTCTGCCACCTCGACGACAAGGCGGCGGCCGAGCGTCTGCGGCGCATCCGGCAGGTCGACGATCGCCACCACCTGACGCTGCTGTGCCGCGACCTCAGCGAGCTGGCCAGCTACGCGCGCGTGGACAACCGGCAGTACCGGCTGCTGCGGCTGGCCACGCCGGGGCCGTTCACCTTCATCCTCGAGGCGACCAAGGAAGTGCCGCGCCGGCTCAGCCACCCCTCGCGCCGCACGATCGGCCTGCGGCTGCCCGACCACCGCGTGCTGCAGCAGCTGCTGGCCGAACTGGGCCAGCCGCTGATCGCGACGACGCTGATCCTGCCGGGCGACCGCGAGCCGCTCAACGATCCCGACGAGATCCGCGACCGCCTGGAGAAGCAGCTGCAGGCCATCGTCGACGCCGGCGCCTGCGCGGCCGAGCCGACCACGGTGATCGACCTGAGCGGTGAGGAACCGGTGCTGGTGCGCCGCGGCCGCGGCGACCCGAGCGCCCTGGGCCTGGCCATCGGCGAGTGAACCCGCGCCAGCGCGGGACGGCACCTCAGGTCGGCGGCTGCAGCGCGCGCAGCAGCCGCTGCGGGTCGAAGCCGAGCTGCGGCCGGCCGCGCACGACGATCACCGGCGTGCCCGGGGCGCGCATCGCCTCGAAGCGCGCGGCGCAGGCGGCATCGGTCTCGATGAAACACTCGTCGAAGCGCACCTCGTGCTCGCGGAACCAGCGCCGCGCGACGGTGCAGATGCCGCAGGTCGTCGACGACAGCATCTGGATGTCGCCCGGGCCGGCTTCGCGGGCGACCTGCGCGCCGAGCCGGTCTTCGCGGCTCGCCGCCCACCACTGCGTCGCGCCGCCCACCGCGACGACGAGCACGATCAGGCCGAGGATCGAGCGCCGCTGGCTCACGACCGACGGGCGGGGGCGCGGCCCGCAGTGCGACGCCGCGCCACGCGGCCCCGGTGGCCCCGGTCGCGGCCGCGGTTCACAGCGCCGCCGTCACGACCATCTCGACCTTCCATTCCGGCTTGGCGAGCCGGGCCTGCACGGTGGCACGCGGCGGAGCGTTGCCCGGCGCGACCCACTGCTCCCACACGCCGTTCATCGAGGCGAAGTCGGCCAGGTCGGCGATGAAGATCTGGCACATCAGGATCCGGCTCTTGTCGGTGCCGGCGCGCGCCAGCAGCGCGTCCACCTGGGCCAGCACCTGGCGGGTCTGGCCCGCGATGTCCTGCGTGCCGTCGGCGGCCACCTGGCCGGCGAGGTAGCACACGCCGTTGTGCACGGCCATCTCGGACAGCCGCGCGCCGACGTCGAAGCGTTGAACCATGTCAGTGTTTCCCCTTCCTGTGCGGGTGTGCGTGCCCGTGCCCGTGCCCGTGGCCGTGGCCGTGCGCGTGCCGCTCGGCCGCCGCCGCGGCCGGTGCCGCCTTCTGGCCGAGCCGGCTCTCGGTGCCGGCGATCAGCTTGCGGATGTTGCCCTCGTGGCGCCAGACGAGGATCAGGCTCATCGGCACGATCGCCAGCAGCAGCACGCCGCCGTCCCAGATCAGCATCTGGTAGAACGGCGCGAACACCGCGGCGACGATCGAGGCCAGCGAGACATAGCGGAAGAACGCGACGATCAGCAGGAAACTGGCCAGCGTGGCGACCGCCAGCAGCGGGTTCAGCGCCATCAGCACGCCCGCGGCGGTGGCCACGCCCTTGCCGCCCTGGAAGCGGAAGAAGGCCGGCCAGACATGCCCGGCGAAAGCCGCCAGGCCGACGAACGCGGCCGTGGTCTGGCCGAGCCCGACGCGCGAGCCGAGGGCCAGCACCAGCATCACCGGCACGTAGCCCTTCAGCACGTCGAAGGCCAGCGTCAGGATGGCCGCCACCTTGTTGCCCGAGCGCAGCACGTTGGTCGCGCCGGGGTTGCCCGAGCCGTAGGTGCGCGGATCGGCCAGCCCCATGACGCGGCTGAAGATCACCGCGAAGGACACGGATCCGATCAGGTAGGCCACGACGATCGCGGCCAGCGACGCCAGCATCTCCATGGGGCCGGCAGTGTACCGGCCGAACACCGGGCGCCGCGCGCCGCGGCGCCGGAAACGACGACGCCGGCCCGCGGGCCGGCGTCCCGGTCAGACACGCTCTGGCGGCGCGCCTGCGGCGCTCAGGCGCCGGTGCCCTGCGGCTCCGCCGGGGCCACCACCGCCTCGGCGGCCTTCTTCACCGCGCGCTTGACCGGCGCGGCCTTCTTCGCGACGGCACGCGTGGCCTTGCGGGCCGCACGCGGCGCCGGCGCGGGCTTGACCTCCAGCGCCTTGGCGATCTTCTTGCGCGCGGCCGTGGCTTCCTTCGTCACGGTCTTCTGCACCGCGGCGGCCTCGCGCTTGACGGTCTTGCGCACGGCCGCGGCTTCGCGCGTGACGGCCTTCTTCGCGGCGCTCACCTTCTGGGTGGCCTTCTTCTGCACCGCGGTGGCCGACTTCTTCGCCGCGGCGACTTCGCGCGTCGCCGCACTGCCGAGCGTCTTCAGCCTGGCTTCAGCGGTGGCGCGCACCGCCTTGACCTCGGTGCGCACCCGCTTCTCGGCGGTCTCGACGGCGCCTTTGAGGCGCGCCTCGGCCTGCTTGACCTTGTCGGCGACCGTGCGCCGCGCCTGATCGGTCTTGCGGGCCACGGTCTTGCGGGCCTGCTTCAAGGTCTGCGCGGCCTCCTCGGCCAGCGTCTCGACCTTGTGGGTGATCGCATCACGCAATCCGGCCGCGGCCTCGGTCACGGTACCGCGCGGGGCGGCCCGCCGGGCACGGGCGGTGGTGGTACGGGGGGTGGCTTTCTTCGCAGTCGCCATGGTCGCTCCTTCGCTGCTTGTCTTTGGTGTTGTGCGATGTCGACCGACACCGCTTTCCAGCCCCTACTCTAGGGACATGCAGTGGAGAGCGCGCTCCAAACCGGTAGAGCGCAGGCTCTAGCGCCGGTGCGCCGGCCGCGCGCAAGTGGCCGCCGGCCGATCAGCCCGCGAAGCGGGCGATGAAGCGCCGGTCGATGAGGTCCTTCCAGTGCCACGCCCAGCGACCGGACGCGCCCAGCGCACCGCGCGAGGCGATGGCACGCCCGTCACCGGTGGCCAGCAGCACGAGGTAGCGGCGCTGCGGCTCGTAGCGGCGCAGCGGCCGGCGTTGCAGGGCCGCACGCAGGTTGTGCAGCAGCACCGGCCCCATGCGCACGGCATAGACGCCGGCCTTGGGCAGCGGCCCGGCGCCGTCGTGTCCCCAGTCGGCACAGTCGCCGACGGCGAAGACCTGCGGGTGCGACAGCGAGCGCAGCTGCGCGTCGATGCGCACGTAGCCTTCCGGCCCGACGCCCAGCGCACCGCGGCGCTCGCGGTCGCGCAGCCAGTCATGGGCCTGCGCGCCGGTTGCCCACAGCACGATCTCGCCGGGGCGCGCCATCGCGTCGTTCCACGGCGTGCCCAGCTGCAGCCGGACACGCGCGCGCTCCAGGGCGCGCAGCGCCGCGCGGCGTGCCGGCGACGACAGGCCGGGCAGCAGACCGGGCGCGCGGGTGACGAGGCGGCCGTGCAGCGGCCGGTCCGGGCAGAGGCGCCGCAGCCGCGCCAGGGCGGCGAGCAGCGATTCGAAACCCGCCGCGCCGCCGCCCACGGCCGTGACCTGCAAGGGCTCGCGCGAGGGAGAGTCCCGGACCTCGTCGAGCAGCGCATGCCAGGCCGGCCGCAGCGCGGCCAGCGGCCGCATCGACAGCACCCTCGCCTGCGGGATCCACGGCGGGCGCAGCGTCGAGCCGACGTTCAGCGACAGCAGGTCGTACGGCAGCTCCTCGCCGCTGTCCAGGCGGGCCTCGCGCCGCTGCGCGTCGAGCCGGTCGATGCTGCCGGTGATCCAGCGTGCGCCGGCGGCGCGGCACAGGGCCGGGAAGTCGACGACGATCTCCTCGTGGCGGTACAGGCCGGCCAGCCAGCCCGGCACCATCCCGGAGTACGGCGCCAGCGGCTGCGGCGACACCACCGTCAGCTCGACGCCGTCGAGGGGCTCGCGCGCCCAGGCCTGCAGCACCTGCGCATGGGCATGGCCGGCACCGGCCAGCAGCAGCCGCTTCATCGTTCAGGAGCGCCGGTCGGCCGGCAGCCGCGCGGCGCCTGCAGCCGGCTCGCGCAACGCGCAGCGGACGGCGCGCGCACCCAGCGGCCCGACGAGCACCGACGGATCGATGCCGACGAGGAAACCCCGCCGGCCCCCGTTGATCAGGATGCGCGGCAGCTCCAGCACGCCGGCCTCCACCCACACCGGCATCGCCTTGCGCAAGCCAAAGGGCGAGGTGCCGCCGACCAGGTAGCCGCTGTGCCGCTGCGCGACCTCCGGCCGGCAGGGCTCGACCGCCTTGACGCCGATCTCGCGCGCCAGCGCCTTCGTGCTCACCAGGCAGTCGCCGTGCATCAGCACCACCAGCGGCTGCGCGCGTTCGTCCTGCATCACCAGGGTCTTGACGACGGCATGTTCGTCGGCGCCGAGTTGCCGCGCCGATTCCGCGGTGCCGCCGTGCTCGACGTAGTCGTAGGGATGCTCGGTGAAGGCGAGGCCCCGCTCGCGCAGCCACTGCGTCGCCGGGGTCTCGCTGACATGCCTGTCCTTGCGGGCCATGGCGCATTGTGGCGCGCGGCCCGGGCGCGTCGGGCCCGGCTCGGCGCTCAATCCGTGTCGACCGGACCGAGCACGACGAGGTGCACCGGCCATTCGCGCTGCGCATCCAGCTCGAGCAGTGCCGACAGCTCGTCGTCGAAGAAGGCGCCGATGGCGCAGACGCCGATGCCCAGCGCCGCGGCGGCCAGGTAGGCCCGCTCGCCCACCATCCCCGCCTCGATCAGCGCGTGCCGGTAGCCGCGCGCGGGACCGAGCGGGTCCGCGGCCCAGGCGCTGCGGTCGATCGACAGCGCGAGGACGACGGCGGCCGCGCCGGCCGCGTCCTGGTCGAGTGCGGCGGCCTTCGCCAGCCGGTGGAGCGTCCCGCGCTCGAGGCGGCGCAGCGGCTGCAGCACGTGACGCAGCGGGTCGTAGCGCCAGACGGCCGACGGGAGCGCGGCGACGGCCGGCGTCAGCACGTGCACGCGGACCGCGGCGGACAGCTGCACCGGCTGGGCTCGCAGCGCGCCCAGCAGGGTGCTCGCGGCCGCCAGCGGCAGAGGGCCCGCGCCGAAGCGCCGCCGTGAGCGGCGCTGCGCGATGCGCTGCCACGGCGGCATCGCGGGATCCACGGCAGCCGGCAGCGCCTGCTCGCCCGGCGCCGGCGGCAACGCGCTTGCCGCGGGCAGGACCGGCGCCGGGCCCGGCAGCGGCCCGTGCAGCGAGCTGGCGGCGTGGATCCAGCCGGTGACGCCGAGTCTCACCGGCTGGCCTGGGGGCGCGGGGGCCGGGACGAAGGTCCGGGGAACGAGGGCCGTCCGGGCGCCCGCCGGCGACCCGTCGTCCGCGCCCGCCCCGCAAGGGGGCACCATCACCTCCAGCCGGGCCGCCGCGAGCACGCCCTCCTCGAGATCGTCCACCCCCAGCGCCTGGGCTGCCGCCTGCTCGTCGAAGACCGGGAGCCAGCGCAGCGCCACGCCGGCGGCGGCACCCGCCACGCGCAGGTTCTCCAGCGCGTGGCCGAGGTCGGCCAGCACGTAGCGGTACGCCCGGTCACCGTACTTGCGGCCGCTGCGGCGGAAGACCGCGGTAGCCCAGACGACGGCCGTCGCACCCGGCGGCAGCAGCGCCACGGGCGGCTCACCCGGGCGCAGCAGCGCGAGCGCGTGGGCTTCCGGCTGGTAGTGCCAGATGCCGGCGGGCAGCCCGTCGACGCGGCGAACGGCCAGCGTCAGCTCGGTGGCGAACAAGGCGCCCGACGATGGCGCGGTGCGGAAGGCGATGCCGCCGCGCCATTCGCGCACGCCGGCCGTGTGCCAGAGCAGCGCGGCGAGGGTGTCGATCGCCAGGGCGGAGGACTGTGCCGTGGACGCCGGCCGGCCGGCTTCGCCCAGCGCGACGCGCGGCGCCGCCGCGTCGGCCTTGAACGGCGGCACGGCCGGGCCCCAGTCCGTGCTCGGCGAGCGGCTCACGAGCCCGCCGCGCGAGTGCGAGGAGAGTGCGTGGAAACGCTCGACGGCATCGAGCGCCGCTGCCGGCGATCCGGCATCGGCCGTCGCCGCGACGTGGATCTCCGTGCGCCCGTGGCGCAAGCCCAGCAGGTAGCCCAGGCCCGCGGCCGCGGCCGCGCCGGCCACCCCGGCCACACCGACGCCGCCGAGCACGCCCACCACCCCGCGGCGGCCCGCGGCCCGGGGCAGCGGCGCGGGCGCCGGCGTGCGGCTGCGCCGCAGCTGGAACCACAGGGTCCGCGCGTTGAGAGCCAGGTGCACCACCAGCAGCACCAGCATCGCGTAGCCGAAGACGTAGTGCCAGTCGAAGACCGGCAGGTGCTGGTGGGCCACCCAGAACAGGCCGAGCCCGGCCGTCACCAGCACGTACACGGCCAGCAGCAGGCTGACCACCGCGTTCAGCAGCGGCCGCCCGGGCGGCCGGCCACGCCAGGTCCTCCAACCCGCCCAGGCAGCGACCGCCGCGATGGGCAGCAGCACCAGGAGCAGCAGGTCGCGCATGGGCGGCATCGTAGGCGCTCGCCCTCCGCCGCCGCGCGACCCGCACCTGCGACGGCAAGGGCTTTCCGGCGACTTGCGCGCCGGGGCCGACCACGCCGCGGGCACGCTGCCCATCCCACGTCCGTCAGGAGGTCCCGCCTCCCCGCTTCGCGACAATGCGCGGGCTTCGCCAAACCAGGCCATGTCCGCCCACCCGCATCGCCGAGACGCCCTGGACATCACCGTCCTCGGCGAGGCGCTGGTCGAGTTCACGCAGGGCACCGAGGACGAGGGTCGGGTCTACCGGCAGGGATTCGGCGGCGACGCCAACACCTTCGCCGTCGCCGCGGCGCGCCAGGGCGCGCGTGTCGCGTGGATCAGCGCGGTGGGGCACGACATCCACGGCGAGCTGCTGCGCGACCTCTGGGAGCGCGAGGGCATCGACCAGGGCGCAGTGCGCACCGACGCCGATGCGCCGACCGGCATCTGCTTCGTCGTGCCCGACGAGAACGGCCACCAGCTGCACGAGTTCCGCCGCGGCTCGGCGGCGAGCCGGCTGCAGCCGCGCGACCTGCCGCGGGTGCTGATCGGGCGCTCGAAGGTGCTGCACCTCTCGGGCGTCTCGCTGGGCATCAGCACGCAGGCCTGCGACACCGCGCTGGCGGCCATCGAGCTGGCCCACGCGGCCGGCGTGCGCGTCAGCTTCGACACCAACCTGCGCCGCCAGCTGTGGCCGCTGTCGCGCGCCCGCGCGGTGATGCGCGAGGTGCTGCGGCAGTGCCAGATCGCGCTGCCGAGCTTCGACGACATCGTGCCGATCACCGAGCTCGAGCGGCCCGACGCGATCGTCGACCACTGCCTGGACCTCGGGGCCCAGGTGGTCGCGCTGAAGCTCGGCACGCGCGGCGCGATCGTCGCCAACGCGACCGAGCGCCACCATGTGCGACCCCACCCGTGCCGCCCGATGGACAGCAGCGGCGCCGGCGATGTCTTCGGCGGCGCCTTCGTCGCCCGGCTGCTGGCCGGCGACCCGCTGCTCGCCGCGGGGCGTTACGCCGCGGCGGCCGCCGCGATGTCCACGCAAGGACACGGCACGATCGAGCCGATCCCGCGCGCGGCGGCGGTGCGCAAGGCGCTGAAGCCCTGAGGGCGGCCCGTCAGAGCGTGCCCGGGAACGCGCCGCCGTCGATCAGCAGGTTCTGCCCGGTGATGTAGCCCGCGTGCCGGCTGCACAGGAAGGCGCAGGCCGCGCCGAACTCGGCGGCGTCGCCGGTGCGCTGCGCGGGAATGGTCATGGTGCGTTGGGCGATGGCCTCGTCCAGGGTTCGGCCGCTGCGCGAGGCCGCGGCAGCCATCGTCGTGCGCAGCCGATCCGTCAGGAACATGCCCGGCAGGAGGTTGTTGATGGTGACGTTGCGCGAGGCCAGACGCTTCTGGCGGGCAAGGCCCGCGACGAACCCGGTCAGCCCGGCGCGGGCGCCGTTGGACAGCCCCAGGGTCTCGATCGGCGCCTTCACGGCCCCCGAGGTGATGTTGACGACGCGGCCGAAGCCGCGTTCGGCCATGCCGTCGACCGTGGCCTTGATCAGCTCGATCGGCGTGAGCATGTTGGCGTCGAGCGCGGCGATCCAGTCGTCGCGGGTCCAGTCGCGGAAGTCGCCGGCCGGCGGTCCGCCGGCGTTGTTCACCAGGATGTCGACCTGCGGGCAGGCCGCGATCGCCGCGGCGCGACCCTCGGGCGTGGCGATGTCGCCCTGCACCGTGCGCACCTCGACGCCCGGGTTGGCCGCCCGCAACTCGGCCGCCGTGGCCTGCAGCGCCTCGGCCCCGCGCGCGGTGACGGCGACGTGCACCCCTTCGCGCACCAGCGCCAGCGCGCAGCCCTTGCCCAGGCCCTTGCTGCCGGCGCAGACCAGCGCCCACTTCCCTGCGATGCCCAGATCCATCTCGATCGTCCCTTCCGTCGATTCCGCGTGCATGGTGCGGCCTGCGGCGGCCGCCGAGGGCGACGAGGGTAGCAGCGCCGCGCCCGGCTGGCACGGCCGGGCCTCGCACAGCCCGGCGCGCGACGGCGCGGGCCGGCGCCTCAGCGCGGGCCCTGGCAACGGGTCGGGTCGGCCACCAGCAGCCAGCCGGCGGCGATGGCGACGGGCACCGCGAGCCACCACCACGGCGACGCGACGAGCGAGGCGCCCAGCAGGGCCGCCAGCGTGCCCAGCGCGAGGCACAGGACGAGGAGCTTCAGGCGTCGGGCCAGCATCGAGTTCTCCGGTGTCCGCGAGGCGATCGGTGCGGCGGCGCGCTCAGCGGGCACGGGCGAGCCAGCCGATGCCGCCCAGCACGAGCACGGTGCCGGCCACCAGCCACAGGGTGAAGGGCTCGCCGAGCAGCCACACGCCCAGCGCGACGGTGCTCAACGGCCCGATCATGCCCGCCTGGGCCGTGGCCACCGAGCCGATGCGCTCGATCGCCAGCATGATCAGCACGACCGGCGCGAAGGTGCAGGCCAGCGCATTCAGCGCTGCCAGCCACAGCACCGGCTCGGGCACCTGGAGGGCCGCCTGCGGCGGGCGCAGCAGCAGGAACTGCAGGATGCACAGCCCGCAGGCGACGCTGGTGGCCAGGCCGGTCAGGCGCAGCGCGCCGACGCGGCGCACCACCTCGCCGCTGTACAGCAGGTACAGCGCATAGCTGAACACGCTGGCCAGCACGAGCACGGAGCCGAGCAGCACCTCGGGACCCTGCGCCGCGGTCTCCTGGCCGAAGACCAGCGCCACGCCGGCGTAGCTCAGGGCCAGCGCCAGCACCTGGCGGCGCGAGGGCCGGCGCTTCAGCAGCAGCCAGCCCAGCAGCAGGACCACGGTCGGGTTCAGGTAGACGATCAGCCGCTCCAGGCTGGCGGTGATGTACTGCAGGCCCAGGAAGTCGAGGAAGCTCGCGAGGTAGTAGCCGCAGAAGCCCAGCGCGACGACCGCCACGCGGTCGCGGCCGGGCAGCGGCCCGCGGCCGCGGCCGCCCCACCAGGCCAGCGCGAGGAACAGCGGCAGCGCGAAGGCCATGCGCAACATGATCACCGTGACCGCATCGACGCCGTGGCGGTACGACAGCTTGACGATGATCGCCTTGCCGGAAAAGGCCGCCGCGCCCGCCAGGGCCAGCGCGAAGCCGGCGAGCCGGGCGTTCGCCGGCTCGGCCGCGCCGCTCAAAACCCGACCGCCTGGCCGTCGCGGCGGGGGTCGCTGGCGGCCGCATAACCTTCGACGGCCGGGTCGCCGAGACGCCAGATGAACTGGCCGGCGCCGTAGTCCATGTAGCTGTCGGCGAAGCTCTCGATGCGGTGGCCCATCGCCGCAAGGCTCTTCGCGACACCCTCGTCGAAACCCGTCTCCAGGCTCAGCGCACCCTGGCGGTCGACGCGCCAGCGCGGCGCATCGCACGCGGCCTGCGGCTGCTGACGGTAGTCGAGCATGCGCACCAGCGTCTGCAGGTGGCCCTGCGGCTGCATGTCGCCGCCCATCACGCCGAAGCTCATCTGCGGCGCGCCGTCGCGGGTCAGGAAGGCCGGGATGATGGTGTGGAACGGCCGCTTGCCCGGTGCGACGACGTTGTCGCTGGCCGGGTCGAGGCTGAAGCCGTTGCCGCGGTTCTGCAGGCTGACGCCGTAGCCGGGCAGCACGATGCCCGAGCCGAAGCCCATGTAGTTGCTCTGGATGAAGCTGACCATCACGCCGCTCGCGTCGGCGGCGGTCAGGTAGATCGTGCCGCCCTGCGGCTGCAGGCCGGGCCCGAAGTCCTGCGCGCGCCGCGGATCGATCAGCCGGGCCCGGCGGGCGAGGTAGTCGGCATCGAGCATCTGCGCCGCGCTCACGCGCATCGCCCGCGGCTCGGCGACATGGCGGTAGACGTCGGCGAAGGCGAGTTTCATCGCCTCGATCTGCAGGTGCTGCGAGGCGACGCCGTCCACGGGCAGCGCGGCGAGGTCGACGTGGCGCAGGATGCCCAGCGCGATCTGCGCGGCGATGCCCTGGCCGTTCGGCGGGATCTCGTGCAGCGTGTGGCCGCCGCGGTACTCGAGCGCCAGCGGGTCGACCCACTCCGGCTGCCAGGCCGCGAAATCGGCCGCGCTCATCGCGCCCCCGTGCTCGCGTGCGTGGGCCTCGGCCGCCGCCGCGACCTCGCCCCGGTAGAACGCCTCGCCGCGGGTCTGCGCGATCAGGCGCAGCGTGCGTGCCGCCTCGGCGAACGCGAAACGCTCGCCGACCTGCGGCACACGGCCGTTCGGCAAGAAGGCCTGGGCGAAGCCGGGCTGCGATGTCAGCTCGCTCACCTTGGATGCGAGTGTCCACTTCTGATGGACGATGACCGGCACGGCGTAGCCGCGCTCGGCGATCTCGATGGCCGGCTCGAGCAGGTCGGCGAAGGGCAGCTTGCCGAAACGCGCGCTCAGCGCAACCCAGGCACCGACGGCACCCGGCACGGTGACGCTGTCCCAGCCGCGCCGCGGCATGGCGGAGGTGTCGTCCCCGTACTTGCGCAGGAAGTACTCGCGTGTCCACGCCGCCGGCGCGCAGCCCGAGGCGTTCAGGCCGTGCAGCTGTCGGCCGTCCCACAGGATGCAGAACGCGTCCGAGCCGAGGCCGTTGCTGCACGGCTCGACGATGGTCATCGCCGCGGCGGTGGCGATCGCCGCGTCCACCGCGTTGCCGCCGCGCTGCAGCATGCGCAGCCCGGCCTGAGCCGCCAGCGGGTGCGAGGTGGAGACGATGTTGCGGGCGAATACCGGCGAGCGCCGGCTCGCGTAGCCGGCGGACCAGTCGAAGGCGCGGGTGTGGGCGGTGTTCATGGCGTCGGGCAGGGCGTGGCGTCGGGGTTCACAGCGGCAGGTCGGGCTCGGCGGCGAGGGGGTCGGCAACGTAGCGCCGCACGACCGGCGGTTCGCTGCCGGTGTGGAAGGACAGCCGCAGCTTGCGCAGCTCGGCGTCGAACGCGGTGAAACGCTCCAGCCGCCGCTGATGCTCGAGCCAATTCTCGTCGACGAAGTACTCGATGTAGCGGCCGGGCTGGGAGACGTCGCGGAACAGGCCCCACGACAAGGCGCCCTGGCGCAGCCGGGCGCGCCGCGTGCGTTCCATCACGCGGGCGAAGTCCGCGGCCCGCCCCGGCTCGATCTGGTACTCGACGGTCACCATCACCGGGCCGGCCTCGGCATCGATCTCGATGGCCGGCGGCGTGATCGCGCCCAGCCGCGCCGGCGAGAAGTCCAGGTCGGCACCGCCCTCGATGCTGACGCGGCGTGTCGCGGCCCAGACGACGCAGCCCGAGACCGAGGCGATCAGCACCGCGGCCGGCACGCTGGTCCAGGCGGCAACCTGCCCCCACAGCAGCGAGCCCGCGGCCGCACCGCCCATCAGCGCGACCTGGTACAGCGACATGCCGCGCGCGCGCACCCAGTCCGGCAGCGCCAGCTGCGCGGCCACGGCGAGCGCGTTGGCCACCGAGATCCACGCCATGCCGCCGACGAACATCGCCGGCAGCGCGACCCACAGCTCGGGCACCAGGACCACCAGGGCGGTCATCGCCGCGTGCACGAAGGTGCCGATGGCGACGAAGTCGTCGCGCGACCAGCGCTCGCGCCAGCGCGGGAAGTACAGCGCCGCGACGACCGCGCCGGCGCCCAGGCAGGCCAGCATCACGGTGAAGGTGCCCGGACCGCCGCCGTGCAGCCGGCGGGCGACCAGCGGCAGCAGCGCGACCAGCGCCGTCGACTGCAGGAAGAACAGGAAGACGCGCAGCAGCACGGCCTTCAGGCGCGTCGAGCGCATCGCGAAGCCGATCCCGGCGCGCATCGCGCCGACGAAACGTTCGCCCGGCAATGCACTGGCGCTGCGCGGCTCGGACTTCCAGCGCACGATCAGCCCGAAGGCGGCGGCCGCCAGCACGGCATTGAGCGCGAAGACGGCCGCCGGGCTGACCGCGGCGATCAGCATGCCCGCGGCCACCGGGCCGACGACCCGCGACAGGTTCATCGAGATCCCGCTCAGGGCCAGCGCCGCCGGCAGTTCGTCGCGCGGCACCACCTGCGGGACGATGGCCGAGAACACCGGCCAGCGCATCGCCAGGCCGATCCCGTTGACGAAGGTCAGCGCGAGCAGCAGCGGGGCGCTGAGCGCGCCGGCCAGCGACAGCGCGGCGAGCACCACGGCGTTCAGCGACAGCCACAGCTGCGTCGCGGCGAAGTACCGCCGCCGGTCGAGGATGTCGGCCAGCGCGCCGCTGGGCACACCGAGCAGGAAGACCGGCAGCGTCGACGCGGTGGACACCAGCGCCACCATCACCGGGCTGGTGGTCAGCGACGTCATCAGCCAGGCGGCC
>ERZ761602.3555-NODE-3555-length-21840-cov-3.953179_pt1 | contig 21840 bp, 26 predicted proteins | sample MGYA00512165_ERZ761602 | MGnify/ENA primary metagenome ERZ761602 (study PRJEB28899, sample SAMN02445085) | bioreactor sludge metagenome | biome: EBPR sludge; isolation source: Thorneside wastewater treatment plant | place: Australia: Brisbane, Thorneside...
CGATTCGGTACGTACCGGCGCTGTGCCACGCCATCCGAATGAACAGCGGGCCGTAGTGGCCGAAGTCGGCCGGCCACCAGTCTTTCGAGTCGGTCATCACGGCGGCGATGTCGCGCTTCAGCGCGGCGTAGTCGATGCTCTTGAACGCCTTCGCGTAGTCGAAGCCCCTGCCCATGGGGTTCGATTTGTCGGAGTGCTGGTGCAAGAGATCGAGCCGAAGCTGCTTCGGCCACCAGTCACGGTTCGACGTTCCTCCGCCAGAGGTGTGATTGAACGGACACTTGCCTTCGGTCATGGCTGCTCTCCTCGCTCGTTCGAGACTGCGGTGTGTAGGGGCAACGTAGGCCGCGACCGTTCGATAGGCCATTCGTCAAATTGTATCGCGCTGATAGCTATTGCCTATCAACGTGCATCGCCGTGAAAGCCGCCTATCGTGGTGCGGATGAGCGGTGCGCGCCTGGCTGCTGTCGTCTGTGCCTCGGGCGCATGCGCGCTCTTCGCCTGCGACGACGCGGAGACGGATCCGAATTGCCAGCTCGTCGACGACGGCTACGGGCCTGACGGCACCGTCGCGATCACGGCGACGGTCGTGGCCTCGGGGCTCGACGTTCCGTGGTCGATCGCGTTCTTGCCCGAGGGCGACATGCTCGTCACCGAGCGCGCGGGCCGCGTTCGCGTCGTCACGCTCGCCGGCGAGGTGCGCGCGCCCGTCGCCGAGCCGGCCGTCGCCGCGCAGGCCGAGGGCGGCCTCCTGGGCCTCGCGCTCCACCCCGACTTCGCGAACACCGGCTTCTTCTACGTCTATTTGACGGGCGACGAGGGCGGCGAGCGAAAGAACCGCGTCGAGCGCTGGGTGCTCGCGGCCGACCGATCGTCGGCGACGCTCGATCGCGTCATCCTCGGCGGCATCGCCGCATCACACCTGCACGACGGGGGCCGCATCCGCTTCGGGCCCGACGGCATGCTCTACGTGGGCACCGGCGACGGGCGCGAGCCCGATCGATCGCAAGACCCCGACGACACGGCCGGCAAGATCCTCCGCATCACGCCCGAGGGCGACGCGCCGGCCGACAATCCCTTCTCGGGCAGCCCCGTGTTCGTCCTCGGCGTCCGCAACACCCAAGGCTTCGACTGGCGCGACGACGGCGTGCTCGTCGTCACCGACCACGGCCCCAGCGGCGAGTACGAGGGGCGCACCGGCCACGACGAGGTGAACGTGGTGCAACCAGGCGACAACCTCGGGTGGCCCACGATCTACGCGTGCGAGTCGGGGGCGGGCTTCGTCACGCCGGCGATGACCTGGAAAGAGGCGCTCCCGCCCGGTGGCGCGTCGTTCTACCGCGGCTCCGCGATCTCGGAGTGGAGCGGCAGCCTCCTCGTCTCGAGCCTCGGCGGCGAGCACCTCCAGCGCGTCGTCTTCGATCCCGACGGCGAGCGCGTCGCGTCCCACGACGTCTACCTGCGCGGCGCGCACGGCCGGCTGCGTGAGGTCGTGATGGGCCCCGACGGTCACCTCTACGTGACGACGAGCAACTGCGACGGCCGCGGCACCTGCGGACCCGAGCAGGATCTCATCTTGCGCATCGCTCGCTGAGCGCGGCGAGCGCGAACGGCTTGCAACCATCCGCGGTCGCGCCACACTTTCATGCAGTGGTGCCCGAGCCGCTCCGCCGTTGGCTCCCCGCGCTGGAGCTGGTCGCGTTCGCGACGCTGGTGCGGAGCGTCGCGTTCGACCGGTGGATCACGGTGCTGGTCTCGGCGCTGCTGCTCGCGAGCGTGTTCGGCATTCGGCGCGGCCGGTCGTGGGGCGTCGCGCTCGCGTTCGCCGCCTCGTTCTTCTTTCCGGCGGCAGCGCTGCTCGGCATGGCCCCGGGCTGGTTCGTCGCCGTCGGCGCCATCGCGGCCGCGCCGTTCCTGCTCACCTGGCGAGCGTTCGCGCGCCGCGACCGCCAGGCGACGATGTGGCTCGCGGGCCTCTCTGCCGGCGCGGGCTCGCTCATCGCGCTCGTGTGGCATCAGGTGGCGTGGTCGCTCTTTTGGACGTTCCCGGCGCTGTTCCCGAGCTTTCGGCCGCAGCACGGGCTGCTCGTCTCCGCGCTCCTCGCGATCGGGGCCGGCGTCGGCGTGGCTCGCTGGCGGGCGAGCCGGCTCGCGGCCGCGCGCGAAGCGGCGTCGGCCTCGACGGGCGTTCGAATCGCGACGCCGGCGCGGATCACCTCGGCGGACACCGACCCCATCGCCGAGTGGGAGGCCGAAGAGGCGCTCCGCGCCGAGCCCGCCGCGCGAACGATGGTCAAACCGCGATCAGGCTAGGGTCCGGCGGGCATACACCGTCATGCTTCGCCTTTCTTTGGTCCTGGTTGGCGTACTGGGCGCCGCGTGCGGTGGTGTGGTCGTCCTCGAAGAAGACGACGATGGCGCGGGGGGCTCGAGCGCCGGCCCCGGCAGCTCGAGCGCGAGCTCGTCCAAGAGCGCGTCCGCGAGCACGACCAACGCGAGCGCCAGCAGCAGCAGCGGCGGCGCGACCTGCGCGAGCCTCGAGGCCGCGTTTCAGCAGGCGGTCGCCGCCGCCCAGAGCTGCAACCCGTTCCTGAGCATCCCGCAGTGCTCGCTCATCGTCGACGATAGGTGTGGCTGCCCGACCATCGTGCTGAACGAGACCGCGCCCGATCTCGTCCAGGCCGTTCAGCAGGCGTACGCCGCCTGGGTGAACGCCGGGTGCGGGCCGCTCGACTGCGGGTTCTGCGACCCCGCCGAGGGCGGTGGGTGCTCGCAGAACCCCGACGGCCAAACGGGCACGTGCGTGGGCTTCACCACGTTCTGATCGATCGCCCGGCGTCACCGGCACTCGGGGGGCAGCACGTAGCCTGGCCGCTTGTGCTTCTCCACGAGCGCCGGCAGGCGATCGAGCTTCTCTTGACACTTCTCACGCGTCGCGCCGTCGAGATGCTTGTGGAAGGAGTCGAGGCACTTGGGATCGAACAGACCGCATAGCTCCATGCTGACGCGCGTCGTACAAGTCGACGCCTTGGTGCAGAGCGCCGCCGTGTCGAGCTCGCTCGCGGGCGCGCCGACCGCCGCGTCGACCGCGCCCGGCTCCGCGTCGGAGCCACCCTCACCAGTCGACGCGTTCGCTTCGGCTTCGACCTCCACCTCCAGGCTCGCATCCGCCGAGATGGCCGGCCCATCGTGGGCCGGCGCGGGCGGCATCGACCCCGCAGGGTGGGGAACGAAGGCACAGGCGGTGAGGAGGACCGAGCAAACCGTGAGACCAGCGAGAGTTTTCATAGGTACGGGAGCCAGTCGGCGCCCGGCCCGAACCCGTCACGCGGCGCTCCGTCTTTTTTCGCCCGACCGCGCAACTTCGGGCCCCCGTCCGATCGTCTTCGCAGGAGGCAGAGGCCCGCGTGGCTCTCGCCGAGAGGAGACGTCATGGAAAAGGCTCATCAACTCCGCGGTAAGACGGCGCTCGTGGTCGGCGCGAGCTCGGGTGTCGGCCGCGAGGTCGCCCGGCAACTGGCGACGGCGGGTGCACGGGTCGTAGCGGTCGCGCGCGGCGCGGAGGCGCTCGAATCGCTGGCCAAAGAGACGGACGGCATCCGCGCGGTGCCCGGCGACGCTACGGACGCCGTCTTCGCCGAGAAGCTCGTCCGCGACCACAGCCCCGACGCCATCGTCCTGCTCGCCGGGGTCGTGCCCAAGATGGCGGCGTTTCACGAGCTCGACTGGGACACGTTCTCGGAGGCGTGGAACAATGACGTGAAGCTCTCGTTCCACGTCATGCGCGCCGCGCTCGATCTCCCCCTCCGCCCAGGCAGCACCGTCATCCTCGGCTCGAGCGGCGCCGCCATCAACGGCTCCCACCTCTCCGGCGGCTACGCGGGCGCCAAGCGCATGCAGTGGCTGATGGCCGGCTACGCGCAAAAGCACTGCGACGCCAAGGGCCTCGGCATCCGCTGCATCGCATTCCTGCCGACGCAGCTCGTCGAGGGCACGCGCACCGCCGAGATCGCGTCGACGACCTATGGGGCATCGCTCGGCATGTCGTCCCGCGCGTACATGGATCGCTTCGAGGTCCCGATCGACGCGTCGAAGGTCGCGGTAGGGATCGTGTCGGCCATCGTCGGGGAGGTTCCGGCGGGCGTCACCGCCGTCACCGTCTCGGGCAAAGGGGTCCAGCCGCTCCCATGACGAGCCCCGACGAGCCGGGGGTGCTCCCCGCGATCGCTCACGGTCGAGAGCGCTTCCTCGAGCTCGTCGGAGCCATCCGCCCGGAGCTCCATCGGTACTGCGCGCGCATGACGGGCACTGTCTTCGACGGCGAAGACGTCGTGCAAGAGACGCTCGCCAAGGCGCACTATGCCCTCGGCGAGATGGAGGACATGCCCGCCCTCCGTCCCTGGCTCTTTCGGATCGCCCACAACACCGCCATGGACTTTCTCCGGCGCTACGAGCGAAAGAACGTCGATATCGTCGCCGAGGTCCCCGAGGCTCCGCGCGACGACGACGCCGGCCCCGACCCGGCGCTCGTCGAGGCGGCGCTCGAGGTGTTCGTCGCCTTGCCGCCAGCGCAGCGGAGCGCGCTCGTGTTGAAAGACGTCCTCGGGCAGTCGCTCGAGGAGACGGCGGCGACGATGGGCACCACCGTCTCGGCGGTGAAGTCTGCGCTCGTCAGGGGCCGGGCCACCGTCGCTCGGCGCGCGCAACCGGCCCCGCGCCCGGCCATCTCGGAGGCCGAGCGCCGCAAGGTCGAGCGGTACGCCGATCTCTTCAACGCCCGCGACTGGGACGGCTTGCGCGCGCTCATGGGCGAAGAGTCGCGGCTCGATCTCGTGTCGCGCTGGCAGCGCGGCGGTGCGGGGGCGGCGCGCTACTTCACGCGGTATGCCGAGGTCGCCGACGACGAACGGTTGCGCGCCGTCGCCGGCACGCTCGACGGCGCCGCCGTGATCGCCGTCTTCGCCGCGGGCGCCCGAGAGCCGTCGTATTTCATCCGCGTCGAGTGGGCGGGCGACCGCGTCGGGCTCATCCGCGATTTCCGCTACGTGCCCTACATCTCGACCTCGGCGAGGTTCGTCCCGGGCTGACGCGCTATGCTCGGCGCGCCGATGGCCCCCGTCATCCCGGACCCGAAGCGCATCAAGTCGTTCAAGACGCAGGCCGCCTTCGAAGCGTGGCTCGAACAGAACCACGATCGCGCGCCCGAGATCTGGATCAAGATGCACAAGAAGGCTTCGGGCCTCGCGTCGATCGACTGGGCCGAGGCCGTCGACGTTTGCCTCTGCTGGGGCTGGATCGACGGCATTCGCAAGGGCTTCGACGAGACGTCGTTCCTTCAGCGGTACACCCCACGGCGCAAGCGCAGCGTGTGGAGCCAGATCAACCGCGACAACGTCGAGCGCCTCATCGCCGCGGGCCGCATGACGCCGCACGGCCTGCGCGAGGTCGACGCCGCCAAGGCCGACGGCCGCTGGGCCGCGGCCTACGCGCCGATCCGCGCCACGACGACCCAGACGATCCCCGACGATCTGCGCGCCGCGATCGCCAAGAGCGCGCGCGCCAAGAGGACGTTTGCTCTGCTCGACAAGACGAACCTCTTCGCGCTGGCGTACCGCACCAACGCGATGAAGACGCCGGCCGGTCGCGAGAAAAAGATCGCCGCGCTCGTCCAGATGCTCGCGCGGGGCGAGACGATCGTGCCCATCCGCAAAACGCGCGCGAAAAAGACCGGCGAATAGTATCCTCGAGCGGCTTGAGCCCCATCGACGACATCGTTCGACGGTACTACCGGCGCGAGCCCAAGCAGTCTCGCTCGCGCGCGCTCGTCTCGGCGGTGCTGCAGGCGACCGACGAGCTCCTCCGGCGCGGCGATCCGCTCGAGCAGGTGACGGTCGAGCGCGTCAGCGATCGCGCCGGCATCGGCATGGGCACGTTCTACGAGTACTTCGCCAGCAAGGACTCGGTGCTCGGCGTGCTGATCGGCAAGGTCACGCGCGCCAACTTCGACGATCTGGCGCGCAAGCTCGACGCGCTGGAGCACGAAACGCTCGACGAGCTGACCCTCGCGTTCGCGCGCTGCGTGACCGACGTGTACCTCGCGCACCCCAACCGGACCCGTACGATCATCGAGGCGGTCGGGCGGCTGGGCCTGGGCGGCCTGGTGAACGACGAAAAGGACCGCTTCGCCGAGCTGCTCGCCGCGCGCGCCTCGCGCTTCTTGCCGGGCGAGCACCCCGCGGCGGTCGCGGCGACGATGCGCGTGCTCGCCGACTCCGCGATGGGCGTGCTGCTCTTCGCGTCGTTGCGGGGCGGCCCGGTCGACACCCACCGCGTCGCAGACGAGCTCGCCGCGATCGGCAGCGCCACCATCGCTCGCCGGCACGCCGCGGGGATGCGGGCCTACGCCGACGCGCGGGCCCACTGAACAGTGTACGGGCGCGTCTGGCTACGGGATCGTCTGGCCGGGGTTGAGCAGCCCGCGCGACGCGAGCGACGGTGGCTGCCACACGAAGTCGGCGTAGGCCTGCCCCGTGCCCGTCAGCTGGAGCGAGAGACCGATGATGGTGGTGTCGGGCTCGCTCGCGACGATATCGACGCTCCCGAGGCCGATGGCCGGCCCGTCTTGCCCGCTGAACCCGCCCTCGTAGCTCAGGAACAGCACCACGTCGTCGAAAGGATCGACGAGCGCGAGCCCGTCGGGGCTGCCGTTCTGCATGCCCGACTTCGGGAACCAGATGGCGCCGACCCCGTTCTCTTCGTCGGGGATGACCCCGTCGAGCGGGACGGTGTCGTAGGAGAGGCCGTCCGAGCCGCTGTAGAGGACGACCGACCAACCGAAGAGGTCGGTGCCGGCGGGCCCCGCCACCTCGATGCCCTCGTCGACGTCCGCGCCGTTGTTGTCGTAGTGGAGCTCGTTGATCCAGGGCAAGCCGGGGGCGGCGCCGCCGGAGCCGCTCGTGGAGGCGTTCGAGCTGATCGACGACGACGACGTGGTGGTCACCGCCGACGACGAGGCCGACGCGCCACCGTCGCCCCCGGCTCCGCTCGATGCGCTGCTCGTCGCGAGCTCCGAAGGACACGCGAGGTTGGGCCCGAGCCGGCATTCGGCGAAGCCGTTGCCCTGCTCGTTGCACTGCTTCTGGCCCTCTTGCCCGGCCTCGCAGCGGCAGAAGACGAAGTCGCCCGGGTTGCATATCGGCTCCGTCTCCGCCGAGTCGCCGCCGCAAGCGAAGACACCCAGCCACAGAGCAAGCACCCCGGACGTGCTCCAGCGCATACGAAGAGGGAGCGTAGCCGAAGCTGCTGCGGTCAGGGGCCGACGAAGCAGTAGATCTTCGCCGCGCCACCCGTCGAGCCCGGGTTTCCGCAGCTGCCATCGTGCGACGAGTTCCACGACGAGAACGGCGGGTCCGGGTTCATGTTGGGGCCCAGCCCGTCCGAGTGTCCGACCTTCACGTTGCCGTTGCCGCTCGTCCAGTCGTCGCACGTCCCCTCGAAGTCGAGCGCGCCGGCCGGGTTGCTGCCCGTCATGATGTCGTGCTCGTTCGGCGGCGGCGACCCGGACCATTGGCCGTTGACCATCTCGCCGGTCTCGGTGAGAAAGAGCGCCGCGTCGCCGTCCATCGCGTGGAGCTCGACGTCATCGGCCGCCACCATGACGCCGGCCGCGTTGTAGTACGGCCCCGGCCCGATGCGGTCGCGCGCGTCGGTCGGTGGATCGAAGGCGCTCAGGTACGCGCGCCACGTCTTTGCACCCTCGCCGACGGCGGCCGCCAGATCCTGACAGCGCTGATCGGCGCCGGCGAGGCCCCCGAAGTTGCCGTCCGGATAGGTGTCGCTCGTCACGAAGAAGTTCATGAGCGAGCTGCCTCCAGAGCTGGAGCTGGCGCTGGTGCTCGTGCTCGTCGAGGTGCTCGACGCCGTGCTGCCCGAGCCGGAGCCGGTGTTGCTGCTCCCGCTGCCGCTGGCGATCGTGCTCGAGCTCGTGCTCGTGCCGCCCCCCGAGCCGGTCTCGTCGTCCCCGCAGCCGGTGCATGCCCACAAAACGACCATCGTCGCGCCGAGCGTTCGCATCTCCATCACTCCTCCGTAGGTGGCGATCCTAGGCGTATCGCGCGCGCGGTGAGCCGGAAATAATCCCGCTACCTCGCCTCGCTCTGAACCCACGCGTAATACCGGTATCCGAGATCGGTCCGGTGCGGGCCCGAGTCGGTGCCGACGCGCGTGAGGGCGAACTCGCCGCGCGGAGGGATGACGCTCGGCGCAGGCTGAGCGAGCGACGCGGGCTCGGCGTGCTCGGGGCCCGCGTGGAGCCGCTCGTAGGTGGCGACGTCGAGCGCGACCCGGTGCCCCGCTCGCTCGTCGGTGCCGAGCACGTCGAGGACGTGGGGCACGTAGGCACGCTCGGGGTCGACGAAGACGCCGCTGAAGACACGCGCGCTGGCGCCGCTCCCGTACGAGAAGAAGGCGGCGCGCGTGCCGGCGAGCGCGGCGCGCGACGGCGCCGTCTCGAGCAAGCTCGCGAGCGCGAGGTACATCGAGCCCGAGTAGATGTTGCCGATCCGCCGTGAGAGCGCGAGCGACGGCTCGATGCGGCGCGCGAAGCACGCGCGGAACAGCTCGGAGCGCGCGAGCTGCTTCTCGGCGTCTTTCCGCACGGCCGCGTCGGTCGTCGCGCGTGCGTCGAAGAGCAGCGGGGCCGCGGCCTCGAGGGCCGGCCGCAGCGACGGGCCGGCGCGCCACGCGTCACCGAGGACCCGAAGCGCTGCGTACTCGCTCATGCGAGGGAACGGGACGTGAAAGAGCAGGTGCTCGGCCAGCTCGTCGATGCGGGCGGCCGGGCGGCGGAGCTCGCGGCGCGCGCGCTCGAGGTACATCTCGGTCGCCTCGGCCATCGCGCCGAGGTACACGTCGATCGAGTACTTGCCATCGACGACGGCGGTGCTCAGCCCGTTGGGGCGAAAAAAGTCTCGCTCGTCTCGTGTGATGGTGCCGGCGACGCGCGGGTCGAGCGCGAGCAAGCGGGGCTCTTCCGAGACGACCATCGCGACCGCGCCCGCGCCCTGCGTGTACTCGCCCGCGCTTCGCAGCGGGTACTTCGAGACGTCGGTCGCGATCACGAGCGCGTAACGCTTGGTGGCCTCGCCGGCCCGGAACGCGTTCACCACCGACTCGAGCGCGTACGTGGCGCCGATGCAGGCGAACTGGAACTGCGGCGCGCCCACCCGGCGCAGCTCGACCCCGAAATGTTGCTCGATCATGCCGAGCACGTAGGCCGCGATCGACTTCGATTGGTCGACGGTGGTCTCGGTCCCGATAGCGATGGTGCCGATCTCGCGCGGATCGATGCCGCCGTGAGCGATCGCCTTGACCGCGGCCATGGCGGCGAGCGTCGCGGAGTCCTCGTGCGCGTCCGGCACGGCCATTTCGGTGACCCCCACGCCCTTGGTCACCTTGCCGACGAGGTGCTCGACGCTCGGCTCGCCCAGCTCGGGGGCGCGGACGCGCGCCCACTCGTCACGAAGGTCCAGGTAGAGGCGCGGCACGTGCACGCCCACGGCGTCGATACCGACGGTGCGCTCGAGAGTGGAAGCAACCATGGGGCGCGAACCCTCGCGGACCGCGGCGCAGAACGCAATCACGAGGTGCATTCCAGACCGAACGGTCATTGTTGGTTTGTTTTTCAATCAGCTGCGTGGCGGACGTCGGCCGATCACTGGTATTTCACGGAGGGCGTGTCCGACTCGGCTCCCATCCTCCACACGCTCGACACGAAGCAGTCGCTCGTCATCATGGGTGGGCTGTTCTTCGTTCGTGCGCACACGCTCCCCGTGGCCGAGGGCATCAACAACCTCATCACCCGCCTCCGCGCGTCGCGCCCGGCCGCGTGGGGCGTGCTGCATTTCTTCGAGTTCGAGCGCCCTGGTTTGCCCGACGAGCCGACCCGCGCCGCCTACGCCGCGCTGATGCGCGACGCCAAGCAGGCGGGCCGCTGCACCGCGCTCGTGACAGAGCGCCTGCTCATGCAGTCGATCGTCCGCTCGGTGGTCAGCGGGCTCCGCTTGTTGACCAAGCACGAGGGCGCCACCGAGACGTTCTCGAGCCTCGCCGAAGCGGCCCGCTGGCTGGAGAGCAAGCGGCCCGAGCACGCGCCGTCGGTGACGCTCGCGTCTCTGGAGTCGGCGCTCCACGCGCTCCGCGACGCGCAGAGGTGAGCCCACCGGCCGGCGTCGCCGCCGGCCGCGCGCGTGCTAGACCTCTCATCGAATGGCTACGATCGCCGACGACGCGCGCGCGGGGGGCCCTGCGAGCATCGTCCGCTCGTTCAAGCACCGGAACTACCGGCTGTTCTTCTCGGGCCAGGTGATCTCGCTCGTCGGCACGTGGATGCAGTCGGTCGCCCAGGCATGGCTCGTCTACCGGCTGACGGGCTCGGCGTTTTGGCTCGGCGCGGTCGGGTTCGCGGGACAGATCCCGGTCCTCTTCGTGTCGCCGTTCGCCGGCACTTTCGCCGACCGTCACGCGCGCCGCAGCATCCTGGTCGCGACCCAGACCATCGCCATGGTGCTCGCGCTCGCCCTCGGCGCGTTCACGTTGCTCGTCGACCTGCACCCAGCCCACATCCTCGCGTTCGCGCTCGCCCTCGGCGTCGTCAACGCGTTCGACATCCCGGCCCGGCAGGCGTTCATCCCCGAGATCGTGGCGCCGGGCGACCTCGTGAACGCGATCGCGCTCAACTCGTCGATGGTGCACCTCGGCCGTCTCGTGGGCCCCGCGCTCGCCGCGTTCGTGGTGGCGGCGGTTGGCGAGGGGTGGTGCTTCATCCTCAACGGGCTGTCGTTCATCGGCGTGGTGGCGGCGCTCCTCGCGATGCGACTCTCACCCAAGCCGCGGCCACCCCGACATCAGTCGGCGCTCCAGTCGATGCGCGAGGGGATCGCTTACGCGGCCGGGCACCCCGGCATCCGCGCGCTGCTCCTCCTGGTGGCGTTCGTCTCGATCACCGCCATGCCGTTCGCGGTCCTCTTGCCAGTCTTCGCAGACAAGATCTTGGGGGGCGGGCCCGACACGCTCGGCGCGCTCATGTCGGCATCCGGCGGCGGCGCCTTCGTGTGCGCGATGGTCCTCGCGTCCCGCAGCCGGGCCAAGGGCCTCGGCAGGTGGATCGCGATCGCGTCGTTCGTCCTCGGCGTGTCGCTCCTGGCGTTTGCGTGGGCCTCGTCGACGTGGCTCGCCGCCTCCGCGCTCGTCCTCACCGGCGGCGCGATGCTGACGATGATGTCGGGCTCGAACACCCTCATCCAGGCCCTCGTGCCCGACGCGCTCCGGGGCCGCGTCATGTCCGTCTTCGTGATGATGTTCCTCGGCACCGCGCCGATCGGCGCGCTCGCAGCCGGCTGGACCGCCGAGCACATCGGCGCCCCCATCACCGTCACCGTCGGCGCGATCTGTAGCCTCTTCGCCGGGGCCGTCTTCGCCTGGCGCTTGCCCTCGGTGCGCGCGCGCTCGGAGCTTTTGGTGTCACAGCAGATGGTGGGCGGCGAGCCGGCCGCGGCCATCAGCACGCCCCCGCCGGCCCCCGTTGCGGGCGGCTGACCCTTACGCGAGCCGCGGCGTGACCTGCTGCGCGATCCACGCCATGACGGCGCGGACACGCCGGGGGACGCTCCGCCCGTGCGGGTGCACCATCGACACCGGCATCGGGGCGGCGGTGTGCTGCGGCAGCACCTCGAGGAGCACACCCGACGCGATGCTGGCGTCGAGCCCGATGCGAGGCGCCTGGATGATCCCGAGCCCCGCCACGCAGGCGGCGCGGTAGGCGTCGGCGTTGTTCACGGTCACGACGCTCTTCATCGGCCGCTCGCGCACCGTCTCGCCGACGGCCCATTCGAAGCTCGGGGCGTCGTTGCCGAGGCGCATCGAGTAGTGAACCACGAGGTGTCGATCGAGGTCGTCGATCGATTTCGGCGTCCCGTGCTGGGCTGCGTAAGCTGCGCTCACGCAGTTCGCGAGGGTCAAGAATCCGAGCCGCCGCGTGACGAGGCCGGAGTCGGAGAGCGAGCCCACGCTGAGCACGCAGTCGAAGCCCTCACGCACGACGTCCACGCGACGATCCGTGGTCGAGAGCACGATCTCGAGCTGAGGATGCAGTGCGAGGAGCTCGGGGAGCTTGGGGATGACCATGTCGCGCGCGATGTTGATGGGCAGATCGACGCGTACCACCCCCCGCAGGGTGCTGGGCGCCTGGAACATCGCCTCGAGATCCTCGGCGTCGGCCACGAGGCGCCGCGCGCGAGGCAGGAGCTGCTCACCATCGGCGGTCAGCCGCACGACCCGCGTCGAGCGCTGGAAGAGACGGCTGCCGAGGTGAGCCTCGAGCTCGGCGACGCGGGTCGAGACGCGCGACTTCGGCATCTTGAGCTGGTCGCCGGCGGCGGTGAAGCTCGAGAGCTCGGCCACCTTGAGAAAAACGCGCAGAGCGTCGAGGTCCATCGATTGTTCTCGATTCCGGAACAGTATGTCGGATCGCCGTGGCTTTTACGAGCGCGGCCGGTGGCTATGGTCGGAGGCACACGAGCTCGGACGAACCCTCCCCGCCGACCAGTCGGCTCCACGAAAGGACCCTTCATGACCACCTCGAACCGTCGCATCGCTCTCGTCACCGGCGGCAGCCGCGGCCTCGGCCGGAGCATGGCCCTTCACCTCGCGTCGCGCGGGACCGACGTCATCCTCACTTACCGCTCGGCCCAGGCCGAGGCGCTCGCCGTGGTCGGCGAGGTCGAGAAGCGCGGCGCGCGCGCGGTGGCGCTCCAGCTCGACGTCGGCGACAGCAAGTCGTTCGGCGCCTTCGCCGAGCGCGTGCAGGGCGAGCTCCAGCGCGTGTGGCAGCGCGATAGCTTCGACTTTCTCGTGAACAACGCCGGCCTCGGCGCGCACGCCCTCGTCGCCGACACCACCGAGGAGCAGTTCGACGAGCTGATGCGGGTGCACCTCAAGGGACCGTTCTTCCTCACCCAGAAGCTGCTCCGCCTGATCGCCGACGGCGGCAGCATCCTCAACGTGTCGACCGGTCTCTCGCGCTTCACGCTGCCGGGCTATGGCGCGTACGCGGCGATGAAGGGGGGGGTCGAAGTGCTCACGCGCTACCTTGCCAAGGAGCTCGGCCCGCGCGGGATCACCGTCAACACCCTCGCGCCCGGAGCGATCGAGACCGACTTCGGCGGCGGCGTGGTGCGTGACAACCCCGAGGTGAACAAGATGGTCGCGTCGATGATCGCGCTCGGCCGCGTCGGAAAGCCGGATGATATCGGCGGTGCCGCCGCGACCCTGCTCGCGCCCGAGAGCCGCTGGATCAATGGCCAGCGGATCGAAGCCTCGGGGGGTCAGGGGCTCTGAGCCCTCGCGCCCGTGGCAAGATGGCGCCCGCGCGCGCGGCCGCGCAGCTTGTTTGAGGTCACATATTTCCGTAGAATGTGGCCATGAAACGCATCGCCATCTTGCTGCTCGTCGCCGCCCCTGCGTGCGCCGCGCGTGAGGCGAGCGAGCGGCCCCCGATGGGGCCCGCGCCCGTCGCGCGCCCGGCAACTACCGCCGAGACGGCGAGCGCCCTGTCCAAACAAGCCCCCCCGAGCATTCCTCTCCGAGCCTTCACGAACGCTCCCGACTGCGCGGGCTGGCCGACCGCGACCGAGATCGGCGTCGAGAAGACCAAGCACGGCGCGGCGCTCGTGTTCGCGAACGCCGACCACATCGTCCCGCTCCGAACGCGGGTCGCCGCGATGCCCGAGGCCAAGACCGCGGGTGAGGCGGTACGCCTCGACAACGTCGATGACGGCATCCGGCTCGTCTACGAGGGCACCGACGCTTCCGTCACCGAGGTGCACGAGAGCGCGCGCGTGAGGGCACGCGAGCTTCGCCGAATGTGCGGGCTCGCCAGGTACCTGCCGAGCGACGACTCGGACAAGGACGAGGCGAAGCCGAGCCGTGAGGCTGCGCCTCCTCCGCCGTCCGCCTCCAAGCCCGCGACGAAGAAGTCTGAGCCTGTCACCAAGCCCAAGACCGACGACAAGCCCAAGACCCCCGACAAGCCCAAGGCCGGCGACAAGCCCAAGACCACCGACAAGCCGGGCACGCCGCCGGCGGCCCCGACGCCCAAGCCGAGGGAGCCCGAAAAGCCGAAGCCGCCCGCGCCGCCCAAGCCGGGTGAGCCCAAGCCGCCGCCGCCCCCCAAGCCGCCCGAGTCGCCCTTTCCTCGGGCGTGACCACCGGTCGCGACCGGCGTAAAAGGGCGGTCATGACAATCGCACGGATGCTCCCGCTCAGCTGGGTGCTCGTCACGGCTTGCGGTCCCTCCAACCAGCCTGCCGAGGACACGCCGATGCCGACGGGTCAGCCGGTGGTCGACGCCCCGTCGACCTCGGCGCCCACGGCGGACGCGACCGCCGCGCCCACCGCCGCTCCCGACACGGCGTCCTTCGCCGCGGCCCCGTCGTTCGAGATCGCCGGGTCGACGGTGCGCATGACCTACGAGGGTGCGACCTTCACGCTCTCGGAGGCGGCGCTCGTGCCGACGGGCAAGTCGTTCACGCTCCGGTTCCAGCAGCCCGCCGCCGACGGCGGTCACGTCATCAAGCTGACGCCCAAAGAGCTGAAGGCGGGCGAGCCGGCCACCGTCGAGGGCAAGGGCGCGCTGTTCCTGCAGCTCACCGACGGCAAGAACACCGACGGCAACTGGAAGCTCGTCGACGTCACCAGCAAATGCGGCGTGACAGGCACGATCACCGTCGCCGAGATCCCCAAGCCCGGCGGCAAGGCCAAGGGCAGCGTCGACGTCACGATCACCTGCGACGGGGTCGACGACCTGAAGGGGCCGATCTCGCTCAAAGGCGATTTCTCGCAAGTACCCCTCGGGAAATGACGCAGACAACGCCATGACCCCGGACAACGTGATCGCCGTCGGCGACGGGTTCCACAACCTGCGTGGCAAGCTCGTGGTGCGCGGCATCCTGCCCGTCGGCACCCAGGCGTCGCTCGTTCGCCGCAAGAACGGAAAGTACCTGCTTCTCGACGCGATCGCGCTCGACGACGAGACGCGGCAGTGGGTGCTCGCCCAGACCGATGGCGGCCAGGCCATCGACGCGGTGCTCCACCTGCACCCTTTTCACACGATCTTCGTGAAAGCGTTCCACGAGGCGTTCCCCGGCGCGAAGCTCTACGGCACCACGCGGCACCACAAGCGCGCCCCCGGTCTGAAGTGGGAGGCGCTTCGCACCGACGAAGCTGCGCTGCACGAGATGTTCGCCGACGACCTCGAGTTCACGGTGCCCCGCGGCGTCCACCTCATCCCGGAGAACGAGAACCTCCATTTTTCGTCGGTGCTCGCGTTTCACCCCCCGTCGAAGACGCTCCATGTCGACGACACCCTCAACTACGTGCGCCTGCCGCTCCCCTTCTCGCTCTTCAAGAAGGACATGCTCGGCTTCCACCCGACGCTCGCTCGGGTGCTCGAAGAGCGAGCCGGAGCGGCCGACGAGTTTCGCGAGTGGGCGAAAGATCTGGTCGAGCGGCTACGCTCGGTCGAGAACCTCTGCGCCGCGCACACCACGGTGCTCCTGGCGCGTCATGTCGACGGCCCGTCGATCGCCGATCGCGTCGCCGAGGCCTTGCGCGGGCTCGAGGGCAAGCTGGCCGCTCACGCAGCGCGCTTCGGCTGACGTCGCTCGACGTCAGCGTGCGAGGTCGCGCGACAGCCGCTCGTTCGCGCGACGAACCCCCTCGTCGCGCGAGATGCCCGGCGAGCGCTTGAGCTCGTACGCGACGAGGCGCTCGATCTGCGCCTTGTCGCCCATCGTCCGGAGCCTCAGCTCGCGCATGTCGTCGGCCGCGGTTCGCGACGGACCATCGGCGAGGCGCCGCAGAAGCGATGTGATCTTGCCGAACATAGGGCCAAAGCTGCTACGGCCGCGCGCAGCCGATCTTCCCGCGGGCGGCCCTGATAGGATGGGCGCGCGGGGTGAACATGAAGACGATCCTCTCTTGGTCCGGTTGCGGTGCAGTGGTGGCGGCCCTCGCCCTCGGCGGTTGCGGTGACGACGGCGACGGCTCGGGCGGGAGCGCGACGTCGAGCGCCTCGAGCACGAGCGCCGCTTCGAGCAAGGCGTCGACGAGCGCCTCGACCAGCTCGTCGTCGGGCAGCGGCGCCACCTCGTCGAGCGGGAGCGCAGGGGCCATGTCGTTCGAGCAGGACATCTGGCCGATCCTGAGCACGCCGCGCAGCGAACCGTTTTCGGGCATGTCGGACAGCTGCAGCGGCGCGAACGGCTGTCACCTGTCGGGCGCGGGCGGCCTGGCCCTGCCCGACGCCTCCACCGCGTACACGAACCTGATCAACACTCCATCCAACTCGGCTCTCTGCGGTGAGCTGCTCCAAGTCGTGCCCTCGCAGCCCGACGAGAGTTGCTTCGTCGTGTTTTACGAGCAGCGCCTTCGCGATCAGCTCGGCTGGGTCGACCAGGCCGAGACCGACGCCGTCCGGGCGTGGGTGGCAGAGGGCGCCCTGCCGTAGGGTGCCCTTCGCGCCCTGTCCAAGGAGCCAGGCAAGTAGTATCCAGCGCCGATGCGCTGGCTCACTGCTCTCCTTCTAGCGACCCTCCTCGGCTGCGAATCGCCGCCCGCGACGCCGGATGCCTCGGCCAAGCCCGGCGGCTCGGCCACGTCCGGCTCGGCTGGGAGTCAGAAGACCACGGGCGCGACGACCGCCTCGGCAGCGTCCGCGGTGAAGCTCTGCGACAAGGCCGACGCGATCCGAAAGCGCCTCGCGGACATCGACGCCGCCGCGACACGCGTGAGCCTGCCCGCCGACCTCGCGATGCCCGAGAGCAAGGACGGCGCAGCAGTCAGCCCGGACGCGGTCGCGCTGGTCGTGACGGCGAAGGATGTCCGTCTCGGGGGCGACGCGTTCCAGCCCGCGGCCGCGCCAGCCAAGCTGCAGGGTCAGCGGCGGGTGCTGCTCGCGATCCCGAAGGACGAGTCGGGCGTCGCCAAGGCGGCCGAGGTCGCCCAGGCGCTCGGCGGCGAGATGGAGGTCTACCTCATCGCCGCCGTTCCTGGCGGCAAGCGCGAGCCCGCCCCCAAGGGGCTCGACGTCGACACCAAGAACGTCAGCGAGCGCGCGACCATGATGGCCGAGGCGCTGACCAAGGCCATCGACGGTTGCTCCGAGGCGAAGAAGCTCTTTTCGAAGCTCGCCGCGAGCGAGCCGAGCGGGCGGGCCGCCACCGTGAAAAAGGAGTTTCCTGTCGCGGTGAACGCCTGCGGGTGCAAGGTGGCGGACGGCACCGACGACTTGATCGCGTATCTGCTCGGGGGCGACCAGGCCGTCGTGGGCAAACGCTTCGTCGTCGACAAGGCCGCCGCCACCAAGATCTCGACGAAGGACCTCACCGGACAGAAGCTCTACGACGCGCTGCCTGCCGACGGCTCGGCGGTCGCGCTCGAGAAATAGCGCGCGGGCCGCTCTCAGTCGGCGGGGCGCGACGACCAGGGCCACTCGCCGGCGAGCGCGCGCCGATCGAGCTCGTCGACGGTGAACTCGCCGAAGTCATCGCAGGCGAACGCCTCTTCTGCTCGCTGAAGCTCCGCCTCCAGGGCGGCTTGCATCGCAGAGGAGCTCGCCGCGCCGACATCGCGCGTGGTCATGCCCCGACCCTCTACGGTTTCAGAGGCATTGGTCAAGAAAGTGACGAAACCGTCAACGCGCGGGGCGACGAAAGACCTCGACCGTGACCCGCTCGTGCGCCGGGCGCGAGACGCGCACGCAGATAGGCATCGACCCGAGGTGCACCCAGCTCGGCGGCCCCATGACTGACGGACGCCACGTGAACGCCGACGGGGTCAGCATGCCGTCATCCATGACCCCTTGGAACGTGAGCGTGACGATGAGATCGGCGCGCCCGCCCTCCAAGTTGTCATGCTCCATTCCGCCGTAGGTGATGGCGAGGGCGTCGGCGGTCCGAGCCGTCTTGCCCAGCTCGACCTCGACGGGGGCGACGTCCGGGGCCTCGGCGCACTTCGGATCGTCGTTCGCAGGGGCGGCGACATCGCGGCCGGCCGCGCGGGCGGAGGGCGCCTGGAGGCTCGCAGCCGATGAGGTATCGATCACGCCGGTCGACGGCCGCACGCAGCCGGTGCAGCCGGTGTGGCGCGGCGCACCCGGCGACCACGATCAGCAACGACGACGCGTATCGCACGACGTGATCGCAACAGACGCCAGCGTCCGTTTCAAGCTACACAGATCTCATGCTCTCCCACCTCTCGTTCGGCGTAGCGGATCTGGAGCGCGCCGGGGCGTTCTACGACGCGGTGCTCGCAGAGCTCGGGTACGAGCGCGTCCTCACCCACCCGCGCGCGCTCGGCTGGGGCCCGCCCGGGGCCAAAGACGAGGCGTTCGCCGTCCTGCGATCGGGAGACGAAGCGCGCGCGCCGGGCAAGGGTTGCCACGTCGCCTTTGCTGCGCCCGATCACGAGGCGGTCGCCCGGTTTCACGCGACCGCGCTCCGCCTTGGCGCCGAGGACGAGGGCGGCCCAGGCCCGCGTCCCCAATACGGCGAGGGCTATTACGCGGCGTTCGTGCGCGACCTCGACGGTTACCGGATCGAGGCCGTATGTCACGGATGAGCTACCGAGCAGCCGCGCTTCGATGTCCGGCGTGCCCCGGGCAGCTCGAGGAGCAGATTCGCGGCGCGCTCCACGTCGACGCGTGCAGAGATTGCGGAGGGCTCTTCATCGACTGGCTCGATGGGTCGGTGGGCGACGTGGTCAATCGCGTCGTGACCCCACCCGAGGCGACGGGTACGCAGCAGGGCGGCGACGGCGCGTGTCCGCATTGCAACGTGGGGCTCGAGCCCGAGGTGGCCGGTGACACAACCACCATCTTGCGTTGCGGGAGCTGCGCAGGAGCGTTCGTTTCGCGGCACGCGTTCAACGAGCTCCGCGGTCGCGCCGCCGCCAGAGCCGACCAGCGCACGTCGGTCGATCCCTTCCTCACCCGCGTGCTCGATGCGCTGGAGCGGTGGGTCACCTTCGGCAAATAGTCGCGATCACCCCCGTCGCCGCAAGATCGCCTGCGTCACGTAGCTGAGCCCGCCGTGGCCGGCCCCCTCGTGGACGTCGCGCTCTCCCTCGAAGGCATGCACGCGCTCCCACCCGGGAAAGTCGCGCTCCAGCTCCTCGAGCGTCAGCATCATCGTCGGGTCGGGTGGACCGCCCGTTTTGTAGGGGATCTGCTTGGGGTGGTAGTGCTCGAAGAACACGATGCCGCCGGGCCGCACGGCCCGCGTGATCTTCGGGTGCAGCTTGGCGCGCACCGGTGCCGGCAGATGAGCCCATATCGAGACGACGGCGTCCCACCGATCCGCGCCGAGATCCCATACCGCGAGATCGGCTTCGGCCGTCTCGATGGCGACGCCGCGCTCGCTCGCGAGGCGTCTCGCCTTCTCCAACCCGACCGGAGACATGTCGACGGCCGTGACCCGCATCCCCAGCGTCGCGAGGAACACGCCGTTGCGGCCCTCACCGTCGGCGAGGCAGAGCACGGCGCCGCTCTTCGCGAAGACGTCGGCGCGCTCCTTCAAGAAGTCGTTGGGCTCGGTTCCGTAGAAGTACTCACCACCGCCGTAGCGGCCGTCCCAGAACGCAGCATCCATGCCTCGTCGGTACCAGCGCGCATCGACGTATGCAAACGGCAGTTTGTCGCACCGCCTGGGCCAGCGCGCCGGAAGCGGTGGTAGACCACGCATGTGGCCGACTCCCCGCCCTGGCAGCGCACGCTCGCTGCGCTCGACGCCGCGCTGAGCGAGGCGCCGACGGCTCGGTGGGGCTTCGAGCTGGTGTGGAGGGTCCGCGTCGTGGGCGACGCCGGCGTCGAGGTGCAGCCCTGGCTCCACAAGATCGACAAGCGCGGGCGGCCCGGCGCAGGCAAGCCCGTCTCGCGACGCACTCTCGTGATGGCCCACGGGAGACAGCTGCCGAACGCCGACCGGCGCGTCGTCGCCGCGTTCACCGACGATGGCCGGTGGGCCAGCTTCGCCTTGCTGGAGGCGCTCGTCGGCCACCCGCGCGTGGCCGTCGCGAGCGAGCCCGACCGCTTGGTCCGCGTCGAGCGAGCCACCGTCGGGATCGTGGCCGAGGATCGACTGCGCGCCGTGCGCGTCACGGCGGGCGTGGACGGCACGGCGCTCCCCGACGCCATGGTCGAGCGCCTGCGACGCCTCGGCCCCGAAGAAGCGCTCTACCTCTGGGACGGGGGCATCCTCACGCTCCTCGCCGTGAAGCACGAGCTCCGCGCGGCGCTCGACGTGCTGCGGCGCGAGGGCGATCTGTTTCCCGCCGAGAGCCACGCCGATCTCATCAGCCTGCTCGCCAAATGGGCACAGCGGCTCCCCGTCGCGATGCCTCGTCGGGTGATGGGCCGCTCCGAGCCCGCGCGGCTGACCCCGGTCCTCCGCTTCGAGGCCGAGCCGGCAGGCTCGGTCCTGGTCGATCTCCGGATCCGCCCCCTCGCGGGGGCGGCCACTGTCGCTCCCGGGCACGGCGCTCGCGACGTGCATGTGCGCCGCGGCGAAGACGCGGTGCACGCGGTGCGCGATCTGGAGCGCGAGGAGTCTTCCGCGCGCGCGTTCGCGTCGACCCTCCCGCTCGACGGCGCGACACCCCAGGAGGATGATCCGTTCGGCTTTCGCTTCCCCGATGCGCACGGCGCCCTCGCCCTCCTCGACGCGTGCGCGCGGCTCGAGCCTGCGCCGGAGCTGGAATGGGTGGGCAAACCGCTGAGGATCCTGGGTGCGCCGAGCCCGGCGGCGCTCCGCGTTTCGGTCCGAGAGCGCCGCGAGTGGTTCGGGCTCCTCGGCGAGCTCTCGGTAGGGGGCGAGCGCGTGACGCTCGCGCGCCTCCTCGACTCGGCGCGCCGCGACCAGCGCTTCGTCGAGGTCATCCCCGGTGACTTCATCGAGGTTTCGGGCGCGCTGCGCGCCAGGTTGCACGATCTGCTCGACCACGCCCACGAGACCCGGCACGGCGTCGAAGTCGGGCCCTCCGCAGCGCGCGCGCTGCTGGCTCTCGCCGAGCATGGCGTCACCGTCGACGCGGGCGCCGCCTGGCAAGACGCCGCAAACAGACTGACGGTACCGCCATCTCCATTGGCGGTGCCCGACAGCCTCCAGACCGAGCTGCGACCCTACCAGCTGACCGGCTTTCGGTGGCTGGCCCACCTGACGGGATGCGGCGCGGGCGCCGTCCTCGCGGACGACATGGGCCTCGGAAAGACGGTGCAGGCCCTCGCCCTCCTGCTGCATCGGCGCGCCGATGGCCCTGCCCTGGTCGTCGCGCCGACGTCGGTTGCGTTCAATTGGCAGAGCGAGGCGACGCGGTTCGCCCCCAGGCTGCGAGTGGTGAAGCTCGGCGACGAGGCGGATCGCGCGGCGGCCATCCGCGCGCTGGGCCCTGGCGACGTGCTCCTCGTCGGCTACGGCCTGCTCGCCCGCGAGCACCAGCTGCTGACGGGTCGGTCGTTCGCGACCATCGTGTTCGACGAGGCGCACATGCTCAAGACCGCCAACGCGAGCCGCACACGGGCGGCGCGCATGCTCGTCGGCGAGACCAAGATCGCGCTCACGGGCACGCCGGTCGAGAACCACCTCGGCGAGCTGTGGAGCCTCTTCTCGGTCGTCTTTCCCGCGTTGCTGGGGGGCTGGCCGGCGTTCCACCGCAAGTTCGCGGCTCCGATCGAGAAGTCGAACGACCCCGAGGCGCGCGCCTCGCTCGCGCGCGTCCTCGAGCCGTTCT
>ERZ761602.3557-NODE-3557-length-21827-cov-224.149917_pt1 | contig 21827 bp, 18 predicted proteins | sample MGYA00512165_ERZ761602 | MGnify/ENA primary metagenome ERZ761602 (study PRJEB28899, sample SAMN02445085) | bioreactor sludge metagenome | biome: EBPR sludge; isolation source: Thorneside wastewater treatment plant | place: Australia: Brisbane, Thorneside...
TCATCACCGCACCGACACTGGCGGCGGCGATCGACCGCAGTGCCCGTTTCCTGCGGCTGGTCCTGCCCGATCTGGCGGTTCGCCTCGACTGCCGCGACGACCACCAGGCGTGCCTGCGCATCGGCGAAAACCGGCCGCTGGCCATCGGCCGGGTGTTCGCCTTCGAGTGGCTGCTGCGTCTGCTGCATGGCCTGTTCTCCTGGCTCGTCGGCCGCAGCATCGTCTTCGATTCGGTCGCCTTCCCCTATCCGCGGCCGCAGCACGCAGCCGACTACGCGCTGATCTATACCGCACAGTCGAGCTTCGACGCCACTGAACTCGCCGCCGGCTTTGCCGCCAACCTGCTCGACCTGCCAATCCGCCGCGATGAAGCTGCGCTGCTTGCCTTTCTCGACGGCGCGCCGGGCAAGTTGACGACACTCTACCGCCGTGACCGGGAGATGGTCCTGCGCGTCCGCAATGCGCTGCGCGACGCGCTGCCACATTCCGCTTCGCTGGCCACCGTCGCTCGTTCGCTGCACCTGTCGCCGCGGACGCTGCACCGCCGGCTGCAGGAAGAGGGGTCGAGCTTCCAGGCGATCAAGGATGCGCTGCGGCGCGACTTGGCGATCGACCGCCTGGCGAAAAGCCGCCAGGGCCTGGCGCAGCTCGCCGCCGAACTCGGCTTTGCCGACACGGCGGCATTCTATCGCGCCTTCCTGCGCTGGACCGGTGTCGCGCCGGCGCAGTACCGCCGCCGATTGCTGGCCGCTGGCGACGCGGCTGACCGACGGCGCGCCGCGGCGGCAGCGACGCAATGACGTCGGCCGGCGGTCGCCCGGCGCTGCCGCAAGAAGCCGGCGCTAGCGGTCGTTGAGGAAAGCGGTCGCGTTCTGCAGGTCGGCCTGCGTGCTGCTGCCGTACAGCGCGGTGACGAACTTGCGCCAGACGAGGTCGGGCTCGCCGAGACGAAAGCCGTAGAATCCCGTTCCCGAGTCCCGTGAGGCAGCCACCTGGATGCGCGACACTTCAGCCGGCCCGAGCTGGACGGTCACTTCGCCCCAAACATCGATCGGGACCGCGATCGGCGCATGCGCCTGGAATCCGTAGCGCGAGAGCTGGACGATCTCGAGGCTGACCCGGCTCGCGTCGCCGGCCCCGCGGCGCAGCGACAACTCGGCCGGGCAGCGGACGGAGAAACGCCGATGCCGCCGGCGCTCGCCGCCATCGGCTGCCGCGCGCGCGATCGGCGGCAGAACGGCACGGTAGGCGGGCAGGTCGTAGATCGCGTGCAGCAGTTCCTTCTTGCGCTCGCTCAACAGCTTGAAGACCGGCGTGCGCACGTTGAAGAAGTAGTCCAGCAGTTCCGGCGTCAGCACCGGGTCGTTGGTGGTGTAGAAACGCCGTGCCGGAAGCTGGATGTTGGGCAGCCGGATTTCGGTGAAAAAGGCATGCAGGTTGCGCTTCGGCGGTTTCGATCCGTAATGCTCGCGAAAGATCTCGGGCGCCGTGCCGAGGTCGAGGGTGGCGCCGACCGCCGGGGCACCATTGACGAAGTCGTAGTTCTCGACGACGTTCTGGCTCAGCCGCTGAAAGAACAGTAGCGACTCGTACATTTCGATGTGGTCGGGATTGACCGCGATCACGAGATGCCGGGTATCGAAGAAGGTCGTACAGTACTCGTACATGAACTTCATCAACGGGAACAGGATACTGCCTCCCGTCTGCCGGAAGCGGCGGGCGATCGCCAGCGCCGATACCTCGGCGAGGTTGCCCCTCTTCTCGCGCAGCGCGTTGAGGTCGAAGATTCGCTGCAGCGGAAAGCCCAGCACGCTTTCCCTGATCAGCGACAGGGTACCCACCACCTCTCCGTCATACTTCGCGCAGAGCGTCGTCGTCGTCGGCAAGGCATGATAGATGGTCACACGCATGCCGGAAGGTTGCGGCTGCATCAGTCCGCTGCTGACATACGCATCGTGCAGCAGGCGGAAGCAGGCCTCGAGTTCCTCACGCGTTTCGGCGATCTTGAGCACCAGCCGGTCGCTCGGCGCCGGGTCGCAATCGACGAAGTTGCGATAGACGGCCAGCCGGCCATCGCGCGGCAGAGCGTTGAACGCGCTGCGCATCGTCCGGCGCAGCAGCCTGGTTGCCGGTAAGTCCATTCGATTGACCATCTCCCACCCCCGTCCGCAAGAAGCAAGGCACCTGTCGCTTGCCATCGACCGCCATCGCCGGCCGGTGCCGCTACGGACGCGGCTCTCCTCTACGGCACGCCCGTGAGGGCAGTCAACGTGCCGCGAGCCGCAAGACGACGGTCGCCAGGACGCATATCCTATGCCCTGGGAGGACCGTCACAACAAAAATGCACGATGTTTTTACATTCGGCGCGCGGGCGACGCGCTGTCCCGAAGGATTGCGGCTGCAGACGTGGACGCGGAGTTGCCGGATGGCGCGCCTTGCCGCAGCGGTACGCGCATCTGCCGTGACAGTTGTCATGCCCCGCGAACGATCAGCCGCGCAGCAGCGCCGGGCGGTGACCCCGCGGGCAACGTCACCTGTTCAGTTGCTCGCGGCCCGCTCGCTGCGCCAGCCGGCGAGCGCGTCGACCACTTCTTGCAGCGACGACAGGAGGACGACACCGGTCTGCGCTGGCAGGCGCTGAACGCCGCTGCCTCCCAGCCACAGATCGATCGACGCCGGCAACAACTGCCGCAACTGGCTGCTGACACCGGCAAGCTGCCGGCCAGGAAAAGCGGCGGAAAAGGACAGCGCGACGATGTCGGCCTGGTGCGCCGTCGCAGCCCGTTCGATGTCGAAGACCGGAGTCTGCGTCCCGAGCGAGATGCAGCTTGCACCATCGAGCGTGAGCAGTACCTCGACCATCAGCAGGCCGAGGACGTGCAGTTCTTCGGGAACGGTGGTCAGCAGGACGCGCGGTCGCCCGCTGCCCGCCGGCAGGTTGCCGATCACCTGCCGCAGCAGCGCCTTGATCTGTTCGGTATAAAGGTGTTCCTCGAAAACCTCGAACTCGCCGTTCATCCACGCCTCGCCAACGGCATGATTCATCGGCGCGACGATCTCGACGATGAAGCGCTGCAGGCCGAGCCGCATCATCGCCTGATTGAGGCTCTGCCGCAGCGCTGCCACATCGTGCCGCCTGATCAGTTGCATGGTGTGGTCCACCAGGCACGCCGCCGGGTCGTCGCTGGCGACAGCGGACGGCCGACGGGAAGAACAGAGTTCGGCAAGCTCCGCGTCGCTCCTGGCAAACAACCGCCCGGGACGGTGTCCCTGATCGATCAGGCGCTTCATCAGCCGCAGCCGTTCGACCTGCTCGGCAGGGTACACGCGCTCGCCGTTATCGTCGCGCGCCGGGCTCGGGAACCCGTAACGCCGCTCCCAGACACGCAGGGTGTCCTTGCCGAGACCGGTGTCGCGCTCGACGGCGCTGATGTTCATCGCGGGACGAGTAGTCATATTGTCTTGAGCAAAATAAGGAAATTCGAGTCCCAGAGGACGATTCCTCGCAATTGTAGCCAGACCAATCCGTTTTGTCCAGGACATATCATGAACACTAGGTGATCAACCGGTCGCTGCCGGCGCCTCGCCCAAGGCCCAGCGCTGCAGCCTGCGGTAGCGCGCCTGCCACGCAAGTTCGAGCGCCACCGGCGAACGCGCCAGCGGTGTGTGCTCAACCAGGCTGCGGATCGCCCGTGCGGCGCTGCCCGCCTTGCCGCTGCCGAACACGGCCAGCCTGTCGGCGGTCGCCGGCAGCGGCCCACATTGCAGCGTGATCAGCGACTCGTGCAACAGTTCGAGCGCCGCGCCAGCCCTGCCGCCTTGCGCGAGGAAGACCTCGATCGCGCTTTCGATCAGGCTCGCGACCGCCCAGCGATGCAGCGGTGACACGCATGCCACCTCGGCGAGCGCCGACGTCAGCCGGTTCGCCTTCAGCCAGCCGCCAGCGTGCAGCCGCTGCCAGACATCGGCCAGTTCCTGCGGCTGCGCGCGGCCATCGTGGACGCCTTCGATCAACAGGTCGACAGCCAGTCGACGCAGGTCGCCGTCCCGGCTGGCGAGGGCCACCGACAGCAGCAGGCGGCCCATCTCCGACCACGGCCGATCCGCCTCGAAAAGGGGTTCGAGGAAAGGGTGCAGCGGTTCGGCGGCGCTCGCCCCCTGGTCGATCCGCTCGACCATCAGCCGGGCAGCGGCTGCCAGCGCTGCGTCTACGTTGAGCGGCCAGAGCGACAGCGACCATTCGATCATCCACGCCGCGCTGGTACCAACCGTCAGCGAGCGATGCGGCATCGCTTCGTGCGGCAGGCAGGTCGGTAGCGCCAGGAGCGGGTTCAGATGGCGCAGCCGGACCGCCGCCCCGGCAGTCCGCAGCCACCGCCCGACCGCCGGCAGAATGGATGCGCCACCGCCGTGGCTGTCGTCATGCCGCGCATTCCGCGCGGCCGATCGCCCTGCCGCCCACGGCGGCGACACCTGCACCTCGAGGGCAGCAAAGCGGATCTCGCGCCGCTGCTGGCGAACGGTGCGCGTCAGCGCGCGCCATCGATACTCGGCGTTCTGCAGCACGTCGGGCCAGCCGATGCGCAGACCGAGCGGCGCCAGGGCAGCACTGAGATCGCCGTCCGGGCAACGGGCGCGACCGGCAGCGATCCAGATCGCGGCATGCCTGCCGTCGGCAGCACCGGGCCCGGTGTCGCCACCAAGCGCCCAGCGCACCGCGGGGGCCCAAGCGCCCTGCAGGGTGGTGGCCGTCGCCAGCGCCTCCTGCCGCCCATCGGGCGCCAGCCGCAGCAGCGCCTGCAGCAGGTCGGTGAAGAGCGGCTGTCGCGCCGGCGACTGATAGCCAGCCAGCCGTTGGACAAAGACCCGGGCATCGAGCCAGCCACGGGCGTGCGTCGGCGTTGCCAGCGGCACCAGCGCCCCGTGGCGGTCGAGGTGGCGGGCCAACTCGCGCAGGCGCCTGTCGATGAAGCGCATCGCACCGCGCAGCCGCAGGTGCAAAGGCAGGCTGCTCTGCTGCAGACCGCCTTCGAGCCAGGTCAGGACGAGATCCCGCAACGCCAGCGGGCTGCCCGGGAGCACCAGCCCGCGTGCATCGGCCGACGCGCCGCGATGAATCCGCCACGCCAGAGCCTGCGTCCGGGCCGCGAAATCATCCGGGCGCTCGTCGAAGAAGCGGGCGACACCGTCCACGATGCGCTCGACCTCATCGGCCGAAGCGATCGTCTCGACCGCATGCGCGACGCAATCGATCAGTTCGTCGACGCTGGCGATCGGCTGCAGGCACGGCAGCGCCGCCAGCTGCGGCAGGTCGCTGAGACGAAAGGCGAGCGGTGGCGGTGGCGCTGCGAGGTCAACCGCAGCGGCAATGCCACCCAGTGCGCGCAGCCGCTGCGGCAGCGAGCCCAGGCCGAGCGCCGACGGTTCGGCGGCCGCCGTCGACACGGCAGCGGCGTCGCCGGCAGGCGGCGCGATGGCATCTGCCGCGACAGCGGCTCGCGACAGGGGTGCGCAGGGCGCGCGCTCGGCAACGAGGGCGGCCAGCAGCTGCTGCGCCGGCGGCGACACCTCGCCTGCCAGTTCGTCGACGGCCGCCGCTGGTACGCCACCGCCGGCAGCCGCGTGCTCGCCGAGCAGTTCCGCCGCCACCCGCTGCACCTCGCTCGCACGATGCCGCAGCGCCGCGACCAGGACGGCATGCGTCGCGTCGCGCGTCGCCGGGTCCTGATCGGCGGACCATTCGCTTCGCAACAGTCGGCGCAGGAGCCGCAGCGCCGCCAGCGCCGGCGTCTTCGCGGGCAGGCCGAAGACGGGCTGCATTGCCGCCAGCATCGGCACGGACAGCAGCGATCGTCGGTTGGCGATCTGCGTCATCTGACGGAGTGCGAAGACGACGACCTGTCCGCTGCGGTGTCCGAGCAGTTCGCGGTACGCAGCTTCGCGGACGTCGACTTCGGCGGCGGCGGGCGACAGGCGGGCATGCAGACGGTGATAGCCGGCGACGACGCCGTTGTCGGCGCTCTTCCAGAGGCCGGCGAGACTGGCATCAAGCAGCCGCTGGCGGTCGAGGCGGCCGTCCCCCGCCAGTCGGAGCAGCGCCTCGCTCCAGCTCTCGTAGTCCGCCGGGCAACGCGGCGAGCGGCGCAGCCAGGAGTCGTCGAAGGCTCTGGTGTCGGTATCGAAAAGGCGCCAGACCTCGTCCTCGAGCAGGTCCGGGTCGGCCAGCAGGCCGGCGCTGGGCGGCCGGTAGGGGTTCCCCTGGCGTGGCACGCCCGGGCTCAGTTGATCGACCAGCAGGCGCAGATAGCCGGCGAAGGCCGCTTCGTCAGAGGGACGGACGCAGATCCCGTCGCGAATCAGGCCGCGCACCGTCGCCCAGGACAGGCCGGAAAAATCCTCACGCAGCCGGTGCCGCAGCCAGGCATCGCGCCAGGCCTGATCGCGTGCCAGCAGGACCCGGCGCAGCAGGTCATCGCTGACACCGGCACCGAACCACCCCACCCGGCGCGCCTGGTCGACCGGGCACAGGCAGAGAACGGCGAGCGAGAGCCGGGCCTGCTGCGCACGCCAGCGGCGACCGAAGCTGCTGCTTTCCTTGGTCGTCCCGACTCCCGGGACCAGCAGCAGCCAGTCATTGAGTACCCGCCCGCCTTGCACCGCGCGCCAGAGCCTGGCGGCGATCGGCGCCAGCGCGCGGCGCTGGTCGACTGGCAGGGCGAGCAGCGCATCGACGACCTCGGACGGCGAATGGCGCGCGACCAGCGCCGCAAGTCCCCGCTCATCCATCACGCACCGGCATCCTCGGCGGTCTCGCCGAGAAACAGGCGCGCCGCGAGGATGTGCTTGCACGGCCCGCGCTCACCCTGGTGCTTGCTGAACCATGGGCATGAACAGCGATCGCGGTCAATCCGCAAGCGCACATGGTGCAGCACGTCGCTGCCGACGACGGCGACATCGTGACCTCCGCCGGCGACGGCGGCGAGCGGTCGCAGCTTGTTCTGCTGCAACAGCTCGCGTGCAGCGAGCAGGCGCGGCTGCAGCGCTTCGACCAGATCGTGGTCGAAAGGCAGTTCGCGATGGAAGTAACGACCGCTGCTGCAGTCGTAACCGGCAAGGCCACGGGCGCCGAGTGCTGCCAGCGCCGCAGCGACCTCGTCCTCGCGCAGCCCGGTCACGGCCGCCACCTGCCCGAGATGCAGCTCATTCTGCCAGCACAATTGCGCGCGCACGCTCGCCAGTGCCGGTTCACCGACGCCCCCGGCCAGAGTCGCCAGTACCTGTCCTTCGCCCGAGAAACCGCGCTCGGTTGCCGGACTGAGCAACAGCGTCACCCGCCCCGGTGGCAGGATGACTTCCCACGCGGAAGCGCCAGAGAGCGGATCGCTCCAGATGCGCAGCCCGACGGCGCGCTGCACCAGGCCAACCAGTGTACGCAGGCGGTGCAGGCCATGCACCTGCGCGCACTCGGCGGCCGGTCGCTGGCTGAGACGCAGGCCGCCAGCCGACTGCACTGCGAACGAGGGCTGCCGCGGCACGCTTCCCGCCGGCAGGCTGCGCGCGAAGCGCCTCGCCTCGGCCCCATTCACCTCGGCCACGGCGCGCAAGCGGGGCAGGTAGGCCTGCACTTCACTGAAGCCCTTGATCCAGCGCAGCGGCAGGCGGACCTTCTTCTCGACGACGCGGGATTCGCCACTGGCAAGGGTGAACGCCTCGCGGCCGACCGAGAATTCGACTCGCTCCTGGTCGCTCAGCCGCATCAGGGCGGCGCGCATCGGCATGTTGAAATCGACGTTGGTCGTGCCACGGCCGGCCCGCTCGCACTCGATCCCCGCCGTGGCGAGATCTACCCGCACGTAGACGCCGCAGCAGCCACTGAAGCCCTCGAAGCGCAGCATCGCGTCGTTGCTCGTCACCACCGGATCCATCTGCGGCAGCCGCGGCAGGAAGTAATGGCTGCGGACAATCTCGAGCAGCGCCAGCAGCATGTCGGCGACGCACCGTGGTTGTTCGATGCGGCCGTGGAAGAAATTTGGATGCCCGGCGCCGGTCGAGCAGGTGGCGAGCTGCAGGATGCGGGCCCGTGGCGACGCCACGACACCCGATGCCCAGGGATAGCGATAGGTATAACTGACAGCCGCTGCCGACATCTGACCTCACCCCGGCCGCGCCGGCCGCCTGGCCTTCACCCCGAAGGGTTGGGTTGTTGACGACAGTCACGGCCCTGCGCGCAGCTCCGAGTGACTGCAGGAATCGCAGGGCGACCGCTCGCGCACCAGCTTGTGCCGGATCCCGCCCAGACCAGCGCGCCCGGCCCGAGATTCCGCTCGCACCCCTCACCGCGCCACCCTGGCGCGCGGCAAGCGGCGGCAGTTGCCCTGAAGGCGGAATACTAACTGATCGAAACCAGAGCGGGCCACTCCCCCGCCGGCATACCGCCGAAGTCGGAGCCGGCCGGGGATCGCGACAGCCGTTGCCCGGGAGACCCGATCGCCCACGTGTTGACCGGCAAGTCGAGAGAACCCTATAATCCGGCGCCCGCTGGTGATGTAGCTCAGTCGGTTAGAGCGAAGGATTCATAACCCTTAGGTCGGTGGTTCGATTCCACCCATCACCACCAGAAACCCCGGCACTCCGCCCCGCCCGCAGGGTCCGGGCAGTGTTTCCCGGCCGGCCCGTGAGCGGATTCGAAGCATCCGGATCAATCCGCACAAATCCCCGTCATCCGCCTCCGAAGACATCTGAGAGCCGAGAGCTGGATTGACCGCCGCTGAGGGGCTGGTTATCCTCGACCGGTGCCAGCGAACTTCCACTCCCCTGCAGCCCATCTGCCTCCCCAGTCACGCTTGCGTGCCGTCGCCGCCGTCATCCTGGGCTTGTTGTCGATCGTGCCGCTGCTTGCCGTGGGTATCTACCACCTGGAAGCCCCGCGCCTGAAGGAGCAGGCCTTCTCTGATCTGCAGGCGATCGCCATCCTCAAGGCAGGCCAGATCGAAGCCTGGCTGGACGAGAGACGTGGCGACGCCGTGGTCCTCGGTGCCAGCCCCGGTCTCATTGAGGATGCCGTGCGGGCGACGGCACATGGCGACGAGCAGGGTGCACGACAGCGCATCGTGGAGCGACTGGCAACGCTGCAACGGGCGTACTCCTACGACGGCTTCCTGCTGGTGGACGGCAGTGCGCAACCAATCGTCGCCATCGGGGCGGACGAAGCCAGCGCCGCAGCGCCGGTCCGCAGAGCCCTGCAGACGGCCTTCGACACCACCCAGGTGGCGACAACGGATCTCTATCGGAGCGATTCGGGCCGTGTCCACCTCGACTGGGTTGCACCGCTGGTCAGGGAAATCGATGGCCGGCGGCGCGCGGTGGGCGCAGTCATCCTCGATACGCCCGTCGAACGGGTCGTCTTCCCGTTGATCCAGAGCTGGCCGACGCCGAGCCCGAGTGCCGAGACACTGCTCGTTCGCCGGCACGGAGACGCCGTCCTGTACCTCAACGAACTGCGTCATCGCACCGCCACCGCACTGCTTTTCAGCCAGCCTCTCGATGATCCCGATCTGCCGGCCGCCCGTGCCGTCCTCGCCGGCACGCCACAGGTCATTGCGGGCAAGGACTACCGCGGGGTTGACGTGCTCGCCGCGACGCGCCCGGTCAGCGGTACGCCGTGGCACCTGGTGGCGAAGGTCGATCGCGACGAAGTTCTCGCGCCACTGCGCAACCTGGTGTTCTGGGTCAGCCTGGTCGCCACCTGCGCCATCCTGGTCGTCTCTCTCCTGATCGTCCTGCTGTGGCGCCAGCAACTGCGAACGCACCAGCTCGAACTGGCAACCCAGAGCCTGGAGAAGGACCGCCTGGTCCGCTTGTTTTTCGATCTGCCCTTCGTCGGCATGACGACCCTCGCGGCCGACAGCAGGCGCTGGCTGCGTTTCAACGATCGTCTCTGCGAGATCCTCGGTTACCCGCGCGAGGAACTGCTCGAGCTGAGCTGGATCGAGCTCACCCACCGCGACGACCTCGCAGGCGAACGGATCCAGTTCGAGCGTCTGCTGAGCGGCGCGAGCAACGGCTTTCAAACCGACAAGCGCTTCCTGCGCAAGGATGGCAGGGTCATCAACGTCACGGCAGATGTCAGGACGGTGCGGCACGAGGACGGCCGCGTGGACTTCTTCGTCGCAACGGTGCAGGACATCACGGCAAGGCTGCAGGCCGAAGGTTTCGCCCAGGAACTTCTGGACAATGTCAATCAAGGCTTCGTCGTCTATGATCGGGCGCTGCGGGTGATCGTCTGGAACCGCTTCCTCGAGCGCACCATCGGCCTGCCGCGCGAGGCGGCGATCGGCAGGCACCTCGATGAATTGTTCCCCGACGCGCGGCGGCTCGGCATAGACGCTCACCTGCAACGTGCGCTGGCGGGCGAAGTGGTCGTCGCCGACGAGTTCGTGCCGCGCCTGCGCGGCACGACCAAACTCCTTGCCGCGGAGAGTGTGGCGGAGCGACGCGACGATCCGCGTCTCTTCTGGACCTTGTCCTCGTACGCGCCACATCGGAACGTCAATGGCGACATCGACGGCGTCCTGGTGAACGTGGTCGACATGACGACACTGAAGCGCAGCCAGGATGCGCTCCTGGCGTCGAACGAAGAACTGCGACAGCTTTCCCGGTACCTGGAGCGGGTGCGAGAGGAGGAACGGGTGCGGATCGCACGCGAACTGCACGATGACCTCGGCAGCACTCTGACGGCGGTCAAATGGGCAATCGCGATGGCAATCGAGCGTGCGCAGGAGGCGGCTCTGCCCGGCGACGCACAGCTTGCGCACGCGTCGCAGTTGCTCGATTCGGCGGTGGATACGATGCGTCGCATCATCAGCGATCTGCGACCAAGCGTACTCGACCACCTCGGGGTATGGACGGCGATCGAGTGGTACGCCGGTCAGATTGGCGAGCGGACCGGTCTGCGATGCGACGTCACCCTTTCGCCAGAGGTTGTCGCACTCGAGGTCGACCCCGAGCGAGCAACCGCAATGTTTCGCATCGTCCAGGAGGCGTTGAACAACGTCGTTCGCCACGCCCGCGCGTCGCGCGCCGAGATTCGTGTCCGTTGCGACGCCGGTGCCGTTATGATTGCGGTCGAGGACGACGGTGTGGGCACTGACGACGGCGCCCTGACGAAGACGGAGTCCTGGGGCCTGCTGGGAATGCAGGAACGCGCCGCCCGCTTCGATGGCGAGATCAAGCTTTCGTGCGGCGCCACAGGGGGCACCATCCTGGCCCTGCGCATGCCGTTTTGAGGAACGATGAGCGGACGCAAGCTGCAGATCCTGCTGGTGGATGACCACGCCGTCGTTCGTGGGGGCTTGCGGCTGCTGCTGGCGCAGAGTGGCGACATGGAAGTGGCGGGCGAGGCCGAGAGCGCCGAGCAAGCCATCAGCATGATCCGCCAGACCGAATTCGATGTCGCCCTGGTCGATATCGGCCTGCCGGGCAAAGGCGGCCTCGAGCTGTTGAAGCAGATCAGGACGGAGCGCCCCAGGCTCGCCGTGCTCATGCTGAGCATGTACGCCGAGGAGGTCTATGCCGTGCGCGCGCTGAAAGCCGGCGCTGCCGGCTACCTGACGAAGAACAGCGCACCAGCGACGCTCCTGGCGGCGATCCTGAAGGTCGCCGGGGGCGGCAAACATGTGAGCCCGGCGCTGCTGGACCAGTTGGCGTTCGAGGTGGGGCAGGGCAGGAAATCTGGGGCCGATGCACTGTCTGACCGGGAAATTGAGGTGCTGCGGCGGATTGCCGCTGGCGAGAGCTTGAACCATATCGCCGAGGCGCTGCATCTCAGCCCGAAGACGGTGACCACCTATCGTGCCCGAATCGTCGAGAAGACCGGGCTGCAGAGCAACGCGGAACTGACGCGGCACGCGCTCGAGAAGGGGATGCTCTCCTGAGACGGGCACGCCCGAAGACGACAACCGGGCTGTCGGTGAGCCGTCGCGGCAGCGCGCTTGTCACCGTCTGACCAGCGGCAGCGCCGGCAGACGCGGGATGTAGGGATTTCCCTGCTGCCGCCGTGTCGTCCAACACCTACAGCAAGAATACATCCGGCACCGATGGTCAATTTCCGGCGGCTGCGGGATGATGCGGTCTGCACATCGTACCGCGCACGAAGGAGCCCGTTCTTCACGCGGACCGGTGCCTGTGGAGATCAGCATGAACGCCTGCGCGTCGCCCCCCCTGCAACCAGACTGCACCCGTCTCCTGCTGGTAGATACCGACGACCTGTTTCTGGCCGACGTCGGCGGTGCTCTGCGCGCGAATGAAGGACTTGTGGTCGTAGCGACCGCTCGTTCGATCGAAGATGCCTACGACTGCGCGGCAAGGCACACCCCCGATGTGATCGTCATTGGCTGGGGCGCGGCGTCGCGAGCTTTTGTCCATGCCACCCTGGCCGGCCGATCCGCCGGCGTGCCCGATCCGCTGGTCGTCATCGTGCTGCGTCGGGGAATCACCAACGTTCCGGGGCTGACCTCGCTCAGCCTGCTGCCGAACGTCGCACTGGTGGTGCATGACCAGGTCGAAAAGCTGCTGCTCCGGCACGCGTCTGCGGAATCCCGCGCGCTGCCGCACTGACACTGCCGTCGCCGGTGCAAGCTCCTGCCGACCGTCGCGATGCGGCCCCTGCCGGGCTGGCCGACGCAAGGCACTCCGACGACACTCATCTCGCGAGACCGCTGCTGACTTCTTCCTGTGACCGTGATGTCAATCCTGATCGTCGATGATTCAGCCGTTGTCCGACAGATGCTGCGCGAGATGCTCGCGAACGTCGAGGGTGCGGATGTGGTGGGTGAATTTGCCAGTCCGGGTCCGGCGATCGCAAGCATTCGCAGCAACCCGCCGGATGTCGTCGTGCTCGATATCCAGCTCGTCAATGGCAGCGGGCTGGAGGTTCTGCGCGCGGTGGGCACGAACCATCCGGACACGAAAGTGCTGGTCTTCACCAACTACGCGGAGGACGTGTACCGCAGGCGGTGCCTGGAAGCAGGAGCCCATGCCTTCTACGACAAGAAGAGCGACCTGCAGGCCCTCCGCCAATGCTTGTGCTGCCTTGCTCCGGCCGGTCGGGCGAGCGGCACCCGGCGGCAAGCCAACGGCGGCTGAGCGCCGCAGTCGCCGCGAGGTTCCCGCCGAGCGGCGTTGCCGACTCGAAACCCGCCCCGTGCAACACGCACAGCGTGCCGCGGAGCAAGGAATCGCTGGCGAGCCCCCGTCAGGCGTCTTCGGTGGCGAAGTTGAGTTCGACACCATTGCCTGCAGGGTCGCTGATGAAGAGCTGCACCTGCGTCGTGCCCGGCACACGCGCCGTCGTGAAGGCGATGCCCAAGCCAGTCAGCTTGTGCTCGAAGTCGGCGCGCCCGCTGCAGGTGAAGGCCGCGTGGTCAAAGGTCGATACCGCACCCGCCCCGGGTGGCGTGCCGGGCCGGGCCTCCGAGAGATGCAGGATCGGCTGGCCACCGGCGTACAACCAGTAGCCAAAGCTGCCGAAAGGTGGTCGCGCGCCAGGGATCAGGCCAACGACATCGCAGTAGAAGCTGCGCAACTCCTCCATGAGTCGGCGCGGCGCGCGCAGGTTGTAATGATTGAGGCCCAGGGCAGGCATGCATACCTCGACGGTCACCATGAAGAATCGCCTCGGCCAGGCGCAAACCCCGTTCCAAGCCTTGCCGATGCCCTTCCGCGCGCCCGCTCGCGACTGGCGAGCCGTAGCGGCACGGTCGTACCCCTGCGCCGTCGGCCTGGTCTGGCACTCCGGTTGATGAGGACCATGGCGGCCGACCAACGCCAGCGCACGCGGGAGCTGGGCGGAGCATAGCATCACCATGGTGCTTCGCGGGCCTGGCGGTTTTTCGCCGCCAGCATGTCATTGGTCGCACGATGCGCTACAGTGCGCAAATGTTGCAGAACATGGCCTCTCGTCTGCTCGCACTGCACGGCTGGACCCTGAGCGAACCACCGGATCGGCCGGCGCGCGCCGTCCTCATCGCCTACCCGCACACCTCCAACTGGGATGCGCTGTATGCGTTGCTCGGCAAGCTCGGCCTTGGCCTCGATGCGCACTGGGTGGCGAAGGAGTCCCTCTTTCGCTGGCCGTTCGCTGGATTGCTGATCAGAATGGGCGGCATCCCGGTCAATCGCCGCACGCGCAACGGACTCGTCGCCGAGATGACGGCGCTATTCGCCGCGCAGCCCAGGCTGCTGCTGGTGCTCGCTCCGGAAGGAACGCGCCGGCTGACCGAGGGCTGGAAAAGCGGCTTCTACCGCATCGCGCTGGCGGCGAACGTTCCGCTGGCGTTGGGCTTCGTGGACTACGCGCGACGGGAGGCGGGGATTCTTGCCTACCTCACGCTGACCGGTGATCCCGCCGTCGACATCGCTGCCATCGCCCGCCACTATGTCGACCGTCCGGGCAGGCACCCGGCACTGGCGTCGCCGATCCGCTGGCTCGATTGACCCGCCGCCTGCGCGCAGGTCGGCGGTAGCCGACGCGGTACCTGCACCCCTGCCATGATCAGTCTGCAGGGCTCCGGATGACAGCCATCCAACTGGCGGGGCAGTTGCGAAGATGCTCGCGCAGAACAACGACCAGTCATCTGGCGACGGTCGGCACACACTCCTGATTTTCAACATTGCATTGAAAGCCTCGGGACGTTGCCGGTTCCGCGGTAGTGGACGGCCCCTTCGCGACGGCGTTCCGGAACTGGAGCAAGGTGCCCGCAGTGTTCGTGCTCGATCTTCAGACGGGCAGCGAGACGCTCCTCGCCCTCGGCTGGCAACCAGTCATTGTGAACGGTGGCGAAACGGTCGTGGTGGCGGACAGCGAAGGACATTACCGAGCGGTGGCGGTCGCCAGCGGCAAAGCGGCCGCCGTGCCCGTGTCGGGCACGGCGTGCCCCCGGCTGACCGCCAGCCCCTCCGCCGACGTGTTCCTGGCCTGGTGCCGGCCGACCAGCGACGATCCGGTCGCGTTCACCGAACGGAACAGCCCGCTCATTGGCGCCAGGCGGATGATGACCCTCAAACTCGTCAGGCTGAACCATGCCGAGGGCCAGACGGTCGTTTCCGCCATCGACCCAAGGGCCGCAGTCAGCTTCGGTGTCGCGCGATGACAGCGACGCGAATCCGCATGAACGCTACATCACCTGGGAAAGATGGGAACCCAGTCGCAAGTCGGCAGTGAGTATGTGCTCGGTCAGCCAGCGCTCGAGGAACTCGATGTGCTCATCCACCATGGGCTTGTTCGCCCGCAGGATCTCCTGCTGCAGTTCCTGAGCGCTCTTGATCAACTCCTGGTGCTCCGCCTTGTGTTCCTCGATCGCATCATAACGATGCTTCAGCATCAACCGCTCCTCGTGGCTGAAATGCCAGACCGTACAGTTGATCAGCTCTGCCAATATCGCCGCCAGATATTGCGGCGACTCCTCGTCGACCACGGCATGATTGAGGATATTGAAAATATTCACCAACTTGCGGTGATCTTCGTCGATTTCGTCGACCCCGACGCTCAGTATCTGGTCCCAAACAATATCTTTCATGTGTCCTCTCTGCCTGAAATGACGGATCCCGAGTGTGGGGTTGGATGAGATGAACCGCGCTGGCCGCAGGAGACACGCATCGAAGCGATGGAATCACTGCTGCAAGGGTACCGAAGCCCGGCCCGGCGCGACGATCACGCAGGCACCCAGACTGGATAATCCGTATAGCCGACCGCTCCGCGCGTGTAGAAGGTCGCCGGATTGGGCTTGTTCAGCGGCGCACCCATCCTGATGCGCGCCGGCAGGTCCGGATTGGCCAGGAAGGCCGTGCCAAAGGCGACGGCGTCGAGCCGGCCGGCGGCGATGGCCTGGTCCGCTTCGTCAGCCGAAAAACCCATGTTGCCGATCAGCGTGCCTTTGTAGCTGGCTCGCACCGGCGTCAGCACATCGCCGCTCTGCTGCTGGAAGAAATCGCCGCGCATCAGGTGCAGGTAGGCAAGGTTGAAGTCATTGAGCCGGACGGCAAGCCAGGTCGCCAGCCCGATCGGGTCGCTGTCGATCATGCTGTTGTAACTGTTGAGGGGCGACAGGCGCACCCCGACGCGATCGCTGCCCCAGGCGGCGCAGACTTCCTCGAGCACTTCACACAGGAGACGGGCACGATGGGCGAACGGGCCGCCATAGGGACCTGTACGCTTGTTGGCGCCATCACGCAGGAACTCGTCCAGAAGGTAGCCGTTGGCGGCGTGTACCTCGACGCCGTCGAAACCGGCCGCCCGCGCGTTGGCGGCGGCTTGCCGGAAGCCGGCAACGATCGCCGGCAATTCGTCGTCGCGCAGCTCGCGTGGCGTGACGTAGGGTTTCTTGCCCTCCGGCGTGCGCACCTCATCGCCCGTGATCGGGATCGCGCTCGGGGCCACGGGCTGGGCACCGTTGTTGAGCAACGGGTGGCAGGCACGGCCGCCGTGCCAGATCTGCAGGAAGATCCGGCCGCCGGCCGCGTGCACGGCGTCGGTGACGCGCCGCCAGCCGACGATCTGAGCAGGCGAGTGGATTCCGGGTTCGGTCCAGAACGAGGAGTGTCCCGCCATTGCCATGGTCGCTTCGGCAATCAGCAGCCCGGCACTCGCTCGCTGCGCGTAGTACTCGGCCATCAATGCGGTCGGAACGTGTTCGGCGTCGGCCCGACAGCGCGTCAGCGGCGCCATGAAGATGCGGTTCGCCGCGCTCACGGCACCGATCTCGAGTGGGCTGAAAAGGGAAGGCATGCTGGCGATCTCCGGAGAAACAAGGGTGCATACTAGCGCAACGGACGATCGCTGCGGGCGACCATCGCTGTACCGGCCTGGCGATACGGCGGCAAGCGCCGCCTGCCCGCTGACCGGCTGCTCAGCCTGGCCCGATCTGCAGTTGCCACGGGTCAAGGAGCAGATAGCTCGCGCATCGGCCATCCGAACGACTGCCGTCATCGCTGACGATGATGATCCACTGGCGGCCACCAATCAGCGCCGCGCCGACCCCCTCGGCGTGCGCGAAGCCCGGCAGTCCGTGCATGCTCACCCGCTGCGGCAGATCCTCGTGCCCGCCACGCCAGAACCAGAGGGCAAACTGCGTTCGCTCGCGACCGACCGGACCGGCGACGACGAGATAACCGTCGAGCAACGGCACATGCGCCACGGCGCGGATGCCGTGTCCCTGCAGGTCGAGGCGGAACAGCTCGCTGGCAATCTGCGGCGCCCGCCCGGCGTCGAACATGGCATCGGGATTGTCGATGCAGGCGATGATGGCCCGCCCATCGACCAGCGGGCTGCGAAAACCCAGCATCAGTGCACGCCGGTCTGCCCGCATCGCCAGCCCTTCGATGTTCAGGCCGCCGTCCTTCTTCACGTGGCGAATGGCGGCAGCCTCTGCCAGCAGAGGGTGGGCAGCGGTCAGTGCCCGCTTCAGATCGACCACCAGCCGCGCCTCGACCATCTCGCCACCGGCAACGCGAAAACGCAGCAGCTTTTCCCGCGCCGACCTCTCGTCGCCGGCGTTGTCGCGCGAGTGCGAGGTGATTGCGTAGACGCAGCCGGCGTGATCGCCGGTGACCGCCTCGAGGTCATCGAGCCGCCAGTGATCATCATCGTCGCGGTGTGGGGACGGCAGTCGCAGCGGGGTGCAGTCGACCGGGCCGCTGTCGTCGAAGTGCAGCAGGCTCAGTGGACACTGAGCCTCATCCTCGACGACGATGAAGCGGCCATCGGCCAGTTGGAAGATTCCCGACGGTTCGTAGCAACCGGTCAATTCCCGGAAACCCGGATGATCGTCAGCACTCATCGGCGAGACCTCGACGGGCTGCGGTGCCAGCGGCGAGACGCATCGCAGCCGGCGGGGTCGGTGACCGGGGCGCATCGGCAACGCGGCCTGTCGTGGGCAAGCGGATGGCGACCCGCCACGACGCCCGCAATCTGGTCAGCCGGCGGCGGGACATGGTATCGTTCTCTGTCATCGACGGGAGGACCATACCCATGCAGTTGCCTGTGCGGATTTCATTGCCCTGCCTTGCCATACTGCTCGCCGCCTGCGCCACCAGCGGCCCGCAGTCGTCGTCGGAAAGCAGCGACAGGAAGGATACGCGCGCGAGATCGGAACGCAAACAGCTCGATTTCCGGCTCGCCAGCGGCACCTATCGCTGCGAACTGGGGCAGAGCGTCGAGGTCGAGCGGCAAGCGCGCGGTGACCGGGCGATCGCGGTACGCTGGGAGGGCAAGCAGCACACGTTGCAGCGGCAGGCTTCGTCGTCCGGCCTGCCACGCTACGAAGACCGGCAGAACGGTCTGCTGTGGATCGACCTGCCGTGGAAAAGCGTGCTGATGGATGCCCACAGCGGGCGTCCGCTGGCCAACGAATGCAAGCCGGCGGCGAGCAGGACAGCCCGCGGCTGAGCCCGCCCGGACCTGCGCGTCGCCGGCTGTCCGCAGACCCGCCGACCCCCGTGGCCGGGCTGTCGACGCCGACTCGCTGCGCAACGCGGCGCTGCAGCCACGGCTGACGCCAGTCTGCAGCGAACTGAGCGCTACCAGGGTGCGCTGGCAAAGGCGCTGGCAAAGAGTTCGGCGATGTCGCTGCGTTGCGGGCGGTGGTTCTGCCCGCCACGATGCGCAATCTTGATCGCGCCCATGACGGCCGCCAGGCGGCCGGTCTTCTCCCAGTCCCAGCCGGCGGCGATGCCGTAGAGCAGGCCCGAGCGATAGGCGTCGCCACAGCCGGTCGGGTCGACCACGACAGCCGCAGCAACACATGGGATCTCGATGCAACGACCGCCGGCATGGATGTGCGAACCCGCACCACCGCGCGTCACGATCAGCGCTTCGACCGCCGTCGCGAGTTCCTCGAGCGAGCGGCCGGTGCGGTCGCACAGGAGCTTCGCTTCGTAGTCGTTGAAGCAGGCATAGGTGGCAAGCCGCATGAACTCGGTCAGGTCGTCACCGGAGAACATCGGCAGACCCTGGCCCGGATCGAAGACGAAGGGAATGCCCGCCGCTGCCAGGTCGCGGGCATGCTGCAACATGCCGTCACGCCCATCGGGAGCGACGATCGCCAGGTTGGCCCCGTGCACGTCGGCAACCCGGTTGAGGTGCGAGTAGCTCATCGCTCCCGGGTGAAAGGCGGTGATCTGGTTGTCGTCGAGATCGGTCGTGATGAAGGCCTGCGCCGTGAAACTGCCGGCAATCCGGCGCACGTGGGTGCGAGCGAGGCCGTGGTCGTCGAGGCGAACGAGATAGGGATCGGCATCGTCGCCAACGGTGGCCATGATCAGCGGATCGCCACCGAGGAGCTTGAGGTTGTAGGCAATGTTGCCGGCACAACCGCCGAACTCCCGCCGCATTTCGGGCACCAGGAAGGCGACGTTCAGGATGTGGATCTGTTCCGGCAGGATGTGATTCTTGAAGCGATCATGGAAGACCATGATGTTGTCGAAGGCGATTGAGCCGCAGATGAGTATGGACATGGGAGCTGGCATCGGTCGGAAGGTGGGGAGCGGGAAGCGAGTATAACACCGACGCTGGCAGGGTCCTGCCGTCGCGCTCAGGCGTCCTGCTCAGGGGTAGAAGAGGTACAGCCGGTAACCGGCAGCGTCGATCTGCTGTGCTTCCAGCCAGAGCTTGACCTCCATCTCGGCGTTCGTCGGGAACGGACCGTCACTGAGTGCGGCAGGCGACAGGTACTCCTCGGGCAGCAGGACACGCCGCGCGATCGCCTTGTCGCGGGTATCGGTGAGCGTCAGCTCAAGGGCGGGGTAGGCCTGCGCGTAGGCCGCCCGATTGCGCAGGGTGGCTTGCAGGACGAGCAGCTTGCCTCGCCCAGGGTCTGCCTGCAGGTCCGAGCTCTCGATGCTGACCAACGCCGCCTGGCGCGGCAGCGGCATTTCGCTGCCGAAAGCGGCACTCAGCGCCTCGAGCAGCGGCCGCAGCGCCGGCACGCTGATGGCGATGCTGCCGCGCTGGTGAAAGACGAGCTGGCCAGCAAGCACGCAGGCAAGGAGGACGGCAACGACGAGGAAGGTCGTTCGCACGCTGCGCTCCGCCGGCGACGGGGCGCCGGGCACCTCGGCCAGCCATTGCGGCGGCGCCGAGGGGCCGTCCCCTTCGCTTGGCGGCGCGCGCTCGTCGGCTGCGGCAGCGGGCAACTGTCGGTCGACAGGCGGCGATTCGTCCGCCGCGGACGCCGGCTCGTCCGCACCCTGGATGGGCGCCGGCGAGCTGGCGACGTCGATCACCGCCGCCACCGCCGACCTGCTGGCGACCGGCGCCGGTGGCGCCACCAGGTCGACCGGGTTTGGCGCCGGCTCCGCTCGAGGGCTGGCGCGCGCTGCCGCCGGCAGCGGTGGCGTCGCCCCGGCTGCCGCAGCCACCGGCGCAGTCGGCGACGAAGCGAGGCTGTCGCCGTCGAACAGGTTTTCAATGGCATTGAAGACAGCGCGACACTGGCCGCAGCGAACCCTGCCTGCCCGCAGCCGCAACTGCTCGGGAGTGACGCGAAAGACGGTCCGGCAGGTTGGGCAGCAGGTGCGCATGGCTAGTTCCTGCGACCGGCCAGGCAGACCCAGCCGTCACGCGTGTCGACCACCGTCAGCGGCAGATGGGGCGCATAGGCCTCGATCAGGTCATCCGACTGTTCGACGAGGATACCGGAAAGTGCCAGCAGGCCACCTGCGCGCAGATGGCTGCAGAGGGCCGGGGCAAGCACCTGCAGCGGATTGGCCAGAATGTTGGCAACGACGATGTCGAACTGGCCACTCAGTGGATCGACCGATTCCTGGAAGCGGGCAGCGACCCCATTGGCCGCGGCGTTGTCGCGCGCCGCGGTCACCGCCTGCGGGTCGATGTCGACGCCGACCACCTCGCTCGCACCCAGCCTGCCGGCGGCGATCGCCAGAACTCCGGAGCCGCAGCCGTAGTCGAGCAGCGACACGCCCGGCCTGACCGATCGCTCGAGCCACTCGAGGCAGAGCCTGGTCGTCGGGTGCGAACCGGTGCCGAACGCCATTCCCGGGTCAAGGACGAGGACGATCGCCTCGGGATCAGGCGCGACATGCCAGGATGGAACGATCCACAGGCGTTGCGAAACGCGAATCGGCTCGAACTGCGATTGCGTCAGGCGCACCCAGTCCTGCTCGGGCACTTCCTCCTGGCTGAACGGGGGCAGTTCGGCGAGGCCGGCCTGCGCGGCGCAGTGCAGCAGGAGCTGGCGGACGTCGCTATCCGGCCGCAGCAGGGCAACGACCAGCGAGCGCTCCCAGCCCGGACGACTGATCGAGCCGGGCTCGCCAAACTGCGGTTGCTCGTTGGCGGTACCGGCATCCGCGTCCTCGATGCTGGCGGCCAAGGCCCCGGCCGCGAGCAGCGCGTCGGCAAGTCGCTCGGCGTGCTGGCAATCGGTACGGACGCTCAGGGATAGCCAGGCCATCGGTCGTCGGCGCTGGTCAGCCGCCTTTCTTGACCTCGCCCTTGGCAGCCAGCCACTGCTCGAGATAGTGGATGCTGGTGCCGCCCTCGATGAAACGGGAATCCTGCAGCAGCTCCTGGTGCAGGGCGATGTTGGTCTTGATGCCGTCGATGCTCATTTCGGACAGCGCGGTGCGCATGCGGCGCAGTGCCTGGTCGCGGCTGTCGCCGTAGGCGATCACCTTGGCGACCATCGAGTCGTAATGCGACGGAACGGTGTAGCCATGATAGATGTGCGAGTCGACGCGGATTCCCGGCCCGCCCGGTGGGTGGTAGAAGCTGACCTTGCCCGGCGAGGGGACGAAGGTGAAGGGATCTTCGG
>ERZ761602.3560-NODE-3560-length-21787-cov-5.580849_pt1 | contig 21787 bp, 19 predicted proteins | sample MGYA00512165_ERZ761602 | MGnify/ENA primary metagenome ERZ761602 (study PRJEB28899, sample SAMN02445085) | bioreactor sludge metagenome | biome: EBPR sludge; isolation source: Thorneside wastewater treatment plant | place: Australia: Brisbane, Thorneside...
GCCTTGCGCGGCGATCCCCCCAAGAATCAGACACGCTTCGAGCGCGTCGATGGCACGACCCCGCCGGGCCTCGCGATCGACGGCATGAAGGGCATCACGGCGATCGAGAGCTTCCTGCTCGCGCGGCTCTTCATGTTCCAGCAGGTGTACTTCCACAAGTCGACGCGCGCGGCCGAGGCGATGATCGGCTGCATCTTGCGCCGCGCGGTGCAGCTCGTCGCGCAGGGGCACCGGCTGCCGGTGAGGCTCGCGGCGCTCGAGTCGGCCGCTGCGGGCGAGCTCCCGAGCCTGCACGACTACCTCGAGCTCGACGATCACACGCTGCTCGGCGCTCTCCACGCGTGGGAGCAGGCCGACGACCCGGTGCTCGCGGACCTCTCGCGACGGCTGCGCGCACGCAAGCTCTTCAAGACGATCGAGCTCGAGGGCGTCGAGGTCGATGCGAGCGCCGAGCGCGCACTCGAGGTCGGTCGCGCTGCGGCCGTCGCGCGTGGGCTCGACCCGGACGCCTACGTGGTGCTCGACCGCGCCTCCGACGTCCCCTACCCCGCGCACGCCGCGCTTCGCGTCATCTTCCCGGATGGGCGCGAGCGAGACCTCTCCGAGGTGTCCTTCTTGCTGGGGCGCCTCCGAGGCCAGGTACTCACGCGGACGCGCCTGCTCTTCGCTCCGGAGCTCCGGGAGGCGATCGGTGCAGAGCTCGGCAGCTGAAGCACGGCGCGTCGCGCGCGCACGCGTGACGATGACGTACGCGCGGGTCGGCGCGATCACAGTAGCCCTGTCGCTCCTCGGTGCGCGAGCGCAGGCCGACGAGGGCGACGGCGCCTACGGACGTCTCGACGGAGACCTGCTCTTGTCCGCCGGTGCAGGAGTGGCGCTGCAAGAGGGCAGCCCGGGCATGGTCGTGCAAGCGGCCGGGCTGTACCTCGCCATGGTGGGGCCCGTGCTCCGCTACACCGAGTCCTTCGGCGCCGACGACGCTCGCTACGATCGCAGCCTCGCCGTCGGGCTCGAGCTGCGGCCGCTCTTCCTCGGCCGACTCGGCCTCGACCTCGAGCGCGGTCCCGCGCGACTCGATTTGCTGCTCGACTCCTTCGCGCTCACGCTGGGCAGCTTCTGGCACTCCGAACGAGGAGCCTTCGCGGCCACGCCCGGGCTCGAGCTCGGCGCCGGCATCTCCTTCCCGGTCATGCCCCGCATCGACGGCCCTGCCGTCGGCATCACGGGCCTGCTCCGCTTCCGCGACGACGATCTCTCGAGGCGATCGGCCGAGGGCCTCGTCGAGCAGGGCAGCGTGCTGCTCTTCACGCTGTCGTGGCAGGGCATGCTCGACGCCGGCCTGGTCGACGCGCGCACCTCAGCTCGCGAGCGTTGAACCAGCGTCGCGCTCGGCCACGCGCGCTCGCCGTCGCGTTCAGCGCACCGCGAAGCTCGTGTCGAAGGCCGCGACCTCGCGGCCGTCGCTCAGCTTGCGCCGCGTGGCCGCGATCGCGTCGAGCAGACCCGCGATCTCCGCGAAGGGCGCGCGATCGTCCACGTGCAACACCGCACGATCGAAGCTGCGATCGCTCGCATCGCGGTGACCACCGTGACGTTGCCACTCGGCTCGGATCACGCCCTCGAGCTCCGACGATCGCTGCCATGCGCCGTCGGCGTTCCCTCGAGCCACGCGCGTCTCGCTCACCACGGTGTCGGCCTGCTTCCACGAGACCACGAAGGCGTCGGATGAAGCGTGGAGGTGCATGACCCGCTCCACGGCCGTGGGGGTCACCACGTCCTTCACGTCACCCGGGACCGACGCGGTCGCGTTCAGGCGCGCCGATTGGACCCACACCGCCGTGATGAGCAGGAAGGCCACCGTCACCATCAAGAGATCCACGAAGGGGATCATGTTGAGCTCGGAGCTCGCCGCGCGCCTGTTTCCTCCGCTCGAACCGACATCGACGCCGCCCATGGGTCCTCCTGCTCCACGCAGAGCGCCGCTGGCGCCTCCATCGACGCGAGCTGCTGCGTGCTGAACTCGAGGGACAGCCTGACCCGCGGCGGAGTTCCCCGCGTTCGACGCCCGGGCTGCGCACGCTTCGTTCTTGCGGCGCGTCCAGAGCTCCGGGCTCGGCGGGTTCAGGGCGTCGCGGAAGCGGCGGGCGGCGCGGACGGCATCGGTGCAGTGGAGGGAGCGCTCGACGGCGCAGGCTCCGAGCTGCCGCTCGGCGGCGGCGTCACCTTCGCCGCAGCGCTGCCCTCGACCGCCTGGCGGAGCTCGAGCGCGAGCGCACAGCTGCGCGCTTGTCGGAGCCGCGCGGCTTCCACCTCGGGATCGGCCGCGCGTGAGCCGCCGAGCAGCTGCCCCTTCACCTCCCGGCGCATGCGCACGAGCGGCTTGCCGTCCGAGAGGCGATACAAACCGACGCGCGAGTACCACGTTTTGCCCGCGAGTACCTCGCGGTCTTCGGACGTGGGGCCTGCGTCGGCTGCATCCACCGAAGCCTCGGGCAGCTCGTCGATCACCAGCAGGACGAACTGCGCCTTCGACAAGAGCTCGATCGCGATCGGGATCTCCGACCGCATCACGTCGTCGAAGGTGCCCGCGAGCGCCGAGAGGGTGAGATCGCTCCTCGTGGTGCGCACCTGCTCCGCCCAAGCCTCCTCGATGACGAACAGCGCTCGGTAGGCGAGCCTGAGGTTGTAGGGCTGCGCCGGGCGCGCGCACCGGTTGAGCTCGTTGCAGAGCTGGCCCGAACGGCACTCACTCGTGCGCGTACACTCCGCTCCTGCGATCGGGCTCTCGCCCGCCGTGCGCATCAAGCACGCCGTGAACGCGTCCTTGCTCGCGGTCAACGCAGCGGCCTGCAGCTTCTCGGCGGTCTCGACCTGACCCTGTCGGACGCGGAGGTAGATGCCGGGCAGCTGCTGGAAGGGGAAGCGAGACAGCTCCTCTCGCTCGACGAGATCGCCCTCCGGCGCGGCCGCGAGATCCTTCGCCGACGACTCGATCTTCCCGCGCAGCGCGGCCCAGAGCGGCTCCAGCTCGGCGCGGGTGGCTCGCTGCTTGGACAGCAGCACCTGCCGCTCACCGTCGAGCTCCGACGACGCCCGGTATCCATACAGCCCGAGCGCCACCGCCACGACGAGGCCGAACCAGGCGGCCGCCTTCCACGGCGGCTTCGGGAACTTGCGACGCTCCGCGCGCGAGCGCTCGACGGCGCTCAGACCGCGAGGCAGCTCGCTCGGGTCCTGACGGCCCGCCCTTCGCCCGGCGACCGGCGTCGCCTCCTTGCTCGTCGTCGGCGCCGCTTCCGCGGTCTGCTCGGCGTTGTCGCTGCTCGTGGGTTCGTCGCTCACTTCGGACCGTCGCTCTGGCTGGGGAGGTGGTTGAACTGGCGGCCCCGCGGAGCGGCGCTCGGCGACGGCCTACCGGAGGACCGGAGAGGTGGAGTCGTAGACACGCACCCACCGACCGACGCGCATCTTCCGCCGGCATGCGCTCGATGTCGATGCGCCTGAGGCCCGAGCTCCGACGAGAGCAGCTCCCCAAACTCGAACGCCGCGCCCCGCTGACGGAGCGGGACACGGCGTCGTGTGCGTCGGCCGGCGGCGGCCGGGCTCGGGCGCGTGGTGGGTCAGCGCCCGAGTCGGAGCAGCGTCACTCGCCGCCCGCAGGCTTCGAGCCGCCACCGATCTTCTGGACCATGAAGCTGACGTTCGGGTAGCCCGCGTAGGCGGCCGTCTGGAAGACGCTCTTCACGACGATGGCGGGAACCTCCTCGTCGATCTGCAGGATGACCACGCCGGGGAAGTCCTTGTCCGGCTGGACCTGCTTCCACAGCTCGCGCTTGGCCTTGAGGATGTTGAAGAGCTCGTCGACCTTCTGCATGCGGCCGACCTCTTCGATGGCCCGCGTCGAACCCGCGAGCTGCCCGTCGACGAGCACCTGGTTGCCGTTGACGGCGACCATGGGCGCGTCGATGACGTCCTCGGCGTTCTCGGCCTTCGGCAGCGAGACGTTCTTGTCGACGGCGACCTCACCCGACGCGCTGAACGTCTGGAGGAGGAAGATGACGGTCACCAAGAGGAAGTCGATGTACGCGGTGAGGTTCAGGCTCGCGTTGACGGAGTGCCCACCGCCGCCCGCCACCTTGTTCCACACGAACCGCAGCGGCACGTGGTGCATGAGCCGCTTGCCGGGCTGGTGGATCGCGTGCGAATGCGGGTCGTGATCCGGGAATGCATCGTAACGATCGGCGCTCATCAGCTCACCCTCAGCGGACCGAGAAGGTCATGTTGAAAACGGGGACCTCGTCCTTCGCACCGCTCGGCAGCACGAGCTCGCGCTTCGTGGCGTACAGGGCGTCGAGCACGGCGACGATCTCCTTGTACGGCGTGCGGTTGTCGACCTGGAGGATGGCCTGATCGACCTTCTTGTCGCTCGGATCGCGGTGGCCACCGTGCTGCTTCCACTCCTCGCCGAGCTTCTTGGCGAGGTCGGGGTAACGCACCGGGTTGCCCGGATCGCTCGGCTTCGGAACCTTGACTTCGCTCACCACCGTCGCGCCCTGCTTCCAGGTGATGGTGAACTCGTCGGCGCCGAGGTGAAGGTTCAGGACCTTCTCAGGCGTCTGCGGCGTGACCTCTTGGGTCGGGTCCGGAGGGCCTGGAACCTGTGCGTTCGCGTTGATGCGCGAGTTGTTGACCCACACCGCCGTGATCAGCAGGAAGGCCACGGTCACCATCAGGAGGTCGATGAACGGGATCATGTTGATCTCCGAGTTCATCGAGCGCTTCTTCCCGCCGCTCTCTACGTCGACGCCACCCATCGTGTCACCCTCTCTCGAGAATCGAACTGCACTCGAGCTTGACTGTCAAAAACCGCCCGGGCAAGCGCAGCCCAGTGGGCCACCAGCTCGGCGCGTCGCGGGTCCTCTGCACCAGTGGACCTTGCTGCTGGGCCTCGACGCCAGTGCATGGCGCTCGACCCGGTACCGCAGCCGAGACCGACACCGTCTTTCGGAGACGGTTCCCGGCATCGGCTGAGAAGCTCGCGGATGCCAGGCGCGGCGTACCCGTTCGCCTCTCGGCGAGTCGGGCAAGCGCGGTTCGAGACCACGCTTGCCCCAGGGATCGCAGCGTTCGTGCAGGTCGGGTGCTCGCCTCGCGACGAGCCTCGACCGTTGCCCGCCTCCGAGCGTGCCCGGCGCCGCTCACGCAGCCCGAGCAAGCCGGAACGGCGAGCCTGCGCCTCAGGCAGGCTGCTGCCCGACGGCGTTGACGTTCACCTTCTGGCGGTTGGCGACGACGAGGTTGAGCACGCGAACCGAGGCCTCGTTGATGTCGTCCTCGATGCCCTGCGTCTGGCCGTTCAGCACGGCGTAGCCGATGAGGCCGAACACGGCGACCGCCAGACCGAAGGCGGTGCAGTGCATGGCCTCCGAGATGCCGTTCGCCAAGATGCGCGCCTTCTGGCTCGGGTCGATGCCCTCACCGCCGACCGACTTGAACGACTTGATGAGACCCATCACCGTGCCGAAGAGCGCCGCGAGCATCGCGATGTTCGAGAGCAGCGCGAGGTACGGAGTGCGAGCCGCGATCTTCGGGATCTCGTGCAACGCAGCCTCGTCCATCGCGGCCTGAACCTCGCCATCGGGGCGGTTCACCTTCACGAGACCGGCCTGGACGATGCGCGCCAGCGGCACGTTCGCCGCCGAGCACATCTTCACCGCCTTGGGAATATCGCCCGCCAGGATGCACTTCTGCATGGTGGCCAGGAAGACATCGCGGTTGATCGACGCGCCGTAGAGGAAGATGGCTCGCTCGATGATGATGCCGAGGATGAACACCGAGCAGATCGCGATCGGGACCATGCCCCAACCACCTTCAACGAAGAACTCCCACATTGCTTTCCTCCGACTCCCTGACTCGAACCACTTTGGACCCGACCGCTCGGAGCTGATGACAGCTCGCCCGCCCGGGCCTCGAGATTGCTGCTTCCCGAGCTGATGCTCCGGAAGCGGACACTGCGAACGCTGTTACTTCGACTACTTCAAGCGCGGCGTGGCGTCGAACGCTACGCGGCGGACAGACTGGCTGGCCGGTCGAACCGAGGTGCCTGAGCACGACGGCCGAGCCGACGGAATCGATCGCCGAGCTGGTTCTCTCGAGGAGACCCAAGAGTTCGTGGTGGTGAGCTCGCCCCACCCGACCCCGACCTCCCGAGGAGCGCAACCGGCGAAGGTTGCGACTCCCACGACCCTCGTGGCGCCCGCGGGAGCGAAGCGCAGCGTGGCTCGTTGCGGCTTGGAGCCGCCGGTACTCGCGACGGGCGCATCTTCGCGAGTCCGACCTCCGAGCGTCAACAAAGATTTGGTCGCGCAGGCGCTTTTGCTCGGCGACGGCCACTTCTCGCCCGCATCGACCGAAAGTTGCGCTGTCGCTGTGCGCCCTTCGCTCACGCTGGTGGCGTGCACCGGGCGGCGACGGCGCTGGATTCCGCGGCCCCGCGACCACGTCGGCAGGCGCTTGCGGAATGGATCTCGGCACCGCTATAGTCCGCCCCGTTGTTGTTTTTCTTCTCGCTCAGCTTCCGTCCGGGGGCAGCAACCGCCCGACGGCGGGCTGCGTCGGTCGCTCGACGGGCTGCGTCGGTCGCTCGATGCACTGCGGTCCGTTCGGCCCGCGATGCCTCGTCGAGAGCGCTCGCGTCGAACGAGGCCTTCGCGGGAAGCGAGTCTGTGTCGTTGATCGCACCGAGTTACGGATCGACCGAGTCGAAGTCCAAGATGAAGGGCCGGGCCGCACTTGCCCGGGCTCCGCTGTCCAACCCTCGCCGTCGAAGTGACGGCGCTGCTCAACCCTCGCCGTCGAACCGACGGCGCTGCGACGCCCTCGCTGGTGGCGTCGTCGAGTTCGTGACCACGCGGCCCTCGAGGGCACGCGCGGTGGAGAAAGGATCTCAGGAATGCGTCACTTGCTGATGTCGTCGGCTCAGAGCGGAGGTGGCGCGGGCCTGATGGACGCCCTCCAGCACAACCCGACGTTCCTCATGATGAACCTCGTGGTCTCGGCCATCGTGGTCACCATCGTCATCGAACGCGCTGCCTTCCAGATCCGTCGCTACAGCGTGAACTCGAAGGAGTTCTTCGGCCAAGTGAAGAAGCTCGTCGCGGCCGGCAACATCGACCGCGCGATCAAGCTGTGCGAGGCGAGCGACTATCCGGTGCTCCAGCTCGTGAAGGCAGGCCTCACGCACGCGAACAAGGGCGCCGACGAGATCGACGCCGCGCTCAGCGAGAAGCTCAGCGAGATCAAGCCGGAGGTCGAGAAGCGGATCGCGGCCCTCTGGTCGCTCGCGAACATCGCGACGCTCATCGGTCTGGTCGGCACCGTGTTCGGTCTCATCAGCACCTTCGGCGCCATCGCGGCCGAGGGTCTGTCGCCGGCGAAGAAGCAGCAGCTCCTCTCGAACGGCATCGCGGAGGCGATGTACAACACCGCCTTCGGACTGCTCATCGCCGTCATCTGCATGATCGCGCACGTCATCCTCCACACGAGGACGAAGTCGATCACCCACGAGCTCGAGGCCATCACCGAGCGCGTGTTCAACCTGCTCACCGTGAGCGCGAAGAGCTGAGCACCGCGGTGCACGCTCTCCGGCCTCGTCGCGGACGGGTCCGGGGTGCGACGCACCGCGCTCGTTCGGTAGCCACAGCGAGGCAGGCATGGCGAAGGAAGCTCCGATCCCGCTCAGTCCGGCGCAGCGCTCGAAAGTGCGCCGGCTCTCCGCTGCGAAAGACCCGGAACCGGGTGAAGAGGCCGGTGAGCTCAACATCGTCCCCTACCTCGACATCATCACGAACCTGCTCGTCTTCATCCTCGCGTCGATCAGCGTGACGTTCATCTCGCAGCTCGAGACGACGCCCCCCTCGATCGGTGGTGGCAAGGTGAAGCAGCAGGTCGACTCGAAGGCGCTGAACCTCGCGGTGCTCATCACGCGCGACGGCATCGGATTCAAGACCTCGGGCGGCAACATCGCGACGGGCTGCAACGACGTCGGCGCCGGCGTGACGATCCCCAAGAGCGGCGAGGCCTACGATCTGAAGGCGGTCACCGCTTGCGCGCGCAAGCTCAAGAGCGCGCGCCCGGAGTTCGAGGACGAGACCCAGGTGACGATCACCGCGAACCGCGACGTCGAGTACCGTCACATCATCGACGTGCTCGACTCGATCCGCCGCGACGAGCGCGGCGAGTTGTTCCCGGAGTTCCACCTCGGAGTGGCCCGCTGACATGAGCAAGCGAGCTCGCATCGCGCTCCACCCGGAGCGCACCGACGGCGTCGCAGACGGCGGAGTCGGACTACGCACGATGGTCGGGGTAAGGCGATGAGCACCACAGCGACCGGTCAGGCAGCCAAGGTCCCGCCCAAGGCCACGCTCGCGCGCTACAAGGCCGCGCTGCGACGCGCCAAGCGCAGGAACGCCAAGGAGCCCGAGATCGACTTCCTCAACATCACGGCGATGCTCGATCTGATGACGATCATCCTCGTGTTCGTCTTGAAGAGCCTGTCGACGTCGACGGCGTCGATCCCGCAGAACGCCGATCTCCAGATCCCGATCTCGACCATGAGCGCGGAGCCCGCCGAAGAGGGCGTGATCGTGCGCATCTCGAAGACTCAGATCTCGGTGGGCGACGACGACAAGCCCGTCGTCGAGTACAGCGACCGTGCGCAGCTCGCGCAGACCGGCCTCGACGCCCGCTACAAGCGCAGCGGTCCCAACGATCTGTACATCCAGCCCCTCGCGAGCGTGCTCACGCGCTACCGCGAGCGCGACCGCATGATCCGCGAAGCGAAGGGCATGAGCAGCTCGACCTCGGAGGCGATCATCGTCGCCGACGAGACGACCCCGTACCGACTGCTCTTCGAGGTGCTGTACACGCTCGGTCAGAGCGAGTTCGGGAAGTTCCACCTCATGGTGCGAACGGGCGCGAAGTAAAGGAAGCGGCGCCTCCCGCGCGGAGCGGATGGGCGCCTGCAGCGCGGAGCGGAGGGGCGCCTGGAGCGCAGCGCAGAAGCGAACGGCCACGCGGGCAGCTGCCCACGTGGCCGTCGTCGCTCCGGGCGCGCGGGGCGCCCGAGCTGCTTCACTTCACGAAGATCTGCGCGACGGCGATGCCGGAGCCTGCGGTCGCGGTGACGACGACCTTGGCCGGCCCACCGATCGGGAGCGGGTTCTTGAAGCAGTTGCCGCCGCCGCCGAGCGTGGCGTTCGCGCCCTGCGTATTGTCCTGCGCGAGCACGGCCGGCGGGAGCATCGGGGCGGGCTGGGCGACGATCTGGATGTCGAGCTCGGTGATGCCGAGGCCGACGCCGACGACCGAGTAGCACTTGCCCGGCTGGATGTTGAAGGGCTGCTCGAGGGTCTGGCCCTGCTGGAACTGGCCGGCGAAGGAGCCGCCGTCGGGCTGCATGCCACGAACCTCGGTAGCCGCCATGGCCTGGAGGACCGGCGTGGCGGCAGCGGCCGCAGCGGGCGCGATGGGCGTAGCGGAGGAGCCGGATCCGCCGGCGGTGGCCGTGGGCTGCGGCGCCGCCGTGGGCTGCGGCTGAGGCTGACCGTAGCCCCCCTGCTGCGGGTAGCCGCCCTGCTGCGGGTAGCCGCCCTGCTGGGGGGGGTACTGGCCGGCGCCGTACTGGCCCTGCTGGCCGTAGCCGTACTGCGACGGGTCGTTGGGATCGGGGTCGGAGCCGCCGCAGCCGGCGACCATCGCAACCAGGGAAAGCGAGAGAACGAGGGTGGATCGCATGTCAGCTCCTTCGAGACCGGGGCGCATGGGCCCCTGCGAGAGCGGCGCGAGGCCGCTCGAAGACACGAGGGTGGCGGGCTTCGACCCACCGGTGAGAACGACGCGGCGGTTCGACCCGCCGTGGACAGGGAGGCCCTGCCTGACCCCGCGACCTGCTCGCGGCTCCCCTTGGGACGGCCGACGAGGGCGTTTCCTTCTACAACAGGCTGCAGGTGTTGGCGAGACGACTGACACCTCCGTGTGGGCGGCCATCGGTCGGCGCATCCGACCCCGAGACAACGCGGGACGCGGCCGGAGCTTTCAGGTCGGAGCGGACGCGGGCCTCGACCCTGGCGAATGGCGACGCCGCTCAGGCGCGCTCCGCCGCCAGCATGCCGTCGATCATGCCGTCGAGCATCGCGTCGAAGCGGGCCTCGTCGAAGTTCGCGCCGCTCTTGAGCCAGTCGACGTGCTCGACCTTGCCCGTGCGCCCCGGGAAGTGACCGACGACGTCGAGGTGGTCTGCCCTGCCCGACCAGGCGATCTCGCCCCAGAGCTGAGAGTAGTAGGGCACGACGCCATCGCTGGCCGAGTCTGGGGGCAGCTCGCCGAGCGCCGCGCGCACCTTGCGGTCGAGCTCCGAGTCGCGGTGGTGGCAAGGGTAACGCTCGTCGAGGCGCTGTGAGACCTCGTGCAGCGCCGTGAAGATCGCCGCGCTCGCGACCGACCACGGCGAGCGCAGCGTGGCGACCAGACCGCGGGCGCCGTTCTTCGGGGCGTAGCTCGCCACGCACTGGTAGCGGATGCCCGGACGGTCCTCGACGGACGCCTGGAAGAGGTCCATCGCCTCGGGTGTGAGCTGGATCACGGCGCCCTGATCGTCGCGGATGAGGCGGAGGAAGCTGCGCAGCTCTCGGCTCGAAGCCTCGTCGAGCATGCGGATGATCGACTCGCTCGTGCGCTCGACGAGCCCGAGCTCGATGGCGCCCGAGAGCCTCGACAAGGCGGCGACGAGCGCGCTCGTCGCCGCGAGCGGGGGCGCGCCGAGCTTGAGGATCGTCACCGTGAGCGCGGTCACCGCGTAGAGGACCTGCTGGCCCGACTTGGTGGCGAAGAACGCGGCCAGCGGCGTGCCGTAGTGCGGCGTGTTCATCGTCGTGACCGAGCGGAGGCGCGGCAACCACGCGAGGTCGCCCTGCACGATCCCGGGCAGGTGCACCGCGGGCGACGCCACCAAACGCGCGTCGAGGCCGCCGGTCGAGTGGCCGACGAGGTGGATGGGCTCGGAGCCAGCGCCCGAGGTGTCCGCGACCATGCGCGCGAGACGCACCGCGCGCCTGCGGATCGAGGCGGTCGGGTGCACGTCGCACACCTGGACCCGCGCGGCTCGGCCCATGCGTCGGAAGCGCTCCACCAGCGCGCTCTCGAGGTGCTCGAAGTAGCTGAAGGACGCGAGGCGGCCGAAGCCGAACATCCCGGGCGACAGGTAGATGAGCGTCGGCATGGACTGAGGATATGTAACAGGCGCGCGGGCGCCGCCAAGCGGAGCGCGCGCGGACGCCGCCGAGCAGAGCGCGCCGGGCACGGAGCGGAGGCGAGCTCGAGCGCTGGGGCGCTCAGCGGTGGTTCGACATGTCGAGCGCTCGCGCGACGAGGCCGGCGATGGAACGGACCGCGCCGGCTTCGTGCTGGAGCTGCTGACTTCCTGGATGCGAGTCGGTGCCGATGACCGAGTCGATGACACCGCTCTCGCGCAGGCGATCGAGCGCGCCCGAGGGGAGCACCAGGTGGCTCGCCACCGCGTGGCATCGCTCCGCGCCTGCGTCGCGGTAGGCGCGCGCTGCCTGGATGAGGGAGGACCCGGTGCGGATCATGTCGTCGTAGAGCACGACGTCCTTGCCTCGCACGTCGGCGTTGACGCCCGTGAGGCTCACCGCGCCCGTCTTCGGATCTCTGCGCTTGTACACGAAGGCGGGGTCGACCCCGAGCGTGCGCGAGAGGCTCTCGACCCACTTCGCGCGCCCTGCGTCGGTGGCGCCCAGCACGTAGGGGCGATCACCGACCAGATCGCGGATCGCCTGGGTGACGACGGGCGCGCCGTAGAGATGGTGCGTGACGTGCGTGTCGGCGAAGTAGAACTCGATGCCGTCGGTGTGGAGGTCGAAGAGGAAGATGCGCACGCCGGCGTCGCAGGTGGGGATGCTCGAGAGCAGCCGCGCGCGTGTCTTCGCCGTGACGACCTCTCCCTGTTTGATCGCGCGCTCCATCGTCGAGTAGCCGAAGTAGGGCATCACGATGTCGAGCGAGCGTGCGCCGGCGCGCGAGATCGCGCAGCCGAGATCGTAGACCTCGAGCCAGTCGAGGTCGTTCGGCGTGCCTCCGAGCAGCACCACGTCACGCCCCCAACTGTCGTCGACGAGCCGCAGGTAGCGCTCCCCGTCGGGGAAGCGTTTGCGCTCCACCGTGCCCCGCTCGAAGCGCCCGGCCGCGAGCAACGCCGGCTCGAAGTAGGCGTAGGATTCGGTGGTGAAGAGCAGCGGATCCTTCATCGGCGAGCGGGCACTCTGGTAGGCTCCGCCGCGAAGTGCAAGACCCGCCTGCCCCCGTGAAGATCCTGGGGCGATACGCGCTGTACGACGCGATCGCCTCCGGAGGCATGGCGACGGTGCACCTCGGTCGTTTGCTCGGGCCGGTGGGCTTCGCGCGCACCGTGGCGATCAAGCGCCTGCACGAGCACCTCTCGAGCGACCCCGAGTTCACCGCGATGTTCCTCGAGGAGGCGCGCCTCGCCGCGCGCATCCAGCACGCGAACGTCGTCGCGACGCTCGACGTGGTCGCGCAGGAGGGCGAGCTCTTCCTCGTCATGGAGTACGTGGACGGGGAGTCGCTCTCGCGGCTGCTCGGCGGGCTGCGCCGCAGCGGCGCGACGATCCCGCATCCGGTGCTCGGCACCATCGTGTCTCACGCGCTCTCGGGGCTGCACGCCGCGCACGAAGCGAGGAGCGAGTCGGGTGAGGTGCTCGGGCTCGTGCACCGCGACGTCTCGCCCGAGAACATCCTCGTCGGACGCGATGGTGCGTCGCGGGTGCTCGACTTCGGCGTGGCCAAGGCGACCGAGCGCGGCCGCATGACCCAGGCCGGTACGATCAAGGGCAAGATCAACTACATGGCGCCCGAGCAGGTGCAGGGCATCAAGCTCGACCGGCGCGTCGACCTCTACGGCATGAGCGTGGTCCTCTGGGAGGCGCTCACCGGGCAGCGCCTCTTCGAGGGCGGCGAGGTGGAGGTCATGTACCGGGTGATCCAAGGCGCGCTCGAGCCTCCCAGCTCGCGCATGCCTGGGCTCACGCCCGAGATCGACGCGCTCGTCATGAAGGGGCTCTCTCGCGACCGAGAGGCGCGCTGGTCGACGGCGCGCGAGATGGCGGCCGCGGTCGAGAGCGTGCTCGGGGTCGCCTCGAACACACGCATCGGGGAGCTCGTCGACCGCGTCGCGGGTGAGGCGCTCGGCCGCCGCTCGCGCCTCGTGGAGGCCGTCGAGAGCGCCTCCGGCCTCAAGGATCTCGGAGCACACGACACGATGCCGGCGGAGCTGGCGGCGCTCGGCCGCGGTTCCAGCCCGAACCTGTCGGGTGCGGCCCGTGCCGCCGGGACAGACGTGATCTCCATGCATCCGCCGCGCGCCTCGGGCCGCGGCGCGATGGCGAGCCGGCCCGAGCTCGGTCCGCCTCCCAGCTTCGACCTCCCTGATCTCGACGGCGCTCCGCCGCAGCCCGCGCCCTCCCCCGCCCTCCCGGCTCCGGCCGGCGCCACCGCGAGCGCCTCTGCCGCCGCGATGTCCTCGCTCGAGCTCGGGCCTTCGCCGGGCGTGGCCGATCCCGCGCCTCGCGCGGCGAGCCCCGCGCTGCGACCGGAGCACTCCGCCGCGGACCGGAGCGGGACGCCAGCCGGGCTCGACCTCGACACGGGCGCGCCGACCTCCGGTCCGCACGCGCAGCCCACCGAGCTGCGCGCTGGTCCAACCTCCTCGGCTCACGGTGGTCCGCTCACGACGTCGAACCCTGCATCGCCGAGCGGCGGGGCCTCTCCAGGAGGGGGGACCTCGCTGGGCGCTCGTGCACCGCAGGCCCTCGCCCCGCTCGTCGGCCAAACGGGCGCGGCCTCTCGTCCGTCGGGCGGCAGCGGGCTCGTGATCGCCGCCGTCGCGGCGATCGTCGTCTTGCTGGGCGTGGGAGGCGCGCTCTTCCTGCGCTCGAAGCCGACCGGCGCCGCGGCCTCGGGCAAGCCCAGCGCCTCGCCCCCCACCGCACCGATCGACGTGCGGGAGAGCTGTGAGCTCGCTCGGAAGCGCTTCCGCGCCGGTGGCGCGGCCACGGGCATCGCGCTCGACGGCTGGGTCTTCGAGCTCTGGCTCCGCAAGCCGGAGGGGCGCCTCGAGGCCGGGCACCCCCAGGTGCTGCGCGCCGTGTCCGGGACGAGCATCACCGCCGAGGGAGATCCCGAGCTGGCCGCCCTGGGTGGGGTGGTCGAACACGCGAGGTTCGTGGGTCCGCTCGGCGGCAAGCCGACCGACGAGGGGCTCCTGTTGCGCTTCTCCGGCGCGCTCGCTCAGGCTGCCTTCGAGCCCTCGAAGTCCGCGCGGCTCGTGGCGCTGTCCGACGCGCTCTTCGAGGCCACCGGCGCCGACGTCGGCGTGCTGACCGGGCGCTGCGCCCACCTTCGACAGAACGAGCTCGCGCTCTGGATCCGCGCGAAGGACGCGCCCCGCGCGGCCGGCGCGCTGCTCTTCACGCTGAGCGCCTTCGCCGACGTACCGCTCATCCCGCAGCAGCTGCTCGAGCCGAAAGCAGGCGCGGCCCCGTCCTCCTTCGATGCGCTGCTCGCCCACACGAAGGTCGCACCGAAGCTGCTCGGCGAGGAGATCGAGCGGGACGGTGGCACGATCTCCGTCGACCCCTCCAAGGGTGTGCGCATCACCTTCCCCGCGGCAGAGCCGGCGCGATCGGGCGCGGCGAGTCGGCGTCTGGTGCTCGACAAACGCGTGCTCAGCCGTTGAGCCTTGCGATCGCGCGCGCCCGCCGAGCTCGGTGGGTGGCTGCGGCCGCGCGAGCGCTTGGGGTGTACCGAGCGCGCCGAGAGCCCCGCTGCTCCGCGCCGGCGCCGAGCTGCGCGCTTCAGGGCTGCGGCGTGACCGGGGGCTGCGGCGAGGTCGACCTCTCGTCGGGACCAGCGCTCAGCGCGCTCGCGATCGCACTCGCCATCAGCATGCCCGGCTCGTCGAAGAGCTCGAGCGCGAGCGGCGTCACGGCGACCGCCCGCTCGTCGTAGGCCTCGGTGTCCGACCCAGGTGCGTCGTGGTGGGTCGCGTCGGCGCCGCCGATCCAGAGGTACTCGCCGCCTCTCGGGTCGCGCCGGAACACGACGTCACCGCTGTAGGAGCGGCGCCCGAGGGAGGTGGCTCGCACCGGCCACGCGTTCCCTGGCGGGACGTTCACGTTGAAGAGCAAGGTGGGCCCGGGGGCTGCGCGGTGTCGGGCGAGCAGCTCGAGCGCGATGCGCGCGCCCACGCGTGCGGCGGCGGGGCGATCGGCGGTGACGTCGGCCGACAAGGCCACCGCCGGGATCCCACGCAGCGCGGCCTCACGGGCGGCGGCCACCGTCCCCGAGTAGAAGACGTCGACGCCCAGGTTGGGCCCGTGGTTGAGGCCCGACACACAGAGGTCGGGCACACGCGGCACGACGCGGCCATCTGCGTGGAGCGCGACGTAGACGCAGTCGGCCGGGGTCCCGTCGACGTCGAAGACCCCCGGCTCGCTCTCGCGCAGGCGGAGCACCCGATGGAGCGTCAACGAGTGACTGGTCGCGCTCTGGTTGGTCGAAGGTGCGCAGACCACGACGTCGGCGTGCTCGAGCAGCGCCTGTCGCACGAGGCGTAGCCCCTCGGAGCCGAAACCGTCGTCGTTGGAGAGCAGGATCAGCGGTCGGGACATACGAGCACTGCGCTCAGGGCAGCTCGACGATGGTCATCGCCTGGCAGCCGACCATGATCGACTTGCCCGCGCTCGACTTCGGGCCGGCTGGCGAGTCGACACCGACACTCACGAACTTGGTGCCGCAAGGAACCTCGAGCACCTGGCCGGGCGCCCCGGATTTTGCACCTTGGACGAAGATCTCGCCCTCGAGGGCCGTCTTCACCAGGAGGAAGCCCATCGTGGCGGGCAGGGTCGCGGGATCCTTCGGCGGTGCCGGATCGGCGGCGGGCTCCGCGCTCGCCGCCGGCTCCGCAGACGCCTCGGCGGTCGGAGCGGCGCTCGCCTCGGCGGTGACGGCGGCCGTCGCCTCCGCGGTGGGCGCAGCGCTGGGCTTCGGCGCTTGGGTCTCGTCACCTCCAGGGGCCGCTTGCGCAGGTGCCTCGCTCCCCTGTCCAACCGGCGTCGCTCCGTCCTTCATGCGCATGTAGGCGTAGACGGCGATCGCGACGAGCAACACCAGACCCACGACCACGAACAGTCCGACGCTGCTCTTCTTGGCGGGGGGCGCAGCCGGCTCGGCGAACTTGCTCGGGGCCTCCTCGGCGGCGGCCGCGCTGAACGCGGGCGGCGGCGCCACCGGCTCGGCGGGCTCGGCTTCTCGAGGCGCAGGCGCCGGAGCGGTCGCGACCTCGGCTGCGAGCAAGGCACCGAGATCGGTGGATGCGGCGGGCGCCGCCACCTGAGCTTCGACCGCAGGCTCGGGCTCGGCGACCGGCGTCTCGTCGCCGGCCACCGACACGACGGGCATCGGCGCGAGCGCGGGCTCGGCGCTGAGCTCGGGCGGTGGGGGAAGCTCCGCAGCGACGTCGACGCTCGGCTCGGCGACGGGCGGCTCGACGACCGGAAGGAAGGGGTCGTCCATGCTGAGCACGCTGCTTGCCGTGGCGGCGTGCGTCGGAGCGGCGTGCGTTGGAGCGGACTGTGCCGCAGCGGGCAGAGGGCTGGGAGCGGGCCGCGCCTCCGGCGCAGGTGCAGCGGCCACGGGCGCGGCGGCCTGGGTCTCGGGCTCGTCACGCGGGATGGGCGGCGCGTGCCGAGGGCGCGACGCGAGACCGAGCCCGAAGGCTCGCTGGCCCGCGCCTGCGGCGGCCGCCGGCAGCGGGCGCGCGGCCGGTGCGGGCTCGGGCGCCTTTCGCTCGGGCGTCGTGCTCGGCGCCGACGGTCGCGCCGCAGGCACCGGCGGCCGCGCGGCGGGCGCCAGCTGGGGCTCGCTGCGCATCGGCGCGCGCGCAGCGGGCGGGGAAGCGGCAGTGCTGGTGGGGGCAGCAGAGCCGGTGGGGGCAGCCACGGCTGCCGCTACCTGCGACGCTTGCGGGCGCGGGGAAGCGGCGTTCTTCTGGACGCGCACGAGCAGGGCCTCGAGGGCGGCGACTTTCTCGACGTTGTTCACCTGGGAGCCTCGACGGGAGCGCGTTCGGGCACAGGCCCGTCGCGATGGGCTCCGGCCGACGCGGACGAAGCCGAGAGAGAGGATACCGAGCCTTCCGCCAAGTGGACGAACAAAGCGATGACGAAGGCCCCGGCGCTCGGCGTCGAGCAGCGGAAGGTTCGTAAGGTGGCTTATTATCAGCCAGTGTGCGCGGTGCCGCGTGCCCCCTCCGACGAGGCGTGGCAAGGAGCCAGCGCGCGTGGCAGCGCACCTGCCGTGCCCGCTCCCGACCTCGGAGGTTGCTCATGCGTCCCGCCTGTGTGCTCGTTCTCGCTGCGGTCTCTGCTGCGCCCCTCGGCGCTTGGGCGCAGCCCGCGCCGGTCCCGGCCCAGGGTCCGGCCACCACCGACGACGAGCTCGGCCCGGGCGAGAAGGCGATCCAGGATCGCCCCGACCCCTTGCTCGCGGCGCTTTCTCCCGAGGCCGGAGGGCTGACGCTCGAAGCGGTCGGACGGGAGGCGGTGCGCACCTCCCACGCCGTGCGCGCCAAGGAGGCGGAGCTCGAGGGCTCGGCCGGCGCCGTGACCCAGACCACGGTCCAGTTCTTCCCGAGGCTCACGCTCTCGGCGAGCTACACGCGACTGTCGCCGGTGACGCTCCCGTCGCTCGGTGGAGGGGGAGCGATCGTGGGCACCGCGAACGAAGGGCCCGTCACGGTGGGTCCCTGCCCCTCCGACCCAGCCACGCAGTGCGTGCTCGACTCCGCCGGGACACCTGCGCAGGCAGCGGCCTTCGGTTTCAGCTTCCCCGTGATCCTGAACCAGTACTCGCTCAACGCGAACCTGCTGGTCCCGATCTCCGACTACTTCACGCGAGCCACGCAGGCCTACGCCGCGGCCGAGACGAACCAGAAGGCGCTCGAGCTCGCAGCCGACGCGCAGCGCCTCCAGGTCGCGGCGGACGCGCAGCTGGTGTTTCTGCAGTGGGTGCTGTCGCGAGGCAACGTCGTGGTCGCGCAGCAGAGCGTGCAGCAGGCGAAGACCCAGCTCGACGACGCCAAGCTCGCGCTGAGCGTCGGCACGGCGTCGAAGGCCGACGTGATGCGCATCGAGGCCCTGCTCGCGCAGTCGCAATTCCTCGAGGCGGAGGCCAGGGCGCAGGAGTCCACCGCCGAGCAGCAGGTCCGCACCGTGCTGCACATGCCGCAGAGCCAGCGCCTCGCGAGCGCTGTCGACGTCATGGGTGTGCAGCCGGACGCGACCGTGCCGAGCTTCGAGAGCCTCTACGCCGAGGCGCTCGAGAACCGCATGGACCTCGCGGCGGTCGAGGCGTCGCGTCGGGCCTCCGAGGAGGCGACGAGCGCAGAGGTCGCGAGCTACTGGCCTCGCCTGGACGCCATCGGCAACCTCACCTACGCGAACCCCAACCAGCGCATCATCCCGAGCCGGGAGGAGTTCGATCTCACCTGGGACGTCGGCCTCAGGCTCTCCTGGACCGTCAACGAGACCTTCAGCACGCTCGGCACCGCCACGCAGAGCCGCGCGCGCACGGCGCAGATCGCCGCACAACGCGACTCGCTCACCGACGCGGTCCGCATGGAGGTCGCAGCAGCGCGCGCCGAGCTCGCCAAGGCCGTGCCGAGCATCGAGGCCGCGGATCGAGGCGTGCTCGCGGCCGAGGAGGGGCTGCGTGTCACGAAGAAGCTCTTCGCGTTCGGCAAGGCGACCGGCACCGACCTCGCGGACGCGGAGAACCAGGTGACCTCCGCGCGCCTGCGCACGCTGAGTGCGCACATCGGGCTCTTGGCGGCGCGAGTTCGCCTCGATCACGCGGTCGGTCGAGACGTGCCGCGTCAGGCCCCGGCGCGCGCGAGGTGAGCTCGGCCCCCGGCGGGGCACGACGAGGACCATGGCGCTGCGGGCGGAGAACGGCTAAGGCAGCGTGAGAAACGGGCGGGACGGCTCCGTGGAGCGCCCGCACTCTCGCCATGACCGAGCTCCTCGTCGTCTTGGGCCTGAGCTTGCTCGGGCTCGTCCTCGCAGCGCACGCCGCACGATCGGCGATGTCGGCGCCCGTCGGCACGACCGAGATGAACCGCGCCGCGAACCTCGTCCGTGAGGCAGCCGAGAGCTTCGCGCGGGCCCAGAGCGGCGTGACCGCCGCGCTCTCGGCGCTCTTCGGTGGCGGTCTGTTCTTGGCGTTCGGCCTGCGCACCGCGAGGCCGAGTGATCCGGTCTCCGCGCTCGAGCTCGGCGTGTGGACGACGATCTCCTTCGCCGTCGGCGCGGCCAGCGCGATCCTGCTCGGCCAGCTCACCACCACGCTCGCCGCGCGATCGGCCGTCCGGGTCGCGAGCGCTGCGCAACGCACCCTCGACGAGTCGCTGCGCCTCGCGCTGAGGACCGGCTCCGCGACCGCGCTGCTCACCGGCGCGACCAGCTCGCTCGGCCTCTCGGCGCTCGTGCTCGCGGTCCTGGTGCAGCGAGGGGTCCTCGGTCCGAGCGCGGGCGCGGCGATGTCGGTGGTGCCCAAGCTCCCCCTGCTCATCGCCGGCCACGCGCTCGGCGCTTGCTTCGCGGCGATGTTCGGGCAGCTCTCGGGCGGCGCGTTCGCCGCGGGGGCCGACGTGGGCGCAGACGTCGGTGGGCGTGAGGCTGGGCTCTCGGACGACAGCCCGGACAACCCGGCGGTCGTGGTGGACCTCGCCGGGGACTGCGCTGGCGAAGCCGCCAACCGGTGCACCGCGGCCTTCGCGTCCGCCGCCGTCGCCGATCTCGCCGCGATGTCGGCGGGTGCGCTCGCCTACGCGGCGAACCCGGCGCTGCCGAGCGCGCTCGCCCTCGTCGCCCTGCCGCTCGTGGCGCGAGGCTTCGGCGTGGTGGGCGCCGCCTTCGGCGCGCTCGTCGTCCGCACGGACGAGCGGGAGTCCGCGGCCGCGCCGCTGCACCGCGGCGCGGCGATCTCGATCGCGATGCACGCCTTCGGGCTCGTGGGTGCTGCGAAGTGGCTGCTCCCGAACCACTGGCACCTCGTGGCCGCCTGTGGCGCGGTGGGGCTCGTCGGGGCGCTGTTGGTCTTGTGGAGCGTCCGTCGCGCGGCCGCCGCGCCGTCGCGCGCGGTTCGCCAGCTCGCGGAGTACGCCCGCGGAGGGCCCACGCACAGCGTGCTCGGAGGCCTGGGCCTCGGTCTCGACCTCGCCGCGGGCGCCGCGCTGATCGCGGTCGCGACCGGCGTCGGCGCCGACGCGCTGGCGGTCCACCTGGGCGGGCCGAGTGCGGCCCCTCTCGGCGTGGGCGCGGCGGTGCTCGGCTTCGTGGGCTGCTCGACCTACCTGCTCGCGATCGACGTCTCGAGCACGCAGGCCGACCTCGCCCTGGGGCTGGTGCGCATGACCGTGGGCGCGGATCGCCCCGAGGTCGGTGGCCGCCTGCTCTTGCTCGACGTGGACGGCACCGCGCATCGCGCGATGACCCGGGCCCACGCGGCCGCCGCGGCGGCCCTCTCGGGGGTGTTGCTCGTACGTGCGCTCGAAGGCGAGGCGGAGCGGCGTGGGCTCGCGCCAGCGAGTCTCAGCTTCGCGAATCGCTCGCCGAAGTCGGAGCGCGCCGCGTGCTCGAGGAGGTGCGCCGCCAGCTGCGCGATCGCGCGCCGCTCGGCGCCGACGAGGAGCCCGCCGCGCGGCGCAGCTCCCTGGCGCCCGCGAGGCACCACGCCCCGGACTACCTCCCCTGCGTCGAGATGAGCTCCCGCTTCGCCTTGCGTCAGGCGTTGCTTCCGTGCCTGCTGGTGGCCGGGCTGCCGCTCGGCGTCGTGCTCGCCTTGCGCCTGGGCGCAGATGGGGATAAGGGTTCGGAGGTCGGTTCTGTCGCGGCCCTCGCCGTGACAACGATCGTCGCCGGCGTCTTCGTCACCCTCGCGGCTTCCAGCGCAGGGGCGGCCTTCAGCAACGCCAAGAAGTACATCGTCACCGGGGCCCACGGCGGAAGGCTCCTGGTCGACGAGTCCGGCGCCAGGGCCGAGAACCCGACCTACCACGCGATCGTCGTGGGGGACACGGTCGGGGATCCGCTCAAAGGCGCGGCCGCGCCGGCGCTGCTGTTGCTCACGCTCTTCGTTCCCGCTCTGTTCCTCGTCCTCCTTCCCTTCCTCCACTGAGACAGCGCACGTGGGTACGCCCATCTCCGACGCCCTCTCGACGCTGAGCGATCGCGGTCTACGCCGTCTGCTCGGTGCACGAACCTTCTTGCGTGGTCTGGAGTACTTCAGGCGACGTGTCGTCGAAGACGTGCAGGTCGGCGAGACGGCCGCCAGCGGCACGGTGAAGGGCGTCGACGCCGAGCCCTTCCACGTCACCATCGAGCTCGGCGCCGACGGTATCCAGTCGCACTGCGCGTGCCCGGCCTTCCAGAAGGCGAACCAGCACTGCAAGCACGTGGCGGCCCTGCTCATCTCGGTGCGTGACGCAGCACGCGGTTCGCAGCCCAAGCGCGAACCCCCGCCCCCGCCCGCCGTGCCCGCCCTCGGAGCCAGCGTTCCCGAGGTGCCTTCGCTCGACGATCTGCTGGCCCAAGAACCCCCGCCTGCCGTGCCCGCCCTCGGAGCCAGCGTTCCC
>ERZ761602.3561-NODE-3561-length-21775-cov-6.939641_pt1 | contig 21775 bp, 13 predicted proteins | sample MGYA00512165_ERZ761602 | MGnify/ENA primary metagenome ERZ761602 (study PRJEB28899, sample SAMN02445085) | bioreactor sludge metagenome | biome: EBPR sludge; isolation source: Thorneside wastewater treatment plant | place: Australia: Brisbane, Thorneside...
AGCGCCCGGACTTCGAGGTCGACAGCGACCAGCTGCGGGTGCTGGAGAAGCTCGAACGCCTCTTCGGCGAGCTGGAGGAGTACCGCCAGTACCGCGCGGGCCGGATCAATCGCCTCGTGACCAACCTGGGCGCGGGCCGCCGCCCGCCGCGGGGCATGTACATCTGGGGCGGGGTGGGGCGGGGCAAGTCCCTGATGATGGACGCCTTCTACAAGGTGAGCCGCCACCGCCGGAAGCGCCGCGTGCACTTCCACGAGTTCATGCGCGAGATCCACGCGCGCATGAAGTCGATGCCGGGGACCGAGGACCCGCTGGAGGCGATCGCCACCCAGATCGCGCGCGAGCTGCGCCTGCTGTGCTTCGACGAGTTCCACGTGAGCGACATCGCCGACGCGATGATCCTGGGGCGCCTGCTCGAGCTGCTGGTGGCCAAGGGCGTCGTCTTCGTGATGACCTCGAACTACCCGCCCGAGGGCCTGTATCCCGACGGCCTGCAGCGCGCGCGGTTCCTGCCGGCCATCGAGATCCTCCAGCGAGAGCTCGACGTGGTGGCCCTGGGGGGCGGCACCGACCACCGGCGCCGGATCCTGGAGGGCCTGAAGGTCTGGTACACGCCGCCGGGCCCGGAGGCCGACGGACACCTCGCCGAGTTCTTCGAGGCCGTCACCAAGGCGTCCTACGTGACGGACGGCGCCATCGAGGCGGGCGGGCGTCCGATCCCGTTCCGCCGGCGCGCCAAGGGCGTGGTGTGGTTCGATTTCGCCCCGCTGTGCGTGGATCCCCATTCCCAGTCGGACTACCTCGAGATCGCGGGCGGCTACCACACGGTCCTCGTCTCGGGCCTGCCCCGGCTCGCCGCCGAGCAGACCGACGTGATCCGGCGCCTGACCTGGCTCGTCGACGTGTTCTACGACCGGCGGGTGCGCCTGGTGATGTCGGCCGAGGTCCCGCCGGAGGAAGTCGTCGCGCCGGCCGCCGACGCGACGGGTGCCGGCCGCATGGTCCGCACGGAATTCGCCCGCACGGCGAGCCGCCTGCGGGAGATGCAGTCGAAGGACTACTTCGCCCGTCGTCACGCCTCGGCGCAGGATCCGCGCGTGCTCCAGTCGCGGTAGGATTCGCGCAAGGAAAGGGCGCCGCCGGCGCCCGCGAAAGGCACGCCATGTTCCGGGCCCTGCTGCTCACGAAGGACGACGATCGCTTCGCCGCGCGCGTGGCCGATCTGGACGATTCCGCCCTGCCGGAAGGCGATGTCACCGTACGCGTCGCGTGGTCCGGCGTGAACTACAAGGACGCCCTCGCGCTCGCGAACGCCGCGCCGGTCGTGCGGCGCTGGCCGATGGTGCCGGGCATCGACGGGGCGGGCGTCGTCGAGGAAAGCCGCCACCCGGACTGGAAGCCCGGCGACGAGGTGATCCTGAACGGCTGGGGTGTGGGCGAGACCCACTGGGGCTGCCTCGCGCAGCGCGCGCGCCTGAAGGGCGACTGGCTCGTGCGCCGTCCTGCGGGACTCACGGCCCGTGAGGCCATGGCCATCGGCACGGCCGGCTACACCGCGATGCTCTGCACGCTCGCGCTCGAAAGGGAGGGCGTGCGTCCGGGCGACGGCGAGATCCTCGTGACGGGCGCCACGGGCGGCGTGGGCAGCGTGGCCGTCGCGATCCTCGCCGGCTGGGGACACCGCGTCGTCGCCTCGACGGGCAAGGCCGGGGAGGGCGAGTACCTCCGGTGCCTCGGCGCCGCGGAGGTGATCGGCCGCGAGAGCCTCTCGGCGCCGGGCAAGCCCCTGCAGAAGGAGCGCTGGGCCGGCGTCGTGGACAGCGTGGGCGGCGCCACGCTCGCGAACGCCTGTGCGCAGGCGCGCTACCGCGGCATCGTCACGGCCTGCGGCCTGGCGGGGGGCATGGATTTCCCGGCGAGCGTCGCGCCCTTCATCCTGCGGGGCGTGCGCCTCGTCGGCATCGACAGCGTGATGTGCCCGCGGCCGGAGCGCGAAGCGGCCTGGGCGCGCCTCGACGCGGACCTGGACCGCGCGAAGCTCGCCGCGACGGCGAGCGAGATCGCCCTCGCCGAGGCGATCGCCCGGGCCCCCGACATCCTGGCGGGGCGCGTGCGCGGCCGCCTGGTGGTGGACGTGAACCGTTGAAACGACCGGAGGAAACATGAAGCGCATCGCCGCGGCCCTGGCCGCACTCACTCTCGCCGCGGGCCTCGCCCACGCGCAATCCTGGCCCACGAAGCCCATCAGGATCCTCGTGGGGGTCACGCCCGGAGGAACCACGGACACGCTCGCGCGTTTCCTCGGGCAGGAGATGTCCAAGGACCTCGGCCAGCCCGTCGTGGTGGAAAACCGCGCCGGTGCCGGCGGCAACATCGCCGCCGAGGCCGCGGCCCGGAGCAGCCCCGACGGATACACGCTGCTCTTCGTGAACACGAGCCACAGCGTGAACATGGGCCTGTACGCGGGCAAGGCGCCCTACGACGCCGTGAAGGATTTCACGCCCATCACGCAGGTCTCCACGGGACCGGCCGTGCTCATCGCCGCGAACGACTTCCCGGCCAAGGACGCGAAGGACGTGATCGCCCTGGCCAAGGCGCAGCCCGGCAAGCTCGACTTCGCGATCGGCGGGCTGGGCACCTCCATCCACATGGCGGGCGAGCTCTTCAAGATGATGGCCGGCATCGACGCCGTGAACGTCCCCTACAAGGGCAGCTCGCCGGCTCTCGCGGACGTGATGGGCGGGCAGGTGAAGCTGATGTTCGCGCCCGTGATCAACGCCGTGCCCCAGGTGAAGGCCGGCAAGGTGAAGGCCCTGGGCGTCACCAGCCCGCAGCGCATTCCCGCCCTGCCGGACGTGCCGCCGATCGCCGACGCGGTGCCCGGCTACGAGAGCGCGGCCTACTTCGGCCTGCTGGGCCCGGCGGGCCTGCCGAAGGACGTCCTCGCGAAGCTGCATGCGTCCGCCGCGAAGGCCGCGCAGTCGCCGGAGCTTCGCAAGCGCCTCGAGCCGGACGGCTCCCGCGTCGTCGGCGGCACGCCGGAGGAATTCGCCGCCTTCCTCGCCGCCGACGTCGAGAAGTGGCGTCGCGTGGTGAAGGCGACCGGCGCGCGCCCGGACTAGGGAATACCCGGGGGCGGTCCCGGCCACGGATTGATCGCGCGCAAGATCGCCCCCCCGCGCTCGGCCCTACGCTCCCCGTCAGCCGCGCGTCAGGCCCGTCGTGGCATGCTCGGCGCGCGACGCCGTCCCATCCGGGACGCGGTCCGTCCCGCCGCACACCCAACCGGCGCCGCCATGCACGGCGCCTTCGGAAGCACCGCCCCAGGAGGAGCACCATGACGACCTACAAGGAATTCCACGCGCGTTCCGTGAACGACCCAGAGGCTTTCTGGGGCGAGGAGGCGAAGCGCATCCACTGGCACCGCCCCTTCGACCGGGTGCTCGACTACGCGAAGCCCCCGTTCCGGTCCTGGTTCAAGGGCGGCCTCACGAACCTCTGCCACAACGCCGTCGACCGCCACCTCGCGACCCGCGCGGACCAGAAGGCGCTCGTGTGGATCTCCACGGAGGTGGACCAGGAAAGGAGCTGGACCTACGCCCAGCTCGCCGACGAGGTGAACCGCTTCGCCGCGATCCTCCAGTCCCTGGGGGTGGGCAAGGGCGACCGCGTCCTCATCTACATGCCGATGGTGCCCGAGGCCGTCTTCGCGATGCTCGCCACGGTGCGCATCGGCGCGATCCACTCGGTGGTCTTCGGCGGCTTCGCCGCGGCGAGCCTCGCCGCCCGCATCGACGACGCGCAGCCGAAGGTGATGGTGACTTCCGACGCGGGCGCCCGGGGCGGCAAGGCGATCCCCCTGAAGCCGCTGGTGGACGAGTCGATCCGGCTCGCGGCCACGCCCCCCGCCCACGTGGTGATCGTGGACCGCGGCCTCGACAAGGACATGGCCCGCGTGGCCGGCCGCGACCTCGATTACGCGGCGCTGCGGGACAAGCACGCCGGCGCGCAGGTGCCGGTGACCTGGCTCGAATCCAACGAGCCCTCGTACATCCTCTACACCAGCGGCACCACCGGCAAGCCCAAGGGCGTGCAGCGCGACACCGGCGGCTACTGCGTGGCCCTGGCCGCGTCGATGAAGCACATCTACTGCGCGAACCCGGGCGAGGCCTATTTCTCGACCTCGGACATCGGCTGGGTCGTGGGCCACTCCTACATCGTGTACGGGCCGCTCATCAACGGCTCGACCACGATCATGTACGAGGGCCTGCCGATCCGCCCGGACCCGGGCATCTGGTGGAAGATCGTGGCGGACTACAAGGTCACCTCGATGTTCTCCTCGCCCACGGCCATCCGCGTGCTCAAGAAGCAGGACCCGGCCTACATGGCGAAGTACGACACCTCGAGCCTGCGCTACCTCTTCCTCGCTGGCGAGCCCCTCGACGAGCCGACCGCCCGCTGGGTGGCCGACGCGCTGGGCTGCCCGATCGTCGACAACTACTGGCAGACGGAGACGGGCTGGCCGATCCTCTCGGCGTGCCCGGGGGTGGAAGACACGCCGCGCAAGTTCGGTTCCCCGTCCTTCCCGGTGTACGGCTACAACGTGAAGATCAAGGACGAGGCCACCGGCAAGGAGACGGGACCGGACCAGAAGGGCGTGCTGTGCGTGGTGCCCCCGCTGCCGCCGGGCGCCATGACGACGGTCTGGGGCGACGACGAGCGCTACGAGAAGACCTACTACACCACGTTCAAGGACGAGATCGTCTATTCGACCTTCGACTGGGCCGTGCGGGATGCGGACGGCTACTACTTCGTGCTGGGGCGCACCGACGACGTGATCAACGTCGCGGGCCACCGGCTGGGCACCCGCGAGATCGAGGAGGCCGTGCAGGCCCACTCGGGCGTCGCGGAAGTGGCGGTGGTGGGCGTGGCCGATGCCCTGAAGGGCCAGGTGCCCGTGGCCTTCGCGGTGGCGAAGGACGGCGCGCGCACGGCCACGAAGGACCTCGCCGCGGCGCTGGAGAAGGAAGTCATGGCCACGGTGGACAAGGAACTCGGCGCCATCGCGCGGCCGGCCCGCGTGCATTTCGTGACGGCGCTGCCCAAGACGCGCTCGGGCAAGCTGCTTCGCCGTTCCATCCAGGCCCTGTGCGAAGGCCGCGATCCCGGCGACCTCACCACCATCGAGGATCCGGGCGCCCTCGAGCAGATCCGCGCCGCCCTCAAGGGCTGAAAAAAAACCGGGGTCAGGTGAATTGTTCACCTGACCCCGATTTTCCGTCGGGTCACTTCTTCGGGGCGCCGCCGGCGGGGCAGGGGCCGATCAGCTTGGCTTCCATGTTCTGCGTGAGGTTCATCTTCTGGCCGCCGCGGTCCATCTGCGTCTTCATGGCCATGCGGAATCCGTCCGGCGCGAACTGGATCGTGTTGTCGGCGACCATGCTGAACTCGCCCTTGCACACCATGCGGTAGGACGCGGTCGAGCCGGTCATCTTGAAGTCCTTCATCTCGCAGTTCTTCGGGCCGTCGGACCTGCCGAGCTCGCCCTTCGCGACGTCCTCCGGCGTCACGCAGTGCTGCATGTTCATGACCTGCTTGCCGGCACCGGCCGGCATGCCGGGCACCTGGCCCATGTCCATCTCCATCTTGTAGGCGTACAGGCCGGGCTTCACCTTGCCCTTGAGCATTTCCGTGGGGGTCTGGGCGTGGGCGGCCGTGGCGGCGAAGGCGAGCACGGCGAGGGCGGCGGCGGTCTTCATGGCGGTGTCGGGGGCGGGGTTGGAATGCGCATGAGCTTACCACCGGCGTCCTTGCGGGGCCGGCCCGCCCGGTAGAATGGCGGGATGGCGCGCCCCCTCGACCTGCCCTACGACGCCGCGACCGGGTGCGCCGACGCCCAAGGCTGGTTCGAACGCATCCGCTCCCTGGGCTGGGCCGTCTTCCTCGACAGCGGCGATCGGGCCCGGACCGGGGGACGCTACGACATCCTCGCCGCCGCGCCCCGGGCCACGCTGGTGAGCGCCGGGGGGCGCATCCGCCTCGCGGGGATGGGGGAGGGCGCATCGCCCGACGATGCCTTCGAAGGCCTTCGCGCGCTGCTCGCGGGATCGCGCTCGACGCCCGGGGACTGGCCCATCGCGGGCGGGGCCATCGGTTACCTGGGCTACGAGCGCGGTCGCGGCGCGGCGCTGCTGCCGCCGGCGAAGGCGGGAACGGAGCCCTTCCTGCCCGAGGCCGCCTTCGGACTCTACGCCTGGACGATCGTGGTGGACCACGCCGAGCGTCGCGCGGCGATCACCTCCCTCGACGATTTCTCCGACGACGACGCGTGCCGGGTGAAGGAGCGCCTGCTGGGGACGGAGCCCTCGCAGCGACCGGCCTTCCGGGTGCTGGGCGACATCGCCACGTCGCTCGAGCGGGAGGCCTACCTGCCCCGCGCGGCACGCGTGATCCGCTACATCGCCGAGGGCGACATCTACCAGGCCAATCTCACGCGCGAGTTCCGCGTGCCCTACGGCGGCGACGCCTGGGAGTTCTACCGGCACCTGCACGATTCCAACCCGGCGCCGATGGGCGCCTATCTCGAGTATCCCTTCGGCGCCGTGCTCTCGAGCTCGCCGGAGCGCTTCGTCACCGTCGAGGGACGCGATGCCTCGACGCAGCCCATCAAGGGCACGCGCCGCCGCCGCACGGATCCGGCGGAGGACGCCCGGGTGCGTGCGGCGCTCGCCGCCTCCGCCAAGGACCGCGCGGAGAACGTCATGATCGTCGACCTGCTGCGCAACGATTTCGGCCGCGTGTGCGAGGCGGGCAGCGTCGAGGTGCCGCGCCTGTGCGCCCTCGAGAGCTTCGCGACGGTCCACCACCTGGTGAGCACCGTGACGGGACGCCTCGCGCCCGGGCGCGACGCCGTGGACCTGCTCTCGGCCTGCTTTCCCGGCGGCTCCATCACGGGCGCACCCAAGCGTCGGGCGATGGAGATCATCGACGAGCTCGAGCCCCACCGGCGGGAGGTCTACTGCGGGGCCATCGGCTACCTCACGCCCGCGGGCCGGCTCGACATGAACATCCCCATCCGCACGACGCTCGCCGCGGGCGGGGAACTGCGCTTCTACGCCGGGGGCGGCATCGTCGCCGACTCCACGCCCGAGGACGAATTCGAGGAGACGGAGGTCAAGATCGCCGCCATCCGGCGCGCGCTCGCGCGCTTCGCCTCGCCCACGGAGCCCCCGGAAGACAAGGCGCGGATGCGCAAGGCCTGCCTCGCGCGGCGCGACGCGCTCGGGGCGGAAGGCGCCGCGGCGCGCTCGGCCGCGCTGGTCGGGCGCCTGCGGGCCCTGCCGGAATACGCCGCGGCCCGCACGGTGCTCGCGACGCTCAGCTTCGGCACCGAGTGGGACACGCGCGCGTTCGCCGAAGGCGTCCTCGCCGACGGCAAGCGCCTCGTGCTTCCGCGCGTGGTGAGGACGCCCCGGTCCCTGGTCCTGCATGCCGTCGCCGATCTCGGCGCCGATCTCGTATCCGGCGTCTGGGGCATCGAGGAGCCCGACCCCGATCGCTGTCCCGCCGTCACCCTCGCGGAAGTGGATTTCGCCCTCGTGCCCGCGCTCGCGTGCGACGCCCGAGGCGTGCGCCTGGGCTACGGCGCCGGATACTTCGACCGGCTGCTCGCCGGCGCGGGGCCCGGCACCTTCCTCGTCGTGGCGTTGCCCGAGGCCCTCGTCTTCGACGCCGTGCCGCGCGAGCCCCACGACATCAGCGTCCACGCGCTGCTCACCGAAACCCGTTACCAACGAACCCGGAACTTCCCATGACCGCCCGAATCATCGACGGCAAGCGGCTCGCCGCCACCGTCCGCGCCGAAACCGCCCTCCGCGCCGCCCGCCTCGCTGCCGCCGGAACCGTCCCCGGCCTCGCCGTCGTCATCGTCGGCGAGGACCCGGCGAGCCGCGTGTACGTCCGGAACAAGGCCAAGGCCTGCGAGGATGCGGGCATCCGCTCCTGGGTCCACGCGATGCCGGCCGACACGCCCGCCGACCGGCTCATCGGCTTCGTCCACGAACTCAACACCGATCCGTCGGTGCACGGCATCCTGGTGCAGCTGCCGCTGCCCAAGCCCCTCGACAGCCGGCGCGTGATCGAGGCGATCGATCCGGCGAAGGACGTGGACGGCTTCCACTACCAGAACGTCGGCGCGCTGGTCGTGGGCGAGCCCGCCTTCGTGCCGTGCACGCCCCTCGGCGTGATGCGCATGCTGGAGGAGGAGGGCGTCGCCATCGACGGCGCCCACGCCGTGGTGGTGGGGCGCTCGACGATCGTGGGCAAGCCCATGGCGATGCTGCTGCTGAACGCCGGCGCCACCGTGACCGTGTGCCACTCCCGCACGAAGGATCTCGCCGCCCAGGTCCGGCAGGCCGACATCCTGGTGGCCGCCGTCGGGCGCGCCCGGATGATCGGCGCGGACATGGTGAAGCCCGGCGCCGTGGTGATCGACGTGGGCATCAACCGCCTGCCGGACGGCAAGTTGTGCGGGGACGTAGACTACGAGGCCCTGCTGCCGGTCGCCTCGGCGATCACGCCCGTGCCCGGCGGCGTGGGGCCGATGACGATCGCGCTGCTGCTCGCCAACACGGTGAAGTCCGCGGAACGCGCCGCGGGCTTCGCGCTGGCGGCCGGCGAGACCCGCATCGCCTGAGGCGAGCGGCCCGGGACAACGAGGAGGAGAAAAGACAAGCCATGACGACGCCCTACGACCGCGACCTGGATCGCAACGCGGCCAACTACGAGCCCCTCACGCCGGTGTCCTTCCTCGCGAAGGCGGCCTACGTCTACCCGGACCATGTCGCGGTGATCCACGGGGCGCTGCGGCGAAGCTGGAAGGAGGTCTACGCCCGCTGCCGCCGCCTCGCCTCGGCACTGGAAGCCCGCGGCGTGAAGCGCGGCGACACCGTGGCGGCCATGCTGCCCAACGTGCCGGCGATGGTGGAGATGCACTTCGGCCCCGCCATGATCGGGGCGGTGGTGAACACCCTCAACACGCGGCTCGACGCCGAGACCATCGCCTTCATGCTCGACCACGGCGAGGCGAAGGTGCTCTTCACGGATCGCGAGTTCTCCGCGACGATCGAGAAGGCCCTCGCGATCGCGAAGTCAAAGCCCCTGGTGATCGACGTGGACGACGCGATGCACGAAGGCGGCAAGTTCCTGGGCGAGAAGGAATACGAGGCCTTCCTCGCCGAGGGCCGCGAGGATTTCGGCTGGCGCGCCCCGCCCGACGAGTGGGACGCCATCGCGCTCAACTACACCTCGGGCACGACGGGCAACCCCAAGGGCGTGGTCTACCACTACCGGGGCGCGTATCTCAACGCGATCAACAACATCCTCGACTGGTCGATGCCCAAGCACCCGACCTACCTGTGGACGCTGCCGATGTTCCACTGCAACGGCTGGTGCTTCAACTGGACGCTCGCCGCGGCGGCGGGGACGAACGTCTGCCTGCGCCGGGTGGACGCGAAGCTGATCCTCGACCTGATCCGCGAGCACCGCGTGACGCACTACTGCGGCGCGCCCATCGTCCACTCGATGCTGATGAACGCCCCGGCCGACTGGAAGAAGGGCATCGCGCACGAGGTGAAGTGCCTGGTGGCCGCGGCGCCGCCGCCGGCCGCCGTCATCGAGGGCATGGGACGCATGGGCTTCGACATCACCCACGTCTACGGCCTCACGGAGACCTACGGGCCCGCGGCGGTGTGCGCGAAGCACGAGGCCTGGACGACGCTGCCGATCGAGGAGCAGGTGAGGAAGAACGGCCGGCAGGGCGTCGCCTACCTGCTGGAGGAGGGCATGACGGTGATGCATCCCGACACGATGCAGCCCGTGCCGTGGGACGGCGAGACCATGGGCGAGATCATGTTCCGCGGCAACATCACGATGAAGGGCTACCTCAAGAACCCGAAGGCGAGCGCGGAGGCCTTCCGCGGCGGCTGGTTCCATTCGGGCGACCTCGCGGTGATGCAGCCCGACGGCTACGTGAAGATCAAGGACCGCTCCAAGGACGTGATCATCTCGGGCGGGGAGAACATCTCGTCCCAGGAGGTCGAGGACGTCCTCTTCGGCCACCCGGCTGTGATGCTCGCCGCGGTGGTGGCCCAGCCGGACCCCAAGTGGGGCGAGACGCCCTGCGCGTTCATTGAGCTCAAGGAAGGCGCGAGCGCCACCCCCGAGGAGATCGTCGCCTTCTGCCGCGAGCGCATGGCCCACTTCAAGATCCCGAAGAAGGTCGTCTTCGGCCCGCTGCCCAAGACCTCGACGGGCAAGATCCAGAAGTTCCTGCTGCGCGAGCAGGCGAAGAGCGCGAGCGCGATCGAGTGATGCGCGAAGGCTCCGTCCGCTGCCTCGATCCCCACGGATTCCACCGCCTGCGGTGGACGGAGTGGGGCGATCCCGCCAATCCGCGCGTGCTCGTCTGCGCCCACGGGCTCACGCGTTGCGGCCGGGATTTCGACTTTCTCGCCTCGCGCCTCGCGGACGAGTATCGCGTCGTGTGCCCCGACCTGCCGGGCCGGGGCCTCTCGGACCGACTCGCGGATCCGGCCGACTACGGCTATCCGGTCTATTGCGCCGACATGGCCACGATGCTCGGGGCGCTGGGCGCGGAGCGCGTGGACTGGGTGGGCACGTCCATGGGCGGCATCCTGGGCATGCTCCTCGCGGCGCAACCTCGCACGCCCGTGGCGAAGCTGGTCCTGAACGACGTGGGCGACGTGGTTCCCAAGGCGGCGCTCGATCGCATCGGTACCTACGTGGGACTCGTGCCGGCCTTCGATACGCTGGAGGCGCTGGAGGCCGCCATGCGCGCCGTGAGCCCCTTCGGCGAGCTGGACGCGGCCCAGTGGCGCCATCTCGCGGTCCACGCCGCCGTCCGCGGCGACGATGGCCGCTGGCGCTTCCGTTACGACCCGGGCATCGCCGTTCCCTTCAAGGCCGCGACGCTCGGGGACGTGGACCTGCGGCCCTTCTGGAACGCGGTGCGGGGCCCGGCCCTCGTGATCCGCGGCGAGACGTCGGACCTGCTGACCCCGGAAATCCTCGCCCGCATGGCGACGCGGCCGGGGACGGAGACGCTCGCCGTGCCGCGCACCGGCCACGCGCCGATGCTCATGAACGACGCCGAGGCCGGCGCGGTCCGCCGCTTCCTCCTCGCCTGAACCGTGGCGCGGCCGCTCGATTGCGCGATCGTCGGTGCGGGCCACAACGGCCTCGCGTGCGCGGCGTATCTGGCCGGCGCGGGGCTCTCCGTCGCCGTCTTCGAGCGGCGCGAGGTCGTGGGCGGCGCCGCGGTCACGGAGGAATTCCACCCGGGCTTCCGCAATTCGGCCGCGAGCTACACGGTGAGCCTGCTGCACCCGAAGGTGATCCGAGACCTGCGCCTCGCCGACCACGGCCTGCGCGTGGTGGAGCGGCCCTTCTCGAATTTCCTGCCGGCCGAAGGCGGCGGCTATCTGCAGGTGGGCGGCGGGCTCGAGGCCACGCAGCGCGAAGTGGCGAAGTTCTCCGCGAAGGACGCCGAACGCCTGCCGGACTACTACGCCCGGCTCGAGGCGGTCGCCGACGTGCTGCGGGACCTGCTGCTCGAGACGCCGCCGAATGCGGGGGGCGGGATCGGCGAGATGCTGGCGGCCTGGCGCTCGGGGCGGACGCTCTCGAGGCTCCCGCTGGCACGAAAGCGCGACGTGATCGACCTGTTCACGCAGCCCGCCGCCGAATGGCTCGATCGCTGGTTCGAGTCGGAGCCGCTCAAGGCCTGCTTCGCCTTCGACAGCATCGTCGGGCACTTCGCGAGCCCGTGGACGCCCGGGACCGCCTACGTGCTCCTGCACCACGTCTTCGGCGAGGTGAACGGGAAGAAGGGCACCTGGGGCCACGCGATCGGGGGCATGGGGGCCATCACGCAGGCGCTCGCGGAGGAGGCCCGGGCGCGCGGCGTCGAGATCCGGACCGGTTGCGCGGTGTCGCGCCTGCGCGTCGAAAAGGGGCGGGCGGCCGGCGTCGTGCTGGAGGACGGCACCGAGGTCGCGGCCCGGTGCGTCGTGGGCAATGCCCATCCGAAGGTGCTCGAGCGCCTCTCGGGCGGGGAAGGCTGGCCGGCCCTCGTGAACCACGCGAGCGAATCGGCGACCTTCCGCATGAACGTGGCGCTCTCGGAATTGCCGGACTTCACCTGCCTGCCGGGAAAGGCCGCGGGGCCGCACCACGCCTCGGGCATCATCCTCGCGCCGAGCGTGGACTACCTCGACCGGGCCCATCGGAGCGCGAAGGACCGGGGCTGGTCCGAGGCACCCATCGTCGAGGTGCTGGTCCCGAGCGTCGTGGACGATTCCCTCGCTCCCCCCGGACAGCACGTGGCGAGCCTCTTCTGCCAGCACTTCCGCTACCGCCTGCCGGACGGCCGGTCGTGGGACGACGATCGGGAACGCGCGGCCGATGCGGTGATCGACGCGGTGATGCGGCACGCGCCGAACTTCGGGGCGAGCGTCATCGCCCGGCGCATCCGCTCCCCGCTGGACCTCGAACGGGAATTCGGCCTCGTGGGCGGCGACATCTTCCACGGCAAGCTCTCGCTCAACCAGCTCTTCAGCGCGCGGCCCGCGCTGGGTTACGGCGCCTACCGGATGCCGCTTCCAGGGCTTTACTTGTGCGGCTCGGGAGCCCATCCCGGCGGTGGGGTCACGGGCGTGCCGGGACACAATGCCGCGCGGGAGGTGCTCAAGGACCGCCGCCGGCCCGGTCGATGGCCGACCGAAGGTGGGCGGGAACCGGGGCGTTCCTAGTCCGGCCAGCGGGGCGGGCGCTTCTCCAGGAAGGCCGAAACCCCCTCGACGGCCGCCGGTTCCCCGAAATTGCAGGCGATGGTGCGGGTCGCGTCCTCGTAGGCCGCGGCGAGGCCCTGCTCGAGCTGGCGGTAGAACAGGGCCTTGCCCAGGGCGAGGCTTTCGCGGGGCTTGGCGATCAGGCGCCGGGCGAGGTCCCGGGCCGTTTCCGCCACCCGGTCCGCGGGACAGACGCGATTGACGAGCCCCCAATCCAGGGCCGTCTCGGCGTCGATGAAATCCCCCGTGAAGAGCAATTCCGCCGCGCGCTTGCGCCCGACGTTGCGTGACAGCGCCACGGCCGGCGTCGAGCAGAAGAGCCCCAGGTTGATGCCCGAGACCGCGAAGCGGGCGTCGGACGAGGCCACGGCGAGGTCGCACTGGGCCGCGAGCTGGCATCCGGCCGCGGTGGCGAGGCCGTTCACCGCCGCGATGACAGGCTGGGGCAGGGCGACAAGGCGCTGCATCGCGCGCGAACAGGCCTCGAAGAGGGCTTCGACCTCCGGCCCCGGGAGCGAGCGCATTTCCTTGAGGTCGTGCCCGGCGCAGAACGCGGATCCCGCGCCGGTCACGATGACGACTCGCACCGACGGGTCGGCCGCAATCGCCTCGAGATTCCGTTCCATTGCCAGGACGAGATCGCGGCAAAGGGCGTTGTACTGCCGGGGCCGGTTCAGGGTGAGGGTGGCGATGCCGTCCTCGTCGTGGCGAAGCAGGAGCTCTGCGGTCGGGGCGGATTCCATGATGGGCCTCGGGGTGCCGGATTTGCGGCGCCGGCGATGCGGAATTATCCCACCGAACCGTCCCGAAAAATCCCTGCCGGAAAGCCCCGGCCGCGATTGCGCCTGAGAGCGAAAATGTCCTACCATTCAAAAAGATATCTCGCAGTATTCCGACGGGGGTTGCCCACCCGCCGGATAGCCGACCCGATTGGCGCGTGGCGAGCCCTTTCGTCCCGCGCCGCACAACAAGGCGAGCTTCCATGCCGAGACGCGCACGCACCCTCACCCGAGCCGCAGGCCTGCTGCTCGCCGCCGTCCTTCCTGCCCAGGCGATTGCCGACCCGGCGCTCATCGAGAAGGCACGCCAGCTCCTGAACCAGGGCAACCCGAAGCAGGCCTACATGGAGCTCGTCGGCGCCCAGGACCGGCTCGCGGGCAACATCGATTTCGATTACGTCTTCGGCGTCGCCTCGCTCGACGCGGGCAAGCTCGACGACGCGATCATCGCCTTCGAGCGCGTGCTCGCCGTGAACCCGAACCACGCCGGCGCCCAGATGGACCTCGCCCGCGCCTATTTCGCGGCCGGCTCCTACGACCTCGCCGAGGCCGGCTTCCGCTCCCTCGCCGCGGCCAACCCGCCGCCGGCCGCGCAGCAGACGATCACCCGCTACCTCGAGGCCATCGCCACCCGGCGCCGCCAGACGACGGCGGGCTGGCTCGGCTACACGGAGCTGCAGATCGGCTACGACAGCAACATCACGGGCGTGCCCACGGATTTCGGCGCGGCCGCCCAGCAGTCCTTCGGCATCGTCGGCATCGAGGCGACGGGCAATTCCGTCAAGCGGGATGCGGGCTTCGGCAACGCGGCCGCGGCGCTCGATTACCACCATCCCCTGTCGCGTGGCTGGGCCCTCTTCGGCGGCGGCGAGGCGAAGCTGCGCGGCTACGTCGGCGAATCGAAGTACAACTCCGCCGCGCTCGAGGCGCGGGGGGGCGCCACGCTCAACGACGGGCCCCAGCAGTGGAAGCTCTCGGCGTCCTTCCAGCACTTCGAGCAGGACGGCGAGGCGCCCGGCGAGCCGCGCCCCACCAACGACCGTCGCACGGCGAATGCCGGCGTGGACTGGAAGTACGCTCTCGACCCGAAGACCCAGGTGGGCCTCGGCCTGCAGGTGGCGCGCGTGCGCTTCCCGACCAACGACGTCGAGGATTTCGACCAGCTGCTGCTCGCGGCCTCGTGGCTCAAGTCCTTCGAGACGAAGGGCGTGCCGCTGCTCTACGCGTCGGTCTTCGCGAGCGACGACCGCGCCGTGAACAAGCTGCCCGACGGCGAGACGGAAAAGAGCAAGAACCTCGCGGGCCTTCGCACCTACGCCCAGTATTCGCTCTCGCCCAAGCTCAACGTCTTCAACGGCCTGGGCTTCGTGATGCGCCGGGACAAGGACGCCTTCGCCCGCTCGACGACGGTGGAAAAGGGCAAGGACAAGTTCGGCGAGTTCCTCGTGGGCGTGAACTGGCAGTTCCGCAAGGACTGCGCGGTGCGCTCGCAGCTCGCCTACACGCGCAACGACTCGAACATCTCGATCTACGACTTCAACCGCAGCGAGGTCTCGACGGCCGTGCGCTGCGAGATCCAATAGGGAGCCGGCGATGAACAACCCGCGCAAGACGATCCACACGCTGCTGCTGGCGGCCGGCGTGGTCTCGGCCGGCCCCGCGTTCGCCGCGAGCGGCACCTTCACCTTCGTGACGGGCGAGGTCGCCGTCCAGCGCCCGAGCGGCCAGCGCGTGCCCGTGACCAAGGGCACGGCGGTCAATCCGGGCGACGCCATCGTCACCGGCAAGCAGGGCATGGCGCAGCTCACGATGGTGGACCAGGCGCGCATCTCGCTCCGGCCCAACACGCAGTTCCAGATCGAGCGCTACGGCGACCGCCCGGATTCCGACACCGGCGCGCTGCTCAACCTGGTGCGCGGCACGCTGCGCACCTTCACGGGCCTCATCTCGTCCAGCGCCCGCGACAAGTTCGTGATGAAGACCAAGGTGGCCACGGTGGGCATCCGCGGCTCGGGCAACGTGCTCTTCGCCGGCGAGGCCGCCGACTGCGACCCGGCCAAGGTGGCGAACGCGGGCGCGGGCGGCGGCTGCGACATCACGGTGAACCACACCATCGAGGGCAGCCACGCCGTCACCTTCGGCGACTTCTCGGGCCCCGGCCTTCCGCCGCAGCAGGGCGGGGCGGCGACGCTCATCACCGGCCCGGGCCAATCGGTGCTCGTGACGGGACGGGGCGACGTGAAGTACATCCCGACCCCGTCCTTCATCGCGGAGGCGGCCACCAACCCGGCCGGCGGCGCGAAGGGCCAGTCCACGGGGGGCACGGGCGATTCCGGTCCCACCCGCAATTTCGGTCCCGGGGACGGCAGCGCGCCCCTCACGCAGCAGAACACCACCCAGGGCACGCCCGTGGGCAACAACGGCCTGGGCTTCACGGTCGTGGACGCCACGGGCAACTTGGGCGCGGATCCGGCGGATCTTCGCGACGTGGTCATCAGCACCTCGGGCGGTCCCTTCGCCGGGCAGGCCGCGGGTCCGGACGTCACCTATGAAGGCGCGGCGCTTCGTGCCTATCGCGCCTACGCCGGCTCCCAGAGCGGCACGACGCCCACCATCGTGGGCGGCACCGCGCGCGACGTGCAGACGGTCACGGACAATGGTGCCGGCATCACGATCGGCCGCTGGGAAGGCGCGAGCCTCGGCTTCTTCGGCGCCTCCAGCGCGACGCCGGTGGCGGGTGGCATCCACTTCGCCTATGCGGCCTCGGGCTATCCGACGTACCTGTCGGACGTGCTCACGGGCACGGTGAGCTACGCGCTGGCGGCGGCCACCTCGCCCACGAACCAGCTGGGCACCGCCGGGCGCCTCGATTCGGCGACGCTCAACGTCAATTTCACCAACCGCACGCTCAACGCGGCCCTCGGCATCACGCTGCCGGCCGTGGGATCGAACGGCGGCGGCACCTGGTCGGCGACCGCCCAGAACGTGCCGTTCTCCCTCAACGCGTTCTACGCGTCCACGTCGGACCGTCTCGTGATCACCAACACGGGCAGCGGCCAGACGTCCACGACCAATGGCGGCCTGACCGGCAGTCTCGAGGGCAGCTTCGTCGGCCGTTCCCTGCAGGGCGCGATCCTGGGCTATCGCCTCTCGGACACCACCGGCTCGAGCGCCAATCGCAACCAGGTCGCGGGCGTGGCGGCCTTCACGGCCCCGGGCCAGGACAGCGCCGCGCCCTACCGCGACGGCCTGGTCTCGGATCCTTCCGAGAGCCTCGCGAGCGGCGTGACCCAGGTGCGCACCTACGCCACCATCAATCGTCCGGCGGAAGTCACGGCGGATGCGGCGGGCGCGGTCTCGGAATTCGCGGCGCCGTTCTCCTCATACGGCGGCCATGCGCTCTACCAGCGCGGCACCGCGAGCGTCGCGCAATCGGGCATCGATCCCGAGACCGGCATGGTCTGGGGCCGCTGGGCCGGCGGCACGGCGACGGTCTCGAACGGCGCGGGCCAATCGACGAACCTGAACCTCGCCAACGCGAGCCTGCACTACATTTTCGCCGGCGCCCAGAGCGGCCCGGTCAACCTGCCCCTCACGGGCACGGCGGTCTACGACGTGATCGGCAGCACCAACCCCACGGATCGCAGCGGTCACGTGGGCACGCTCAACACCGCAACCCTCAACGCCGATTTCACGCGGCGCACGGTGGACGCGCTGCTCAACGTGACGGTGAACGGACAGGTGTGGAACGGCGTGGCCAACTCCATGCCGATCTACCGGGACCAGTACTTCTCGGCCTACACGCCCAGCACCATTCCCGGCGGTTCGGCCACCTCGCAGCTCATCCTCACCTGCCAGCCCAATTGCGGCCCGATCCAGGGCGGCAGCCTCGACGGCTTCTTCGCCGGGCGCACGGGCCAGCGGGCGGGCGTCAACTACAACTTCAACGGCGTGACCGGCGCGGTGGCCCTCGGCCGCCGGGGCGGCTAGCGGCGGATGCGGGACCCCCGGCCATCCGGCCGGGACAGCGGACAGTGAAAGGGGCGGGCGCACCGCCCCGGGAGAAGAGCATGACGAAGACCACGATCAGCAAATCGATGGCGCGGATGGCGGGCCTTGCCGGGGCGATCCTCGGGGCCACGCTCCTCGCCGTGTCGCCGGCCCAGGCCCAGACGGCCCGGGCGACGCTCCAGCCCATCAGCAAGGTCATCAAGCCGGCGGGCGTCTCGAAGGTGGGCGCCTGCGTGGTGAACCGGTCCCTGAGCCTCTTTCCCTCCGGCGGCGTGGTCTTCCCGATTCCGCTCACGCAAGGCGTGAATTCCTGCGGCAGCGGCGGCTTGCTGGGGCTCCCGAAGGCGCTGCCGTCCAAGGGCGGGCCGGTCAACTCGACCTCGGGCTTCACCGAGTCCTTCACGATCATGAACACGGGCAACCTCGCCCTGGCCGTGGGCAACGTGTTCGTGGACAGCATCGACGCCAATCTCCAGTACGACGTCATCGGCTGCAGCAACATCTCCATCGCCCCGGGCCAGTCGTGCTCGGGCCTCATCGAGTTCTGCGCGTATCCGGCCGAGCCCGCCGGTTCCAAGCCCAGCACGCTTCGCGTCTTCAGCAATGCGGCGGGCAGCCCGCACACCCTGCCGGTCGCCGGCTCCATCGCACCCGGAGTGCCGCCGCCGCCGGCGCCGATCTATTCGCGCTCGCCCAATTCGGTCAACTTCCCGCCTGTGCCGCCGGGCGTCGCGACCGGACCGGAGGTCGTCACCGTTTCCAACCTGGGCAACGCGCCGCTTACCGTCATCAGCGCCAACCCCGGACCCGGCTTCACGGTGACCGCGAATACCTGCGGCGTCGTGGCCGGCGGATCCAGTTGCACGATTTCCGTCATCTTCGACGGCAGCCTGATCGTTCCGTCCACTTTCTCGACCAACCTCGACATTCTCTGGAGCCCGGGTTCCGGAAGCACCACGGACAGTGTTGGCCTCTTCGCCGAAACGGTGCCGGAGCCGGGCGTGCTGGTCCAGCCGGGGCTCGCGCCTCCGACCATCACCAACCCGCTCTATCCCGACCTCGAGCCGGGCCAGTCCCACCCGATCACGCTCAAGTTCAAGAACCTGTCGGCGAGCACGATCACGCTCTCGAGCGTCGGGTACATCACCACTCCCTCGGGGGCGTTCTCCATCCAGAACGACCTGTGCACCGGCTCCGTCATTCCCACCGGCAATTTCTGCTTCGTGGACGTGGTATTCGACGCGACCTCGCTGCCGTTCAACACGAGCTTCCCGTATTCCGACGTGATCCGCTTCTCGGACGGCACGACCGACTGGGACGTGACGGCGAGCGGGTACATCATCCCGCCCTATCCGCAGCTTGCCATCAGCCCGAACTTCCACGACTTCGGCACCGTCGTCGCCCCGGGCTCGAGCGCCTGCCAGGACTTCGTCGTCCAGAACGTGGGTTCCGCGACCTACTCCTTCTTCATCGTGTCCCCGGGTGCCCCGTTCAACGCCGGGTGCACGCCGGGCGGACCGGAGCCGGCCTGCACCGCATCGGACGTCGTGAGCCAGACGCTGGCGCCGGGCACGGCATGCCGGGTCGCGCGCCGGTTCTCCCCGGTCGGCGACATCTTCGCGGTCGACTACATCTCGATCGTCGACGGCAACAGCTGGTGGGGCACGCCCGCCTATGCGGAACTCCAGGGCACCGGCGTCGCGCCGGGGCCGCGCATCTTCCTGTCGAGCCAGGTCATGACCTTCGGCGCCCACCCGGTGGGATCCGCGGCGCCGCAGCAGACGGTGACGCTCACCAACACGGGCGACGCGCCGCTCAACATCTCGTCGGTCGTGGCGCCGATCCTGCCCTTCACGCTGTCGGAAAACTGCGTGGCCGCGTCGCCCCTGGCGGTGGGCAACAGCTGCATCATCCACACCGATTTCACGCCGCCGGCCATCAGCCTCTACTCGAGCAACGTCAACATCATCTCGGACGCCGTCAACGGCAACGTGATCCCGATCGCGGTGGACGGGGAGGGCGTCGGCGCCCCGCAGGCCTCGGCGGACTTCTTCCCGATGACCGTGAGCTTCGGCAACCAGAACATCGGCTCCTCGAGCGGCTTCGTCGCCATTCCCTTCGCCAACACCGGCAGCGCGCCGATGTCGATCATGGACATCCAGCTCATCGGCACGGACGCGGGCGAGTTCTCGATGAGCCACGACTGCCCGGTGGGCGCCGGGACGCTCGCGGTCAACGATTGCTGCACGCTCCAGGTCCGCTTCCAGCCGGTCACGGGCGCCGTTTCGCCGACGCCGCGCACGGCCTCGATCGAGATCCAGTCCGACGCGACCAATCCGATCGTCTCGATCCCCGTCGACGGCGTTGCCGTTCCGCCGCCGAGCCTCACGTCCTCGCCACCGGCGCTCACGTTCCCGGACCAGATCGAGCTCACGACGAGCGCCTCCTCGCCGGTGATCATCACCAACACGGGCGTCACGCTGGTCACGCTGACGGTGATCTCGTCGTCGGGCGAGTTCACGGTCGTGCCGCCGGTCGCTCTGCCGGGGCTTGCGGCACCGAAGTCGGGCGGAAAGTCCGTCCCGGCCGGCAAGGCGGGGGCGAAGGGCGCGAAGGTCTTCCTGGGCGACTGCACCGTGGGCGCGAACCTGCTGCCCGGCGATTCCTGCCAGGTCAATCTCACGTTCTCGCCGTCGTCGGCCGGTGCCCGCAGCGGCTCGCTCGCCATCGCGTTCACCGGCGGCGTGGGCAGCCCCTTCGTGATGCCGCTCGCCGGCAGCGGCACGCCGCCGTTCTTCCCGGCCATCGGCGTCTCCACGGACCTGCTGGATTTCGGCAACGTCGTGGTGAACACGGGCGCCCAGCGCGCGGTGGTGGTGACCTCGACCGGCAGCGGCGCCCTCGCCGTGACGGGCGTGCGCACGCTCCAGCCGATCTTCACCGCGAGCACCAGCTGCACGACGGCCCAGGCGCCCGGCACGTCCTGCTCCGTCACCGTGACGTGCCTGCCGACGGCCCTGGGCAAGCAGGAGGGTGACCTCTACATCGACCACAACGCCTCGGGCGGCTTCCGCTACGTGAAGCTCGCCTGCGAGGGCGTGCCCACCCCGGTGCCGAAGATCGAGCTCTCGCTCACGGGCATCACCTTCGGGTCGGCGAGCCTCGGCAGCTCGACCAGCTCGCAGCGGGTCACCATCCGCAGCGTGGGCAGCGCACCGCTCACCATCCGGAACATCGCCTCCCTGGCGCCGTTCTCGGCGACGAACACCTGTCCCGCGATCCTCCAGCCCGGCGAGTTCTGCTTCGCCGACGTGACCTACACCGCGAACGGTCCCGGCCGGCAGCTCGGCGAGCTGGCCGTCGGCAGCGACGATCCGGCCAAGCCCACCGCCATCGTGGAGCTGGCGGGCACCGGGTGCCGTCCGCCCAGCGTGCAGAACAACCGCCGCCCGGGCGTGATCAACCTCTGCGCGCCCTAGCCGCTGCGGCGCAGCAAGGTCCGGCCGAACCCCCGCCTTCGCGCGGGGGTTCGTTTTTGTTGCGGGACGAAAGTCCTATTGGGTAGCATGGGCCTCGCTCGGCCGTCCCGGACCGAGGAACGCCTCCATCCCCCCGCCGATACCGCCGCCCCATGGCCGACGACATCATCCTCGAGACCCGCGACCTCACGAAGGAATTCAAGGGCTTCGTGGCCGTCGACAAGGTGAACCTCAAGGTGCGGCGCGGCACGATCCACGCCCTCATCGGCCCGAACGGCGCGGGCAAGACCACCACCTTCAACCTGCTCACGAAGTTCCTGCCGCCCACGGCCGGGGCCATCCTCTTCAACGGGCAGGACATCACGCGCGAGAAGCCTGCGGACGTCGCCCGCCGCGGCATCGTCCGCTCCTTCCAGATCTCCGCCGTCTTCCCGAACCTCACGGTGCTGGAAAACGTCCGCATCGCGCTGCAGCGCAATCTCGGCACCAGCTTCCACTTCTGGAAGGCCGAATCGAGCCTCGACACGCTCAACGACCGCGCGCTCGCGATCCTGGACAAGGTGGACCTTCGCCGCTTCGCCCAGACGAACGCCGTGGAGCTCGCCTACGGCCGCAAGCGCACGCTGGAGATCGCGAC
>ERZ761602.3562-NODE-3562-length-21769-cov-6.416459_pt1 | contig 21769 bp, 38 predicted proteins | sample MGYA00512165_ERZ761602 | MGnify/ENA primary metagenome ERZ761602 (study PRJEB28899, sample SAMN02445085) | bioreactor sludge metagenome | biome: EBPR sludge; isolation source: Thorneside wastewater treatment plant | place: Australia: Brisbane, Thorneside...
AACGAGGAAGAAGAGCAGCCAGAGGAGAGGGCTGATCCGCTCGTAGTAGGGCAGGAAGCGCCCGGGGTCGAGATAACGAGCGAGGAAGAGGGTCAAGCCAAGGGCCAGGGAAAGAAGCGCGGAGGATAAAAGCGCGGGCGTGGTCAAAAGCCGTTCGAAGCGAGCCAGGTTACGGCGTGAATAAAGCCCCAATCCGATCCCTGAAAGAAAGAGGACCGCCATGACCGCGAGCAATGCCAGCCGCGCGAGGGAGATGCCTTCGGACGGGACGCGCAAAAGGACGGCGATGGCGAGGAGAGACTGAAATGCCGCGGCGTAGAAGTACCACGGCAGAAGGTTGGTGAATTTGGTTTGCATTGGCTATAACTGCCGTCCTTCGACTGCGTGGCGCTTTTGCGCCACTCCGCTCAGGACGGCGGCGTTTTTCAGGTGACTCGCCCTTCGACTTCGTTCGGCTATCGCCTCACTCCGCTCAGGGCGGCATTCTCTTTTGTAAATAGATTGCTTCGGGCGATCCTTCGACTGCACTCGACGAACACTCACTCCGCTCAGGACGCCCTCGCAATGACGGGGCGGAGAACTAGAACTGAAACCCCGGGCGGGCGGGGACGACCTTGTAGGAGTAGTTTTTAACGTAGCCGAACAGGCGGTCTTGCAGCAAACCCCACTCGGCAGATGCGAGAGCGCGGCGGGCTTCGGGGGCGTCGGCGGCGATCAATCCAACTTGAATTTGGGGGTATGCGCCGTAAAGGGTCGCCCAGGCTTCGGAGGGCTGCAAGCCAAGCCGCTGCACGCCCGGCACAAATTCACCAATGATGAACTCGAAATATTCCTGATCGCGTTCGGCGGCGATATCCCAGGTCATGATGACTTTGACGGTCATATCAACCTTGCTGGTAGTCGAGCACCACGACCTTCGTCTCCTGCGGCAGGGACGAGCGCGTGGCTTTCAAGGACGGCTGGGACTCGGTCTTGCCCAGCCCCATCTCCTTGAGGAATTTGCTGAGCGGTTCGAGCTTGATCTTGGCGCTGTCGGTGGAGTAATGCATGGGGACGACGAGATTCGGCTCGATGACGCTGACGACCTCTGCGGCTTTGGCGGCGTTGAGGCTGCTTCCGCCTCCGACCGGGATGAGGAGCACGTTGACCGTCCCCAGGGCTTCGACTTCGCTCTGGGTGGGGACCTCCTGCAAGTCGCCGAGATGCGCGACGGTGATGCCTTCGTAATCGAATACGTATAAGGTGTTGCGGGTCTTGTCTTTGGTCTTCTTGCCGCCGCCTGCGGTTTGGACGGCAGTGATGAACACGCCGCCGATCTCGAACTCGCCCGCGCCGTCGATGACGTGTTGCGCGCCCTTGACCGCATCATAATTGGCGTGACCGGGCGCGTCGTGGCTGACGGTGACGATATCGGCTTTGAGTTTAAGCGCATCGTACCCGACCGCCTTGTGATCGAACGGGTCGGTGACGACGGTCGCGTAATTGCGTTCTGTCAATCTAAAACAGGAATGTCCGTACCAGGTGATTTCCATACTGCGAGTGCCTCCGAGGAGGTATTATACCCTACCGAAAAAACACGGTAGGGCACGCGTACCCGATAGGAAATCACTCGCTGAGTGCAGGTAAGCGATAAAAGAATTCAAAAGAGGAAAGAAAATGCCGAATCTACGTGGCAAGGTTCCCATTTTCGAAGGTGACGATACCCGTCAATTGTTATAATCCCATCCATGCCTAAGACCAAAATCCTCCCCTATCTCGAAGCCCTGTTCACTGTCATCGTATGGGGTGGAACGTTCATCGCCACCAAGATCGCCCTGCGCGAAGTATCCCCTGCCACCATCGTCTGGCTGAGGTTCGCCATGGGCACGTTGATTCTCGGCGCGATGGTCGCCCTTCGAAAACAATTTGCCGTCCCCGAAAAAAGCGAGTGGCTGTACTTCGCCCTGCTGGGCTTTCTGGGCGTGACCTTCCACCAATGGCTGCAAGCGACGGGGCTGCAGACCGCCAAAGCCACCACCACCGCATGGATCGTGGCGACCACGCCGGTCTTCATCGCCATCCTCGGATGGCTGGCGCTCAAAGAGCGGTTGAACGGCTTGCAGATCATCGGCATCGTCCTCGCCGCGTTCGGTGTCCTGCTCATTGTCAGCAAAGGGGATGTCTCCGCGTTATTCACAGGCGAAGAGGGCACCTTCGGCGATGCACTCATTCTCATCAGCTCGGTCAATTGGGCGGTTTACACCATCCTCTCACGCCGCGAACTGGCGCGTCACCCCGCGGCGCGCATGATGTTCTTCGTCATGCTGCTCGGCTGGCTTTTCGTCAACATTTGGATCTTCGGTTTTGGTCCCGGCTTGGGCGAGATCCCCCTCCTCACCCCGTCGGGCTGGGGCGCGATCGTCATTCTGGGCGTGTTCGGTTCCGGGCTCGCATACATCGCCTTCTACGACGCCTTGCAGGAAATCCCCGCCTCGCAATTGGGAGCCTTCTTCAACGTCGAACCATTGGTCACCACCCTCCTTGCCTCGGTCATGATCGACGAAGCCATCACAGCTGTCACTCTCCTCGGCGGCGCAATTGTCATTTTGGGGATCTGGCTGGTAAACAGAAAATCATGAAGGCAAGAACAACCCCAGGCGCAAGCATCGAAAAGACCGACAAAGGGTATTTGATGAAGATCCCCGCCGGGGACTCATCCTCCTATCGGTTTGCGCAGATCGACGATTATTTTTCTCTGCCTCGCAGAGATTTTCCGCATCACGCCCTGACCTTGAGCCTGCGTGCGCGGACCTCGAGCCTTTCCCTCCCCGGAACCTGGGGGTTCGGCGCATGGAACGATCCATTTGGCATGTCGCTTGGCTTTGGTGCCAACCGCTTCCGCCTGCCCATGCTTCCCAATGCAGCCTGGTTCTTTGGCGCGTCGAAGGAAAATCATCTCTCATTCAGCGATAAACCCGCACAGGGTTTCCTCGCTCAAAGTTTTCGCTCGCCCAAATTCCACGCCTCCCTCATCCCCGCCGGGATGGCCCTCCCCTTCTCACCAAAGTCGACGCGCCGCATCTTGAGCAAAGTTATTGCCGAGGATTCATCCGCTATCGAGGTGGATGTCACTCAATGGCACAGCTACAGGCTGGAGTGGATTCGGAACCGCGTGGTCTGGTATGTGGATGAGGCTCAAGTGTTTGAGTCGTTTGTGAGTCCGAATCCGCCGCTGGGTCTGGTCATCTGGCTCGATAACCAATACGCTTCATTCACCCCCGATGGGAAGATCGGTTTTGGTGTTCTGGAAAACCCCGAACCCGCATGGCTTGAGATCGAAGGCTTGGAAGTAATCAAAGACGAGTAATAAAGAATCTGCAAGACACGAAACCCGGTCGGGGAATCTTCGTTTTGATCATCACGTTTTAAATATCACGCAGTACTCTTCACATCCCCAGCTTCTTCGCTTCATTCCAAAAAGCATCCATCTCTTCCAGCGACATATCGGAGAGATTGCGTCCCTGTTTCTTTGCGCCATCCTCCACGTAGGCAAAGCGGCGCTTGAATTTCAAGTTCGCCTCCCGCAATGCGGATTCGGCGTCCACGTTGCGCCAACGGGCGAGGTTTACCAGCACAAAGAACAGGTCGCCCAGCTCCGCTCTCACCTGGTCGGGGTTGTCTGCTGTTTTCACCTCCTCGATCTCCTCGCGGACCTTGTCCAGCACATTCTCCACCTCTGGCCAGTCGAAGCCCACCCGCGCAGCGCGTTCCTGGTATTCCTGTGCCTGGTTCAAGGCAGGCAATGATGAAGGGACGCCGTCCAAGATCCCTTTGTTTTCTTTCTTCCCTCCCCTCTCTTTCTCCTTCAATTTTTCCCAATTCTGCAAGACACCATCCACCCCATCCAGCGTCAGGTCACCGAACACATGCGGATGCCGCCGCACGATCTTGTCATAGATGTGTTTGGTCACATCGGTAAAAGCGAACTCTCCGTCCTGGTAGGCGATGTAGGAATTCAGAACGATCTGTAACAATAGGTCGCCAAATTCTTCGCGCATACCATCGACATCGTTCGCGTCCATGGCAGAAAGGGTCTCATACGACTCTTCGAGAAGGTGCTTGCGAAGGGTTTGATGGGTCTGCTCTTTATCCCAGGGGCAGCCATCCGGCGCGCGCAGGTGGGCAACGATCTCAGCAAAAGCTTCAAACGAAGTCCCTTCGGGGAGTGAAGGAATAAAAAGTGAGATCGGATAAGAAATCACACCGCCATTAAAAACTCCCAATCTTTCATCTACCCTCTTTCCACTTTCCACTTTCCAAACCTCATGTCCCTCAGGATAAACCGCCAACAACACCTCCCTCACCCTCCCCGCCATCTCAGCCGAATCGATCCCGACGATCAAGGTGTCCACATCGGGCGGGGTGGGAGGATAATGCCGCAGCCTAAATTCCGCTCCTTCGAGCAGGGTCAGCTTCGAGGGCGGCGTGAGACGCAGCGTCTCGAAAACGGAAGCGACCTGGGAAAAGTCCATGGGTAATCCTTTCCAGATTAAATGCGTAATCCGTAATTCGTAACTCGTAAATGATTACGGATCACGCATTACGGATTATCAATTGGGTGAACCCAAAAATATTAACGCTTGGTGTAGGTCGGCGCCTTGCGGGCTTTCTTGAGACCAGGCTTTTTGCGTTCCTTGATGCGGGCATCGCGGGTCAGCAGGCCCTTCTTGCGGAGAGCCGAGGTCCAATCCGCGTTCATGCCCTGCAGGGCGCGAGCCACGCCGAGGCGAACAGCTTCGGTCTGGCCAGCCACACCGCCGCCGTTGACAATGACCGACACGTCGTATTTGGCGGCTGCTTCACCCACGGCACTGAAGGGGCGCATGATGTCCTGCACGTCGCCGTAGCGCGAGAAGAACACATTACCTTCCTTGTCGTTTACAGTGAATTTGCCGCTCCCGGCGACCACGCGTACGCGGGCGGTGCTTTCCTTGCGGCGTCCGATTCCTTCGAAATATTGAGCCATTTTTTCTTTCCTTCTTTATTCCAAAGCCTTGAGTTTCTGGGCGCCATGCGGGTGTTCCGTGCCGCCGTAAACCTTCAAACGCTTGAGCACGGCGCGCCCCATGCGGTTATGAGGGAGCATCCCCCACACTGCATCGCGCAGGGCGCGATCGGGGTATTGGGCAAGCTGGTCACGCAGGGAAATGCTCTTCAACCCACCAGGGTACCCCGAGTGTCTATGATAGACCTTGCTCACAAGGCGTGAATTGGTCTTCGTGCCGGTCACGGTCACGTTTTGTGCATTGACCACCACGACAAAATCACCCATCTCCACGCCGGGCGTGAAAGTCGGTTTATGTTTTCCAAGCAGGATGTGCGCAATGCGCGCGGCAAGGCGCCCAAGGTTCTTTCCTTGCGCATCCATCAAAACCCAGTCTCGCTGAATCTCAGCGGCTTTCGGATAGTACGTCTTCTGCTGCACTTTCGTCTCTCCGTTTCTTTATTCTTGAGTAGGACGCGCTTTCTCGCGCATCCCGCGGCGCAAGAGCGCGCCGATATTACATATGTGATCCATATTCCACATTCGTCAATGTCAGTCCATTCGCAGGAGCCAGCCCGGCGGGGAGTTTTCCCTGCCCTTTCAAGGCAGATTGAACATCCTTTACCGAACATTTTCCCGTCGACGCAGCGACCTGGACGAACACAAGTCTTCTTACCATTCGATACAGGAACGCGTCTGCCCGGACCTCGTACTGCCACTCACCATTTGGCTTTTTTCTCCACTCGGATTTTGTCACCGTCCGCACCGTCGTCCCCATTTCAGAGGTTGGCGAGCCAAAGGAGGCAAAATCATGTGTGCCGAGGAAGATTTCCGCTGTTCGGTTGAGGCTTTCGCCATCCACCGCGAAGGACATTCGCCAGCCGAAGCGCTCACGCAAAGGGTCGCGGACCGGATCGTGAAATACCCGGTAACGGTATGACCGCGAGAGCGCATCGAAGCGGGGATGAAAATCCGCGTCCACGATCTGGGCTTTTTTCACGGCAAGGTCGGCAGGCAATTTCGCGTTCAACGCCTGTAACAACTTCGCTGCCGGGTGCGTCCAATTGTCGAAATCGAACGCCGCCACCTGCCCTGTCGCATGGACGCCGGTGTCTGTCCTCCCGGCAAGGAGAACCGACTTTCCCATCCAGCCGAGTTTACGCAGGGCATTTTCGAGTTCACCCTGCACCGTTCGGACTTTTGCCTGCCGCTGGCTTCCGGCAAACCCGGAGCCGTCGTAGGCAAGGATCACTTGGTAACGTGCCATTTTTCGAATGCAGAATTATGAATGCGGAATGCAGAATGTTCTTTTATTCTGCGTTCTGCATTTTGCATTCGGCATTTACTTCTTACTCTTCCACCAACTCCAACACCACCATCTCAGCGGCGTCGCCGAGGCGGGGTCCGAGTTTGGTTACGCGGGTATAGCCGCCGTTGCGCGAGGCAAAGCGCGGAGCGATCTCGTCGAACAGGCGCTTGATGACCTGGTCGTCGCCGAGTTTGGAGACTGCCAGGCGGCGGGCGTGGACTTTCTGCTCGGCGCTGGAATCCGCGCTGTTCTTGGCGAGGGTGATCAGACGTTCGGCGTCACCGCGAATGGCAGCGGCTTTTGCCTTGGTGGTCTGGATGCGCTCGTGTGTAAAGAATTGTTTGATCAGGTTGCGGCGCAGAGCGATACGTGAGCTCTTGGTGCGTCCCAACCGATAACCTGCTACTGAATGTCGCATTTCTTAGTTCTCCGAAGTTTGGTCTTTCAAGAAGCCTTTTTCGCGCATTTTGTCGCGAAGTTCGTCGAGGCTCTTTTCACCGAAGTTGCGAATGGACATGACTGCGGACTCGCCTTTTTCAAGGAGTTCGAGCACGTCACCCACAGTGGTGATGCCGGTGCGCTTCAAAGAGTTGAAGACACGCACGGAAAGGTCGAGGGCTTCCACTGGCGTTTCCGCCAATTCACTGCTCAGGCGGCTGCCGGATGTTTCGCGCTCGATCGCCACCGTCAGCATTTCCTCGTTCACACCCGCAATATAGCGCAGGTGATCGATGAGGATGCGGGCAGAGTTGCTGAGGGCGCGTTCTGGCGAGATGGTGCCGTCTGTCCAGATTTCCAAAATCAATTTGTCGTAATTCGTGCTCTGACCAACGCGGGCAGAGGCAACTTCCCAATTGACGCGCTTGACCGGGCTGAAGATCGCATCCACGGGCAGTTCGCCGATGGGCATGTGCCCGGAGCGTTCATTGGAAGGCGAATAACCGCGTCCGCGTTCGACGACAAACTCGATGTCGAGCTTGGTTTTGGGGTTGTCCACCGTGAAGAGATACGTATCAGGGTTGACGATCTCGATCTCGGCAGGGGTAATGATATCCGCAGCTGTAACGGTTCCCTCGCCGCGGACTTCGAGATGCATGCGGGCACTGTCCACGCCATCCATCTTGATGCGCACTTGTTTGATCTGAAGCATCACCTGAATGACGTCTTCGCGCACGCCAGGGACGTCGCTGAACTCATGCAGGACATCCGCAAAGCGCACCGAGGTGATCGCCGTGCCTTCCAATGAGGAAAGCAGGACGCGCCGCAGGGCGTTGCCGAGCGTTACACCATAGCCGCCTTCCAGCGGGCTGATGATAAATTTGCCGTAGTTTCGAGCCTCTGCTTCGCGCTCGATCTTGGGCATGACCATGTTGGCTATGATACCTGTCACGGTTCACCTTTCCCTTTGAATCAAGCCCCGGGTCGCAGACTAGCTTACAGTCCGGACCCGAAGCGAATGGAGGACTAGCGTCGGGAATAGTATTCGACGATCAACTGTTCGTCGAGACTTCCGTCAATTTCGGCGCGTTCGGGCATGCGAGCCACGGAACCGCTCATGGATTTCAGGTCGCGGCTGAGCCAGCTGGGTGCGTTGCGCTTTTCGGCAAAGGCATCCAATTCCTTGAAATAGGTCAACTTGCCGGAGCCTTCACGCACCGCGATCACGTCCCCATCGGAGAGCAACATCGAAGGCACGTCGGTGCGGCGACCATTGACCGTGAAGTGACCGTGGGTCACAAGCACACGCGCCTGTGCGCGGCTGGATGCGAAACCGAGTCGGAATACCACGTTATCGAGGCGGGACTCGAGGATCTGAAGCAGGTTCAGACCGGTGAGACCGCGGCGGGTGATCGCCGTATCGTAATAGCGGCGGAACTGGCGTTCGAGCACGCCGTAGATACGGCGGGCTTTCTGCTTGGCGCGCAACTGGCGGGCAAAGTCGGAGGCGCGGCCCGTGGAACCGGGATTGCCGCGGCCCGCTGTCTTGCCGTGCTGACCAGGCGCGAAACTGCGTCGTTCGAACGCGCATTTGGGAGTAAAACAGCGCTCGCCTTTGAGGTAGAGTTTTTCGCCCTCACGGCGGCAAAGTTTACAAACCGGACTTAATGATTTAGCCATAAATTAACAACCTCACTTACACGCGTCTGCGTTTCGGCGGACGACAACCGTTATGCGGCACCGGGGTAATATCCGCGATCAATAACACCTTCAAGCCCATCGCCTGTACAGCGCGGATCGCATTCTCGCGTCCGGGTCCGGGACCTTTGACATACAACTCAACTTCCTGAACACCCTGCTGCTGGGCGGATTTGATCGCCTGTTCGGCGGCAAGGCGCGCGGCAAAAGGCGTGCTCTTGCGCGAACCCTTGAAACCGGCGGAACCAGCCGAACCCCAGGAGATGGTATTGCCTTCGGTATCGGTAACGGTAACGATCGTATTGTTGAAGGAAGCGAAGATATGCACCTGCCCGCGTGACAGGGAGCGCTTGCCTTTCTTCGCGCCGGCTGCCCGGCGGGTGGAACGTACACTCTGAGCCATTTTCTATAACCTTTCGGACAGGATTACTTCTTGGCGCCGCGACGACGACCGCGACCGGCAACTGTTTTCTTGGTGCCCTTGCGCGTGCGCGCATTGGTCTTGGTGCGCTGGCCGTTCACCGGCAGGTTGCGGCGGTGGCGCAAGCCGCGGTACGAGCCGATCTCGATCAGGCGCTTGACGTTCATCTGAACCTCACGACGAAGATCGCCTTCCACTTTATAGTGTTTGGCGATGTATTCGCGGATGGAGGCGACTTCAGCTTCGGTCAAGTCCTTAATGCGCGTATCTGGGCTGACTTTGGTATCAGCCAAAATCTTCTTGGCGCGGGTAGGGCCAATACCAAAAAGGTAGGTCAGACCCACTTCTGTCCGCTTGTTGCGGGGAAGATCAACACCTTCGATTCTTGCCATGGTTTACTACCCTTGTCTCTGTTTGTGTTTAGGATTTTCGCAAATGATGTAAACAATTCCCTTGCGCCGGACAATACGGCACTTGGCGCAACGCTTGCGAATGGATGGCGATACTTTCATGAAAATTCTCCTTGCATTCTTTCGTTTTCGGCACAGCCAAAGTTCTAATTATACTGGTCGTTCAATAATTCGTCTATATTTGTAGAACAATTCTCTAGACCTGTTCTACCCTACGGTGTTTCTACAGGGTCATAAGACAGTCAGGATTTGAGGTTCTCCTTCGGTAACGGCAATCGTGTGTTCGAAATGCGCCGTCAACGACCCGTCTGCGGAAACTACCGTCCATTTATCCGGCAGGACGCGGGTTTCGTGCGTCCCGATCAACACCATGGGTTCGAGGGCAATGGTCATCCCCGGTTTGAGGAGGAGACCGGTTCCCGCCATACCGTAATTTGGCACCTGCGGACCTTCATGCATCTCCTTCCCGACACCGTGTCCGGTGTATTCCCGGGTTACATGCATCCCATGGCTTTCAACATACTTTTGTATCGCCGCCGAAACATCTCCCGTGCGCCTGCCTTTGCGCATCTGCTTGATCCCTGCGTACAGCGCCGCTTCGGTGACTTCGAGCAGGCGTTTCGCCTCGTCCGAGATCCGCCCCACCCCGGCAGTAAAAGCCGAGTCGGCGACAAACCCGTCGAGAACCGTGCCGCAGTCTACGGAGACAATATCCCCTTCCTTCAACTTGCGCTTCGGGTTTGGAATCCCATGCACCATCTCGTCGTTGATGCTGACGGTAATGGATGCCGGGTATGGCGGGTATCCGTATCCCTTGAACGGCGATACACATCCATGTGACTTCAGCATTTCCTCAGCAGCCGCGTTGAGGTCGGCTGTCGTCACACCTGGTTGTAAAAGTTCCTTTACTTTCGCGTGAACACCGGCATTGATGCGTCCCGCCTCGCGCATGATCTTGATCTCGGCGGGTTTCTTGATATTGATGCGGCGTTCCTGAAACATTGTTTTCTTGTTCGGCAAGATTGATCTTGCCCTACTTCTTCAAGGCGTCGGACAATGTTTTCGTAACTTGTTCGACCTGCCAGGTACCGTCGATCTCGACCAGTTTGCCAGCCTTGCGGTAGTACTCCACCAAAGGCATGGTCTGCTCGATATAGACATGGATACGCTTGGTAACGGTCTCGACTTTATCGTCATCGCGCTGGTAGACCTCTGACCCATCGATATCGCACACACCGGCTTGCTTGGGCGGGTTGTACTTCTCGTGATAGATGTGTCCCTGCGCCCTGCAGGTCCAGCGTCCGCTTGCACGTTCGATCAGAATATTCTCCGCGGCAGTGATGTAAGGCACCGCGTCCACCGAGCCTTTGAAGCCTTTGAGCATGACCTCAAGTGCGTCCGCCTGTGCTGGAGTGCGGGGAAAACCGTCGAGAATGGCACCCCCCTCACAGTCCGGGCGGGAGAGGCGGTCTTTGATCATCGCAATGGTCACATCGTCCGGTACCAGTTCGCCTTTATCCATGAAGGACTTGGCGAGTTTCCCGAGATCGGTCTGGTTCTTCAAATTCTCGCGGAAGAGATCGCCGGAGGAAATGTGAGCCAACTTCTTCGTCTCGGAAAGGATGCGTGCCTGCGTGCCTTTTCCAACGCCGGGCGGACCAAGCAGGACGATGTAGGTTGCCATCGGTTCTCCTTTAGCGGACCAAAAGCGAGTCCTGATAACCGTGAAGTTTCAATTCTGCGTCGATGTTCTGGAATGTGTCACGCACGACGCCGACCACGATCAACAGACCGGAAGATGTGATAAGGAAGATGCCTGTATTACTGGCTGCGGAAATATTAAACGCACCGAGAAGCAGCCCGAGCAGGAAGGGCATGATCGCAACGATACCCAGAAAGACCGCGCCTACAAAAGTGATGCGGCTTTGAACAGTGCTCAAATATTTCTGGGTGGGCACACCTGTCAGAACGCCGGGAACATTCGCCCCAACCTTCTTGAGGTTTTCACCGTAATTTTGCTGGTCGAACAAAACCGTCGTGTAGAAGAAGGTAAAGATGACCACCATAAGGAAGTAGATCGTCCAGTAACCCCAGTTGTTGGAGCCGGTAGCACCGAAGAAATTTTGTACGCCCAGGAAGAAGTTCGCCACACCTTCGTTCTCGCTCCCCGTAAAATAGCTGGCAACGATGGCCGGGAATTGAAGGATGGCACTTGCAAAGATGAGCGGGATCATGCCAGACAGGTTGACCATGAGGGGCAATGTGCCCTTCACCGGCATGGACATACGGTTGCCAACGCGGCGGCCCGGGTACATAACTGGGACATTGCGTCGTCCCTGCTGGACGTAAACGATGGCAAGCACGGTCAGAACGATGATGACCAGGGTCAGTCCGAGCATGAGCCAGCGGTTCTGCTCATCAGCCAGAAGGGAAGCGAAATTCGCGGGGATTCTCGCCACGATACCGGCAAAGATGATCAGGGAAAGTCCCTGCCCGCGGATGCCATATTCCGAGATCAACTCGCCCAGCCAAATGGCGAACATCGTACCGGCAGTCATGGCGATCAGGACCGACCAGGAAGCAAGCGCAGTGTCACCGCCAAACAAGCCGAAGGGAAGGATCGGCTGTCCGATTGCCTGGATGGACAGTGAATTGAAAATGTTGATCTGCCCGACTGCGGAAAGAGCTGCCATCGGAACGGCAAGGTAGTATGTCCACTTTTCCTGCCAGCGGCGGCCTTCGCGCGGGTCATCCTGTATCCGCTTTTGGAGCGAGGGAATGATCGGAATCAACAACTGAATAATGATCTGGGCTGTGATGTAAGGGTAGACGCCCATCGATAACAGCGAGAAATTCGAAACGGTTCCGCCGGAGAGCAAGTCGAGGAATCCGAGGAAACCACCCGACCCGGAAGATGAACCCCGGAACGCTGCAAGAATATCGTGGTCAACGCCGGGAGCCGGGACGTTCGCCGCGAGCCGATAGATCACCAAAAGAAGGAAGGTGACGATCAACTTGCGGCGGATATCTTCCGACTTCCAAAGATAGTGCCAGCCTGAAAAGGTGGTCTTCATGGGAAGTGTCCTTTATTCCTTGACAATCAATTCGACCGAGCCGCCAGCCTTTTCGATCTTGGCTTTGGCTCCGGCGCTGACGCGGTGCGCACGGATCTTGAGCGCATGTTTCATTTCGCCGCGCCCCAGAATCACAACGGGATTGCGGATATCGCGCAAAAGGTGGGCTGCTTCGAGGGCTTCAGGGGTCACATCTGCATTTGCCTTGAACGCCTCGGAGAGCTGGTCGAGGTTTACTTCATTGTAGTCAACCTGGTTGGGCGGTGTGAAGCCTTCACCGCGAATGAACGGCAGGCGTCGATAGAACGGCAGGTTACCGCCCTGGCGGTACAAATGACCGCCTTCACCGGAACGCGCGCCTGCGCCTTTGGTACCGCGTCCCGCCGTCTTGCCTTGACCAGCGGAGATACCGCGCCCCACGCGTTTTCGGTTCTTCTTGGAACCGGGATTGGGTACGAGATCGTGTAATTTCATGTTCGACCTACTCTTCAACCTTGATCAAATGAATGATCTTGTTCAACATGCCGCGCAATGCGGGCGTGTCTTTATGCTCGATCGTTTGATGAAGTCTGCGGAAGCCGAGCGCTTTGACGGTCGCCTTTTGGTCTTTAGGGTAACCGATGGCAGAGCGTACCAGCGTCACGCGGATGTTCTTGCCGGAGGTGTCTTTCTTAGGCATGTTGCTTCCTCCGCTCCCAGAACGGGAGCAGCTCATCAGGGCGCTTGCCGCGGCGGGCTGCTTCGACGGCGGGAGACCGCAATCCGTCCAAAGCGTCAAAGGTGGCCATGACCACATTGAGAACATTGGCACTGCCCATCGATTTGGTCAGGATGTCGCGCACGCCAGCCACTTCCAACACTGCACGCACGCCGCCTGCGGCGATCACGCCGGTACCAGCCGACGCCGGTTTGATGAAGACTTTCGCGCCAGCCACTTTACCGAGCGATTCATGCGGGATGGTTGTCCCGGAAATATTAACTGCGCGGATGTTCTTGCGGGCTCGTTCGGATGCCTTACGCATCGCATCGGGGACGGCATTGGCTTTACCCACACCCATGCCGATATTACCCTTCTTATCACCCACGACAACCGTCACGCGGAAGCGGAAGCGGCGGCCGCCCTTTACAACTTTGGCGACGCGGGCGATCTCGATCACACGCTCTTCGTAGGCGTCCTGGGTTTCAAATTGTTTGTCGAATTGATTATCAGCCATTTGATTCTCCTAGAACTGCAGGCCGCCTTCGCGCGCGCCGTCTGCCAGGGCTTTGACGCGCCCGGTATAGCGGAACCCTCCGCGGTCGAATACCACCGAGGAAATTCCCTTGCTCTTCGCGCGTTCAGCAATGGCTTGACCGATGGCTTTTGCCTGTTCGGATTTCTTCATGCCTTTTACTTTTTCGCGCAGTTCCTTGTCGACCGTGGAAGCGGAAACGAGTGTGTTCCCGTCCATGTCATCGATGATCTGGGCATAGATGCCCGTCAGGCTCTTGAAGATGTTCAAGCGGGGGCGTTCGGGGCTGCCAAACACCTGCTTGCGTACGCGTGTGTGGCGACGTTCGCGAGCCAGGGCACGATTCTTGTTAGCCATGGATTACTTGGCTCCTTTCCCGGCTTTACCGGCTTTTCGGCGGACTTTCTCACCGAGGTAGCGCAACCCCTTGCCATGGTATGGCTCCGGCGGGCGGACGCCTCGTATGTTTGCAGCCACCTGCCCCACCAGTTCCTTATCGAAGCCCGAGACCTTGATCTGACGGGTTTTCGCCTCTGTTTCGAATACGATCCCGGCCGGGGGTTCGATCTTGACCGGATGGGAGTACCCCACGAACAAAGAGAGGTTCTTGCCTTCCATTTCGGCGCGGTAGCCCACACCTTCCACTTCGAGCACCACTTCGAAACCCTTGCTAACGCCGTGGATCATGTTGGCAAGCACGGCGCGGGTTGTTCCGTGTAAAGCGCGCTCTTCAGGTTTGTCGGTGTTGCGCGCGATCTTTATTTGGTTGTTTTCCATTTTGATATCGATCAGGCTGGAAAACTCGCGCGAAAGTTCGCCCTTCGGTCCCTTCACACGGACCTTGTTGGCGTTCAAATCCACCTGCACGCCGGCAGGAATGTCTACAGGTAAACGACCAATGCGAGACATAATAAACCTCCTACCAGACCTTGCAGATGATCTCGCCGCCCACGCCCAGTTGGCGGGCGCGCGCGCCGGTCATCACTCCCTTGGGGGTTGAGAGGATGGCAACGCCAATCCCGGAAAGTACCCAGGGGATCTCAGTCTTTTTGGTATAGATGCGGCGGCCCGGCTTACTGACACGCTCCAGACCGGAGATTACGGCGCGTCGTTCGCGGCGCTCGCCCACATATTTGATCTTCAGACGCAGGACTTTCTGCGCTTCGGTTTCGCCGTCCACCACTTCGAACCCTTCGAGGAAACCTTCCTCTTTCAGGATCTTGGCGATCTCCAGCTTGATTTTGGAACCCGGCAACGCGACCTGGGCATGCCCCGCCATGACAGCGTTGCGGATGCGGGTTAACATATCGGCAATCGGATCAGTGAATGTCATGTTCTATCTCCTATCCGTTTACCAGGACGCCTTCACGACGCCCGGAATCTGACCCTTCAATGCCAGTTCGCGGAAACAAATGCGGCACAAACCGAAGCGGCGGATGTATCCGCGCGGGCGACCGCAACGCTGACAGCGGTTCCGCACCTGCACTGCATGGCGGCGGCGCTGTTCACGATATTGCATACATTTCTTTGCCATACCTTACGCTTCCTTCTTGCCGCTGAACGGCATACCGAGCTGTCTCAATAATGCGCGGGCTTCTTCATCGTTCTTAGCAGACGTCACGATTGTGACTTCCATGCCGCGCAGTTTATCGATTTTGTCGTACTCGATCTCAGGGAAGACCAGCTGGTCCTTGAGACCGAGGGTGTAATTTCCACGACCGTCGAACGCGTTCGGCGAAATGCCGCGGAAGTCACGCACGCGCGGCAGGGCAATGTTCACGAGGCGGTCGAAGAACGCCCACATGCGCGGTCCGCGCAGGGTGACCTTTGTACCGATCAAACGGCCTTCGCGTAACTTGAAGTTGGCGATGCTTTTGCGCGCCTTCGTCTGCACGGGTTTTTGTCCGCTAATGGTCGTCAGGTCAGCCACGGCCGCCTCGAGCGCCTTCGGATTGTCCAGCGCCTCGCCGAGACCGATATTGACCACGATCTTTTCCAGCCGCGGCACCTGCATGACATTCTTGAAACCGAACGATTTCAGCAGAGCCGGGGCGATTTCCTTGTTATAACGTTCCTGCATTCTATTCATATCTTATCGCTCCAGGCTAGTCGATCGTGGCTTTGCAGCTTTTACAGACACGATGAGCGCCTTCTTCGTCACGTTGAATGGCAACGCGCGAGGCTTCACCGCATTTCGGACAGACCAGCATTACATTTGATATATCGATCGGTCCCTCGAATTGCACACGCCCGGGGTTCATCTGGCGGTTGCCCGCCTGGACTTGTTTCTTGTGCTTGGTGCGGATGTTGACACCCTGCACCACCACCCGGCGATCATCGATGATGACGTTGATGACCTCGCCGCGTTTGCCCTTGTCTTCGAGACGACCGCTGATGATTTCGACGGTATCACCTTTTCGAATCTTAACCTTCATTCTCTCAGCTCCTACAAAACTTCCGGGGCAAGCGACACGATCTTCATGTAGCCCATATCACGCAATTCGCGCGCCACGGGTCCAAAGATGCGGGTGCCTCTCGGGTTTTCGCCATCCGCATCCAGAATAACGGCGGCATTATCATCGAAGCGGATGTATGAGCCGTCTTCCCGGCGCCATTCCTTGGTGCAGCGCACGATCACGGCCTTGACTACTTCGCTCTTCTTGACGGAACCCTGCGGCGTGGCGGATTTCACTGTTGCCACCACCACATCACCAATTGAACCGTATTTACGCTTCGAACCACCCATCACGTGAATGACAAGTAATTCGCGGGCGCCGGTGTTGTCAGCCACTTTCAAACGAGATTCTTGCTGGATCATGGCTTACTCTCCTACACCCTGATCGGCGGTACGGACTTCACGCTTCACGACAGATTCAACCGCCCAGCGCTTATCGCGGGACAGGGGACGGGATTCCACAATGCGAACCTCATCCCCGATCTGACAACCGATCTCGTCGTGCGCTTTGACGCGCATGCTCGAGAAAACCACTTTCTTGTACAGCGGGTGGCGGTATTTGCGGGTGATCTCCACCACAACGGTTTTCGTCATTTTATTGCTGGTGACGACCCCAGTTATGCGACGACGATTGTTCATTTTGCACCTTCCACTGCGGCGTTCCGGAGCATCTCCGCCAGGATCGTTTCCATGCGGGCGATGTCCTTGCGCAGGATGTTCAACCGGCTGGGGTCGGTCAACTGACCGGAGACCTGCTGGAAGCGGAGTTTCATCATTTCATCGCGCGCATCGGTTATCTTTGTGCGAATTTCTTCGGTCGAAAGTTTGCGAATATCGGCGGGTTTCATGGCTTTCATGATTATTCGCCTCCCGCGTGGCGATACACGACTTTGGTCTTGATTGAGAATTTATACTGGGCAGATTTCAAAGCCGCCACAGCGATGTCTTCAGAGAGACCGCCAACCTCGAACATAATCCGGCCCGGCTTGACCACTGCGACATAGTATTCCACGTTGCCCTTACCCGAACCCATGCGGGTCTCGGGCGGCTTGTGCGTGAAGGGTTTGGCTGGGAAAATCCGAATCCAGACCTTGCCGCGACGTTTCATCTCGCGGACGATCGAACGGCGCGCCGCTTCGATCTGACGGGCGGTAACCCAGCCCGGTTCCAGCGCCTGCAAACCGAAATCGCCAAAGGAGATCTCTGCCCCGCGGAGCGCTTTACCTCTCATGCGCCCGCGCATTTGCTTGCGCCATTTAACTCGTTTAGGCATCAACATATCAATAACCTCATTCTCAAGCAACGGAGCGAACTATTCGCTGACGTATACGCCTTCCGTCGCTTCGGTTTTCTCTTCAACTTCCGGCGCAGACTCGCCTTTATAGATCCATACCTTGACGCCGATCTGTCCATAAGTGGTCAGGGCTTCGTCGGTGGCAAAATCCAGGTTTGCGCGCAGGGTCTGAAGCGGAACACGGCCCTCTCGCAGCCAAACATCGCGTGACATTTCCGCACCGCCCAGACGTCCGCCGACTAGGATCTTGATTCCCTCAGCGCCCTGTTTCATGGCCTGCTGAATGGCGCGCTTCATGGCGCGGCGGTACGCAATGCGGCGTTCCAACTGATCGGCAATATTTCGAGCCACCAGTTTGGCATCCGTATCCGGGTTTGAGATCTCGTTGATCTTCAACTCGATCTTTTTGCCGACCAGGGCTTCGAGAGCGGCGCGGATCTTCTTGACACCCTCACCCTTGCGACCGATCAAAATGCCGGGTTTCGCGGTATGGATGCCGATGCTGATCTTACCGGGCGTGCGTTCCACATCGATGCGAGAGATACCGGCTTTGCTGTCGCGGATCGAGTCAGGAAGCTCCCTGCGCAATTCGCGTATCTTTTCATTGGCAGCCGCGCCACCTTTGGATAATTTGCCCAACAACAGACCGCGGATCGCAAGGTCCTGGTGAAGCTGCTGGCGGTATGTGCTTCCCTCGGCGAACCAACGCCCGCCCCAAGGCTGGTTAATACCGAGACGAAAACCAATTGGATGTACTTTTCGACCCATATATTTCTCCTTATGCTCCGCGCTCGCGCAATACAACCGTCACATGAGAGTTACGGCGCAAAATCGGCTTGAACCGTCCGCGTGCGCCGAAGCGCCTCCATTTGCGGGTCGGGGCTTCATCGGCGGTGATCTTCGCAATAACAAGGTCGTCGCGGCTGACGCCGAAATTTTCTTCGGCATTCGCCACCGCCGAAGCGACCAGTTTATAAACCGGTCCCGCGGCGCGCTTGTTCACAAACTTGAGGATTTCCAACGCGTCATTAGCACTCTTGCCGCGCACCGTGTCAATGACAGCGCGAACCTTTTGCGCAGACTGCGGGAGAAATCGAACGTGAGCTTGAATATCAGTCATGTCCTGTCTCCTTAGGCAGCAGCCTTCTCGGCAGCCTGATGTCCGCGGAATGTGCGCGTCGGCGCAAATTCACCCAGACGATGGCCAACCATGTTTTCCGTAATATAGATCGGCACATGGCGGCGTCCGTCGTGGACCGCGATGGTGTGCCCCACCATTTGGGGGAAGATCACCGATGCGCGGCTCCAGGTGCGAATCACCTTCTTTTCTTTCTTTTGGTTCATGGCCTCGATACGCTTGAGCAGTTTCGGCTCAATGTAAGGGCCTTTTTTCAATGAACGTGACATATCTGCTTACCTCATCAACTAGCGATTCGTCTTGCTGCGACGACGCACAATGTACTGATCGGTCTTTTTATTCAGGCGGGTCTTCTTGCCAAGGGTCGGTTTGCCCCAAGGAGACTTGGGACCCGGAAGACCAACCGGCTGCCGTCCTTCACCACCGCCATGTGGATGGTCACGCGGGCTCATCGCCGTACCGCGAACGGTCGGGCGGATGCCAAGATGGCGCTTGCGACCCGCCTTGCCAAGTTTCACATTGCTGTGATCGAGATTACCGACCTGGCCGATGGTGGCGTAACAAACCTGATGAATAAGCCGGACCTCGCCGGAAGGCATACGGATCTGAGCAAAATCGCCCTCCTTGGCAAGTAATTGTGCTGCGCCTCCCGCTGAGCGGACGAGTTGCCCACCCTTGCCGGGTTTCATCTCGATATTGTGGATCATCGTACCCACAGGAATGTTGCTGATCGGCAGTGAATTCCCGGAACGGATTTCGGCATTGGGTCCGGACAAGATTGTGTCGCCGACTTTAAGGTCCAGTGGCGAAACAATGTATCGTTTTTCACCATCAGCGTAATAAAGTAGAGCGAGGCGCGCCGTGCGGTTCGGATCGTACTCGATCGCAGCAACTTTGGCTGGAATGCCATGCTTCTCGCGTTTGAAATCCACTACACGGATATACCGGCGCGCACCACCGCCGCGATGGCGGACGGTAACACGACCAAGGGCATTGCGTCCGCCGGAGCGTTTCTTGATGACGAGCAGCGAGCGTTCCGGGGTGGATTTTGTGATCTCCTCGAAGGAGTGCCCGGTCATATCGCGCATACCGGGGGTTATCGGTTTATATTTTTTAACTGCCATTATGACTGCACCCCTTCAAAGATCTCGAGGGGCTTGCTGCCCTCGGCAAGGGTAACGATCGCCTTCTTGAAAGCGGGACGGCGAATCACCATGCGGCGTGATCGGCCGCGGCGTCCGCGCTTTGCAGGGGCGTTGACAATGTTCACACGCGCCACCGTGACATCGAACAGGGTCTCAAGTGCATCCTTGACCACGGTGCGCGTGGCATCGTTACGGACGACAAAGACATAATGACCCATCTTGCTCGATTGAGCATTGGATTTTTCGGTCACCAGCGGGCGGATGAGGACACTATAAAGGTCGGACATGTCTCTCTCCTATCCAAGATGCGCAACGAGCGCGTCGATGGTTTTCATGGGCAGGACGACCTTTTCGAAATTGAGCAGGTCGCGCACATTCAAATAACTTGCCAGGAGCACCTTGGCGCTCTCGATGTTGCTGGCAGTCCTCATTACCAAGTCGTAGTTCTGGTCGCGGGAAGGCATCAGCACCAGTGCGGTCGATGTGCCAACAAGGTTGCCCAGGGCTTCAGCTACCAGTTTGGTTTTCGGCTCGGCGATGGTCAGATCGTCCACAACAATTATGGACGCCTCGGAAGCCTTCACCGATAAAGCCGAGCGCAGAGCTGCCTGGCGCATCTTCTTGGGCATTCGAAGTTCATAACTTCGGGGATGCGGGGTATGGATGCGGCCACCGCCAACCCACTGCGCCGCGCGCCTCGAACCTTGGCGGGCACGACCGGTCCCCTTCTGCTTCCAAGGCTTGCGTCCGCCGCCGCGAACTTCACCGCGGACCTTGGTATCATGCGTGCCAAGGCGGGCATTCGCCATCTGGCGCGTGTAAGCCTGGTGCATCAAGTCCACATTTACAGGGGCTTCAAAAAGCTTCGCGGGAAGTTCGATCTCGCGAATTTTCTTGCCCTTCATATCAAGAACATCTGCTTTCATGGGTATATTGCTCCGGTTTCCTGCGCGCCTTACTGCTTGCGCGACTCCTTGATCATGACGACGCTTCCCTTGCCACCGGGAACAGCGCCATTGATGGCAATCAGGTTACGTTCCGGGTCCACCATCACGACTTTGATGTTTTGCGCCGTTACGCGATCCACACCCATGTGACCAGCTCCGCGTGAACCTTTGTAGACGCGGCCCGGCGTTGTGCCTGAACCGCGCGAACCGGGGGCACGGTTGCGGTCGGATGTACCGTGAGTAGCGTTCATGCCGTGGAAGTGATAGCGTTTGACGCCACCGGCAAAGCCTTTACCTTTGCTGATGCCGATTACATCCACACGTTCGCCAACTGCGAACGCGTCACCGACACTCACTTTGTCGCCGACTTTCAAACCATGTTCCTTGGCGCGGAATTCGCGGAGGAAACGCAGGGGGGGGATCTCATTGACTTTCAAATGCCCGGCCTCACCCTGGGTGAGACGCTTGGGATTCGTTTCGCCAAAGCCCAGTTGAACGGCGGAATAACCCTCTTTTTCCGGCGCGCGAACCTGGGTAACAAAACATGGGCCAGCTTCGATGATGGTCACCGCATAGGCAACACCTTGCTCATCGAAGACCTGGCTCATGCCGATCTTTCGACCTATCAGCCCTTTCAACATGCTCAAATTTCTCCTTTACAAGTTATTGACGAGACTGCCGGTTGGGGCAACAACCGCATCATCTCCGTACGGCGCAGTCAGAAGGTCTGCGGGGCGAACCTTTTGTTCGCGCGCCGACCAACTCTTGCGCCGTCTCAATTAAACGCGACGAATCGCGTTATATTGACTGCTTAGATTTTTATTTCGATATCGACGCCTGCAGGCAGGTTAAGCCGCATCAACATATCGATGGTCTTCGAGTCCGGATCCAACACATCGATTAAACGGTTGTGTGTGCGAATCTCGAAATGCTCGTGAGAGTCCTTATCAATGAAGGCAGAGCGCCGTATTGTATAGCGTTCCTTCTTGCTTGGCAAGGGTACGGGACCAACCACATGAGCGCCTGTGCGTTCGGCAGTTTCGACGATCCGCTTGGCGGATTGGTCGAGGACACGGTGGTCGTAAGCTTTGAGGCGGATACGAATTTTTTGTTTAGCCATGATTCTCAACCTTACGCAATGATCTTGGTGACGACACCCGCGCCGACGGTCAGACCGCCCTCACG